>JAESGW010000349.1_pt1 | contig 59415 bp, 53 predicted proteins | sample 9269791 | NCBI WGS metagenome assembly JAESGW01 (sample SAMN16773120, study PRJNA677053) | algae metagenome | isolation source: Aphanocapsa lilacina HA4352-LM1 and co-occurring heterotrophs from near cave... | place: USA: Maniniholo cave, near Haena, Kauai, HI | collected 2009-07-28
CCGGCTGCATGCAGACGATAAATCTCGATCCGCTCTTCAAGGCTGAGCTGGCAGTAACATTGTCCCATCGCAACAACACCATAGCAGGTGTTGCACTTGTTCTGTGAACTCAGGGTATCCAGTACGCCGCGGCCTTTCGACTCAATCACCGCGGCCTCTGGAATACTGGGTCCCCCGCTTTCGCGGAGGACGACAACTGTGGATGTGTCAGCGTTGCCGTAACGCGCTTCGTCAAACCCGGCCTGGGCAAAACCCCACTTAGGTCAGCCCCGCTGCATTTTCCGACTCGGCAGACCGTGCTCGTTCTTTGACCATTGAGTGCGGGTTGCGGGGCCAAGGCGTGAGCCATTTTTCCTCTATGATCTTGCTTGTGGCATCTTTGATGCTGACGGCATTTTTCGGCGTGGCAGCCTGGCGCACGTCCGATGATGGTTCTGATATCACCGGCAGCATTCCGCCGGCGTCCAGCCAGATGCATTGAGAATCCATCCTTCATGCACCCACACCTCAGCATCCCCGCGGCGCGTTTCGCCCGGGCTATGCAAATCGTTTCGCCCAAAGAGAGGAGGGCGCAGGGAATGCCGGGTGCTTGCTGCACCCGCGGTCTCGTGTGCAATAGTGCGCGAGAAGTGCGCACACGAGCATACAGGTACAGTCGGAGCATTCCGGCATTCCCTGCGCAGTGGTTTTACGGCTTATGCCGCGCTCTCCTCGGAGACGAATTCCTCTTGCCTCCGTCATCGGCGAATTGACGGCGTTCGCGCGCCCGGTCGGGCTCGCAACGCCTCCGCCGACTTGACGCCAGCCACGGGCGCCAGGACCACACGGTTTTGCCGTACGCTTCAGCGTCGTTCGTCTACACGCTGTGTCCGCTCACGGTCAGACCGCCCTGCGAACACTCCTTGCGCGCCCAACGCTGCCGCGTCCACCGCAACCTGTCCCAACGTTCGTGACGATGGCCGACGCCCCTCTAGCGGGACAGGATGGCACGAGTTTTACTTTTGATTTGCCCGACAGGTTAAGCGGAATCTTTTTGCGGCGAGGGCTGGACGGGGCAAATCACGTTGAAATAGCTCATGAAATTAAGATTTACGCGAAATTCCACGTGTCGTCCGTGAGAGCCTCGCGGTCGCAGGTAAGCAATATCGAGAGGAAGCAATCGCTGGTTGCGTGTACCATCAGCGTTCGTCGAATCGGTCGGAGGAACAGTGGAAAAACTCGTTGCTCTAGAGGCTCAATTAGGAACCGCTCGTGTCGAGCGGGACGTTGTCTTTCTCAGCAAAGCGACGCCGGGTGACGATGAACTAGCGCTTTGGCTCGCTCCGAAACTGGAGGCTGCTGGGTACAGGGTCTTTGCCGATGTTCGTACCTTAGAACCAGGTGACAGATGGCGAACAATCATCACCTCCACGCTCCAAAATCACGCGTGCAAAATGTTGCTGTGCTGTAGCAACGAGACACTTGCAGCCACCGGTGTTCAGGAGGAGATAGAAATTGCCTTGGATCTAGTCAAGGAACTGAAAGACCCACGATTTGTGATCCCGCTGCGGATCAGGCCTTACAAGAAGCTCTTCGGTATTGGGGGCCTTCAGTATATCGACTTCGTTCGCGGATGGGCGGAGGGCTTGGCAAAACTTCTTGACGCATTGAAGAGGCAAAAGGTCCCCTGTCGCTCCGACGGTGTCGTTATCCAACCTGGTTGGGAGGCTTATCGCCGCAGGGGGGCGGTCGCGCTGAAGGATGAATCTGAACGATTGACGTCCAATTGGCTAAGAATTTCGGAAGCGCCGGAATTCATAAACTACTACGAGCCAAGCGGCGTTGTTGATCGCGATGGCCTTGCAAAGATTGCGCCGACGAGTCCGTTTCCGGTCGCCCTCATGCAAAAGGGCTTTGTGACTTTTCAATCGCCGGACGAAGTCGCCACAATCTTCGATAACGTGGGTCGCTTTGTTTTGAAGTATCAAATTCCGCTCACGGAGTTCGTAGAAGACGGATGCCTGGACGCAAATATAAAACGGCAGGATGCTTCGAATGTCGTGCATTCCATGCTTCGACAGGCATGGAATAGGTATTGCCAGAAACGCGGACTGCTTGAATACCACTACTCAACCGCGATCGCGTTTCATGTGGGGAAGGATCAAACGGCGATTGGTAAGAAGATCGCTTGGGGGACGCAAGGTGAGCGTCGTTCTTCAATGCTTCGAAACATTGCGAAGGGGCACGTCTGGCAATTTGGCGTCTCCGTGATTCCGTCGTTCTGGCCCTTCCCGCACTTCAAACTAAAATCAAGAGTATTGTTCTCTCCCGTTGTCGATGGTGAAGCCGGCGGCCCCATCGCTGATGCCAAGAAGCAACACCGTCTCCGGCGTACAGTCTGCAAAGGGTGGCGAAACAGACAGTGGCATGGACGACTGCTTGCATTCATGGAGTTGCTGTCTGGTGAACGGTCTGCCATTTTGCTCGAACTCGGTCAAAACGCTAAGATTCGTGTTGAGGCAGCCCCTCTCTTGTTCTCCTCGCCGGTTAGCACTGTTCTTCCGACTGTCCAGCAAGACGAAGATGAAGAGATCGATCCTTCAACGCTAGGGCGACCTGAGCCGGAGGAAGAGCCGTGACGAGCTTTCCTGAGCGCTCCCTTGAGGTTTTACATTTCAATGAGCCATTGTTGGAATTCAACTTCAGGCAGACAACGCCGCATCCGAAGGATGGCCTTTTTCTCTATGGCCCCCACGAGAAGGCAAAGAAAACGAGAGAGGTCCGTGTCGGCGTCGTTGGCACCGCGGTAGGCATCAATTATTTTCGTGCATGGGCTGGTCGCTTAAAGAGAGGCATCCTTGTTCCCCCTCCGGGAAAAACTGAAAAGCAGGACAGGCTACATCTAGCGAACTTCCCCGGGCTCGAAGAGGCTTTCGGAATTTCCTTGAACGATACTGAGTTTGTGGCCTGCACTCTTGACGCAGAGGCAATCGATGCCGCGACGCGCATCCTGAACTTGCATGAGGCCGTCAAGAAAGTCGTGAAGCTCTATGCTGACAAAACTCGAAGACACCGTGAGAACGATGAGCGCGCCGTTGATTTATGGATTCTAGTGGTTCCGGAAATCATCTACGAGCGATGCAGGCCGAATGCACGCCGCGCAGGTCTATCCCTGGAGCTTGGTGATTTTGAGAAGAGAAAGAAGACCCGTTCCGACCTTCCATTGCTACGGGAGGTCCTCGCCGAAGAAAACGTTTTCGATGATGCGCCGGATTTTCATCGACAGGTGAAAGCCGAGTACCTAACCCTATCGCCAACGCAGATCCTTCGTGAAACGACGTTGGCTCCGGATGAATTCAAAAACAAGGCTGGATATCCGCTCCGTCGGACTCAGGACGCAGCGACGGTTGCATGGAACTTGGCGACCGGTCTCTACTATAAAACACAGCCGAAGCCACCATGGAAGCTATCCGGCATCCGTTCCGGTGTTTGCTATATCGGGCTTGTCTACAAGAATCTTCCCGGCGATGCGTCGGACCACGCCTGCTGCGCGGCGCAGATGTTCCTTAGTGAGGGTGATGGTGTCGTGTTCCGTGGTGCAAATGGTCCGTGGAAGAAAGGCGATTTTGATTACCATCTCAACGCTTCAGCCGCGGCAGACCTAATCGGGAAGGTCTTAGAGACCTACAGAGAACTGCACGGCTCCGTGCCTCAAGAGCTTTTTATCCACGGGCAGACGTACTTCAACGACGAAGAGTGGAACGCCTTCGAATCTGCAGCTCCTGCGACGACCAATGTCGTTGGTGTGCGCATCCGTACAACGTCGGGAGAAACCAAACTATTTCGGGATGGAGATTATCCGGTCTTGCGCGGAACTGCCATGCTCCTTGACGACAGAAATGCGTACCTTTGGACCAACGGGTACGTTCCGCAACTCGATACCTATATCGGACCAGAAACACCGAATCCGCTCTTTATTACAGCTCTCAAGAGCAAGATTACTATGCCTTCGCTTTCAACGATTCTGAGTGACATTATGGGATTGACGAAGATCAATTATAATTCCTGCAACTATAACGATGGCCTGCCTGTGACGGTTCGCTTTGCGAACATGGTTGGCGAGGTGCTGACGATGGGTTCAGCAAAAGGCGCAGATCGTCAACCGTTTAAGTATTACATTTAGTAGGACGTCCAGCGATGTAGTCATTCCTCAACGATACTGATTGGCCCGGCAGATTTGCTAATCATTCATCCCGATACAAGAACTGCGCCTCAAGCGGTGGGACATGAAACAGGATGGAAACGGTTACTTGCAATGTGCTGGACATTGGCTCCGGCGCGCCGAGATGACGACCGCTATCCCGGCCCAACATTTGGGTATTGCGGTTCACGCAGGATGGGTAGAGCGAAGGCGAAACCCATCAATCGCGTGCACAGAGGGGCAACGAGTGTCGCTGGTGCTCTACCCATCCTGCGCGTTGCGAGCCAACGAGTCGCGCGAATACGCGCCCGACGACAGGCTTCGCGAAGCCAATCCATCGGGCCGTAAGGAAGTACGGATTGCTTCGTCGCTTCGCTCGTCGCAACGACGGCTGATGACATACATCCGAAGGATCGCCGCCATGACCCACTTGACCATCCGCACCATGCGGCCGGACGAAATCTCGTTGGCCGAACTGGGCCGCGACTTAGGGTTGGAGCAAACAAAGCGAATCGCCGCGCGGCAAGCTAAGCATTTCTCCAGACGGAAACCGAGCGATGTTCTGACCGCAATCCGTAGCCCTTGACCAATGCGAAGATCGCCGGGATCACGATCAGCGTCAGCAACGTCGACGAGACCATGCCGCCGATCATCGGCACGGCGATGCGTTGCATGATTTCGGAGCCGGTACCGCTGCTCCACATGATCGGCAGCAGGCCCGCCATGATCGCGATAACCGTCATCATCTTCGGACGCACCCGCTCGACAGCACCTTCCATGACGGCGTCATACAGGTCTCCATGCGTAAGTGGGGACCCTTCTCGCTGGCGGCGTGCCGTAATGCTGGCCAGCGCGTGGTTGAGGTAGATCAGCATCACGACGCCCGTTTCAGCCGCAACGCCAGCCAGAGCGATAAAGCCAACGGCGACGGCGACGGAAAGGTTGAAACCCAGCCACCACATCAGCCAGAGCCCGCCGACCAGCGCGAATGGCAGCGAGAGCATGACGATCAACGTATCGGAGATCGAGCGGAAGTTCAGGTACAACAGAAGGAAGATGATCGTCAGCGTCATCGGGATGACGACCTTCAGCCGGGCTGCAGCGCGTTCGAGATACTCGTACTGTCCGCTCCACATCACATAGTAGCCGGGCGGAAACTGTATGCTCGCCCGCACGGCGCGTTGCGCATCGGCAACATAGCCACCGAGATCGCGGTCACGGATGTCGACATAGATGTAGGTGGCCAACTGCCCGTTTTCGGTCCGGATCGACGTAGGCCCGCGCGCCGGCACGACTCTGGCCACTTCGCCGAGCGGAACGGCACCACCGGCCGGCATCGGCACCAGCACGTTGTTCGCTATGGCCTGCGGATTGTCGCGCAGGTCTCTCGGGTATCGCATGTTGACTGTGAAACGCTGCCGGCCTTCCACGGTCGTGGTCACCGTCTGTCCGCCCAACGCCGTCGCAACGACGTCCTGCACGTCCTGGATCATGATTCCATAGCGCGACAGCGCTTCGCGGTCCGGCGTGATCTCCAGATAGTAGCCGCCGATGCCGCGCTCGGCGTAGGCGGATGACGTTCCGGGCACGGCCTTCAGGACTTGCTCGATCTGCTTGGCCAGCTTGTCGATCTCGACCAGGTCAGTCCCGATCACCTTGACCCCGACCGGCGTCCGGATGCCGGTCGACAGCATGTCGATACGGGCCTTGATCGGCATCGTCCAGGCGTTCGACACGCCCGGAAACTGCAGCGCCTTATCCATCTCGGCGATCAGCCCGTCGAGTGTCATGCCGGGTCGCCACTCCGCTTTGGGCTTGAGGTTGACGACGGTTTCGAACATCTCGGACGGGGCCGGATCGGTCGCCGTCGCCGCGCGGCCTGCCTTGCCGTACACCGAGGCCACTTCGGGAAACGAGCGGATGATCCGATCCTGCGTTTGCATCAGTTCGCCCGCCTTGGTGACGGAAATCCCCGGCAAGGTGGTTGGCATGTAGAGCAGCGTGCCTTCGTTCAGGTTCGGCATGAACTCGGTACCGAGCTGGCGCGCTGGCCAGATGCTGATCGCGAGCACGGCGATAGCGAGCACGACGACAAGCGTCTTGGCGCGCATCACGCCCTTGATCACGGGCCGGTAGATCCAGATCAGGAACCGGTTGATCGGATTGCGGTGCTCGGCAACGATTCGACCGCGGACGAAGATCACCATCAGCGCCGGCACCAGCGTGATCGACAGCAGCGCTGCGGCGGCCATGGCGAAGGTCTTGGTGAAGGCTAGCGGACTGAACAGCCGGCCCTCCTGCGATTCCAGGGTGAAGATCGGCATGAACGACACGGTGATGATGAGCAGGCTGAAGAAGAGCGCGGGTCCCACCTCGCACGCGGCTTCGATCAAGACGTCGATCCGCGACTTTCCGGGTGCGGCCCGTTCGAGATGCTTGTGGGCGTTCTCGATCATGACGATGGCCGCGTCGACCATGGCGCCGATTGCGATCGCGATGCCGCCGAGGCTCATGATATTGGAGCCTATTCCGAGCAGCTTCATTGCGCCGAACGCCATCAGGATACCGACCGGCAGCATCAGGATGGCCACAAGGGCGCTTCGGACATGCAGCAGGAATACGATGCACACCAGTGCGACAACAAAGCTCTCCTCAAACAGCGTGCGCTTGAGATTGTCGATGGCTGAATGGATCAGGTTGGAGCGGTCGTAGACCGGCACGATCTCCACCGACTTCGGCAGACTGCTGGCAATCTCCTTGAAGCGCTTTTTTACGTTTTCGATGACGTCGAGTGCGTTGACGCCAAACCGCTGCAACACGATGCCGCTCGCAACCTCGCCTTCGCCGTTCAATTCGGTGATGCCGCGCCGTTCGTCGGGCCCGAGTTCGACGCGGGCGACGTCTCGCACCAGCACCGGCGTGCCGTTGTTCGTCTTCAGGACGACATTGCCGAGATCGTTGATGCTCTTCAGATACCCCTTGCCGCGGATCACATATTCGAACTCCGACAATTCAACCGTGCGTCCACCGACATCGGCGTTGCTGGCACGGATGGCATCCCGCACCTTCTGCATGGTGATGCCGAGATCGCGCATCCGCTGCGGATCGAGGATCACGTTGTACTGCCTGACGAAGCCGCCAACGCTCGCGACCTCGGCGACGCCTTCGGCCTTGGCCAGGGCGAATTTCAGGTTCCAGTCCTGGATCGCGCGCGTGTCGGCGAGATTTAACTCCTTCGACACCACCGCGTACTGGTAGACCCAGCCGACGCCAGTCGCATCAGGACCAATCGTGGGCGTTACGCCGGCCGGCAACCGGGATGTCGCGCCGTTGAGGAATTCGAGCACGCGCGAGCGGGCCCAGTAGATGTCGGTCCCGTCCTCAAAAATGACGTAGACAAAGGAAACGCCGAAGAATGAGAAGCCGCGGACGACTTTCGACTTGGGCACAGTCAGCATGGCGGTCGTCAGCGGATACGTGACTTGGTCTTCGATCACTTGCGGCGCCTGGCCCGGATACTCGGTGTACACGATGACTTGCGTGTCGGAGAGGTCCGGAATGGCGTCGAGCGGCAGATGGACCAGTGCGTAGAAGCCGGCCGCCGCAGCGAAGCCGGTGCCGAACAACACCAGCAGCAGGTTGCGGGCCGACCAGGCGATCAGGCGCGCGATCATTGCCTCGCTCCCTCGGAAAACCCCTTCAACGCCGCCTTCAGATTGCTTTCGGCATCGATCAGGAAATTTGCAGAGGTCACGACGGCCTCGCCCTCTGCCACGCCGTCGATGATCTCCGTGAATCCGCCACCACGACGGCCAAGCTTGACGTCGCGCGGCTCGAAGCGACCTTCTCCCTTGTCGATCAGAACGGCCTGCCGGTTGCCGCTGTCGAGCACGGCGCTTTCCGGCACCGCGAGCACGGGGCCAGGCGTACCGATTTCGATCTCGGCATCGACATACATCTGTGGCCGCAGCACTTCATCGGGATTGGGCACTTCGATGCGGATGCGGGCGGTGCGGGTTTGCGCGTTGAGGTGCGGATAGATCAGCGACACCGCGCCGGCAAACGACTGGCCCGGAAGCGCACGCGGTTTGACAATGACGTTCTTTCCGAGCGTCACTTGCGCGAGATCGCGTTCGGCGATGTCGATGAGCACCCAGACGAGCCGATGATCGGCAATCTTGAACAATACGTCGCCGGGTCCGGCCCGCATTCCGTTCACCGCGTTGCGCTCGAGGATTTCGCCGTCCTGCGGCGCGAGCCAGGGAATGGAGAGTGAAATTTCGCGCGTGCGTTCGAGCTCCCTGATAGCCGGCTCCGGCGTGGAAAGGTTCTCCAGCCGGCGACGGGCACCCTTCAACGCCTGGCCGGTCGCGCCAGCATTGAGAGCGGAGAGATATTCGGCGGCAGCACTGGAAAGCGCGGGACTGAACACGTTCATCAGCGGTTGCCCCTTGTGAACGTGCTGCCCGGTGGTGACGTTTGCGACGCTCTCGACGAAACCCTCGAACCGCAGCGTCACGACCGAGATGCGGCGCTCGTCCTCCTGCACGGTGCCGGGCGCCCGGATCAGCGACGTGATGGGCCGCCGCACGACCGGTTCGGATTTCGCGCCCGTTCGCTGAATCCTGCCCGGTGAAAGCTTGACGGATCCGTCGTCGGTGTCCTCGCCTTCGTAAACGGCGATATAATCCATCCCCATCGAGTCCTTCTTCGGCGTCGGTGACGTATCCGGAAGGCCCATCGGATTTCTATAGTATTTGACCCGTCGTTCGGATGCCGCCGCCGTCGGTGATGGCGCCTCCGTCGTTTCAGAATCGAAGCTGACGTCCGCCCCGGTGGGTACGGCCCGATAGTCTCTGCCGTCCGGCGTCTTCCGGGGCGTCAGCGAATAGAGCGGCTTGCCGTCGGGGTCCTGGTAATAGATCGGCTTACCGGTGGGCTCGGCCGCTGCCGAGGGCGACATCGCCATCGGACCGGCCCCGCGCAGCGCGAGGACGCCGACGAATGCGCCTGCGGCTGCCGCAATGAGCGCGACAGCGGCGGCGCCGTTCAGCAAGGCGCGGTTCATTTCTGCGCCGTGATGACGAGTTTGCTCTCGACGGTGCCGGTTTCGCCCTGAACTTTGGCGCCCAGCGAAAGCTGCCAGCGCCCGGCCATGCCGAACGTCGCCTTGAACTTATAGGTCCCAGGTTCAGCGCCCGGCACCGGAACGATCTTGGTGGCCATCTCCTGCATGGCATCGGGCGCCATGTCCAGCCGGGTAGCGAAGATGACTGCGTCCGGTACAGGCTTGCCCGTCTTCGTGTTGATCAGGCGGACGGCGATGACCCTGTCCGGGCCTTCCTGGACCGTCTGATCGACCAGATCGAACCTGTAGTCCTTGATGTCAGCAAGAGCTGCCGAATTGAAGCTGCCAAGCGTGGCAGCGATCAGCGCCGCCCGCACGGCGCGCGCGAAATTCAACGTTTTCATTTTTTCAATCCTCGATTGCCTGGACTGCCGCAAAGGCGGCATGCGTCATCCGCGCGCTCAAGGCGCGCGGCAGCCACGGCGCCTGGGCGCCGTCAGGACAGGTTTCGAGGCGGGTGGTCGGGTGGGGGACGTTTGAGCCCGTCGGCGGGCACGTCGTCGAGAACCGAATGCGCCGTCCGGATCGCATGGCGCAGCGGCAGAGCTTCGGACGGAGATCGGCCCGGCTCCGCCGTCTTCAGGGCGCAGATCGCGAGCAACGGACAATCCTGGCAATCCTTGCTCTTCTGCTCGTCCGGGCAGCACGGCATGTCTGCCGACATCGACGCCATGCCGATAGTATCCGCCTTCAAGGCCGTGGGCGTCACCACAGGCGCAAGAATGAGGCTGGCGATCACGGATATCGCTAGAAATTGGGCAATTAGCCGGCGCAGAACCATCCCACACCCTGCCACGGAGGATAAAGGTTTGGAAGTGGCTCCGCTTCACAAACCGCGGAGGTTTGCGCGCTTGATCCGACCGAAGACTGACGGCGTTGCGCTAGCTCGATACGCCGTCACGTAACGCGGCCTCAATCGCAGGAGACCCACCTGCCATAGCCGTCGTCGCATCGCGCCCGCGAACGATAGGGCACGGACGCCGGCGGTCTCGGCGCGTATTCCAGCGCGTAGTCGCGGCCCTCGCCGTAATAGCGATCTTGCGCGTAGTACGGCTCGCGATAGGCCGGCGCGCGCTCGACGTAGACCGGTCGCGCGGGGTAGGGCGCGCCGTACTCGCCATAGACCGATGCAGGTGCGCGGTACGTGGGCTCCGTTTCGTAATGGGAAGGCTGCCGATATCCGTAACCGGGTTCTGCGTAAGGCGGTTGCCGATAGGCCGGCGCCGGACGCACATAGACGTCAGCGGATGGCGCGTAGACGGCGCCCGGCGCCACGTAGATGTCGCTGGCCGCGGCGGCCGCGGAATACAGCACGACGAAGGCCATCGTGAGCGATGATCGGTACATGTGTGAACTCTCCAACAACGTCAGCCGCGCCAGCCAGCATGATTAATTTTCGCTAAACATTTCGCAGCGTGCAACGACATTCTTCGCGAAGAAGTGTACCAATTCTGGACTCGTGCTTTTCGCGCAGATGCATCACATGTTGCTCACTCACATGCACAGCCCTTCAATTGTCGTAATTGCATTTTCGTGAGGTAGCGGGAACGTAGGATGGGTAGAGCCAACGGGTCGCGCTGATGCGCGCCCGATGACAGGCTCCGCGAAACCCATCATTCACGAATACTCGTTCGCTCGATGATGGATTTCGCTGCGCTCTACCCATCCTACAAGCTGCATGCACCGGCGTGACGTCCGAATTGTCTCGCTATTGTCGTGCAACAAGCGCAGCTTGATTCCCTAGCCTCCTGGAGGTCGGTCATGAGCGGCAACATTTTCAACAGCAATGGCGCCCTCGTTGGCGTGGTGAATGGGCTGGATATCCTCGATCTCAAGGGCCAGAAAATTTATCGTCTCAAGGGGATCAACATCTATCGACTTTCCGGCGAACTGGTCGGTCATCTCAACGAGGCGGCAGGTTCCGACAAGCGGCTCGATCGATCCACTGACCACCTGTTTCGCGCCAGATGAGATTCAGCGGCGTGTCCGAGCGTTGTCGAAACCTGGAATCGTAGCCCGGATGGAGCGCAGCGCAATCCGGGATAGGTCCATCCGCTGACGGAGTGTCCCGGATTTCGCTTTGCTCCATCCGGGCTACGAAGAGGCTAGGCGCTTTCCTGCACCGTGCGCCGCGACGAAAATATTTCCCAGCTCACCATGAACATCGCGGCAATCAAGGGCCCGATGACAAAGCCGTTGAGGCCGAAGACTTCGATGCCGCCGAGCGTGGAAATCAGCACCACGTAATCCGGCAGCTTGGTTTCCTTGCCGACCAGCATTGGACGAAGCACGTTGTCCACCAGGCCGATGACGAGCACGCCATACAGGATCAGCCCGATGCCCTGCCATACGGCGCCGGTTGCCAGGAAGTAGATCGCCACCGGAAGCCAGACCAGCGCCGCGCCGACGGCGGGGACCAGCGACAGGAACGCCATCAGCACGGCCCACAATAGCGCGGCGTGGATTCCGAGGAACCAGAACGCGACGCCGCCGAGCGCGCCCTGGACGATGGCGACGACGATGCCGCCCTTGACGGTGGCGCGAACCACGTCGGCGAATCTCGCGAACAATGCTGCCTTCTGATGGGTGTGGAGCGGAATGGCTTCCTTGATTCGTTCGGCCAGCGCCCTGCCGTCACGCAGCAGGAAGAACAACAGATAGAGCATGATGCCGGACTGGATCACGAACTCGAAGGTGTTCATGCCGATGGTGAGCGCCTGCGGTGCGAGCACCTGGCCGCCCTTCATCAGGCCGGCCTTGAGCTGTTCGCGCAGGCCTGAGAAATCCGTCAGGTTGAAGCGCTCGATCAGTCCTTTCGCCCAGGCCGGCAATGCGTCGAGTATCTGCTGCAGGTAGTTGCCGAAATTGTATTCGCCCGACTGGATTTTCGTGACTAGGCCGGTTGCTTCCTGGATGAGCGACGTCGCGACCATCGTCAGCGGCAGGATGACGATCGCGATGACGATCAGAAGGGTGACCGCGGCCGCGAGGCTTCGCCGGTCGCCCATCCGTGCCAGCAGCCGCCGATAAACCGGTGCGAAGAGCACCGCCACCACGATCGCCCAGAGAATGGCGCCATAGAACGGCTGCAAAACCCAGGCGAACGCCAGCGTGATGGCGACAAGCAGCAGCAGGAAACCCTGATGTTCGATCCTTTGCACAACCGGCTCACTTTCTGAAACGTCGAATGGGGCCGGTTGTAGGGCCGATCAGGGGGTACGCAAACAGGTAATTTCCGGTGGCTGGTGTCCTCTCTTTGTCATGCCCCGCCTTGCCGCCTCCGCTAAAGCTTCGGCGCGCCTGCACAGGAAAGCCCCGGCGAAGCTTTTGCGTAGACGGGTGCCGGGTATCCACGTCTTTGCTACAGCGAGCGGGAAAGACGTGGATGGCCGGGACAAGCCCGGCCATGACGAAAGGCGAGTCATTCTCAGACAGTTGGAACAGCCCCGAAAGTGCCGCGTTCTTTTCGGTCAGGCTCTCAGGCGCTTCTTCAACGCCTCATGTCACCAACGCCTCATTTCACCAGAACCTCGCCGATCATGCCGGCCTCGCGATGGCCGGGGATCAGGCACGAATATTCGAACGTGCCGGCCTTGGTGAATTTCCACACGATCTCGGCCGATTTCTCCGGCGCCAGCCGCACACCGTTCGGCTCGGCATGCTCCATGTGCGGATTTTCCTTCATCGCCTCGCCATGCTTGAGGTTCTCTTCCGTGGTGGCGAGCAGGAATTCGTGGTCGTCGGCGCCGGTGTTGCGGATCACGAAGCGGATCTGCTCGCCGCGCTTCACCTCGATGCGCGCGGGCGCGTAGGCCATTTCGGTCATCCCGACCTCGATGGTGCGGGAAGGTTTTTTGGGATCGCCGGGTTCGCCCGCCGCATGGGCCCCGTGGGCGTGCTGCTCGTGGCTGTGCGCCCGCAGCGGCAGTGCCGAGAGCGCCGTCAGCGCCAGCAGGATGGTGAGGGTGGTTCTCATCGGACGTTCTCTCTCTTTCGTGTCTTCCGAAAAATTCCGGCGACGCCATAACAACCAATCTGGTCCTGATGGTGACGCTGATGTTTGCACACCATGTGCTGTCATGTAGTAACCAATCTGTTCGCAGCAACGTCTTCAACGTCAAGGGGCGACAGCGTCGCGCACGCAATTTGCGATCGATAGAGGACCGGAAATCGTCGGGTCTGCATTCGCAGAAATCGTGCGTGCCATTCGGGAAAAATAGGAATAGCGTCGTTCTGGCACCGTGGTCCGGCCTCGGTAGCCGCCTACCGGACAGTCGGTGGAGCCATGCAACATATTGCGGACTGGCTCGAGACACTTGGCTTTGGGCAATACGCGCAGCGTTTTGCCGAAAATGGCATCGATCTCAGTGTTCTTCCCGAACTGACCGACAAAGACCTTGATTCACTTGGAGTCCTGCTCGGGCATCGCCGCAAGATGCTGCGCGTGATCGCCGAACTCAATCAGGGCGGATTGATCGCAGAGCCCGCGCGCCGTCCCGACGCCGAGCGGCGTCATCTCACCGTCATGTTCTGCGACCTGGTCGGCTCGACCGCGCTCTCGGCGCGGCTCGATCCCGAAGACATGTGGGAGGTGATCCGTGTCTATCGGGTCGCTTGCGCGCAAGTCATTGCGACCTATGACGGCATGATCGCGAGGTTTGTCGGCGACGGCATCTTCGCCTATTTCGGCTATCCCCGCGCGCACGAGGATGACGCGGAGCGCGCGGTGCGCGCGGGCCTCGACATCATCGCCGCAATGGGCGCGCTGCGCGCACGCGAGCGGGTCGAGGTAAGGATCGCGATTGCGACCGGGCTCGTGGTGGTCGGCGATCTCGTCAGCGGCGATGCGTCGGAGCAGCAGGCAACGGTCGGAGACGCGCCGAACATCGCGGCCCGGCTGCAGAGTCTCGCGGAGCCCGGCGCGGTCGTCGTTGCACCTTCGACGCGCGCACTGCTTGGCGATCTCTTTACGTTCCGCAGCCTAGGCCGCCGCGAGGTCAAGGGTATCAGCGAGCCGATCGCGGTGTGGGCGGTCGAGGGCGGGGCCGTATCGGAAAGCCGCTTCGAGGCGGTGCGCACCGCGCGCTCGATCGGCTTTGTCGGGCGCAAGGCGGAGATTGCATTCGCGCTGTCGCGCCAGCGGCTGGCGTGGGAGGGGCAGGGCCAGGTGGTGTTGATTTCCGGCGAGGCAGGGATCGGCAAGTCGCGCCTGGTGGCGAGGATCTGCGAAAGCTTTGCAGCGGAGGCGCACTGCCGGGTGCGGTATCAGTGCTCGCCCTATCATACCAACAGTGCGCTGCATCCTTTCGTCGCCCAGCTCGAGCGCTCCGCCGGCATCAGGCCGCAGGACCTCCCCGAACAGAAGCTCGACAAGCTCGAGGCCATGCTGGCGCGCGGGACCCAGCAGATCGCGACCGCAACGCCGCTGATTGCCGCGCTGCTTTCGATCCCGACCGGCGAGCGCTATCCGCCGCTCGTCCTCAGTCCGGCACAGCAGCGGCGGCAGACATTCGCCGCGCTTCTCGACCAGCTTGAGGCCATGGCACGGCAGCAACCCGCGCTGATCGTCAGCGAGGACCTGCACTGGGCCGACGCCACCTCGCTCGAACTGCTGGACCTCACGGTCGACCGGATCAGGGGATTGCCGATCTTCGTGCTGATGACATCGCGGCCCGGGTTCGATCCACCGTGGGCGGGACTTGCCAATGTCAGCGTGCTGCCGCTCGACCGGCTCGACCGGCAGGACACCCGCGCGCTGATCGAGCAAGTCACCGTCGGCCGGCAACTGCCCGCCGAAATGATGACGCAGATCATGGACAAGACCGACGGCATCCCGCTGTTCGTCGAGGAACTGACCAAGATGGTGCTGGAGTCCGGCCTGCTGGTGGAAGACGCCGGACGTCTTCGCCTCGATAGTCCGCTGCCGCCGCTGGCGATCCCCGCGACGCTGCAGGATTCGCTGATGGCGCGGCTCGACCGGCTGGCGCCGGTCAAGGAGGTGGCGCAGATCGGTGCTGCGATTGGCCGCGACTTCTCCTATACGGTGTTGCGATGCGTGGCAGGGCGCGACGATCACGCGCTGAATGCCGCGCTGGAGCAGCTCGAAGAGGCCGAATTGCTGTCGCGCCGCGGGACGCCGCCGGAAGCGAGCTACAGCTTCAAGCATGCGCTGGTTCAGGAGGCGGCTTATGCGAGCCTGCTCAAGAGCCGCCGGCAAACGCTTCACCGGCGCATCGGGGAGGTGCTGCGCGACCAGTTTTCTGCCATCGCCGAGACCGAACCGGAAGTCGTTGCCTATCACTTCACCGAAGCGGGCCTGAGCGAGACGGCGTTCGGATGGTGGTGCAAGGCAGGCCAGCAGGCATTGAAGCGCTCGGCCTATTCGGAGGCGATCGCGCATCTCGGCAAGGCGGTTGCCATCGCCGACGAACTGCCCGATGCGCCGGGCGGGCGCGTCAAGCGGCTGCATCTTCAGATCGCCTATGGTCGCGCGTTGCGCGGCAGTCTCGGGCACAGTGCGCCCGAGACGGTGGCGGCATGGACGCGCGCACGGCAGCTCGCCGTCGACGTCAACGATCCGGCTGAACTGGCGCCGATCTATTCGGGTCTGTTCAATGCCAGCCTGAACCGCGGCGAAATCGTGCCGATGCGTGAGCTGGCGGAGGCAGCCATGAGCGCCGCCGAACTGCGGCCGGAATCCCCGGTGGCCGCCATCGTCGCGCGCTACGCCAACGGCGTGACCTGCTGGTTTGCCGGCGATTACCTGAATGCACGCGTGCACCTCGAGCAGGCCCTCGCGATTTATGATGCCGAACCGGATCCCTCCGTCTTCAAGGCGTCGACGCTGGACCTGCCATCGGTGATCATGCGCTTTCTGGCGCTGGTGCTCTGGCCGCTCGGGATGATCGACCGATCGCGCCGGCTTTCCGAAGAGGCGATGAGGTCGCCCACAGAAAAGCGTGCGCTGTCCGAGGTCAATGCGATGGTTCACAACGCCGTCTTCGACGGACTATGCGGGGTGCATGGGCGCATGCTGCAGCAGACCGAGGCGATCCTGACCATCGCCCGCCAGCACAGGATGCCGTTGTATATCGCCGCCGGCACCCACCTGAACGGTTTGGCCAAGTGGCGTGCCGGAGACGGTGCGGGTGGTCTGGCGGAAATGCGCCGGGGCTGGGCATTGCTGCACGAAAGCGACTGCTATCTTTGCGAACCGTTCTGGGGAATGCAGGTTGCAGTCGCGGATGCGGAGACAGGGCAAGTCGAGACCGGGCTGGAAATCCTGAAGGAGCAGATCGCCTCGGCGGAGCATACCGGCCAGCGCTGGCTCGATGCCGAACTGCATCGTGCCCGCGGCGAACTCCTGCTGCGTCGTGGACCGCCGGACGTTTCCAACGCAGAAGATGCCTTCAACAGGGCACTGGAAATCGCGAGGGGCCAGCAGACCAGGACGTTCGAGCTGCGCGGCGCGATTGGACTGGCGCGGCTTTACCTTGCGAATGGCCGAGCCGCAGCGGTATCCGGGGTGCTCGCGCCGGTCCTCGCGAGTTTGGACAGGGGACAGGATCTCCCTGAAATCGGAGTCGCGGAAACGCTGCTCAGACATATCTGTTAGCCGAGGCGCCATTTGCGCTGGCAGCCGCGGTCCTGCTCCCCCGCGATTGCATGCCCAATATCGCGCCATTGTGGCTTGACCTTGGGCGATAAGCACCCGAAGTTGCCCGCGCCGTGGTAATTTCTTCTGAACTCTCCCGAGATTCCAGTCTGTTCGTTCCCGATTCGCGTCGGGCGTGGACCCGGCTTGCCGTGGCCGTGCTGATCGGCGCGCTCGGCAGCGTCGGCATGTGGTCGGTGGTGGTCGTGCTGCCGGTCGTACAGAATGACTTCGGCGCGACCCGGGGCACCGCCTCGCTGGCCTTTACCCTGGTCATGCTTGGATTTGGCTCGGGCGGCGTTCTGACCGGCAAGATCACCGACCGCTACGGCATCGTCACCGCGATCGGGCTAGGCATCGGCATTCTCGGCCTCGGCTACATCCTGGCAGGGATGTCGAGCTCGATATGGCAGTTCATCCTTATCCATTTTGCGATCGGGCTTTCCTCGTCGGCCACCTTCGGCCCGCTGATGGCGGAAGCCTCGCACTGGTTCGACCGCCACCGCGGGCTGGCGGTCGCGATCGCCGCCAGCGGCAATTACATCGGCGGCACGATCTGGCCACCGCTGGTGAATTTCAGCATGGAGCAGCTCGGCTGGCGCACCACCCATATGGCGATCGGCATCTTCACGGCGGTGGCGATGACACTGGCGCTGATCGGCTTGCGGATGCTGATGGGGGCGGGGGCGCAGCGCAGCCACATCAACGCGGCGCCGCCGCGCGTGAACCTGAGACTCTCCACCAACGCTCTGACCGCGATCCTGGGACTGGCGAGCATCGCCTGCTGCGTGGCGATGGCGATGCCGCAGGTGCATATCGTCGCCTATTGCGGCGACCTCGGCTACGGCGTGGCGCGCGGCGCCGAGATGCTCTCGCTGATGCTGGGCTTCGGCATCATCAGCCGTATCGGCTCCGGCTTCCTCGCCGACAGGATCGGCGGCATCGCGACGCTCCTGATCGGCTCGGTCGCGCAGGGCACGGCGCTCTTGTTCTATCTGTTCTTCGACAGCCTGACCTCGCTCTACGTCATCTCCGCGATGTTCGGCCTGTTCCAGGGCGGCATCGTGCCGAGCTACGCCATCATCGTGCGCGAGGCGATGCCGGCCTCGGAAGCGGCGACCCGCGTGGGCATCGTGATCTTTGCCTCCGTGTTCGGCATGTCGTTCGGCGGCTGGATCTCCGGCGTGATCTTCGACGCCACCGGCTCCTATGCGGCGGCGTTCGCCAATGGCCTCGCCTGGAACGCGCTCAACATCGTGATCATGCTGCTGTTGCTGATGCGGGCGCGGCAGCGGCTGGCGATGGCGTGAGGTGACGCGTTTTCTTGACGCGAACCGGAATCCACCCACGGATCAAGTCCGAGGGCATGCTTCGCTTGAAAACGCTATGCTGGTCTAAACCGCCTGACCCGCCTTCAGCAGCGAACAGCCGGTGATCTTCAAGCTGCCGTCGGGTTGCTGCTCCAGCGTGTACATTGCTTCCCAGGCCTCGCCGTTGTCGTCGACGATATGGACGCGCTGGGCCACGCGGCCGCCGTGCGCGCGCGCTTCGCCGAACTCAAAGCTCTTGTGGCGGTAGACCGGCGGGTAACCCTGCTGGACCATTTTCAGGAAGATGTCGGCTTGCGGAAACAGCTGCCTGATCTCGGGCGCCGCGTGCGAATAAGCCGCCGCGGCATCGTCGCGGCCGAAAGCCTGCTCCTGCGCGCGGATCACGCTCTGGGCGGTTGCGACGTCGTCGGCGCGGGCAGGGGCGGATGCCGCGAGACCAAGCAATAAGGCGAGAAGCAGGACGATGGCGCGCATGGCGTTGCTCCCGGGTCGATGCCCCTGAGCTACGTTCTATCCCGCCACAGGTTTCCTGTCAGCGCGCTTCCGCGCCTGCTTCACCCTGCCGATCACGGCTCGATCGTGATCTCGATGGTTGCCAAGTCGCCAAACCGGGCGAGGACGCCGAGTGGCAGCGCATCATGTTCGCGGCGCTGCGGCGCGAGGGCATGGCGCCTGCGCGGGCCCGGCGCCTTGCTGCGCTCGTCATCGCATCGATGGAAGGCACGGTCGCGATGTGCCGCGCCGCCCGCAGCGCCCGGCCGCTCGACGATGTCAGGCAGGAACTTGAGCAGCTTCTTTCAAACGCAATCGCGAAGTAGGGCAGCTTCCTAGCTCGGAACGGTCTCTCGTGGGCGAACGCCGCCAGCATCGCGTAAGCGGGGTGGCTACCTTGCCCGGCCCGTCGTTACCGCGCTTGCTTCCTGCGCCCGCAGCGCTTGTTCCAAATTTTCCTCAAATATCTTGTTTTTTGGCTCGCAGGTCGTGGCCTTGGCAAATTCGGCGATGGCATCGGCGATTTTGCTCCGGCTGCGCGATATCAGGCCGAGATTGTTGTGCGCCCAGCTATAGCAGTTGATCTCGATGGCTTGCCGATACTCCAGAATGGCGGCTTCAATGTTGCCGTTCTCGCCAGTTTCCCGCAGGAAGTCACCGAGAAAAGTATGCAACATCGCGCGTTGCTGCGGGTCCGTGGCGAGCTTGATCGCCGCACGGTATTCGGAGACGGCCGCACCGAAGCTGCGCTGTCTCAGGGCGAAGGCCAGATTCCAGCGCGCGAGCAGATAGTTCGGGGCGATCCCGATCGCGTCGCGGTATTGTTTGATCGCGCCGTCGATTTGGTTAAGGTAGAAGAGCGCCAGACCAAGATTATTGTACGGAAGCACGTAGCCGGGTTCAGTACTGATGGCTCGCTGATATTCCGCAATCGCCTGCTCCAGTTTGGCCGGATCAGTCCCTGCATTTCCCCGGTTGGCCTGAGTAGCCAGCGCAACGCCGATGTTGTTATAGGCTATCGCCGACTTCGGGTTGATAGTGAGTACGTGTCGAAATTGCTTGATCGCGTCGTCGGGCCTGCCTTGACGAAGCAGCGCGAGGCCCAATTGCATATGCGGCTGCTCCCTATTCGAGTTCGAGCTTACCGCATTCGAAAACATGTCCTCTGCTTGTTTATAGTTGTCGTGTCGCAGCGCATGTTTTCCCTTCAGCAAATAGGCCCACTGCACGTTGATATCAGATTTCTTGTAGCGGGCGATGATCTGCTCGGCTCTCAGAAGGCCCTCTTCGTTCCGGTCACGATATCGCGCTATTGCGTGGGCGGCCGGCCGTATGGTCTCCATGACGTTGGGCGCTGCGTTGGCCATGAGATCATCGGGATTGCCCGCCTCGTACCCACTGCTGAAGACCTGCCGGCTGTTGATGCGCAGGCGTAGCGCGTACTTTTTGTCTTGAGCAGTAAGTTCGCCCGATATCACATGCCCGGTCCTGTGCAGAACGGCCCGGATGGAAGATCCGATCGCACGAAGCGAAAGGCCAATTTGCGGGACCACAATGTCCGGCAGTTCCTGGCCTGCAGAAATGCTCAGATCCAGATTCGAATTGAGACTATCATCGTCGTGAGCGATTGAATCCGGATTGAGCTTGGCATTGATGCCATCGTTTCTAGAGGTTGGTCCTTCGGCATAGGCATTCAACGCGTCGCGCAGGCGATAGCCTGCCACTTCGGGTGTATAGCCGCTGTCGGCCAGAACTCTCGGGACTTCGATCGGTTCGATCGTAACCACGTCGTTTTTCAGATCCTGCAGAATGAAGTAGCCGCCCACGGCCAGAGACCCCACGAGGGTCAATTTGCCGGGGGTTGCGATCCAGCGGCCAAAGGCTCGAAAATGCGCTTCAAGGTTTTGCCAAAACAAATGCAGTTGCGCCACGGCCAGCCTCCGCGGGTTGCTATCGCATAATGTGATCAACCCTAGCACGTGGCGGCGAACGCGATTGAGTGAACTACCTCACATTGTTTCGATCACGATCCCGTTTTCGGAAATCCCGCCGTCAAAACGTCGGCGGCGTGCAGGCCGAGATGACTTCGCAGGGCTTGCCGCCGACGCAGCGGAAGCGGTGCGGGCGGCGGCTTTCGAAGTAATAGGCGTCGCCGGGATCGAGGATTCTTCGCTCGTCGTCGACGGTCACCTCGAGCCGGCCCGAGACCACGATGCCGCCTTCCTCGCCGTCATGGGTGAGCGGGACCCGGCCGGTGTCGCTGCCGGGCTCGTAGCGCTCCTTGAGAATTTGCAAGGAGCGGCCGAACAGATTGTCGCCGACCTGGCGGAAGGAGATCGGCTTCTTGCCGATCTCGGTCAGTTCGTCGGCGCGGTAGAACGCCTTGCGCGGCCGTTCCGGTTCGATCGCGAAGAATTCGGCGAGCCCCATGGGGAGGCCATCGAGGATGCGCTTGAGCGCACCGACGCTCGGATTCATCTGGTTGGATTCGATCAGCGAGATCGTCGAATTGGTCACGCCGGAGCGCTTGGCCAACTCCCGCTGGGAGAGCTTGTGACGGGCCCGAACGAACCGGAGTCGCCCACCGATATCGACGCTCATCGCAAATCCCTGTTGCAGGTGTTTCGGATCGAACAAATATGCCTTACCGGTCCCAAGGAAATCAATGGGTTGCAGGACCCAAGAAAAGGACTTGTTGTGGCTTTCCGAGCGTGGCCCGGTAGCGTCTTCAGCCGCCAGCCCCAGGAGCCGTCCGTGACCCTTCATCAGAAGCCGAACACCCTGCAAACCGATTCGTTCTGGATGCCGTTCACGGCCAACCGGCAGTTCAAGAAAGCGCCCCGGCTGTTCGCTTCCGCCGAGGGCATGCACTACGTCACCGTCGACGGCCGCAAGGTGATCGACGGTTCGGCCGGCCTCTGGTGCGTCAATGCCGGCCACGGCCGCCGCCAGATCGCCACCGCCGTCGAGCGCAGCCTGACCAACCTCGACTTCGCGCCCTCGTTCAACATGGGCCATCCGCTGGCGTTCGATTTTGCCGAGCGGCTGGCCGAGATCGCGCCGAAGGGGCTCGATCGCATCTTCTTCACCAACTCCGGCTCCGAGTCGGTCGACACCGCGCTCAAGATCGCGCTGGCCTACCAGCGCGCCATCGGGCAGGGAACGCGCACGCGCCTGATCGGCCGCGAACGCGGCTATCACGGCGTCGGCTTCGGCGGCATGTCGGTCGGCGGCATGGTGGCGAACCGCCGCGCGTTCGCGACCCATCTGCCTGGCGTCGACCACATCCGTCATACCCATGATCTCGCCCGCAATGCGTTTGCGAAGGACCAGCCGGAGCATGGCGCGGACCTCGCCGACGATCTCGAGCGCATGGTCGCGCTGCATGGCGCCGACACCATCGCCGCCGTCATCGTCGAGCCGGTGCCGGGTTCGACCGCGGTGCTTCCGCCGCCGAAGGGTTACCTGAAGCGGCTGCGCGAGATCTCCGAGAAGCACGGCATCCTCTTGATCTTCGACGAGGTCATCACCGGTTTCGGCCGCCTCGGCGCACCGTTCGCGGCGGATTACTTCGGCGTCACGCCCGACATGATGACGACCGCCAAGGGCATCACCAACGGTACCGTTCCCTGCGGCGCGGTGTTCGCGAGCCGCAAGATCCACGACGGGCTGATGACGGGGCCGGAAGGAACGATCGAACTGTTCCACGGCTACACCTACTCGGCGCATCCGACCGCTTGCGCCGCCGGTCTTGCCACCCTCGACATCTACAAGGATGAAGGACTTCTGACGCGCGGCGCGTCGATCGCCGAATACTGGCGCGATGCGCTGCATTCGCTCAAGGGTCTGCCGAACGTGGTCGACATCCGCAACGTCGGCCTGATGGGCGCGGTCGAAGTCGCGCCGCGCAAGGAAGGCGTCGGCGCGCGGGGCTACGACGTGATGGTCGATTGCTTCAATCGCGGGCTTTACCTGCGCATGAGCGGCGACTCCTTCGCGCTGTCGCCGCCCTTGATCGTCGAGAAGAGCCATATCGACGATATCGTTTCGATCCTGGGCGACGCCATCAAGCGCGTGGCCTGATCCTTGCTCCTGGAGCTTCGGTTCTGATTGTATCAGAGCCGAAGCTCTAGTTCTTGCTTTGACGCGTTTTCCTCACGCGAACCGGTACCCACTTCGCTCGAAAACGCTTTAGGAGCGACAGAAGCCGCGGGACAATCCCGCGGCGGATGCGTGAGGGATCGTGAAAGTCATCGTTCTCGGCAGTGGCGTGATCGGCGTGACCACGGCCTATTATCTTGCACGCGCAGGCCATGAGGTAACGGTCGTCGACCGTCAGGCGCAGCCGGCGCAGGAAACCAGTTTTGCCAATGCCGGCGAGGTGTCGCCGGGCTATTCCTCGCCGTGGGCCGGACCCGGCGTGCCGGTGAAGGCCATCAAGTGGCTGTTGATGCGGCACGGGCCGCTGGTGATCTGGCCCAAGCTCGATCCGGTCATGTGGTGGTGGATGCTCAAGATGCTGCGCAACTGCACGGCAGAGCGCTACGCCATCAACAAGAGCCGGATGATCCCGATCGCCGAATACAGCCGCGACTGCCTGCGCGCGCTGCGTGCCGAGATCGGTATCAAGTACGACGAGCGCAGCCAGGGAACGCTGCAGCTGTTTCGCAAGCAGAAGCAGCTCGACGGCACTGCCGACGATATCGCCGTGCTCAAGCAGACTGGCGTGCCGTTCGAAGTGCTTGATCCCGCCGGCTGCATCGCCGTGGAGCCGGGGTTGGCCACAGCGAAGGTGAAGTTCGTCGGCGGACTCCGGCTGCCGCAGGACGAGACCGGCGATTGCCACATGTTTACGCAGGCGCTTGCTGTCGAAGCGGCCAGGCTTGGCGTGCAGTTCAAGTTCAACACGTCGATCGAGCGGCTGGTTGCAGAAGGCGACAAGATCACCGGCGTCGTCACCAGCGCAGGCACCTTGCAGGCCGACGCCTATGTCGCTGCGCTCGGCAGCTGGTCGCCGCGGATGCTCAAGCCCGTTGGCGTTTCAGTACCGGTCTATCCGGTGAAGGGCTATTCGATCACGGTGCCGATCATCGATGCTGCTGGCGCGCCGGAATCGACCGTGATGGACGAAAGCTACAAGGTCGCGATCACCCGGCTCGGCGACCGCATCCGCGTCGGCGGCACTGCGGAAATCTCGGGCTATTCTTCCAGCCTCGATGCTGCGCGGCGCGCGACGCTGGATCATTCCCTGACCGACATGTTTCCGCGCGGCGGCGATCTCACCAAGGCCACGTTCTGGTGCGGCCTGCGGCCGATGACGCCGGACGGGCCGCCGGTGATTGGAGCTACGCGATACAGCAATTTGCACCTCAACACCGGACACGGCACGCTGGGCTGGACCATGGCCTGCGGATCGGGGAGGGTGCTGGCGGATATGCTGTCGGGACGCAAGCCGGACATCGACGTGAGCGAGCTGAACGTGAGCCGGTACGAGCAGCGGTTCGGGTAAGGTCGCTACTTGCGCTCCGACGACCAGGGAAAGTTCAGATACTGGTCGCGGCTGTCGTAGCAGATGTTGCCGTACATTTTCAGATAGGCGGCGCGCCGTACCGGATCTGCGTAGACGCGTCCGGGATTGGCGAGGTCAACCTCGTACTGCGCAATGTTGGCCGCGGTGAGCGAGCTCGGCAGAATATCCATCGCTTGCGGGATGCTCTTGCCCTCAAGCCAGTCGGCGGCGTGCTGGCCCATGGCGTAGCCGAAAACCGGTGAGGCCAGGCTGACACTGATGCGGTAGGGCGAGTTGCCCTTCTTGATTTCCGACACCGCCTCCGGCTCGCCGTCGATGCCGCCGAGAAACTGGTTCGCCCGCGTCTTGCCGGCGGCCCGTAACGCGGCCAGCGCCCCGAGCACGACATTGTCGGCGCCGAGCACCACGTCGACATCCGGATTGGCGAGCAGGATGGTGCGCATGGTGGCGAAGCCGCCATCCTTGCTGACCGGGTTCGGCGAAATGTCCGCAACGATATTGGCGCCGGGAATGTCGCGCAGGGAATCGCGCAGCGCGACGAAGCGAGGGGCGAGGAACTCCAGGCTATCCTGGGTCAGCAGCACCACCTTGGCCTTGCCGCCGAGCGTTTGCTTGATGTAGGCGCTCGCCGCATCTCCCAGCACCTTTCCCGTGAGGTATTGCGGCGCATTCAGCAGCGAAGTCGCAGGCGGGGCCACGACGGTGCTGACGTAGCCGCCGGACCAGATGACCTCCTGCAGGCGAGGAGCGAGCGAGGTCGAGTCGACCGCCGATGCCACCACGCCGCCGGCCCTGGCTGCGACGAGTGACCGAACGTGTTCGGCCTGCCGGCCCGCGTCGCTATCGGCGACGAGCAGGCGATACTGCAGATTGCGATCCTTTGCCGCGGCCGCCAGCCCCTGATCGACGCCCTGCATGAACTCGCGCCGCGTGTCCTGTGAGAACGCGAGCAGCCGGTCGAGGCCCGGCGGCGGTTGGCAGGTGGCGGCGGCGGGATCGAACGGCGGCAGTATCCTGGGCATTGTGATGCCGGGTAGCCCGCTCTGCGCCGCCGATGGCGCGGATGTGGCGATCAGGCCCGCCGCGCAAGCAGCCAGCACCAGCGGCGTGAGGTGCCTGCGTATCGCTGTGTTACCAGGTAACATTGTCGTCCCCCGGCCCCAACTCCAGACATGGCCGATGGACTTTTGTTAGCAGGCTTTTCGCGTCAGGCAATATTTCCTGATGTTCCCGGCGTCCGCGGCATGGTCAGGCGGAAGCTGGTGCCGCGGCCGATCTCGGATGTCAGGCCGATTTCGCCACCGAGATTGCGGAGCGCTGCCAGAACGTAGGCGAGGCCGATGCCCTCGCCGGGCTGGTCCTGCGTGCCCGAGCGCTTGAACAGATCGAAGACGCGCTCCCGATCGCGCTCCGCGATGCCACGCCCGTTGTCGGCAATTTCGATTTCGACGCGGTCGTCCGCGATCGGGCGCGCCCGCACATTGATGTGCAGCGGTCGCTCCTTCGCGCGATACTTGACGGCGTTGTCGAGCAGGTTTCCGATGATCAGATCCAGCGAAAAGCGATCGCTCTGGATCATGGGAACGTCCAGCTGGATGTCGATCTTCCCGCTGGCTTCGGACAATTGATGCTGGATCGCGGCTGCGCCGCCGGCAACCACTTCCCGGAGATCGATGGGCTCGATCTTCAACTGACGCCGTCCTTCACGCGCGAGTTTGAGAACTGTGCTGATCAACCGCTCCATCTTTTCGGTCGAAGAGCGGATGTAGCCGATCGCTTCCGGCAGCACTTCGGTGGCGGCGATGCGTGCTTCCTGCAACACGGGGTCGTCGGCTCCGCCGGCATCGGAGCGTTCGACAAGCGCGCGCAGGCTTCCCGCACTGTCCTGAAGCTCGCCGGTGAAGCCGACGATGCTGACCAGCGGCGCGCGGAGGTCGTGCGAGATGATGTGAACGAAGCGCTGAATCTCGGCGTTGGCGCGCGCGAGATCGGCGGTGCGGGCTTCGACGCGCTGTTCCAGGTTGCTGTTCAACTGGTTGACTTCGGTCTGCGCACGACGAAGCTCACCTGTGTAACGCACGACGGTGACCGCGGCGATGCCGATCACGATAACGATCACGATGCCGCCAATGATGGAGAGCAGCCGTAACAGAATAGCATTCGCCTTCTGCTCCGCGACGCCGGTGGTCAGCCGCTCGTCGGTCGCGCTGATGATGCCGGCGAAGAACACGTTGGCTTCATCCATTAGCGCCTTGCCGCGGTTGGTCCGGACCAGTGCAAGCGCCTCCGCATCGCGATAATCGCGCTTGAGCGCGATGGTCTGATCCATCTCGGCGAACTTCTCGTTGATGATCGCGGTCAGTCGCTGCAGTGAGGCGTTGATGCCGTTATAGGAGGCCAGCAAGCGGTTGACCGCGGCCAACTGGCGTTCAGCAAGCGCCTTGGCCGGTCCGTAAGGCGCGAGATAGATCTCGTTGCCGGTGAACAGAAACCCGCGCTGGCTGGATTCGGCTGTCTGCACCGCGTTGCGGAGGTCGACGGCGGCGCTGCGCGCATCGCGCGCGGCGATGACTTCGTTGAAATAGACCTGGGCGCGCTCGCCCAGCCAGAACGTCATGCCGACGATGCCGAGCAGTGCCAGAAACCCGACCAGCAGCAGGGCGGTAGTGGACTGAACAAAGTAACGGCTGGATATAGGCATGCCCGTTAGGACTGCCCGAAATTTGGAGGCCGCGCCAGCGGATTTGCGAACTGGAACCCGCTTCAACCCTGATCGGGCGGATCGAAGGCGCGGATATCGGACAGCGATCCCCTGTATTTCTCGCACTCGACCACCGTCACCTGGCCGCAGCAGCCTTGTGCGAGCCGCGAGGTGCCGACGTCGCGGGTGAGCACGTTCGGATTGCCGTGGATGCAGAGCGGGTGCTCTGCCGCGCCTTGCTCCGGATCGTACCAGGCGCCGGTGGACAATTGAATCACGCCGGGCATGACATCCTCTGTCACTGCGGCCGCGGCCAGACAAGCGCCGCGATCGTTGAACAGGCGGACGATGTCGCCATTGGCGATGCCGCGTTGTGCAGCGTCAGTGGGATTGAAACGAACCGGTTCGCGGCCGGAAATTTTCTTCGATTGGCTATAGGCGCCGAAGTCGAGCTGGCTGTGCAGCCGGGTCGCCGGCTGGTTGGCGATCAGCGTCAACGGGTGGCGCGCAGTCGGCGGCTCGGTCGATGGCAGCCATGCCGGGTGCGGCGGGCAATCGCTGTAGTCGAAGCCTGCGATCGTGCTCGAGTAGATCTCGATCCTGCCGCTCGGCGTCGGCAGCTTGTTGCGAGCGGGATCGTTGCGGAAGGCGCGGAGAAATCCGCCATCATCGGGGGCCGACGGTAGCGCGAGCTCGCCGCGCCGCCAGAACTCCTCGAAGCCGGGCGCATCCCAGCCGGCAGCGGCAAGTGCAACTCGCGTCGGCTCGTAAAGATGGGCCAGCCATTGCCGGCTGCTGCGGCCTTCCGTGAACGCCTGCTCGACGCCCATTCGCCGCGACAGCGTGGCAAAAATATCGAAATCGTCGCGCGCTTCGCCGACTGGATCGACAGCGCGGCGCATCGCAATCAGCCTTGGATCGGTGCCGGCGGCGCCGATGTCGTCGCGCTCCAGCGTCATGGTCGCCGGCAGCACGATGTCGGCGAATTTTGCCATCGGCGTCCAGGCGCTCTCGTGCACGACGATGGTTTGCGGGACATTGAAGGCGCGCCGCAGCCGGTTGATGTCCTGATGATGATGGAACGGGTTGCCGCCCGCCCAGTAGACCAGCTTGATATCGGGGTAGTGCATCGAGCGGCCGTTGTAGTCGAACCGCTTGCCTGGATTGAGCAGCATGTCGGCGACGCGCGCTACAGGGATATGTTCGCTGACGCCGTTCTTGCCTTGCGACAGCGTCGGGATCGGAACCGCGTTCATCCGCCGGCCGGTGTGGCCGAGCGCGCCGAGTGCGTAATTATAGCCGCCACCGGGCAGGCCGACCTGGCCGAGCATGGCCGCCAGCACGGCGCCCATCCATACCGGCTGCTCACCATATTGCGCCCGCTGCAATGAATGCGAGACCGCGACCAGGGTGCGCCCGCGCTGCAGCCGGCGTGCGATGTCGACGATCGTGCCGGCCGCGATGCCGGTGATGCCGGCCGCCCATGCCGCGTCCTTTGGCGTATTGTCGTCGCGGCCGAGCAGATAGCGCTCGAAGGTTTCGAAGCCGGTACAATAGCGCGCGACAAAGTCACGGTCGTACAGGTTTTCGACGAGCAGCGTGTGCGCGAGCGCCAGCATCAGCGCCACATCAGTGCCGACCTTGATCGGCAGCCAGCGAGCGTCAGCCTCCGGCGGCATGTCATCGCGCAAGGGCGCGATGCCATAGAACACCGCGCCGCGTCGCGCGGCCTTTTGCATCGCATCGCGTTCGATGTGCCGGCTGATGCCGCCGCTGGCGACGTCCGAGTTTTTCACCGCCATGCCGCCGAAGGCGAGCACGGTGTCGGTATGCTCGGCGACCTGATCCCAGGTCACGTTATGGCGCGAGACGGCTTCGTAGCCGCCCATGATATGCGGCAGGATCACGGCCGAGGCGCCGGCGCTGTAGCTGTTGACCGAGCGCACATAGCCGCCGAACGCGATGTTCAGGAAGCGATGAACCTGGCTCTGCGCGTGATGGAAACGTCCGGCGCTGGACCAACCGTAGGAGCCGCCGTAGACGGCAGCCGCCCCGTGTTCGGTCCGGACCCGCGACAATTCATTGGCGAGCAGGTCGAGGACTTCATCCCAGGGGCAGGCGACGAATTTCTGGTCGAAGGTGCGTTCGCTGGATGCGCGCCGGTCCAGCCATGCCTTGCGTACCATCGGCCGCAGGATGCGGGCCTTGTGGCGCATCGCCGTGGTGAAGTTCTGCAAGATCGGGGAGGGCGCGGGGTCACCTTCGTAGGGGGTGACGTCGAGGGTGGCGCCGTTCCACCGCGCGGAGAAGGCGCCCCAATGCGCACTGTGGGGAGCCCAATCGTCTGCGGTCTGATTCATCACTTGCTCCAGACTGTGGCTCAACCCGCCTGCGTTACGCAGTTCACCCACAGCACCACTGCCTTCGCATTGTCTGCGGGATTTGAAAAGCGGTGCGGCCTGCGGCTGGCGAAACGAAAACTGTCGCCCTGCTTGAGCGTCCAGGTCTCAGCGTCCACCGTCAGTACCATCTCGCCTTCCAGCACGAGGCCGGCTTCTTCGCCGTCGTGGGTGTAGAGTTCGTCGCCGGTATTGCCGCCGGGCTCGAGGTGCACGAGAAACAGGTTGAGGCGGCTTTCCGTTCCAGCCGGGCTCAGCAATTGCTTGGATATGCCGGTGCGCCACAGCTTCAGCTCGGCGCGCTGCAATTGCCGCGTCACTACGCCGCCGGACGCGGCGTCCGTGTTCGGTTTGGCACCGAACAGCGCGGCGATGCCGACGCCGAGCACATCGGCCAGCGTGGCGAGCACGCGCAGCGAAGGCGACGACAGCCCGCGCTCGATCTGGCTGAGAAAGCCGATCGACAGATCAGTGCAATCGGCGATGGTTTCCAGCGACAGCTTGTGCTCGCGGCGGAGGTCACGAATGCGGCTGCCGACGGCGAGATCCATCGCAGGCTCGGCCGGTCGGGCGGCGGGCCTCACCTTCGGCCTGGGCGGCTTGTTCGGCCTGACCGCCGGCTTGCCGTTAGCCTTTTTGGCCTTCGGCGCCGGTTTCCGTATCCTGCTGCCACCGCTCACATCAAACCGCCTTCTTCATGTGCATGAAAATTGCTTGCAATGCCTCCGCAAGTGTGACCACAATTTCATATTGGTGAAAATAGGCCTGAACCGCGTTGCCCGCAACTCTTTGGTCTAACGCGGGCGGTCGTTTCGGGCAGAGTAAAATTCAGGAGGTGGTGCGATGGCTCTCAGACATCTCGTTCAGGCCGCGATCGCGGCCTTTTCCGTTGCGACAGCGATGCCTGCATCCGCGCAACAGGTCCTGAAAGTCGGCTCGACGCCGACGGGCGTTCCCTTCACTTTCCTCGACACCAAGACCAACAGCATCCAGGGCATCATGGTCGATCTCATCACCGAGATCGGCAAGGACGCCGGCTTCCAGGTCCAGATCGAGCCGATGCAGTTCTCGACGCTGATCGCGTCGCTGACGTCCAACAAGATCGACATCATCTCGGCGGCGATGTTCGTCACCGCGGCGCGCAAGGAAGTGATCGATTTCTCCGAGCCGTTCTACAGCTATGGCGAGGGCCTCTTGGTGCCGAAGGGCGATACAAAAACCCATACTTCGCAGGAAGACCTGAAGGGCCAGGTGGTCGGCGCGCAGGTCGGGACGGCGTTCGTCGATGCGTTGAAGAAGTCCGGATTGTTCAGCGAGGTCAAGGCCTACGATACCATTCCTGACATCCTGCGCGACGTGAATGCCGGCCGCCTCAAGGCCGGCTTCGCCGATTACCCGATCCTCGCCTACAATCTCAAGCAGGGCGGATTTCCCGAGGCGCGCATCGTCGAGGGCTACAAGCCCACCACCGTTGGCTCGGTCGGCATCGGCGTGCGCAAGGGCGATACCGAACTGCTCGCCAAGATCAACGCCTCGCTGGCGAGGCTGAAGGCGAACGGCACGGTGGCGAAGATCCTCGACAAATGGGGCCTGAAGGCGCAGGGCGCCTGATGCAGGCGTTCTGGCGCGATACCGTCGAGTTCCTGCCGATCCTGATGAGCGGCGTGGCGCTGACGATCATCGTCACGATCGGTTCGCTGCTGCTGTCCACCGTGCTCGGCCTGATCTGGGCGCTGATGCGCGTCTCCGGCATCGGCGTGCTGTCGGGGCTCAGTGCCGGGCTGATCAACGTGATCCGCGGCATCCCGATCATCGTGCTGCTGTTCTATCTTTACTTCGTGATGCCCGAGTTCGGCGTCACGATGACGGCGCTGCAGGCGGCGATCCTCGGGCTCGGCATCGCCTATTCGGCCTACCAGGCCGAAAACTTCCGCGCCGGCATCGAGGCGATCGACAAGGGGCAGATCGAGGCGGCGCAGGCGATCGGCATGGGTTGGGGGCAGACCATGCGCCGCGTGGTGCTGCCGCAGGCGGTCAAGATCGTGCTGCCGCCCTACGGCAACGTCATGATCATGATGCTGAAGGATTCCTCGCAGGCCTCGACCATCACGGTCGCGGAACTGGCCCTGCAGGGCAAGCTGATCGCATCCTCGACCTTCAAGAACACCAGCGTGTTCACGCTTGTGGCGCTGATGTATCTCACCATGAGCATCCCGCTCATTCTCCTGGTCCGTCATTTCGAGAAGCGCGCGGCCCGGAAATGATCGAACTCTCCGACGTCCACAAGAGTTTTGGCAAGGTCGAGGTGCTGAAGGGCATCACGGCTTCCGTCGAAAAGGGCGAGGTGGTCTGCATCATCGGCCCCTCAGGCTCGGGCAAGTCGACCATCCTGCGCTGCATCAACGGGCTGGAAAGTTACGATCGCGGCGATATCAGGATTGACGGCGCACGGGTCGATCGCGATGCCGCCTCGATCGTTGCGATCCGCACCCAGGTCTCGATGGTGTTCCAGCGCTTCAACCTGTTTCCGCATCGCACCGCGCTGGAGAACGTCATCGAGGGGCCGGTCTACGTGAAGAAGGAGCCTCGCGCCGAGGCGCTGGAGCGCGGCCGTGCGCTGCTGGCACGGGTGGGACTGGCCGAAAAGGCGGATGTCCATCCGCCGCAATTGTCCGGCGGCCAGCAGCAGCGCGTTGCGATTGCCCGCGCGCTGGCAATGCAGCCGAAGGCGATATTGTTCGACGAGCCGACGTCCGCGCTCGATCCGGAACTGGTCGGCGACGTGCTGGGCGTGATGCGCAAGCTCGCCGATGACGGCATGACCATGGTGGTCGTCACCCACGAAATGGCTTTTGCCAAGGACGTCGCCGACCGCGTGCTGTTCATCGACGGCGGCGTGATCGTCGAGCAGGGCCCGGCCAAATCCGTCCTCAACCAGCCCCAGCATGCGCGCACGCAGGACTTTTTGCGGCGCGTGCTGCATCCGCTCTAAGCTTCGGTGTTGTATATGAACGCGCCCGCTCAATTGCCGCTGCCGCCAAGTCTTTATGCCGATACGGCAGTTGCCCCGACGCCTGCGCCGCCGCTGACAGGCGACAAGAACGTCTCGGTCGCGATCATCGGCGGCGGATTTACCGGGCTGTCGACCGCGCTGCATCTGGCGGAGCAGGGCGTCGATGTCACGGTGCTGGAGGCGCAACAGCCAGGCTGGGGCGCTTCGGGCAACAATGGCGGCCAGGTCAATCCCGGGCTCAAGCACGATCCCGACCAGATCGAGGCCGATTTCGGCGCCGACCTCGGCAGCCGCATGATCGCCTTTGCCTACGGCACCACCAACTTCACGTTCGACCTGATCCGCCGCTACCAGATCCCCTGCGAAGCGCGGCAGAACGGAACGCTGCGCGCGGCCTACAATGAAGCGAGCGCCGCCGCAATCGAGAGCACCGCCAAGCAATGCATCCGGCGCGGCATGCCGGTGACGTTGCTGAACCGCGAGCAGTTGCGGGGGATGACGGGCACGGATCGCTACCTCTGCGCGATGCTAGACAGTCGCGGCGGCGATCTGCATCCGCTGAGCTATGCGCGCGGTCTGGCGCGCGCCGCGATCGCGGCGGGGGCGGCGGTCCATGGCGAGACGCCGGCGCTCTCGCTGTCGCATGAAGGCGCGCGATGGCGCATCGAGACACCGCGCGGAATCGTGCGCGCGGAAAAGGTGCTGCTGGCGACCAACGGCTTCACCGGCGATCTCTGGCCGGGCCTGCGACGCAGCATCGTGCCGGTGTTCTCTTCGATCACGGCTACGGCGCCTCTGTCTGACGCAGTCGCGCGCGCGATCATGCCGACGCGGCCGGTGTTGTACGAGAGCGGCCACATCACGGTCTATTACCGCATCGATCAACACAACCGCCTGCTGATGGGCGGCCGCGGGCCGATGCGCTGGATCAGCAAGCCGGCTGACGTCGCCTATCTCATCCATTATGCGGAGCGGCTGTGGCCGAGCCTGAAGGGCGTGAGTTGGACGCACGGCTGGAACAGCCGGCTCGCGATCACGCCCGATCACTATCCCCATGTGCACGAGCCCGCCGAAAACCTGCTGGTCTCGCTCGGCTGCAACGGCCGCGGCGTCGCGCTCTCCACCGCGATGGGCGCGCAACTCGCGCGCCGTCTCGCCGGCGGAAACAATGCCGAGATCGACATGCCGATCTCAGCCATCAAGCCGATGCCGATGCACGCCTTCTGGCGCGTAGGCGTTACTGCCGCGGTGCTGACGGGGCGGGTGCGGGATCGGCTGGGGGTGTAATCAGCCCTCCGCCACCGCTTCGCTCCACGGCTGGAACGGCTCGGTGGCGCCGCTGTTGGTCGGGCCGTCGCGCAGCACGATGCTGGGGCAGGCGAACTTCATCGGCAGGGTCTGGATACGCGCCTCTTCGTAGTCGAACTGCGCGCCGAGCGCTTCGCGCGCGGCCTGCGGCAGGCGGACGTCGCCGATCACGACCGCGCCTTCGCTGGCGTCGATGCGCGGCTGGTGTATCGTTGCATCGAGGTCCATGCCGTAGTCCATCACGAACGACAGCAGTTGTGTCACCGCCGGCAGGATGCGCCGGCCGCCGGAGGCGCCGACGGCGACGCGCCTTTCATCGGCTGCCTGTGCCACCACCGGCGTGTAGTTGGTGAGGCAGCGTTTTCCCGGCGCCAGCGAATTCGGCGTGCCCGGGGTCGGGTCGAACCACATGATGCCGTTGTTCATGGTGATGCCAGTCTGGCCCGCGACGAATCTGGAGCCGAACGTCGACAGCAGCGTCTGCGTCACTGCCGCCATGTTGCCGTCGCGGTCGACCGCCGAGAAGTGCGTGGTGCAGGCCGGCGCCAGCGCTTCCGCGCCGAGTGCGCGCCTGCCGTCCTGATCGCCCATGTCCTTGAGACGTTCGCGATAGGCCGCCTGCAGCGCCGAGGCGTAGGCGATGTAGGCGGCGGCATCGGGCGTGCCACGCGCGGGCTTCAGATTTTGCTGCAGCAGGCCGAGCGTGCGCGACAGCGTCGGCCCGGCGGTGAGTTCGGGCGTCGCAAACACCTTGCCGCCGCGATAGGGGATCGCCAGAGGTTCGCGCAAATGGGCGCGGAACGGCTTGAGGTCCTCGACCGACAGCGCGCCGCCGGCGGACTGGATGTCGGCGGCCAGGCTCTTCGCCAGATCGCCTTCGTAGAAGTCGCGCGGGCCTGCGCTGGCCAGATGCGCCATCGTGGCCTTGAGCCGGTCCTGCGGCAGGCGGACGTGGGACTTGATGCCCCATGGTGCATTCGGCGGCAGACCATCGACCAGATAGGCCGCAGCGCTTGCGGGGTAACGCCTGAGATCCACGGCCGAACTCGAAATCATCAGCGTGGTCCACCAGTCGACCGCTAGGCCTTCCCCGGCAAGGCGGACGCTCGGTGCCAGCAATTCCTTCCACGGCATCTTGGCGTGACGGCGATGCGCTTCCTCCATGCCGGCGACCACGCCGGGGACCGCGATCGAACCGGGGCCATGAATGTTGCGGTCGCCTTTGACGCGCGGCCACGGGAAGATGTCGGACGCGGCGCCGTCGCCGGTCAGCGGGTAATCCTCGGGCCGCAGGCTGAGTGGCGCGCGCATGCCATAGTCGATCACTTCATAACGGTCTTCGCGTGCACGATAGAGCACCATCGCGCCGCCGCCGCCGGCACCGCTCATCCAGGGCTCCAGCACGCCGAGCGCAAACGTCGTCGCGATCACGGCATCGACGCAATCGCCGCCGGCGGCCAGCACCTCGGCGCCGACTTGCGCCGCCTTGCCCGATTGCGCGGCGACGATGCCGCCTTTGGAACTGACGGCGGGTTTGCGGATCGATTGGTTGTTGGAGAACTGGTCACGCATCGGATGGCTTTCGCTCTGTGATGTTGGTGGTGGCTGGTGGTGTGGCGGTTATCGTCTTCTAACTTTTTTCTTGATCCTGCCACCAGGGATACTGGCTTGGCATGTCCTGGGATACTTTTCCCGGAAAGGACGGTGGTCGTTTTTCCAGAAAGGCCGCAACGCCTTCGCGCACGTCGGCGTGGCCGCCGCGCTCGATCGACATCGGCTTGTCGATATCGAGCAGTTCGAACGGAGCGGGCGCGCCGGCAAAGCGCCACAGCATCTGGCGCGTCAGCGCGACGGAGACGGCAGAGGTCGCCTCCGTCATCTCCCGCGCGATCTCCTTGGCGCGATCAAGCAGTTGCGCGGGCTCCACGACCTCGCTGACAAGCCCGCCATCTCTCGCCTCATCCGCATCGAACATTCGGCCGGACAGGCACCAGCGCAACGCCTGCGGCAGGCCGACGAGCTTTGGCAGGAACCAGGCGCTGCCGGCTTCCGGGACCAGGCCGCGGCGGGCAAAGATGAAGCCGATCTTGGCGCCCTTCGCTGCGATCCTGACGTCCATCGGCAGCGTCATGGTGATGCCGACGCCGACGGCGCCGCCTTTGATCGCCGCGATCGAGGGCTTTCGGCAGTTGAAGATCGCTTCGACGAACCGGCCGCCGCCGGGATTGGCGCTGGCGAAGACGCCGGCGCCGTGCTTGCCCGACGTGTCGAAGCTGGCTGCGCCGCCGGAAACATCTGCCCCGGCGCAGAAGGCGCGGCCGGCGCCGGTGACGATGATCGCGCGGATGTTGTCGTCGCTGTCGGCGCGGTTGAAGGCGTGCGTGATTTCGGCGCCCATCTGGCCGGTATAGGCATTGAGCTTGTCGGGGCGGTTCAACGTGACGATCATGAGCGGACCGTCGAGATCGCAGCGGATGTGTTCGTAGTTCACGACGTCCCCGTTTCCTTCCTTGCAGCCCTGCCGATCGACAACGCGATTACACCCCAAATTACTTGGGCAGGCCATGAGAGAATAACATGCTGGAGATCCACTCCGGCTCGCGTTCGCGTTGGCGCCGCGCGGCCAAGAATGGCACATTACGGTTGGATGCCGCACCTGCAAAAGGAGCATGCCGGCTTGAACGCGGACGCATTCATACATCTGCCCGATCTCCGGACCCGGGTGACGCACCCGGAAGAATCGCTGCTGCGCCTGACGCCGGAGATGTTTTCGATGTGGGAGCAGCGCGCCCGGGCCTCGGGCTGGCCGGCGGACTGGCGGCTGCCGGACGAGGCGATCGAGGCGTCGCGGCTGGCGGTGCTCGGCGAGCACGGCAGCGGCGACGACCTCTGGATCTATTCCTATGGCTCGCTGATGTGGGACCCTGGTTTCCACTTCACTGAAGTGAGGCTTGCCGATGTCGAGGACTATCAGCGCCGCTTCACGCTGAAGATCAATCTCGGCCGGGGATCGCGCGACTTTCCGGCCCTGATGCTTTCGCTGGAGCCGCAGCAAGGGCGCTGCCACGGGCTGGCATTCCGCATCGAGGCATCCTCCGTCCACGCTGAAACCGCAATCCTGTGGCGGCGCGAGATGCTGCGCGGCGGCTACTCGCCGGCCATGCTACCAATGGCGACGCCTCAGGGGCCGATCTCGGCGCTCGCCTTTGTCTCGAACCCTGGGCATCCAAGCTATGTTGGCGAGTTGCCGCTGGAGGAGACCGCGAGCCTGATCGCGAGCGGGAAGGGCATCCTCGGCACTAACAGGGAATATCTCGTGCAATTGGCGACGCAGCTTGAGGTATTGGGGATCGAGGATTCCTATGTTGCACAGCTATACGCGCGGATCGATCCTGACCCGACATCCTGACGCAAGTGCAACGCGCGGATTGTTGCTATGGTGCAGCCGGCCGTGCACGGCCGCCGCCGCAAAGAAGCAAAAATGGGGAAGCCGCGCATGAGCGAGGGTACCAGGTCGCACTACGAAGCCATCGTGATCGGCGCGGGCGTGGCCGGCATCTACCAGATCAAGCGCCTGGCCGATCTCGGTATCGACGCACTGGTGCTGGACGCCGCGCCCGACCTCGGCGGAACCTGGTACTGGAACCGCTATCCCGGCGCGCGTTTTGATTCCGAGAGCTACACCTACGGTTATTCCTTCTCGCGGGAATTGCTCGACGAGTGGCACTGGAAGGAGCGCTTCTCGGCCCAGCCGGAGAACTTGCGATACCTCAACTACGTCGCCGACAAGTTCGATCTGCGCAAATACATGCAGTTCAACTGCAAGGTCGAAGCGGCGACGTTCGACGAGGCGAGTGATCTCTGGCGCCTCAAGCTCGACGGTGGCCGCGAACTGACGTGCCGGTTCGTCGTTCTCGCGATCGGCCTGCTTTCGACACCGACGCTGCCGCGGCTCGAAGGCATGGATAGTTTCAAGGGGCGCTCGTTCCACACCTTCCACTGGCCGCACGAACCGGTCGAACTCGCCGGCAAGAAGGTCGCCATCATCGGCACCGGTGCTACCGCCATTCAGGTGATCGGGGAGATCGCCGATAAAGTTGGCGAACTAACCGTGTTCCAGCGGCGTCCGAACTGGAGCGCGCCGCTGAACAATAGTCCCATAACAGATGCCGAGATGGCCGACATCCGTTCGCGCTACGACGAGATCTTTGCGACCTGCACCCGTACGCCGGGCGGCTTCGAGCACGACCCCGACCGCCGCGGCTTCTACGAAGTTACCCGCGGGGAGCGGCTGGCGCTGTGGGACAAGCTCTACGACGAGCCGGGCTTCGGCATTTGGCTGAGCAACTTTCGAGAAATCTTCACCGACGAGGCGGCCAACGCGGAGTTTTCCGCCTACATCGCCGAGCGCATCCGCCGGCGCGTCAAGGACCCGGTAACGGCGGAAAAGCTGATTCCGAAGGATCATGGTTTCGGCGTGCAACGGGTGCCGCTGGAGACCAACTACTTCGAAGCCTACAACCGCGACAACGTCCACCTCGTCGATATCAGCGAGACGCCGATCGAGCGGGTGACGGAGCAGGGCCTGCGAACCAGCGCGCGCGACTACGAATTCGACATCATCGTCTACTCCACCGGCTTCGACGCCATCACGGGCTCGTTCGACGCGATCGACATCACCGGCACCGATGGCGCAAAGCTGTTCGACAAATGGCGCGACGGTCCCTCGACCTTCCTCGGCATGATGGTGCACGGCTTCCCCAATTTGCTGATGCCGACCGGACCACAGAGCGGGTCGGCATCGACGAATTTTCCGCGTGGCATCGAGAACGGCGTCGGCTGGTGCATGGATCTGCTCGATTACATGTGGAGCCGCGGCTATACGCGGGCCGAAGCGACATCAGAGGCGCAGGCGCGCTGGACCGCGCATGTGACCAAGATGTACGCCATCATGCTGATGCGCAAAGCCAAGTCGTGGTTCACCGGCTACAATTCCAACGTTCCCGGCCACGAACACGGCAAGACCCGCTATCTCGTCTATAATGGCGGCACGCCGAAATATGTCGGAGCGATCAACGATGTCGCGGCGAAGAGCTACGAGGGCATCGTGTTCGGCGGTGAGGAGCGCCTTGCGAAGAGGTCTGTGGCCGCCGCGGAATAGACTCGGCCCTTTTATTGATCTCTCTTTTTCGTCTCGCCCGCGCGGCTGTCGAGGCCCATGGCCGCCCAGTTCGGCGTGAACTCCCGCGTGAAGTTGAGAAAGCTCTCTACCGCAGGCGAAAGTGACGGGCGGCGGCGCGCGAGCATCGCGACCTTCCATTTTACGGTGGGCTGTCGCAGCGGCAGGAAAGTCAGGCCGAAGCCGCGCACCAGCGGCTCGGCCATGGAAGGGCAGATCACCGCGCCCTGTCTCACGCGCAGCATCGAGAGGGCGGTGTTGACCCGATGCACCGGCACCAGTTCTCTCGGATGATTCCGGGATGGTACGTTGCTCAACACGTTGATGGCGATGTTGGGCATGTAGTTGATCAGCGGCCGGTCGCGCATGTCTTTCCAACTGACCGATTTGTCCTTCGCCAGCGGATCGTCGCCGCGCAAGGCGACCCAGAGCGGATCCGCACAGATCATGTGCGCTTCCACCGGCTGATCCGGAACCACGCCGGCCGGTCCGAAGCCGATGTCAGTGCTGCCGTTCTCCAGGCCAGCCAGCACCTCCTGGATCGGCACGTCGTCGAACCGGACGTCCACGCCGGGATGCTGCTCGTTGTATCCGGCGATGAGCGCCGGCAGCAGCGTGCAGGACAGCGGCTCGGGCGCGGCGACGCGCACCAGCCCGCGGCGCAATTCCTTCAGGTTGGTGAGATTGTCGAGGGCCTCGTCGAGGTTTGCGAGCACGCGCCGCGCCATCGGCTCGAAGGCTTCGCCAACCGCGGAGGGAGCAACCTTCCTCGTGGTGCGATCCAGCAGGCGGACGCCGAGCCGGCTCTCGAGCTCCTTGATCAGTCCGCTGAGCGCAGCCTGGGACAGATGCATCGCCCTGGCCGCTTCCGAAAAGCTCGCGGACTCCAGCACCGCAACGTAGGCACGTAGCTGCCGCAGCGTCACGTCCATCGCCATGATGAGATCTCCCGGTATCACTCGCTGCCGGGACTTATAGGCAATAGCGATAAATAGGTCAAAAAATACACATTGTCCGATAGACGACGCAAATCTATCGTTGCCGCAATGAGAAGCCCGACGATTCCAACGCTCGAGCTCACGGGTGGGAAGAAACGGGACCGATGTCCAGGCTGCTGACTTCCGGCGGCCCCTGATTCGCGGAGGCACTGTTGACCATCACACGCCGAACCTTGTTGGGGACCGTCGCCTGTCTGGCTGCAGGCTCCGTCTTTCAGGCGCGCGCCGAGGGCGACTGGCCGGCGCGTATCGTGCGGCTGGTTTCGCCGTACGGTGCCGGCGGGGCCAGCGACATCTCGTTGCGAATTCTCGCCGAGCAGCTCGGGCGCCGCCTGAACCAGCAGTTCATCGTCGAGAACAAGCCGGGTGCGGGCACCCGCGTCGCCAATGAGCTGGTCGCGCGCGCCGCGCCGGACGGATACACGGTGCTCTATGCGGCTGCGCCGTTTGCGACCGCCGAAGCGCTGTTCGAGAAGCTGAACTACAACCGCAAGGATTTGCAGCCGGTGGCGATGGCTGTGATGGCGCCGTTGTTCCTGGTGGTCAATGCGAAGGCACCGTTCAAGACCGTTCAGGAAATGATCGCCTACGGCAAGTCGAAGCCCGACGGCCTGACCTTCGGCTCGCCGGGCGCAGGCTCGCAGCCGCATCTCGCCGCCGAACTGCTGTTTCGCGACGCCGGCGTCAAGGGCCTGATCGTTCCGTTCCGCGGCGACAACATGGCCTACACCGAACTGCTGGCGGGTCGCCTCGATGCCACGCTGACCGCGATCAGCACGGCCCTGCCGCACATTCAGAGCGGTCAGTTGCGCGTGCTGGGCGCGGCGTCTGCTGCGCGCAGCCCGATCTATCCGGAGGCGCCTACGCTGCGCGAGCAGGGGCTTGCCAACGTGGTGGCGTCCGGCTGGTACGGCTTCATGGCGCCTGCAGCGACGCCGCAGCCGATCGTCGAGAAGCTGCAGGCGGAAGTCATTCGCGCGCTGGCCGATCCCGAGGTGAAACAAAAGCTGGCGGCGCAGGGGCTGGAGGCGAATGGCGGCACGGCCGCCGAGTTCTCTAGGTTCATCGACGACGAGACGCGCAAGTGGGGCGAGGTGATCCGCGCTGCGGGCCTCAAGGGCGAATAGGCGCGCTGTCGACACGGCGACGCGCTCACTTCGCCATCCCGACAGCGATCTCATTGCGGCTCGTTCTGCCCGGCCTCGAAATCGTCCTCGAAACGCAAATGCTTGACGCTGCGGCCCCGGCGCCGCACCAGCTTCAAAGCCTCGATTCCGATCTTGATGTGCCGTTCCATGTAGCTGGCGGTCACGGCTCGATCCGACGCTTCGGTCTTTACGCCCTCGGGAATCATCGGCTGATCGGACACGAGCAGCAGCGCGCCGGTCGGAATGTGGTTGGCAAACCCTGCGGCAAAGATCGTCGCGGTCTCCATGTCGATCCCCATGCTTCGCGTCCGGCGCAGCAGTTCCCTGAAGCGATCGTCGTGTTCCCATACCCGACGGTTGGTGGTGTAGACGGTGCCCGTCCAATAATCGTAACCGAGATCGCGGATCATGGTCGATACCGCGCGTTGCAACTCGAACGCGGGCAGCGCGGGCACTTCCGGCGGCAGGTAATCGTTCGAGGTGCCTTCACCGCGAATGGCCGCAATCGGCAGGATCAGATCGCCAATCTGATTCTTGCGCTTCAGGCCGCCACATTTGCCGAGAAACAACACGGCTCTCGGCGCAATGGCGCTCAACAGGTCCATCACGGTCGCGGCATTCGGGCTTCCCATGCCGAAATTGATCAACGTGATCCCATCGGAAGTCACGTTGGGCATCGGTCGATCGATGCCCTTTATCACGGCACCCTGCTGCGTCGCGAACCACTCGACGTAATTGTCGAAGTTGGTCAGTAGAACATAGGTTCCGAACTCGTTGAGCGGTGTGCCGGTGTAGCGCGGCAGCCAGTTCTCCACGATGTCTCTCTTGTCCTTCATGCTCTTTGGTCCCTCGGGCGCGCCGATCCGACGCGGCTGTTCGCCGGATTTGCGATCATGCCTGGCAGAAAACGAGATTTGCCGTCCTGGCGAGAATATCGAGTAACTATGGTGTGAATACCCGCGTCGATTTCGCGATTCTCGATTGGCAGTTGCTCTGTCAGCAGCTCGATCAACTCCGCGATCGGCATGCTGCGCTGCGGTGAGGTTCGCGGCGGCTCATATTGGCGACCTCAGGGACAACGTGCATTGAGAAGATGAGACCATGCGGCTTGCGGGCCGTCGAGCGGTCCGCTTCTATGGTCGATGCCGCCGGGCCACGCCGACGCCATTCCGTGAGGATCACCACATGCCGATCGCTACAGACGCCGCCTTCATTCTGCCTGACGATTTCGCCGCTGCCGCATTGATGGGGCGGGTCTGGCGTCCCGATCTCGCCGGTCCCTCTGTGGTGGCGATCCGCGAGGACGGCGTGTTCGACATATCAGATGATTTTCCCACAGCCAGCCAACTCGCTGCCGAGGCCGATCCTGCCGGCGCGCTGCGGGCTGCGCGCGGCGAGCGGATCGGCGCATTGCAGGATCTGTTGAACAACACGCCGCCGGACAACCGCGATCCGTCCAAACCATGGCTGCTTGCCCCGATCGATCTGCAGGTCATCAAGGCCGCCGGGGTGACGTTTGCGGTGTCGATGCTCGAGCGCGTGATCGAGGAGCGCGCGCGCGGCAATCCGGATTCGGCGGTGGCCATTCGCGCCGAGGTGACGCGGATCGTCGGCACCGATCTTTCGCGGTTGAAGCCGGGTTCGGCCGAGGCGCAGCATGTGAAGGAAGTGCTGGTCGCGCAGAACGCCTGGAGCCAGTATCTCGAAGTCGGCATCGGGCCGGACGCCGAAGTGTTTACGAAGGCACCGGTGCTGTCAGCGGTCGGTACCTGCGTCGATGCCGGATTGCATCCGAAATCGACCTGGAACAATCCGGAGCCGGAGGTGGTGCTCGTGGTGACGGGCGACGGCCGCATCGTCGGCGCCAGCCTCGGCAACGATGTCAACCTGCGCGACTTCGAGGGCCGCTCGGCACTGCTGCTCTCCAAGGCCAAGGACAACAACGCCTCCTGCGCCATCGGACCCTTCGTGCGCTTCTTCGATGCGAGCTTCACGCTCGACGACGTGCGGAAGATGGATATCTCGCTGGAAGTGAAGGGGCCGGAAGGATTCGTGCTGCACGGCGCATCCTCGCTGACCCAGATCAGCCGGGACCCGACCGATATTGTGGGGCAGACCATCAACGAGAACCATCAATATCCCGACGGCTTTGTGCTGTTCCTCGGAACGATGTTCGCGCCGATCCAGGATCGCGCGGCCAAGGGGCAGGGGTTCACCCATGTTGAGGGCGATCTGGTGACGGTCGCGACACCCAGGCTCGGCCGGCTGACCAACCGGATGCGCCACAGCGGCGATTGCGAGCCGTGGGAATTTGGGATCACCGCGCTCTTCGCCGCGCTGATGCGCCGCAGGAAGGGCAAGTGAGATAGTTCGCATTACGCCAGTAGCGTCCGGCAATGGGAACGCCGGACGCTACCAGAAACGATCGTCCTACTTCTTGTAGCCGGCGATCACCGCTTCGCCATCGGCGCCGGCCTTCTTGAGCCAATCGGCCGTCAACTGTTCACCGACTTTTTCAAGTCCGGTCTTCAGCGCGGCAGGCGGCGGCAGCACCTGCATCTTGTTGGCCTTGAGCTGTTCGAGATACCACTTTGCCTTTTCCTCCGCGAGCTTCCAGCCGCGTTCTTCGGCGACTGCCGACGCCTTGAGGATCGCCTCCTGGGTCGGCTTGTCGAGCGCGTCGAAAGCCGCCTTGTTCACGAAGGTCACGTTCTTCGGAACCCAGGCCTGGGTATCGTAGAAGTGCGTCATGCTTTCCCAGGCCTTGCTGTCATAGCCGGTCGAGCCCGAGGTCATGAATGCGTTGACGACGCCGGTGGCCAGCGCCTGCGGCAACTCCGCCGCCTGGATGGTGACGGGCTGCGCGCCGACCAGTTCGGCGATGCGCGAGGTGCCAACATTGTAGGCGCGCCACTTCAGGCCCTTCATGTCCTCGACGGAGTTGAGGTCTTTCTTGGCGTAGATGCCCTGCGGCCCCCACGGCACCGCGAACAGCAGCATAAGGCCCTGCGATGCGAGCTTCTTCTCGATTGCGGGCTTCGACGCCAGCCACAGTTTCTTGGCTGCCGGATAACTCGTCGCCAGGAACGGGACGACGTCGATGCCGAACATCGGATCTTCGTTCTCGTGCAGCGAGATCAGGACCTCGCCCGCCTGCGCCTGCCCGGTTGCGACCGCGCGCTTGATTTCCGGTGCCTTGAACAGGGATGCTGCGGGATGCACCGTGATCTGCAGCTTGCCGCCAGTGGCGTCGTTGACGTCCTTGGCAAACGCGATCAGGTTCACCGAATGCGGATTGTCCGCGGGATAGGCGGCCGGAAGATTCCATTTCGTCTGCGCCATTGCGGGCGCGGCAAGAGCCGCGACGCAGGCGGCCAACGCGCTCATCTTAACAAACTTCAACATGACAATACCTTTCTCTAGCCGGGGAACGCCATCCGCGGCAGCACCATCACGATATCAGGAAACACCGTGATGATGGCAACCGCCAGAACGAGCAAAAAGAAGAACGGCAGGGCCGCCTTGGCGACCGTGTTGGAGTCCTTGCCGCTCATGGTCTGCAGGACGAACAGATTGAAACCGACGGGCGGAGAGACTTCCGCCATTTCGACCACCAGCACCAGGAAGATACCGAACCAGATCAGGTCGAAGCCGGCCTGCTTCACCATCGGAATCACGATTGCCGTGGTCAGCACGATCATGGAAATGCCGTCGAGTGCCGCGCCGAGCACGATATACATGACGGTGAGTGCTGTGATCAGGGCATATGGGCTGAGGTCAAGGCCGTTCACCCAGCCCGCGAGCGCCAACGGGATCCCGGTATAGGCCATCGACGTGCCCATGTAGGACGCGCCCGCCAGGATCAGCAGGATCATGCAGTTCACTCTGGTGGCACCCATCACGCTGGCCCAGAAGGATTGCCACGTCAGCGCGCCTTGCCACCAAGCGATTGAGAGCGATCCCAGCACGCCCCAGGCGGCGCATTCCGTGGCCGTCGCCCAACCCATCAGCAACGACAGGAAGACGAAAATGATCAGCAGCAGGCAGGGAATGAGATTGAGCGATTCCGCAACGCGCTGGCGAAAGCTCATCGACGGTTCGGCCGGCGGTGTGCGGCCAGGATGGGCCAGCGACCAGATCGCGATGTAGCCGGAATACAGCGCCATCACCAACATGCCCGGCAGAAATCCGGCGAGGAAAACCTGGATGATGGAGACGTTCGCCTGCACGGCATAGACCACCATCGTGATCGACGGCGGGATCAGGATGCCGAGCGTGCCCGCACCGGCCAGCGAACCGAGGCTCAGGTTTTCGTCATAGCCGCGCTTTTTCAGTTCCGGCAACGCGATCTTGGCAACCGTGGCACAGGTCGCGGCCGACGATCCCGACACCGAGCCGAACACGCCGCAAGCGAGCACGTTGACGTGCATGAGCCGGCCCGGCAGCCAGTTCAGCCACGGCGCAAAGCCGCGGAACATTTCCTCCGAAAGCCGCGTACGAAAGAGAATTTCGCCCATCCAGATGAAGAGGGGCAGAGCTGCGAGCGACCACGACGCGCTGTTGCCCCACACCGTCGTCGCCAGCACGCTGCCCGCCGGAATCCCGCCGCCGGCGAATTGCATGCCGGCCCATCCCGTCGCCATCAAGGCGACCGCGATCCAGACGCCGGCGCCGAGCAGCAGCGCAAGAAGGCCGAGCAGCAGCGCGGCGATGGAGAGAAGCTCCATGTCAGACCCCGCTCTGCATGGCGCGCTCGACGATCTCCTCGGCGCTCTGCGGCTTTGGCAATTCGTAGCGCGGCGCGAAGCCGCGCAGGACATGGATCAGTTCGTCGACAAAGGCGATGAAAAGAATCACCAGGCCGCCACTGTAGCCGAGCTGTGGAATCCACAATGGCACCGCGATGACGCCCTGTGAAATGTCGGTAAACTTCCACGACTGCCAGGTCATGATCGACGCGTGCCAGGCGAAAAAGCCGATGAAGCCGACGCCGATCAGGAGTGATGCGATCTCGACGTAATGGCGGGCATTGTCGCCGAGGCGATCGATCAGCAGGCCGACGCGGATCATCTCGCCATGCCTGAACGTATGCGCGAGCCCGAGGAAGGCGGTCGCCGCCATGCACCAGGAAATGAAGTCATCGCCCGCGGGGATGTTGATGCCGAGCGGACGCCCGCCTGACAGCAGCAGCATCAGCACAAAAATCGCAATGAGGAACAGTCCGGCAAGATAGCCGGAGAGAAGGTAGAGCCGATCCAGAAACACACGCAACATTAGCTGTCATCCCCCGCACGCTCACTGCCCGGAAGCAATAGACGTACCACTTTCGATAGCCGTTCCTTCTGGAACCGGCCTGTCGACACAGGCCTCGCCAAAAGCGGATCACTGAAATCAGTCCCCAGGGAGACAGGTTTTCGGAGTTGTTCCGGGCCGTCAAGGCGGTAATCGCCTTCGCCGTACGTCGGGGCATTGGCCATTGGGGCAATAGTCGTCGCCACGGCGCCGGTGTTAACGTATTAGACCAATTCAACCCTCAGGCAGGGGGTGCCCATGACCGATCAATTGGAATTCAACCTGCGCGCCATGCTGTGCAGGCAACTCGCCAGGCGCGAACCGGAAAACCGGATTCTCTGGATGGCCGAGGCGGAGAACTGGTCCCGCCTGTCGAAAAAGACGGGCCGCGGTCGCGTCGAACAAAAAATCGATGCCAGCCGCCTGCCGCGCGTGGTCGTTTGTCATGACAATCAGGCAGCGCGGGACGTCGTCTGACGCAAGGCCGCCTGTCGATGCGACGCTTCCGGCTCTGGCCGACGAGCTTGATGACGGCGTTGCTGGTTGCCTGTGCTGTCGCAAGCGCGTTTGCCAATCCGCTGACGACGTTCCGTTATGAATCGCAGGCGCAGCGGAATTGCCCGGCGGACGTGATCGTCTGGCTCGATCTCGGCAAGGGGATCTATTACTCGAAACAGCAACGGCAGTATGGCCGTGGCTTTACCGGAAGTTTTGTCTGCCGGGAGCAAGCCCGTAGCAACGGCTATCGCCGTTCGCTGCTGGGGCTGCGGTAGGGCGCACGCGTCTTCCGAAATTCAAGCGCAAAAAAGCCCCGGCATGGTGATGCCGGGGCTCCAGTACGCCGGAGAGAGATCAGTAGCGGGCCGCAACCGGCGGCGCGCCATAACCGCCGAAGCGGTAGTTGAGGCGGACGGTGACCATGTCGACGTCCTGGCTGATCCGATTGTTGACGAAAGCGGCGGCGACCGGAGTCAGGCCCGAGAACGAATTGTTGGCGTCACCCATGAACAAATGATTATATTCAACGCCGAACGACCAGTTCGGTGTGAAGCCGTATTCAAATCCAACGCCTATCGCGCCGCCCCAACGGGTTGAACTGGCTGAGGCCAACTCAATACCGGTGAACGTTTCGAGAATGCTGAAGCGGTTGCTCGTCACCGCCGCGCCGCCCTTTACGTAGAACAACGCTGCGTTCCAGGCGTAGCCGATCTGGCCGGTGAAAAGACCGATGCCATCCGTCTTGACGCGAGTGGAGAAGAACGGATCGAAGAGGCTGACGCGCGTGTTGCTCAGATCCGCCCAATCGCCCTGAGCTTCCAGGCCGAACACCCACTGATTCATTTGCCAGCGATAACCGATCTGGCCGCCGGCCAGTCCGCCTGACCGATCGCGGCAGCCGCTGGCGACGGCGAAGCCACCCGCATCCAGGAAATCCCAGCAATTGCGGGTCTGACCCCAGCCGCCGTTGGCACCAATGTAGAAGCCGGTCCAGTCGTAGATCGGAGCGATCACCGGCGCCGGCGGCCGTGCCTTGACAGCCATATCCGCAGCGGATGCGGGGGCGGCCATGCCGACCAATGCTACTATTCCAACGGAAGCCAGCAGAAAGCTTTTCATTGTTATCTCTCCATTGCCGTCGGCTGAACCGGTCCCCGCCGACGGCGTTACAAGGCGTTGCACTGAATTCAACTTGCAACATGAATCCTAGGCACGTTGCCCGGAAACCCGCGTGCCAAAATGGCAACACTCAAGAGCAATTGGCGTGCAATCGTTTGCAACTACCAAGATCGAACGATTTTCAGCGTTGGTGTGCTGGTTGGCGTGCATATGGCGCCGTGCATGGACGGCTACTTTACTTCCCTGGCAGCGCAAGGATTATCCGCAGTGCGGGCGGTGGCTTGTTCTTGTCCTTCTTCAAGCCATGCCGGAATGCTTCCCGACGGTATCGCGCGCTTCGGCAGATGAGGAACGATCGTTCCGGCGGTCACGACCAGGCCGTCGTGAAACTGAGCACGCGCAAAATTCTTCGCCTCCGCTTCGCTCTCGAAAGTCTGGGTCGACCGAGAGCGCCGGCTCCGAACTGCTGTGCCTCTCCACGGGACTTCGAAGGTCACATACCAAGTATGCTGCTTCATCCGATGATTCCGATGGACTTACCACCCGGCATCACATCCGCCGGTAGTGTAATGCGATTGGCCCGGTGACGCACGCGCCACGTTGCCCGACTTCGAATCCGATCACGCGCGATGGTTTACCTTCGCTGTCATTCACTTCCGCGATCTATGGCAGCGGGCGTGACATACTTTCCGTTAATCACGGTGGCGTGCATTGAATGTCCGATGCAGGCGAAGCGGCGACCAGCTTCGTCCTACAAGTCCAGTGCCGCCAGCCGCTCCCGGTCCAGCAATACGATCTGCCGTTGCGTCTGGCCGAGGAATCCGAGGATGCCCATGCCGTGCAGTTGCGACAGCGCGCGGGAGACCGTCTCGAGCGTCAGGCCGAGATAGTCGGCGATATCGCGACGCGACATCGGAAGCGCCATGACGCCGGCGGCGGTCAGGCGGGGGTCCATCTCGAGCAGAAAGGCGGCGACCCGCTCGAGCGACGTCTTGCGCCCGAGCAGCAGCATGTGATCCTCGGCATGCCGGAGATTGGTCGTCGTCATATTCAGGAGGTCCAGCGCGACCAGCGCATCGGTTTCGGCGACATGCTCGAGGCTGCAGCGTTTCATCAGCCTTACCGTCGTTTCAACGATCGCTTCGGCGGTAAACCGGTGGGTTGCACCGTTCTCCAGGCCAAAGATATCGCCCGGCAGGTGGAAGGCGCCAATCTGGCGGCGGCCGTCGGAGAGAAGTTTGTGGGTGCGTACCGCACCGTCCACGACCTGGTAAATATAGTCGGCGGGCTCGGCCTCTCCAAAGATTTCCGTGCCCTTGTTGTATTTGAATTCACTCGGGATTACCCTCGCCCGCGAAAGCTCACCAAGCTGCCCGAGAGCCGTCGGCCTGCTTCCGGGATGCGCATTGACGTTGACAAACATCGATCTCTTCCTGTCTGAGCCAACCCGTTCGCATCAACAGAAGGACCCGCGCTGCCAGGTATCGAGTTTGTACGGCGGGTCCCGAGACGTGTTAAACCAGCACGTGCAGGGAAGGCTATTGTATCGACGGCCATTGGCCTTTGGGACAATGACCGAAAGGCCAATGCCACGGTAGACGAGAATGAATTTTTTGAAGACGTGCCCACTGTCTCGGTACGCGTCTCGATTTTGATTTTTTCGGCGATGGTGGGGACCGTCTCCATCGCGCCTAACGTCGGTTCTGCAATGGTCGCATGGATCAGTGCATTGTTGATTGGCGTTGCTCCGTTGCTCGCGCCGTTCGAGGTGACGGCGGAAGAGCAACGCTCGCAATCGATGCGCGTGCTCGAGCAATTCGATTTGCGCGGACCGTCCCGCCACGCGGTGTTTTCAGAATTGCGATCGGTGCCTAACGCCGACGGCCGGTCAGTCACGCTCTACACCGAGAGCCTCTTGTCTCTGCCGTTGGCTTCAACATAGGGGGATCCGTTGTCGGGACTTGTGCATATCGTGGACGATGACGCTTCGTTCCGGACGGCTATCGAACGTCGCCTGAAGCAGGCCGGTTACGAAGTTGCGACTTATCCGTCAGCGCAACATTTGCTCGACCGCCTGCCGAGCGAAAGCGAACTGAGCTGCATTCTGCTCGACATGCGAATACCGGGATTGAGCGGGCCGGAATTGCAGGCACGCCTCAGCGAGCTTGGTTCGACCTTGCCGATCGTGTTTCTCACGGGCTATGCGGAAGTCCAGACCACGGTGCGCGCGATCAAGGCGGGTGCGGAGGATGTTCTCACCAAGCCGGTATCGTCAGAGGAGCTTCTCGATGCAGTTGAACGCGCCCTCGCGCACCATCAGGTGGCGCGCAACCAGCGAAGCAAGCTGGACGCCGTGCGCGCTCACATTGCGAAGTTGACGCCGCGCGAGCGTGAGGTGTTCGAACTCGTCATTCGCGGCAAGACCAACAAGCAGGTGGCCGCTGTATTGGGTGCGACAGAACGGACAATCAAGGCACATCGCCATCGGGTGATGGAGAAGATGCAGGTGCAGTCTCTCGCCGAATTGGTCTCTGTTGCCGAGCGGGCGGGAATTCTGAGGGATTTGGCGGGAGCCGGGCAGCCGAACTGAGCCTTCGTCAACAGCATCTGGATTCGCATTGTCCCATGGGACAATAGAAAACGCGATATTCGGAGCCTACTAGGGTAACGTGGTGTGTCGAAGAGACCACGACCTATCGGCTTCGGCGGACGCCGAAAGGTTCCGGATCGTCCTTGTGAAAGGCGTTCCAGGCGCTATGGACGGGATAACCATTCTTGCAGAATCAGAACGTCGTCTTTGTCGTCGATGACGACCTTGGGATGCTCAAGGGGCTGAAGCGGTTGCTGCGCCACCACGGCTACGACTGCATCGGGTTTTCGTCCGCCGAGGAGTTCAGGAATCATGGGGAATTCGAGTCGGCGTGTTGCGTGGTGCTCGACATCAACCTGAACAACGAATCCGGGATCGACCTGAGACACCGTCTCAGCGCAGCGGGTATTTCCGTTCCAGTCATCTACATCACCGCCAACGACAGTCCGTCTGTCCGGACGGCGGCAATGGAATCCGGCTGCATCGCTTACCTCATAAAGCCGTTCCGGGCGAAGTCCCTGATCGAGCCGATCGAAAGGCTGGCGAGGGTGGCGTAGATTGTTTGCAGGCGCGGACGCTGCGATCATTCATCGATACTTTGCTCGAGCGTCTGCGCTGCAGCGCCCCGCCGAACGGCGGCGAACTGATCGATCGGTACTGTGGTGCTTACCTCCAGCGCACTGGTATCCGCGACCTTGAGCAGCAGCGTCTCGCCGGTCTCCATTTCCGCAATCAATCTGGGATCTGCCACACCGGCTGCGATGCAGGCATTGGTAAGGCACCAGACGTAGGGAAACCGGTAGGCGGCGCCCTGGTCGATCGTGATCGTTACGCCGGCCTGCAGATAGAGGCCGACGGGAAGAAACATTTGCAGCCGCGCGGCCTTGTCGCCCTCGCGCTCGATCAAGCCGATACGGACAGCAGATTGGCCGGTCTCAAATTTGCCGTTGATCGACGTTCGGCAGACCATGTCAGTGCCGGGAGCCTTGAAGCAGACCTTGTGCCAATCCGAATATCTGATGTCGCCCGCCGTACGCTTGCCACGCAACGCAAAATCCTGGCCGGTCGGCGTCGCGCTTGCAGGGCCGCCGTCCGGCTTCGCAACCTGTTGCGCGAATCCGGTGGCCGCGCCGAGACTCAACAACACCAGGACCGGTAGTCCCGTGACTGGATTGAATTGCCAGTGAGATCGGCGGCTCCGCTGTCGTGTCATCTCGCCTCCGTCGTTTCTGGCGTCCGTCTATCTGTGCTTGTCCAGGAATGCCCCAACCAGCGGGGTCCACAACGGAAGGCCGTCAGGCGAGCCGATCAGGAAATGTCCCTCGTCGCCAAACGGGGGAAGCAGATGATACTCGGCGTTTCCGCCGGCCCCGGCATAGGCCGCATGCATCTGCCTGGATAGTTCGGGGCCGAAGAACGTATCGTTTTCAATGTAGATCCACAGCATAGGGGTGCGAGCCGTGCGACCAAATTCACCGGTTGCCGTGACAAGCCTGTCGGGTGCGCAATTGTTGTTCGGTCTGCCGCCGACGCGGCCGCCGCGGCCGGCGGCAAACGCGACGATCGCGCGTACCCCCGGGACGTTTTCGCTGGACAGCGCGATGGCGGCCCAGCCACCGGCGGATTGGCCGACGACAACCACGTTGTCCGGCACGATCAGCTTCTGGTCGGCCATGTATTCGATGATCCATTTGTTCATCAATGCGACCAGGCGACCGGCATCGTGGAAGTTCGGATTGTCGCAGTTGCCGACCCTGGAAAAGAACAGGGAGTAGTGCCCCTGCTCGGGGACATCGAGCGCGGCCGCGCCATATCCGCTGCCGGTCGGCGCGACGACCATGTAGCCGCGCTTCGCGAACCAAATCGCCGCGTCCCTGAACTCCACCAGCGGAAAGAAGCCGCGTTCTTTCTGGTTCAGCGAAACGCCGTGGTTCATGACGACGAGCGGGAACGGACCCTTGCCGACAGGCCGGACCACATAGGCGATCGTGGGCAGCGTGACCGGGATCGCCCACACTTCCTCCTGGATGGTCTGGTCTGCGGGACGATCGTCGGCGAAGGCAGCCGCGACCAGCGTCGCGATCACCGCGGTAGCGACGAGAGAGACACGTACCAGAAAGCCAGCCATGGCATCATCATCCAGGGTTTCGCTGATCCCGGCCGTAACCGGCCGGCGAAAGCTTTCGCGACGAAGCGCATTGCCGTTGATCTGGATCAATGGAACTCGCCGTCGCCGTTGCACCGTGGCCCGGTCAAACCGTCCAAGAGGTGAACAATGATGACGTTGTATGGCAGGCGATCGGTCGTGCTGGCTCTGTTTGGATTTCTCGCATCGGCGGCCGTTGCGACGCCGGCAGTGGCGGAGGTGGGCGCGGTCAGCGTCGTGTTCACCAAGGGTGGTTTCATCGTCGGCGTCGGCGGCGGTCAGGGCGTGCTCACCTTCCGGGGCAAGCGGTACCCATTCACGGTGTCGGGTATGAGTGTCGGGTTCACGATCGGCGCCTCGACCACCAAGTTCACCGGCAGGGCATTGAACCTGCGAACGGCTAGAGATCTGGCTGGCAGCTATGCCGCAGGAGGAGCGGGCGGTGCGCTCGCAGCCGGGGCCGGCGGAGTGCAGTTGCAGAACGCCAATGGTGTCATTCTTCAGCTCAGCGGACCAAGGGTCGGCCTTGAAGCCTCGGCGGCCGTGGGCGGCGTCACGATCACGATGCAATGATCGCGGCGTGGGGAGCCGCCTGGAGCGGCTCCCGTTTTGCCAAGGCGCCTGCACGACCAATCACGCGCTGATCTTGTCCGGCAGGTGCCGTGAACAGTGAGGCCGTATGGATTCTATCAGAATACCGTCATGGCTTCGGGTCGCGCTTGTCGCAGGCATTGTCGTGCTGGTGGCCGGAGCAGCGCTGTTTGGCTATCGGTGGTATTTGCGACCGACGACGCTGACGATTGCGGCCGGATCTGTGGACGGCGAGGCCACGAAACTGATGTCGGCGCTGGCGAGTCGGCTCGCTGCAGCGAACGCGCCGGTGCGCCTCAAATTGGTGGAAACGGCCAACGCGCTCGAGGCGGCCGGGATGTTCTCGTCGAACAAGACCGATCTCGCCGTCGTGCGGGGCGATGTCGGCGACCTGTCGCAGGCGCAGGCCATCATCGTCCTCGCCCAGGCCGTGGTGTTGATTGTCGCACCGCCGGGGTCCTCGATCGCCGACGTTGCGGGTTTGAAGCGTCTCACGGTCGGAGTGGTCGGGGGCGAGATGAACCGGAACGTCGTCGGCGCCCTGACGGAGGAGTACGATCTTGGCCGCGCCAATGTGACGTTCCGTAACCTTTCGCTCGCGGAAACGCGGCGCGCGCTCGATAACAAGGAGGTGCGGGCCCTTCTGGTGGTCATTCCGCTGGCTGAAAAATACCTGACCATGCTGCGCGGCTTCTTTCTGCAAAGTCCGAAGACCGCGCCTGTCCTTATTCCCATCGATGCGGCGGGCGCCATTGCCGGGAAGCATCGCGCCTACGAGAGCTTCGATGTCCCGAAGGGAACGCTGCGGGGCTCTCCGCCCATCCCCAGCGACGATCTGACCACGCTCAGGGTTTCGTTCTATCTGGTTGCGAACAAGCAACTCGACAATGATGTGGCTGGCGCCATGGCGGAGGCATTGATGAAAGCGCGCAGGGATCTGCTCGGCGAATTGCCGATGCTGGCGCAGATAACCGCGCCAAACACGGATTCTGACGCCTTTCTGCCGGTTCATCCGGGAGCTGCCGCCTTCTTTAACGGCACGCAGGAGAGCTTTCTGGACAGATGGGGGAACGCCATCTTCCTGACCCCGATGATCTTCGGCGGACTGGTCTCGTTGGCGGCGGCAGCGTGGAAGTTTCTTCGCGAAGGCGAACCCGGAAAGAGCGAGCAGGCGCTTGATTTACTCTATGCCCTGGGTCGCCGCATCAGATCGGCCGAGGGTGAAACGGAGCTATCGGAGATAGAACGCGATATCGACAAGGTGCTTCAGATGCAGCGCGTGAAGGCCGCGGCCGGAGACGATAACGCGCTCGATGTCACAACCCTGAACGTTGCCGCGCACCGCCTCCAGAGTCTCGTCCATGATCGCCGAACGCTGCTGGCCGCGCGGCCCGGCGAGCGGTCGCTTGATCAGGCGCAGCCGTCCCGACCTACCCACGCCGTCACTTCGATCTCGGACCTTTGATCCTGATCAAAGGTGCGACGCCGTTTTGGCCGTTGGCTCCGGTCGTGAGGTAATGGAGATATGACCATGCTGCGTTGCGGGGAATTTCTGCTGGCGTTGGCCATCATGATCGCTGTTCCGGCCGCAGCGGCGGCGCAGACCGCCGATGGCAAACCGCCAGCGCCTGAGCAGACCCTGTTGAAGCCCGAACAACTCGATGCGCTGGTCGCGCCGATCGCGCTTTACCCCGATGAATTGCTCGCCAATGTGCTGGCGGCTTCGACCTATCCGCTGGAGGTCGTGCAAGCCGACCGCTGGGCAAAGGCCAACAAGACTGTGAAAGGCGACGCGCTCAAGGCAGCGGTCGAAAAGCAGGCGTGGGACGACAGCGTCAAGGCGCTGGCCGCCACACCCGACGTCCTCGCGATGATGAGCGACAAGATCGAGTGGACCAAGAATCTCGGCGATGCCGTGCTGGCGCAGCAGGCTGATGCGATGGACGCAATCCAGCGGCTGCGCGCCAAGGCGCACGCCCGCAACAAGCTCGTCACCAACAAGCAGCAGAAGGTCAGCGTTCAGCGCCAGGAGAACAAGGAAGTGATCGTCATCGAGCAGGCGCAGCCCGATACGGTCTACGTTCCCTACTACGATCCGGCGACGGTCTATGGCGCGTGGCCCTATGCGGAATACCCGCCATATTACTTCGGCTATCCGTCCTACATCGGCGCCGGCGTGATTGCTGCAGGCCTGGCATTCGGTACCGCGTGGGCGATCGGTCGCTGGGGTAATTACTGGGGCGGTGGTGCGAACTGGGGCAGCCGCAACCTTTATGTCAATCACTACAACAGGACGACCAACATCGGAAACAATTGGCAGCACAATCCGGCGCACCGTCAGGGCGTGCGATATAGCAACACCAACGTCGCGCAGAAGTTCGGCAACAACAACCTGCGTGCGGGCGCCGCGGATCGGATGGACTACCGCGGACGAGATGGCCAGAAGGTGCTCGACCCTGGAAAGGATCGCGCCGGCGCGGGTGATCGTGGAGGCGATCGTGCCGGCGATCGGCCGGGGGCAGGTGACCGCGCAGCCGGTGATCGCGCCAAAGGCGGCGACCGCGCAGGAGCAGGTGACCGGGCCAAAGGAGGCGATCGTGCCAAGGGGGGTGATCGGGCCAAGGCAGCCGACCGCAGCCGCGCTGCCGGTGCCGGCAACAGGGGCGGACGCGATACCGCGATCAGGAATGTATCGTCGGGGAGGGCGGCCAATATTCAGTCTGCACGTGGCCGGGCAAGTTTCGCCAGTGCGGGCGTGTCGCGTGCCAGCATGGGTGGGGGCGGATTCCGTGGCGGAGGCGGTGCAGCTATGGCGGGCCGCGGCGGCGGAGGCGGTTTCCGTGGTGGCGGCGGCGGTGGCTTCCGCGGCGGAGGCGGCGGCGGACGACGCTCCGATATCGCGTTGAAGCACGACGTCATGCTGCTCGGGCATCTCGACAACGGCCTCGGCTATTACCGCTTCGCCTATCTCGGCAGCGACAAGGCCTATGTCGGTGTCATGGCGCAGGAAGTGCAGACGGTCGCGCCGGATGCGGTGACGCGGGGTGGCGACGGTTATCTCCGGGTTCATTACGAACGGCTCGGACTCAAGTTCCTCACCTACAAGGATTGGCTCGCTGCCGGCGCGCAGATCCCAACGCGCGCGAGGATGTGACGATGACGAAGCATCCTGAATACGCGGCCGGTCTCTTCGCGGTGATGGCGTTACTGCTCGGGCTATCGTCCGCCAGTGCGCAGCAGGCCTTCAAGACCCCGGAGGAGGCCGCCACGGCGCTCGCTGCAGCGGTCAAATCGGGAGTCACGAAAGACCTGTTCCAGGTGCTTGGCCGCGATGGCGTGGACATCATGTTCTCCGGCGATGACGTGGCGGACCGCGAAGCCCGCGAGCGGTTCGTGGGAGCTTATGACAGCCGGCACAATGTCACCGTCGAAGGCGACAAGGCTACTCTTGTGGTGGGGACCGACGACTTCCCGCTGCCGATTCCGCTGGTCCGTCAGGGCACCGGCAACTGGAAGTTCGATACCGCCGCCGGCCGGCTCGAGGTCCTGTACCGCCGCATCGGGCGCAACGAACTGGACGCGATTCAGGCCAGCCTCGCCTATGTCGATGCGCAGAATGAATATGCCGAAAAGGACCGTACCGGCGCCGGACCTGGCGTCTATGCGCGGCGCTTCATCAGTTCAGCCGGCAAGAAGGACGGCCTCTATTGGCCTTCTTCGGAGGCTGATGCGAGCCCGCTTGGCGAACTCGTCGCCCAGGCCTCCGAAGAGGGATACAAGACGGGAGCAAGACGAACGCCCTACCACGGCTACTACTACCGCATTCTGACGCGGCAAGGGCCGAACGCTCCCGGCGGAATCCTCGATTACGTCGTCAAGGGCAAGATGATCGGAGGATTTGCGCTGCTCGCCTATCCCGCGGAGTACGGCAATTCAGGCGTGATGACCTTCCTCGTGAATCATTCTGGTACCGTCTATCAAAAGGACCTGGGCCGCACCACTGCGTCACAGGCGGGACTCATGACGTGGTTCAATCCCGACCAGACCTGGAAGAAGGTCGATGTATCGCGTCGTTGACGCATTGCGGAACGCCACGGCGACGGTCCGGCATTCGGCGGGATTGGTCATGCTGCTGCTCGTGGTCGGGGCCGGGTTACCGACGCCGTCGCACGCACAGGCGCCGGGCTATGTCAGCATCACATTCGCCAAGGCCGGTCTCATCGTGGGTGCCGGTGCAGGTCGCGGTGTGCTGACCTATCGCGGTCGCGACTATCCGTTCCGGGTTTCCGGCCTGAGCGTCGGCTTGTCGGCCGGCGCTTCTGCGATGCGACTGACGGGACGCGTTTCGGGCTTGCGCGAACTGAAGGACTTTTCCGGCTCTTACGACGCTGTCGGCGCCGGAGGTGCGCTTGTTGGCGGCTTTGGCGGGGTGCAACTGACCAACAGGAAGGGCGTGACGATGACGCTTCAAAGCGCGGAGGTGGGCCTCGGATTCGCGGCCAACCGGAGCGGGATCAGGATCTTGCTGCAGTAAGCTTTGTTTTGATCTGGATCAACGAAAGCCTTCCCGGACCCCGCTATCCGTTATTCCCTGTACAGGGCGCACCGGCGCGCCGATGTGCGTTCATCCGGCGATTTACAGACGATACCTGGCACAGGTGATGACCTGCGTCTGGCTCAACATGATTGAGAGGGCGTGAGGCGTTCATGCTCGAGAAAGTGGAAGAAAGCGACGCGCGGCCGGAGAGTTCGCTAAAGGCCGGACGACGCGCGGAATTGATCGTGTTCGCGGTCATTGCTGCCTTTATCTGGCCGGTGGTCGCGGTCGGCGTGGTAGGTGGGTATGGTTTCCTGATCTGGATGTCCCAGCTGATCCTGGGGCCGCCCGGACCGCCGGGGGCATGAGATCGCCATGGAAACCCAGGGACCTTCGCGTCGGGCACTGTTCCGCGGTCAACTCATTTCCAAACCGATTGCCGTCATCGGCGAGGGCTGTCTCGCCGAAGCCGGTATCGTCTGCCGTTCCTGCGGCGACGCGTGTCCGGAAATCGCCATTCGATTCCGGCCCAGGATTGGATTGTCCCCGCAACCCATCGTCAATGCAGCCGCCTGCACTGGATGCGGCGACTGCGTCGGCGCGTGCCCGGGCGATGCGATCACCTTGGGGGCCGCGCGAAGCGGAGCCGCGTCATGACTGATGAAGCGACCGTTCACATTTCGAGCGCGGTGGTGTCCGTGCTGCCCGAGAAGCGCGACGACGTGTTGCGCACGCTCGTAAGCCAACCCGACGTCGAAGTCCATCATGCCGATGCTTCGAAGATTGTCATCGTCATGGAAGCCGCCGAGAGCGGAACCCTTGGGAGCCGCCTCGCGGAGATCGCATGCTGGCCGGGTGTCCTGTCCGCCAACATGGTGTTCGAGCAGGTCGAGCGGCTCGCCGATATCGGAGGCTAGAACATGTCACTGTCGCGACGAGAATTGTTGAAGGCGCAGGCCGCCGCCGTTGCCGCGGCGGCAGCCGGGATCACGCTGCCCGCGAACGCGCAGCCGGTCGCAGGCGGCATCGGCGCGCTGGAGATCAAATGGTCGAAGGCGCCCTGTCGGTTCTGCGGCACCGGATGCGGGGTCATGGTCGGCGTCAAGTCCGGCAAGGTCGTTGCCACCCACGGCGACACGCTGGCCGAAGTCAATCGCGGACTGAACTGCATCAAGGGCTATTTCCTCTCCAAGATCATGTATGGCGGCGACCGCCTGACCACGCCGCTGCTGCGCAAGAAGGGCGGCAAGTTCGCCAAAGACGGCGAACTGACGCCGGTGACGTGGGACGAGGCCTTCGACGTGATGGCGGCCCGCGCCAAGGCGACGCTGAAGGAGAAGGGGCCGACCGCGCTCGGCATGTTCGGCTCGGGGCAATGGACGGTCTATGAAGGCTACGCCGCCACCAAGTTGATGCGGGCCGGCTTCCGCTCCAACAACCTCGATCCGAATGCCCGCCACTGCATGGCCTCGGCGGCGGTCGCCTTCATGCGCACCTTCGGCATGGACGAGCCGATGGGCTGCTACGATGATTTCGAGGCGGCGGACGCGTTCGTGCTGTGGGGCTCGACCATGGCCGAGA
>JAESGW010000350.1_pt1 | contig 58833 bp, 52 predicted proteins | sample 9269791 | NCBI WGS metagenome assembly JAESGW01 (sample SAMN16773120, study PRJNA677053) | algae metagenome | isolation source: Aphanocapsa lilacina HA4352-LM1 and co-occurring heterotrophs from near cave... | place: USA: Maniniholo cave, near Haena, Kauai, HI | collected 2009-07-28
TTCGCCAAGCAGTTGAAGGCTCTGCGCTTCAAGACGCCCTATGAAGCCATCGAAGAACTCTGGAAATCCAAACCAGACATCTTTAATAGGGAGCCACACCATCACATGCTGGGACCAAACACCTAGGGCAGGGCCGCGTGCGCGACCTGCCGTGCGCGCCAGACACTCCAAAGGGTGAACAAACCCATCGCGGCCCAGATGACGTTGAGCACCGCCGAGGGCAGCGCGCCATTATAGCCCGAATTGATGATGAAGCCGCCCGCGCCGACGACGTTCATCCACTGATAGAGATAGCTGCGCCCCTCAAGCCTGCCGAGTGACAGCAGGATATAGGCAGCGAGAATGATTGCGGCCGCCGCCCAGCCGATGACTTCGATGACGATGACTTGGGCGCCCATGCTTATCCTCTCCAAATGAAAACGCCCGCCCCGGTGAGGGGGCGGGCGCTTTTTAGCATCAGCTGTGTGCGACGTCAGGCGGCGAGCTTGCGCAGCACATAGTGCAGGATCCCGCCGTTCATATAATATTCGACCTCGTTCGCGGTATCGATGCGGCAGAGCGTATCGAAGGCGAAGGTCGAGCCGTCGGCGCGGGTGACATTCACCGTTACCGTCTGGCGCGGCTTGAGGTCGGCGACGCCGGTGATGGTGAAGGTGTCGTCGCCGGTCAGGACGAGCGTCTCGCGCGTCTGGCCGTCCTGGAACTGGAGGGGCAGCACGCCCATGCCGACGAGGTTCGAGCGGTGGATGCGCTCGAAGCTTTCGACGATGACGGTGCGGACGCCGAGCAGGTTGGTGCCCTTCGCCGCCCAGTCGCGCGACGAGCCGGTGCCATATTCCTTGCCCGCGATCACGACGAGCGGCGTGCCGTCGGCCTTGTGGCGCATCGCGGCGTCGTAGATCGGCATGACCTCGCTGCCATAGCGCGACATGCCGCCTTCGATGCCGGGGACCATTTCATTCTTGATGCGGATGTTGGCGAAGGTGCCGCGCATCATGACGTCGTGGTGGCCGCGGCGGGCGCCGTAGCTGTTGAAGTCGGCCTTGCTAACCTGATGTTCCATAAGCCATTTTCCGGCCGGCGAGTCCGCCTTAATGCTGCCCGCCGGAGAGATGTGGTCGGTCGTGATGCTGTCGCCGAGGATCGCGAGCGGCTTGGCGTCGATGATGTCCGCCACGGGAGCGGGGGTCATCGTCATGCCCTCGAAGTACGGCGGGTTCGCAACATAGGTCGAGCCCGCGCGCCACTGATAGGTGTCCGAACCCTCGACCTCGATCTTCTGCCAATGCTCGTCGCCCTTGTAGACATGGGCGTAGCGCGCGACGAACATGTCGCGGTCGACCGCGCCCGCCACCGCGTCGGCGACTTCGAGATTGGTCGGCCAGATGTCGGCGAGGAACACGTCCTTGCCCGACTGGTCCTGTCCGATCGGGGTGGTGGTGAAATCCTCGATCACCGTGCCCTTCAGCGCATAGGCGACGACGAGCGGCGGCGAGGCGAGGAAGTTCGCGCGCACGTCGGGTGACACGCGGCCTTCGAAGTTGCGGTTGCCCGAAATCACCGCCGCGGCGACGAGGCCGTTCTCGTTGATCGCCTTCGAAATCGGCTCGGCGAGCGGGCCCGAATTGCCGATGCACGTCGTGCAGCCATAGCCGACGAGGTTGAAGCCGATATTGTCGAGATGCTTCTGCAGCCCGGCCTTTTCGAGATAGTCGGTGACGACCTGGCTACCCGGCGCGAGCGAGGTCTTGACCCACGGCTTGGGCTTCAGCCCCAGCGCATCGGCCTTTTTCGCGACGAGGCCCGCGGCGACGAGCACCCCGGGGTTCGAGGTGTTGGTGCAGCTGGTGATCGCGGCGATGGTGACGTCGCCGTCGCCAATGTCGAAATCCTTGCCCTCGACCGGCACGCGCGTCTGCGCCTTCTTGTAGGTGCCCACCATGTCGGCGTTGAACACATCGTCGACGTCGGGGAGCGAGACGCGGTCCTGCGGGCGTTTCGGCCCCGCGAGCGACGGCACGACGCTGCCGAGGTCGAGTTCGAGCGTGTCGGTGAACACGGGGTCCGCGGCGCCGTCGACAATCCACAGCCCCTGCGCCTTCGCATAGGCTTCGACCAGCGCGATATTCTCGTCGCTGCGGCCGGTCAGGCGCATATAGTCGAGCGTCTTGTCGTCGACGCCGAAGAAGCCGCAGGTCGCGCCATATTCGGGCGCCATATTGGCGAGCGTCGCGCGGTCGGCGAGCGACAGCGAGGCGAGGCCGGGGCCGAAATATTCGACGAAGCGGCCAACGACACCCTTGGCGCGCAGCATCTGCGTCGCGGTGAGTACGAGGTCGGTCGCGGTGACGCCTTCCTTGAGGCTGCCGGTGAATTTGAAGCCGACGACTTCGGGAATGAGCATCGACACGGGCTGGCCGAGCATCGCGGCCTCGGCCTCGATCCCGCCGACGCCCCAGCCGAGCACGCCGAGGCCGTTGATCATCGTCGTGTGGCTGTCGGTGCCGACGCAGGTGTCGGGATAGGCGACGGTTTCACCCGACGCATCCTCGCTCGACCACACCGCCTGCGCGATATGTTCGAGATTGACCTGGTGGCAGATGCCGGTGCCCGGGGGCACCGCCTTGAAGTTCGACAGGCTCTTCGACCCCCATTTCAGGAAGTCGTAGCGTTCGCCGTTGCGATAATATTCGATCTCGACATTCTGCTCGAATGCCTTGGGGTGGCCGAATTCGTCGACCATCACCGAGTGATCGATGACGAGGTGGACGGGGACGAGCGGGTTGATCTTGGTCGTGTCGCCGCCGAGCGTCGCGATCGCATCGCGCATCGCGGCGAGGTCGACGACGCAGGGAACGCCGGTGAAATCCTGCAGCAGCACGCGCGCGGGGCGATACTGGATCTCGCGGTTCGAATGCGGGTCCTTCTGCCAGTCGACGAGCGCCTGCACATCATCCTTCGACACGGTGAAGCCGCCATCCTCGAAGCGCAGCAGGTTTTCGAGCAGCACCTTCATCGAGAAGGGCAGGCGCGACACGTCGCCGAGCTGTGCCGCGGCCTTGTCGAGCGAATAATAGGCGTAATTCTTGCCGCCGACGCTCAGCGTCGAGCGGGTGCCAAGCGTGTCGTTGCCCGTGGTCGTCATAGGATTGCAGTCCCCATGTTGGCGCGGCGGGGAATGACTGTCCGGTGGCGAAGCGGGAGAGCGGGGCCAACGGGAGTCGCACGCGCGGGTTTATGTTGGCGCCGCCTTACGCCCAGACCAAGGAATTGCAAGGGGGGTGGGGGTGGGGGGTGGGGGTTGGTGGAGCCCGGCTATCGCGGCAGGACGACTTCGACGCGGCGATTCCGGGCGCGGCCCGCGGCGTCGTCTTTCCCGTCGGCGGTCTGATTCGGCGCGATCGGGGCGGTTTCGCCCTTGCCAGACACGCGGAACGCGCGCTGGCGGACCCCGACCTGGCTCGCGAACCAGTCGGCAACGCTCTGCGCCCGTCTTTCGGAGAGGCGCTGGTTATAGGCATCGTCGCCTTTGGCGTCGCTATGGCCGATCACGGCGATGGCGCCCGGCGGCGCCTTGCGGATCAGTTCGGCCGCCTTGCGCAATTCGGCCTCCGCGCCCGGGGTCAGGTCGGCCTTGTCGAATTCGAACAGCGCGTCGGCGGGCAGGTCGACGATCGTCGCGGTGTCGGTGACGCGAATGTCGAGCCCGCTGACGTCGCCCGTCAGGTCGCTGACCGTTCCCGTCATCGCGCTTCCCGTCGTCGCGCTTTCCGGGCCGTCTTCCGCGGCACGCGGCGCGCCGGCGGCGGCGGTCGTCCCGGTCGCCGTCGCGGCATCCGTGGCCGCATCGCCGGCAGGGGCATCGTCGCGCGCGCCCGGCGAACAGGCGGCGAGCAGCGCGGCGCCGATCGACAGCGAGGCCAGCCGCATCATCGCGTGACCGGTATCCCGTCGAACGGGCCGACTTTGGGCAAGTTGATCGACACGGTCTGGCTGGTCGCGGGCGGCGCGGGGAATTTGGCCCAGATCACCCCGGGCTTGATCTCGCAGTCGGTGTTCAGGCTGTTTCCGCTGACGTTCGACGCCATCCACTCGCCGGCATTGTCCTTGAGCACGCCCAGCCGCTGCGACGTGGCATCGTCGATCACGCTGATCTTTTGCACGTCGAAGGATTCGCTGTTGATCTTGTCGTCGCTCGAGCAGCGCAGCGTCACGGTCAATATGTCGCCGGTGACCGCGACCTTCATCAGGTCGACTTGCGACCCGTCGGGCCCCGGCTGGCTCTGGATCGCGACCTGCGCGGGCATGCGCGCGACGGGGGTTTCGTCCTGCGGCGCGGTGACCGCTTCGCGCGTGACGCCCGCTTCGGGCGCGGTCGCCGTGTCGGGGGTCGCCGGCGTCTTGCTGACGTCGCAGCCCGCAAGCGCGATTCCGGTCATAGCGAGGAAAGTAACATGCCGAATATTCACCGATAAATCTCCGTCCCGATCTGGATACGGGACTTACGTTTTACCGGGGCGAGGGTTCCCGGCGGGGGGGGGGGGGGGGGCGTAGCGGATTTCTCCACTGCGTCGAGCGCTCTTGCTTGCCCGTCCGTCAACTGTCACCCTCGCGCCAAAATTCGTCGAGAACGGGGGCGTTATGCGGAACATGCGAGCAGCTGGAATCATGGCAACGCTGGCGGCGGGGTTGCTGACCACATCGGCAACGGCGCGCGACCCCGCCACGGTGCTGATGCCAGAGAATCCCGAAGCGCGCGCGTTTCAGGAGGCGGTTGGTTATTCGACCGCGGTGATTGCAGGTGACACCATCTATCTGTCGGGCGTCGTCGCGGGGCCGGCGAAGGGCGAGAGCGACCTGGCGCCCGAATATGAGCGCGCCTTTCGGCATATCGCCGCGACGCTGGCGCGCGCGGGGGCGAGCTGGGACGATGTCGTCGACATCACGACCTTTCACACCGATCTCGCCGCGCACATCGACGGCTTTGCGGCGGTCAAGAACCGCCATGTGAAGGCACCCTTTCCGGCATGGACCGCGATCGGCGTCTCGCGGCTGTACGAGTCGACGGCGGTGGTCGAGATCAAGGTGGTGGCGCGGTTGCCCAAGAAATAGGGCGGCGCGCCTTTGCGCGGCCGTTACGCTCCGGACCCACGATCAAGTGCGGAGTGACGAAATAGGAGAGGTTGCCTCTTTCCTATATTGTCCAAATAGGTTCAAAATCGTTCCGATTCATTCCAAGTGATTCGGGAGATGGAGCCATGGGGCGCAAGGTGGAACGCGGTTCGCGGGGGAAGGCGGTGGCGGTGCGTGAGGGAGCCACACCCACCCCCAACCCCTCCCTTCTCAGGGAGGGGAGTACAGGGAATCCCTTCATGCCGGGCCTGCGCATTCGCGCGGACGGGTGGACGGTGGCGCGGACGCGGACATTTCTGGCTTTGCTCGCGCAGACGGGATGCGTGACCGATGCGGCGCGGGTGGCGGGGGTGAGTAGGACGTCGGTCAATCGCTCGCGCAAATTGTTCGCGCCGTTCGACCGGGCGTGCGCCGAGGCGCTGGCGAACGCGCTGCGCGGGCTGGAGGCGGTCGCGTACCAGCGCGCGGTCGCGGGGCGCGAGATGGTGGTGATCCGCGACGGGCGCGAGATCGAGCGGCGGATCGTGCCGTCGGACGCCCTGCTCGCGCTGCTGCTGAAGCGCGGCGACCTGTCGGGGGCGACCGGGCGCGCGCTGACGGCGGAGGAGGCCGAGGCGTACGACCTGCCCGAGGCGGTGCGGCACCGGTACCTGTCGCGCGAGGAGTTTTTCAGCGGCATCACCTTCGACAACCGCGGCGACGCGGGCAAGTGCCAGCGGCCGACGCCCGAGGAAACCGATGCCGAAATCCTGCGGCGCATCGCGATCATGGAAATGACGCGCAGCCGGGAAGATCTTGACGGGGAATGTTGCCGGACCTGCGGACAGCCGCTGGGCGAAGCGGCGCGGCAATGCCTCGAGGCGAAGGCGGCGCAGGTTGTGCCGGCGCGCGCGCCGGTGTGGGACACCCCGCGCCGGGCGATCGGCGATCGCCGCGAAACCCGGTCGGGTTAGGGCGGCCGCTATGCGGTCACGGCGAAACGGCGCCCGGTCTCCCGAGCGCCGCTTGGCCGGCCTGGAGTGCCGGTTTTGATGGAATCAAAACCGGCACTCCAGATTCCTTTTTCCCGTGATTTCCGAGCCGTGAAATGTTCCATTTCACTCGAAATCACTCTTAGCTGAAGTTCACCATCGCATAGAGCATCGGGATCGACAGCAGCGTGTTGGTCCGCGAGAAGATCATCGCGGTCTTTGCGGCCCTGGCCTTTGCCGCATCGTCGGCCTCGACGATACCCAGCGCCTTCTTCTGGTTCGGCCAGATCACGAACCAGACGTTGAACGCCATGATCAGGCCCAGCCACATGCCGACGCCGATCAGCTTGTACGGATCCTGGAGACCCAGCGCCGGGATCGCATATTTGGCGTGGAAGGCGATGCCGAGGCCGAGCAGCACGGTGACCAGCGCCGACCAGCGGAACCAGAACAGCGCGGCGGGCGCGATATGCTTGCCGACCGCGGGTTTCAGCTCGGCCGGGATTTTGGGCATCGTCGGGATCTGGACGAAGTTGAAATAATAAAGCAGGCCGATCCACAGCACGCCGAAGAAGGTGTGCAGCCAGCGCATGATCGCATTGCCCGCGGCGACCCCGTCCTCGAAATTCTGGCCGTTGAGGCAGAGCATCAGGACGATCGCGAGCACGAGGCCTGCGCCGAGCACGGCGTGCAGGTTTCCGAAAAATTTGTCCATGGCAGTTCCCCTGTTTATCGCGGCGCCGCGTGCGACCCGGAGCCGGTGACGCAGCTATGCCAGCGCGGCGGGGAAATGCATCAACTTTTGTCGGTTGCGGCGTCGTCGGGGACGGCGAGGCCGTGCTTCAGCATCACCGGAACCTGGCTGAAGGTGAAGAGGAAGGAGAGCGCGGTGACGCCCCAGACCTTGATCGTCAGCCACAGGTCGAAGCTCATCTGCTTCGCCTGGATCAGCTCGTACATGACATGGTTCGCGATGCCGAGCGCGGCGAAGAACAGGCCCCAGTTGCGCGACAGCAGGAGCCAGCCGCGGTCGGTGAGCCCTTCGAGTGCCGATTGCAGCAGATATTTGAGCATCGGCCGTTTGAACCAGTAGCCGCCGAGCAGCAGCGCCGCGAAGGCGCCGTAGATGATCGTCGGCTTCATCACGATGAAGCGTTCGTCGTGGAACCAGATGGTCAGCGCGCCGAAGCCGAGGACGAGGATGCTCGACATCCAGAGCATCGGGGAGATCTTGCCGAGCTTCCATTTCGACACGGCCATCGCGATGACGATCGCGGCCATGAACGCCACCGTGCCCTTGATCGCGGCGGTGGTCGCGGCGAATGCGCCCTCGCCTCCGGAAGAGAATTTATAGGCGAGGAAGAAGACGAGCAAAGGCCCGAAATCGATCACGAAATTGAGCCAGCCATGCTTCGCCGGCGGCGGGGCCGGAACGGGCTCGGGGCCGGTGGGGAGGACGTCGCTCATCTTATATTTCCTGCGATAATGCCCGCGATCTCGTCGGCATCGAACGGGCGAAGGTCGTCGATGGTTTCACCGATGCCGATCGCATGGATGGGAAGGCCGTGGCGCTCGGCCGCGGACACGAGCACGCCGCCGCGCGCGGTGCCGTCGAGCTTGGTCATGACGAGCCCGGTGACCCCCGCGACCTCGCGGAACACGTCGATCTGCGACAGCGCATTCTGCCCCGTCGTCGCGTCGAGCACGAGCACGACATCGTGCGGCGCCGCGGGATTGAGGCGGCCGAGCACGCGCTTGATCTTGGCGAGCTCGTCCATCAGCTCGCGCTTGTTCTGGAGCCGGCCGGCGGTGTCGACGATCAGCACGTCGATGCCCGTCGCGGTCGCCTGCTTCACCGCGTCGAACACGATGCCCGCGCTGTCGCCGCCTTCGGGGCCCGCCATGATCGGCACGCCGAGACGTTCGGCCCAGACCTTGAGCTGGCCAATGGCGGCCGCGCGGAAGGTGTCGCCCGCGACGAGCATCACGCCATAATCCTGTTCCTGGAACAGATGCGCGAGCTTGGCGATCGTCGTGGTCTTGCCCGACCCGTTGACCCCGATCACGAGGATGACCTGCGGGCGCGGGAAGGCGTCGAGGTCGAGCGGTTCGGCGACGGGGCGCAGCACCGCGGCGATTTCCCCGGCGACGACCTTGCGCAGTTCCTCGGTGCCGTTCGCGGCGATGTCGCGGCGCTCGGCGAGGCGGCTGCGGATACGTTCGGCCATCGCGGGGCCGAGGTCGGCGGTGATCAGCGCTTCCTCGATCCGGTCGAGATCATCCTCGTCGAGCCGCGCCTTGCCGGTGAGCCCGGCGAGATTTTCGCCGAGCCGTTCGGAGGTGCGGCGAAATCCGCCGAGCAGCCTTTCGCTCCAGCTTTGCCCGGTCATGCCGCGATATCCTTTGCTCGGGTGGGGGTGGCGATCATGCGGTCGCCGTCGCGCGCGCCGAGGCGCACGTCGATGATGGTGCCGGGCGCCGCGGGCGCGGTCAGCGCCACCGCGGCGAAATTTTCGGCATGACCGCTGACGCCGTCGCGCTCGACGAGCATCGATGCCGTGCGGCCGACCTGCGTGCCCAGCCAGTCCTGCCGCCGCCGCGCATTGGCCTCGCGCAGCGTTGCGGCGCGCGCGCGCGCGACGCTGCGGCCGACCTGCGGCATCCGCGCGGCGGGCGTCCCGGCGCGCGGGCTGTACGGAAAGATATGGCCGAAGACGATGTCGCAATCGTCGATCAGCGCGAGCGAATTGGCGAACATCGCGTCATCCTCGGTCGGGAAGCCCGCGATCAGGTCGGCGCCGATCGCGATGTCGGGGCGTGCGGTCTTCAGCCGTCCGGTCAGGCGGACCGCGTCGGCGCGGCGGTGGCGGCGCTTCATGCGCGTCAATATCATATCGTCGCCCGCCTGCAGCGACAGGTGGACGTGCGGCATCACGCGCTTTTCCTGCGTCAGCAGCGCGAACAGCGCGTCGTCGATGCGATCGGGGTCGAGCGACGAAAGGCGGAGGCGTTCGACCGGCAGCGCGAGCAGCGCCTCGACCAGCGCGGAGAGGCGGGTGCCGCTGTCGTCGCCGTAACTGGCAAGGTCGACCCCGGTCAGGATGATCTCGCGTTGGCCGCGACCCAGCGCGGTGCGGGCGGCATCGAGCACGGCATCGATGCCCGCCGACCGCGCCGTGCCGCGCGCGAGCACCGTCGCGCAAAAGGTGCAGCTGTGCGCGCAGCCGGTCTGGACGCCGAGAAAGGCGCGCGCATGGTCGGCGCCCGAGAGGGCGGGGGTGTAGGGCAGCGTGCCTGGCTCGATGACCGCGCCGCCATAGCTTTCGGCAAGGCCCTTGGCGCCATTACGCACAACGCGCGCGCCCATGTCCGCGAAACGTTCGGTTTCGAGTTCGGCGGCGCACCCGGTCACGACGACGTCGGCGCCCGGCCGCTCGCGGAGCGCGCGGCGGACCGCCTGCCGCGCCTGCCGCACCGCCTCGTCGGTCACTGCGCAGCTGTTGAAGACGATCGTGTCGCGTGCGCCGGCAGCCTTCACAGCCGCACGAACCCCTTCGCCCTCGGCGATATTGAGCCGGCAACCGAAATTGACGACCTCTTGCCGGTCGGCGAGGGACGCGCTCATCCGAATTGCGCCCAGTCGGTCTCGCCCTCGTAAACGCGCGTCGCGGCGCCGCTCATGATGATCGGTTCGCCCGCCGCCCAGCGGATGATCAGGTCGCCGCCGGGAAGCGCGACGGTGACGGGCGACCGGACGAGGCCGGCGCGGATCGCGGCGACCGCGGTCGCGCACGCGCCAGTGCCGCACGCCTGCGTCAGCCCGACGCCGCGTTCCCAGACGCGCAGCTGCAACTGGTTGTCGCCGTCGAGGCTCGCGACATTGACATTGACGCGTTCGGGGAACAGCGGATCGGTCTCGATCCGCGGACCGAGTTCGGCGAGCGGAACGGCGTCGGCTTCGGGAACGAAGAAGATGATGTGCGGATTGCCGACGTTGACTGCGGCGCCATGTTCGAGCTCGTCCCACGCGACGGGCATGTCGCGCGTGTCCATCGGCATCGCGAGCGGGATATGCTCCCAGTCGAATTCGGGCTCGCCCAGCGTCACTTCGGCGCCGCCGTCGGCGGGCGTGACGCGCAGCATCCCGCCGAGCGTTTCGATCACCGCGGGCTTGCCGATCAGCGTCGCGACGCAGCGCGTCGCATTGCCGCACGCCTCGACCTCGCCGCCGTCGGCGTTGAAGATGCGCATCTTTACATCGGCGCTGGTCGAGGGTTCGAGCAGGATCAGCTGGTCGCACCCGATGCCATGCCGCCGGTCGGCGATCGCGTGCGCGCGCGCTGGCGTCATCTCGACGGCGCGTTCGCGCGCGTCGATCACGACGAAGTCGTTGCCGAGGCCGTGCATCTTGGTGAAGCGGTCTGCCATAGCTCGCGCATGTAAGGTGGCATGCGCGCGAAGTCTAGCGATGCGGGGCCTCCTTCCCCCTTGATGGGCGAAGGATACGAAGCCTTGTCGCGAAGCGGCCAGGCGGAGTTGGATGGGGTGATGGTCCGTCATCATGCCGCCGCTTCAGGTCGAGACCGCACCCCCACCGCTGCGACTAGCCAGCAAGCTGGCAAGTCTCGCTGCCTCCCCCATCAAGGGGGAGGGGGGGTCACGCCGACTTGCGTAGCGGTTCGTCTTCGCTTGTGCCGGGGCCGGTGGGCGGCACCGGCGGCGCGCGGAGGAGGCCGCGGTCGGCGAGCAGCCGTTCGGTGTCGGCGGCCGAGGCCGCGCGGCCGAAGTACCAGCCCTGGCCCTTGGCGCAGCCGAGCCGCGTCAGTTCGATCGCAGTCGCTTCGTCCTCGACCCCTTCGGCGGTGATCGGCATCGCGAGGCTTTCGCCGAGCCGGACGATCGCGACGACGATCGCCTGCGCATCGGGGCTGCCGCGCATCGCGGCGACAAAACTGCGGTCGATCTTGATGCGGTCGAACGGCAACGCGCGCAGATGCGACAGCGAACTGTAGCCGGTGCCGAAATCGTCGAGGCTGAGCGAGACGCCCTGATTCTTGAGGCTGGTGACGATCGAACGCACGAGCGGCAGATTTTCGAACAGCGAGCTTTCGGTGATCTCGACCTCGAGCTGGCTGGCGGGGAAGCCGACCTCGACGAGCAGCTTGGTCAGCTTCTGGCTGAACCACGGATCCTTCAATTGCTGCGGCGAGATATTGACCGCGAGCAGGATCGACGGGTCCCAACGCTTGGCGATCTCCATCGCGTGGCGGATGACCAGCAGCGACAATTCGCCGATCAGGCCGCTTTCTTCGGCCACGGGGATGAAGCGTTCGGGCGGGATCATCCCGTATTCGGGCGATTCCCAGCGCATCAGCATCTCGAAACCGATCAGCCGTCCGCTGGCGATGTCGACCTGCGGTTCGAAATGCGGCACGAATTCGCCGCGCGGCATGCCTTCGCGAATCCCGGTCTCGATCTGGTTGCGCACCTGCACCGCCATTTCCATGCCGGGTTCGAACCAGATGTGGCGGTTTCGCCCCTCGTCCTTGCCGTGATACATCGCGATGTCTGCCTGGCGGACCATCGTTTCCATCGTCATGCCGGTATCGTCGGCCAGCGAGATGCCCAGCGACGCGCCGATACGGATCTGCTGCGCATCGTGCGTGACCGAATTGTCGAGCGCCATGACGAGCTCGGCCGCCAGCGCGTCGATGTCGGCGCGTGCGGCGGGTTCGAAGACGAGCATCGCGACAAATTCGTCGCCGCCGAGCCGCGCCTTGGTGGCGTTGGGCGGCAGGACCGCCGAGATGCGTTCGGCCGCGACCTGGAGCACGCGGTCGCCCGCGGCATGGCCGTGAATGTCGTTGACGGTCTTGAAATGGTCGAGGTCGAGCAGGAAGAGCGCGACCTGGCGCTTTTCGGCGATCGCGCCCGCTATCATCTGCTGCCCCGTCGCGAGCAGCGCCCGGCGGTTGAGGAACCCGGTCAGCGGGTCGGTGTCGGCGAGGTAGCGCGCGCGCTGTTCGGCCTCGGTGCGCTCGCGGATTTCGCGGTTGAGGTCTTCGTAGCGACGCCAGCCGAACAGGATCAGCGCGATGTTGAGAATGAGCGTCGCCGCCAGCACATTGTCGGGGCCGCCGCCGAGGCCGACGAGCGACCGGATTACCGCTTGCATCACGTTGCTGCCGGTGCCGACGAACAGCAGGATCGCGGCGATGACGATGCCCCCCGCGACGATGTCGCGTTTGGCGCCCTTGCTGCGATCGAATTGCTTCGGCGTCGACGTCATATGAATTTTCCCCACCATCGCGTGCTTTATGGCGGCGAAGCGGTGAAATTTGGGTTAAGTGCGCGGGCCGGACGTTGCGGCGCGCGCGCCTTTCCCCGGCGCTTGCTTTTGGCGGCGCTTTTGCGTAAAGGCCGCCGCGTCCGCGTGCATCTTGCGCACGGGCATATCGATGTCCGCGACGGAAAGTCTGTCCACGGATAGCCGCTGGTTGGCGAGGTTTCGCTCACCGGCGTCTTTTGCGTTGCGGGCTCGTAAGCAAGGATTTGAGGCGCATGTTCGACAGTCTGAGCAATCGGCTTGGCGATGTTTTCGGGAAGCTCCGCGGTCGCGGCGCGCTGACCGAGGCCGACGTGCGCGCGGCGATGCGCGAGGTGCGAATCGCCCTGCTCGAGGCCGACGTCGCGCTGCCCGTCGTGCGCAGCTTCGTCGACCAGGTCACCGAACTCGCGATCGGCCAGAATGTCCTGCGCTCGGTCACCCCGGGCCAGCAGGTCGTCAAGATCGTCAGCGACGCGCTGACCGAAATGCTCGGCTCCGAAACCGCCGAGCTCGAACTCGCCGTCACCCCGCCCGCCGTCATCATGATGGTCGGCCTGCAGGGGTCGGGCAAGACGACGACGACCGCGAAGATCGCGAAGCGGCTCAAGGACAAGGACCGCAAGAAGGTGCTGATGGCGTCGCTCGACGTCAATCGCCCCGCCGCGCAGGAACAGCTCGCCGTCCTCGGCACGCAGATCGACGTTGCGACGCTGCCGATCGTCGCGGGGCAACAGCCGGTCGAGATCGCGAGCCGTGCGCTGCAGGCGGCGAAGCTCCAGGGCTATGACGTGCTGATGCTCGACACCGCGGGCCGCCTCCACGTCGACCAGCAGCTGATGGACGAGATGCAGGCGGTGTCGCGTACGGCGAACCCCGCCGAAACGCTGCTCGTCGTCGACAGCCTGACCGGTCAGGACGCGGTGCAGGTCGCGCAGCGCTTCACCGATCAGGTGCCGCTGACCGGCGTCGTGCTCACCCGCATGGACGGCGACGCGCGCGGCGGCGCCGCGCTGTCGATGCGCGCGGTCACCGGCAAGCCGATCAAATTTGCGGGCACGGGTGAAAAGCTCGACGGGCTCGAACTCTTCCAGCCGTCGCGTATCGCGGGCCGCATCCTCGGCATGGGCGACGTCGTCAGCCTCGTCGAACGCGCCGCCGAGACGATCCAGGCCGAAGAGGCCGAGGCGATGGCGGCGAAGATGGCCAAGGGCCTGTTCGACCTCAACGACCTGCGCACGCAATTGAACCAGATGCGCCGCATGGGCGGGCTCGGCGCGCTCGCCGGCATGATCCCGGGGATCAAGAAGGCGCAGGCGCAGATGGCCGCGGGCGGCGCCGACGACAAGATGCTCGTCCACTTCGACGCGATCATGGGCTCGATGACCCCGAAAGAGCGCGCGAAGCCCGAAATCCTGACCGCGAAGCGCAAGATCCGCATCGCCAACGGGTCGGGCACGACGGTGCAGCAGGTCAACAAGGTGCTGAAGATGCACCAGGAAATGGCCAGCGCGATGAAGAAGATCCGCAAGATGGGCGGGCTCAAGGGCCTTGGCGCGCTGTTCGGCAAGGGCGGCGGCATTCCCGGAATGGGCGGCATGGGAGGCGGCGGCGGTGGCCTCCCCGGCCTCGGCGGCGGCGGGGCGATCCCGCCCGAACTCGCCAATCTGATGAATAAAAAGAAGTAATTACACCAGAGTTTCAGTTTACAGGTAAAAGGAAAATATCATGGCTACCTCCATTCGCCTCGCACGCGGCGGTTCGAAAAAGCGTCCTTACTACAAGATCGTCGTCGCCGATTCGCGCAGCCCGCGCGACGGCCGCTTCATCGAGCGTATCGGCAGCTACAACCCGCTGCTCGCCAAGGACAATCCCGAGCGCATCAAGCTCGACGCCGACCGTGCGACGCACTGGCTGAGCGTCGGCGCCCAGCCGAGCGACCGCGTGGCCCGCTTCCTCGACGCCGCGGGCATCAAGGAACGCGCTGCGCGCAACAACCCGAACAAGGCGGTCCCCGGCGAAAAGGCCAAGGAACGCGCCGAGGAAAAGGCGCAGAAGCTGGCTGACGCCGAAGAAGCCGCGGCCGCCGCGGCCGCCGCCCCGGCGCCCGAATCCGAAGCGGTCGAAGAAGCCGCGCCGGAAGTGGCCGCTGAAGAAGCGCCTGCTGCTGAAGAAGTCGTGGCCGAAGAAGCTGCCGCTCCCGAAGCCGCTGAATCGCCCGCGGCTCCTGAAGCCGCTGAATCGGACGCGACCGGTTCGGTGAAGAGCGAAGCGACCGCCGAAGCGGTTGCCGAAGCCGTCGCCGACGAAACCCCGGCCGACGCGACCGCCGAAGACGCGACCGCGATCGCCGAAGAAGTCGCCGAAGGCGGCCCGGTTGCTGCCGAAGCCGAAGAAGCGCCGGCGGCCGAAGACGCGCCCGCTGAAAAGGCCGGCGAAGAAAAGGCCGAAGGCTAAGCCTTGGCCGACGCGAATCGCCCCGTCACCCTCGCCGCCATCGCCGGCGCGCACGGGGTGCGGGGCGAGGTGCGTCTCAAACTGTTCGGCGAAGGCGCGGAGGCTCTCCGCGCCTTTTCCGTTTTCGACGCGGGGGACCGCAAGCTGACCCTCAAATCGGTGCGCCCCGCGAACCAGGGCGCGGTCGCGACCTTTGCCGAGGTCAATGATCGCAGCGGCGCCGAAGCACTCCGCGGCACCGTCCTCACCGTGCCGCGGTCGTCGCTGCCGGCGCTGGGCGAGGGCGAATATTATCATCACGACCTCGTGGGGCTTCCCTGCGTGTCGACCGACGGCCGCGCCATCGGGCATGTCGTCGCGGTCGAGAATTTCGGCGCGGGCGACATCCTCGAAATCGAGAAGGCGGCCGAGCCCGGCAAAAAGGCCGCGCGCTTCATGGTGCCGATGACCGCGCAGGCGGTGCCGGCGTGGAACGACGACGGCGTGACCGTGAATGCGGCGTTCGTCGAGTAAGTCCACTGCACCCCGGCGAAGGCCGGGGTGCAGAGCGGCCATGTAACGTTCGCTCTATTCCGCCCTGGATCCCGGCCTTCGCCGGGATACGATCTTGTTTCATTGCCGATGGCGGCCCGCGCTGATAGCCCCTCCGCAAATTGCTGCGGAGGATGGAATGCGTTTGAAATCGAGTTTCGCTTTCGCTCTCCTGTCGGGATGCGCGCTCCCTGCCGCAGCGCAAGAACCAACTTCCAGAACCCTCGACCAGCTCGCCCCCGAAATCGACGCGCTGTTCGCGCGATTCCAGTCCGACCAGCACGTCCCCGGCCTCGTCTATGGCGTCGTCAGGGACGGCAGGCTCGCCTATGTGAAGGGCATCGGGGTCCAGAATATCGCCGACCGGCGCCCCGTTACCCCCGACAGCCTGTTCCGTATCGCGTCGATGACCAAGGCGTTCACCGCGCTGTCGATCCTGAAGCTGCGCGACGACGGCAAGCTGCGCCTCGACGACCTCGCCGAGCAATATGTGCCCGAAATGAAGCGCTGGACCTATCCGACGAAGGACAGTCCGCGCATCCGCGTGCGCGACCTGCTCCACCATGTCGGCGGTTTCGTCACCGACGACCCGTGGGGCGACCGGCAGCAGGTGCTGCCGCAGGACGACTTCACGAAGATGATCGCCGCAGGGGTGCCGTTCAGCCGCGTGCCGCAATCGGCCCACGAATATTCGAACTTCGGCTATGCGCTGCTCGGGCGGATCGTCGCCAACGCGTCGGGCATGGCCTATACCGACTATGTCCGGCAGGCGATCCTGACTCCGCTCGGCATGGACAGCAGCGGTTTCGACGCGCCGAAGGCGCCGAAAGCGCGCTACGCGCTCGGCTATCGCTGGGAGAATGACCGCTGGTCGCCCGAGCCCGAGATGGTCGACGGTGCGTTCAACGCGATGGGCGGGCTGCAGGTCAGCGCGAACGACTATGCGAAATGGGTCGCCTTCCTGCTGTCGGCGTGGCCCGCGCGCGACGATCCCGACACCGGCCCGGTCAGGCGCGCGACGGTGCGCGAAATGGTGCAGGGGCTGAATTTCGTATCGGTCGCGAACCGCGCCGGGGCGAGCGGCGCGACCGCGTGCAAACAGGCCGCCGCCTATGGCATGGGCTGGCGCGTCGCGCAGGATTGCGACCTCGGCCTGACGCTCGCGCACGGCGGCGGCTATCCGGGGTACGGCAGCCATGTGATGCTGATGGCGGACCATGGCGTCGGGGTGTTCGCGCTGTCGAACCGGACCTATGCGGGGCCGTCGGGGCCGGCGTGGGATACGGCAATCGCGATGGACAAGGCGGGATTGCTCGAGCCGCGCGCGGTGCCGGTGTCGCCGGCGGTGGCGGAGGCCTTTGCGGCGGCAAGGGCAGCCTATGCGGCGGGCGATCTCGGGCCGCTCGAGGGCCGGCTTGCAATGAATTTCCTGATGGACCGCTCGGCGGGCAATTGGGCGGCCGAACTCGCAAAGCTGAAGGCCGAGGTCGGCGAATGCCCGGATGCCGAGCCGCTCGCGCCGCTGGGCGCGATGTCGACCGCCTTCCGCCTCAATTGTGCGAAGGGCAAGCTCGACGGGGTCTTGCTGCTGGCGCCGACGACGCCGGCGACGGTTCAGGCGCTACGCTTGCGCGTCGTTCCGCCCGAATCGCGATAGTTCGAACGGGGTGAGGCTTTTGCAAGGGACAGCCTCACCCCGTCTTGCCCTGGACCTGAGAGGGGGCAGGGGAAACTTATCGCGCCCGGCGCGGACGCATTCCGCAGCGCGCGGCGGCGCGGGTGAAGACGCTGTCTTCGCCCGGCGCGCTCGGCACCGCGATCCATTCGCCGAGGCGCCGGAAGGGGGTCGCGAGCCAGTGGAGGCCGCGGGCGATATCGGCGCTGAAATGATCATGACCGTCATTCCAAACGCGCATGAACTGCTCGTCTTTCATCGTTCATCTCCTTTCGCTGATGCAGCATAAATGCACCTTCCGGCGCCGCACCGCCAACAAAAGGCGTAGACCATATCATAAGTCTGGCTTATAAGGTGCCATGGCCAGACTGCCGCCCCTTGCCGCCGTGCGCACCTTTGAAGCGGCTGGACGTCTGCAGAATTTCTCGCGCGCCGCCGAGGAACTGGGGCTGACGCAGGCGGCGGTCAGCTATCAGATTCGCCAATTGGAGGACCGGCTCGGCCGCGCGCTGTTCGTGCGCGAAAAGGGGCGGGTACGCCTCTCCGAAACAGGGCAGCGGCTGCTCCCCGCGATCAGCAACGCCTTCGCCACCATGGGCGACGCCTTCGCCGCGCTGGGCAGCGACGAGGCCGACGTGCTGACGATCAGCGCGCCAACGAGCTTCGGCGGCACGTGGCTCAGCGCGCGGATCGGGCGCTTTCAGCTCGACTATCCCGATCTTGCGGTGCGGATGGCGATGAGCAACGATCTCGTCGATTTCGACGCGTCGAACGTCGACGTCGCGGTCCGGATCGGGAAGGGGGTCTGGCCGGGGCTGCGCAGCGATTTCCTGATGCGCCAGTATCTGTCGCCGCTCGCTTCGCCCGCGTTCATCGAGGAACATGCGATCCGCGAGCCCGCCGACCTGCTGCGCGTCCAGCGGCTCGCGCCGAACGACAGCTGGTGGGCCGACTGGTTCGCGGCGGCGGGGGTTACGACGCCCCCGGCATCGACCCGCCGCGGCATCGAACTCGACAGCCAGCTGCAGGAAGCGAGCGCGGTGCAGGCGGGGTTCGGCGTCGCGATGATGACGCCGCTTTTCTGGCAGGCCGAGCTGGCGAGCGGCCGCATGGTCCAGCCGTTCGAGACGCTGTATGTTTCGGCGGGGGCCGGCATGTGGCTTGTCCACCGCGACAATCGCGTCGGGGTGCGCAAGATCGAGCGTTTCCGCGAATGGCTGTTCGCGGAGCTGGCGAAGGACCGCCACCTTCTCCCCGAGCGGCTATTGCAGCCGCTGGCCTGAACCCTGGCGCCGGAGCGTCGTCGGAGCGCGGCGGTAAACCTGCTGAAAGGCTGCATTGAACGATCGAAGGCTGCCAAAACCCGCTGCCAGCGCGATGTCGGTCATCCCGAGGCCGGTCGTATCGATCAGTCGCTTCGCGCGCTGGATACGCGCCGTGCGCGCGGCGGCCAGCGGTGTGGTGTCGAGATGGCGGCGGAACAGCCGCGTCAGGTGGCGCGCGCCGATGCCGAGCCGCCCGGCCAGCGCCTCGACGCCTGCCTCGTCGAGCGCGCCATCGTCGATCAGCCGCAGCGCGCGGTCAACGGTCGCGCGGGTGCCGTTCCACGCCGGCGAGCGCGGCGCCGTCTCCGGCCGGCAGCGCAGGCAGGGACGAAAGCCCGCGCGCTCGGCCGCGGCCGCGCTGCGATAATAGCTGACGTTGCGCGAGAGCGGCTGGCGCACCGGGCAGACCGGGCGGCAATAGATGCCGGTCGATTTGACCGCGATGAAGATGACCCCGTCATAGGCCGGATCGCGCGCATAGCGCACCCGTTCGCACAGCGCGAAATCGAGGTCGGGTTCGTCGGACGGCGTCATGCGCCCGCTATACGGGAATTCGCCGCGCTTGTCCGGGGGGTGTCGGTGACCGCGTCCGATTCCTGCCAGCGATGGTGCGGCGCCGCCGCTATCATCGGCCGCCCATCCAGAGCAGGAGCAAGCCCGATGGCCTCGATCCACCACGAAATCTTCATTGCCGTCGATCCCGATACGATCTGGGACGCCGCACGCGACGTCGGCCGACTCCACGACCGGCTCGTCCCCGGGTTCGTCGCCGCCACCGAAATGATCGAAGGCGACGGCGCGCCGGTGCGCCGTGTCACCTTTGCGAACGGCGCGATGGCCGACGAAACGATCGTCTCGGTCGACGATAACCGCCGCCGCCTCGTCTGGGCGATCAAGGCGTTCGACCATCATAACGGCGTGCTCGAAATCACCGGGGCGGACGGTGGCGCGCGCGTGCGCTGGACCGCCGACCTCCTGCCCGATGCGCTCGCGCAGCAGGTTGCGCCGATGATGGCTGATGGGCTGGCGCGCATGAAGGCGCATATGGAACGCGTGTCCGTCGACAGCTGACGCTTGCCAAGCGGGGGCGGTGAGCGGCATGGGGTGGCATGACCTTCACCGCCGTCCCGCTGACGCTTTATCCCGACATGTTCCCCGGTCCGCTGGGGCACAGCATGGCGGGGCGCGCGCTCGAAAGCGGGACGTGGCATTGCGCCCCGGTGCAGATCCGCGATTTTGCGACGGACAGGCATCGCACGGTCGACGACACGCCCGCGGGCGGCGGCGCGGGGATGGTGCTCAAGGCCGATGTGCTCGGTGCGGCGATCGACCATGCGGTGGCGGCGCATCCCGGCCTGCCGATCCTTGCGATGACGCCGCGCGGCGCCCCGATCACGCAGGCGCGCGTGCGCACGCTTTCGGCGGGTCCGGGGGCGATCATCCTCTGCGGCCGGTTCGAGGGATATGACGAGCGCATCTTCGACGCGCGGCCGATCGAGCAGGTGTCGATGGGCGACATCGTCCTGTCGGGCGGCGAGATGGGGGCGCTCCTGCTCCTCGACGCTTGCATTCGCCTGCTTCCCGGCGTAATGGGCGCGGCTTCAAGCGGAGACGACGAATCGTTCGAAAACGGTTTGCTCGAATATCCGCACTATACCCGGCCCGTACATTGGGAAGGGCGCACGATCCCCGAAGTGCTGCGATCGGGGGATCATGCGAAGATCGCAGCCTGGCGGAAACAACAGGCGGAAGATCATACACGGTTACGCAGGCCGGACCTTTGGGAGCGCCATGAGGGTGCTCGGGACCGACCTGCCTCTGGCGCGCGGCGAAAAGAAAAGGACTAGAGGACATGAACCTCATCCAGACGATCGAAGCCGAAGAAATCGCCAAAGCGGCGAAGACCATTCCGACCTTCCGTCCCGGCGACACGCTGAAAGTCGGCGTGAAGGTGGTCGAAGGCGAACGCACCCGCGTCCAGAATTTCGAAGGCGTGTGCATCGCACGCTCGAACAAGGGCATGGGCTCCAACTTCACCGTGCGCAAGATGTCGTTCGGCGAAGGTGTCGAGCGCGTGTTCCCGCTCTATTCGCCCAACATCGATTCGATTACCGTCGTCCGCAAGGGCGCTGTCCGTCGTGCGAAGCTTTACTATCTGCGTGGGCGCACTGGTAAATCGGCACGTATTGCGGAGCGCCGCGAATACCGGTCGGAAGCCGGCGAAGGCTAAGGAGAGCTTCTCTCACCCAAAGCCGAAACAGCTTTCAAAAACGACCGGTTCCGCCAACAGGCAGAGCCGGTCGTTTTCTTTTGGGCAAAGCGAATTTGATGCAAGCGTCCCTCCTCCCGTTCCAGCCGACGCGGCGCGCCTTCCTCGGCGCGGTGCTCGCATTCGGCGTGTCGGGCGAGGCGATGGCGCTCACCAATGCGCAGCGCATCGTCGCGGCGGCGCGGCGGCAGGTCGGCGTGACGCTGTCCTATGATCCGGCCTACAGCGTGCTGCGCTTCCCGAACGGCGACGTCGACCGCGCCAAGGGGGTGTGCACCGACGTCGTGATCCGCGCTTTTCGCGATGCGCTCGGCGCCGACCTCCAGGCGCTTGTCAACGCCGACATGCGCGCCCATTTCGGGGCCTATCCGAAGAATTGGGGACTGGGGCGCCCCGATCGCAACATCGACCACCGCCGCGTGCCCAATCTTGCGACCTATTGGCGGCGGCAGGGCGCTTCGCTCCCCGTCACCGACAATCCCGCCGACTGGCGTCCGGGCGACATTTTCACCGCGCTGGTGAACGGCCGCCTGCCGCACACCGGCATCGTGTCCGACCGCAAGGATACGACCGGCGTGCCGCTCGTCCTCCACAATATCGGCGCGGGAACGCGCGAGGAGGATGCGCTGTTCGACCACAAGCTGACCGGCCATTTCCGCTGGAAAGTCTGAATTATCGTAACGTTTTCAACCGAGTATTTGCACTGAGGAGTGAATAAATGGGTTATCGTATCGTTGTCGCCGGAGCCACGGGCAATGTCGGGCGCGAAGTGCTCGCCATTCTCGCCGAGCGCGAATTTCCCTACGACGAACTGGCGGCGGTCGCATCGTCGCGCAGCCAGGGCGACGAGATCGAAATCGGCGATACGGGCAAGACCGTCAAATGCCAGAATATCGAGAATTTCGACTGGGCCGGCTGGGACATGGCGATTTTCGCGATCGGCAGCGACGCGACCGCGATCCACGCGCCCAAGGCCGCGGCCGCGGGCTGCGTCGTGATCGACAACTCGTCGCTCTACCGCATGGACCCCGACGTGCCGCTGATCGTGCCCGAGGTGAACCCCGACGCGATCGACGGCTATACCAAGCGCAACATCATCGCGAACCCCAACTGCTCGACCGCGCAGATGGTCGTCGCGCTGAAGCCGCTGCACGACGCCGCGACGATCAAGCGCGTCGTCGTTTCGACCTATCAGTCGGTGTCGGGCGCGGGCAAGTCGGGCATGGACGAGCTGTGGAACCAGACGCGCCAGATCTTCGTCGGCGACGAAAAGGACGTGCAGAAATTCACCAAGCAGATCGCCTTCAACGTCATCCCGCACATCGACAAATTCCTCGACGACGGCTCGACCAAGGAGGAATGGAAGATGGTCGTCGAAACCAAGAAAATCCTCGATCCGAAGATCAAGGTCACTGCCACCTGCGTCCGCGTCCCGGTTTTCGTCGGGCATAGCGAGGCGATCAACATCGAGATGGAAGACGAACTGTCGGCCGAGGACGCGCAGCGCATCCTGCGCGAAGCCCCCGGCGTCGTGCTCCACGACAAGCGCGAGGACGGCGGTTATATCACCCCCGTCGAATGCGTCGGCGACTTCGCGACCTTCGTATCGCGCGTGCGTGAAGACCCGACGGTCGAGAATGGTCTCAACCTCTGGTGCGTCAGCGACAATCTGCGCAAGGGCGCGGCGCTGAACGCGGTGCAGATCGCCGAACTGCTGGGGCGCCGGCATCTGAAGAAGGGGTGACTTATCCCTAGCCCTCCCCTTTAGGGGAGGGCAGCGAGACTTGCCAGCTTGCTGGCTTAGTCGCAGCGGGTGGGGGCCAGCGGCCTTGCGCAAGGCCGTGGGCCCCCACCCCAACCCCTCCCCTGAAGGGGAGGGGCTTTATGTGCCGGTACAAACGGATAAGAGGGGCAGATGACCAGCCCCTACGCCTTCACCCATGCGCTCTGCCGCGCGCCCGCGCCCTCTGCGGTAAAGGGCATCCGCGCCGACGGGGGACCCGACCCCGATCTTGCCGGCCTCGTCGCCGAGCATGCAGCCTATGTCGGGGCGCTGCGCGACCTCGGCCTCGCGGTCGAAATCCTCGAACCGCTGGACGCTTTTCCCGACGCGCTGTTCACCGAGGATGTCGCGCTGACCTTTCCCGAAGGCGCGATCCTGCTCCGCCCCGGCGCGGACGCGCGCGCGGGCGAAGCCCCGCATATCCGTGGGGCTCTTGCCGCACACCATGCGTGCCTGCTTGAAATGACCGGGCCCGGCTACGCCGACGGCGGCGACGTGCTGCGCCTCGCCGATCGCGTCATCATCGGCCTCTCCGCGCGCACCGATCGCGCGGGCGCCACCGAGCTCGCGGCGCTGCTCGGCAAGCTCGGCTATCGCGCAGAGATCGCGGAAACCCCGGCCGGCGTGCTCCACTTCAAGACCGGATGCGGGCTGATCGACGAACGCACTATCCTCGCCGTTCCGGCGCTGGCAGCCTGTCCGCAATTCGCCGGGCTCGAGGTCGGGCTGACCCCGCTCGGCGAGGATGGCGCCGCCAATATCCTGCGCGTGCGGGGCACCGTGCTCGTTGGCGATCGCTGGCTGGCGACGCGCGCGATGCTGGCCGCGCGCGGGGTCGAAACCCGCCCGCTGCCCACCGACCAGATCGCGCATATCGATGCGGGACTCAGCTGCATGTCGCTGCGCTGGTGAGCGTCGCCCCGCCGCCCGCGCCGCGCCGCCTGATCGGCCTGCTCCTCGTGCTGCTGCTGCTCGCGCAGATCGACCAGCCCTATCCCGAGGTGGCGCTGCTCCAGCATATTCCGACGATGCTGCTGATCGTCGCCTCGCCGTGGCTGCTGCGCCGCTGGCCGCTGTCGACGGCCTCGGTCGCGTGTATCGCGCTCTTCATGGCGCTCCACACGCTTGGCGGGCGCTATGCCTACAGCAATGTCCCCTATGACGACTGGGCGCGCGCGCTGACCGGGACGCGCCTGTCGGACGCCTTCGGCTGGACGCGCAACCATTATGACCGGCTCGTGCATTTCGCCTTCGGCGCGCTGTCGGTGTTCCCCGTCGCCGAGATCGCGCGGCGTTGGGGCGGGCTCGGCCGGCGCGGTGCGGCCCTGGCCGTGCTCGGCTGGGTGCTCGCCATCTCGGCGCTTTACGAAGTCTTCGAATGGCTGCTCACCATCGTCGCGGCGGGCGAAACCGCGGACCGCTACAACGGGCAGCAGGGCGATATGTGGGACGCGCAAAAGGATATGGCGCTGGCAACGCTGGGTGCGATATTGGTGATGGCGATCGGGCCGATCGTTCGAAACAGGAGATAGGCATGCGCAAGTTCACGACTCTCGCGATGGTGGCGCTGCTCGCCGCGTGCAAACCCGCCGCCGACAAGGTGCCCGCGGACGCCGACCCGGTCGCGCCGCCGGTCCCGGAGGCCAAGGCCGACGGCCCCGCCGCAGCGACCACCGCGGTCAGCCTCGATGGCGAAGGGCTGCGCTTCGTCGACACGAACAGCGGCAGGACGAGCCTGCTCGCCTTCGGCGTCCCGCGCGCGCAGGCGGAGGCCGCGCTCGCCAATGTCGCGGGCAAGGAGGACGACCGCAGCACCAACGAGGAATGCGGCGCGGGTCCGATGGAATTCACGCGCTACGACGCGATGACGCTCAATTTCCAGGACGGCAAGTTCGCCGGCTGGTTCCTCGGCAACGAACCCGGCGCCGGCAGCTATTCGACGATGAGCGGCATCGCCATCGGCACGACGCGCGCCAAGGCGAAGGAATCGGTGACGATCGTCGACCTCGAGGACAGCACGCTCGGCGAGGAATTCAGCATCGGCACCGGCGACAAGGTGATCGGCGGCATGTTCGCTGCGCCGGGGGATGCGGCGAAGATCGACGCGCTGTTCGCGGGCGTGAACTGCTTCTTCCGCTGATGGCGACGACGATCACCGGTGGCTGCCGCTGCGGGCAGCTACGCTATCGTTTCGAGCAGGACGGGCCGCTGCTCAATTATTGCTGCCACTGCCTCGATTGCCAGAAATCGACCGCGAGCGCGTTCGCCGACCAGATCATCGTCTCGACCGACGCGCTGCTGCTTGAGGGGCAGAGCGTGACCTTTTCGACCCGGCGCCCGTCGGGCGGCACGACGACCAACCAGCATTGCCCCGACTGTTTCAGCCGGGTGTGCAATGCGAACGACGTCTATCCCGCGATGACGATCGTGCGCGCGGGCACGATCGACGATCCGTCGGGGCTCGAACCTTTTGCGCATATCTGGGTGAAGCGAAAGCGCGGCTGGATCACCATTGCGGAAGGCGTGCCGACCTTCGACGAAAGTCCCGATCCGACAGACTTTATGCAGCTCGCGATGGCGCGCCGGTCGGGCTGAGCGGCCGCTAACGACCGGTAGTTGCCGTACCCCGGCGAAGGCCGGGGTCCAGGGGCGCAAGCAGCGGACGTCTGCTTTCTAACGCTCTGGGCCCCGGCCTTCGCCGGGGCACAGGAGTGGTAGCGAACGTCCGCTCACCACCCCAAAGCAGACGTCGCCGCTAATGCCCCATGTCCGCCGCCGACGCCTTCGGCGCGCCGGGCTTTGGCGGGCGGAGCAGCAGCACCAGCGGCACCGAGGCCAGCGTGACCCACATCATCAGCCAGAAGTCGTCGATATAGGCGACCATCGCCGCCTGCCGGTTGATCTCGGCATTGACCATCGCCAACGCCGCGTCGCCGGCGATACCGAAGCGGTCGGCGGTCGAGGGATCGAGCAGGGCGACCGAGCTGCTGGTGACATGCGCCGCCAGATCCGCGTGGCTCGTCTGGATGTTCGAGCCGAGCAGCGTGGTGACGACCGAGATGCCGACCGATGCGCCGAGGCTGCGAAACAGGTTGAGCAGGCTCGATCCGTCGGTGCGGAACTGCGGCTGGATCGTGGCGAAGGCCATGGTGTTGAGCGGGATGAAGATCAGCCCCATGCCAAGGCCCTGCACCAGCCCGCTGACGATCACCGGCTGCATTCCCATGGCGAGCGACCAGTGGCTCATCTGCCAGAGCGAATAGGCGGCCATGAGGAGGCCCGTGCCGACCATCCAGCGCGCGTCGATCCTGCCGAGCAATTGCCCCGCGACCCACATGCTCGCGAGGATGCCGACGCCGCGCAGCGCGAGCACGAGGCCGGTGTCGATCACCGGCCAGCCGAACAGATTCTGGAGCATCGGGGGGAGGAGCGCCATCGACGCGAACATCACCACGCCGATCACGATCATGAAGCCCATCGCGGTGACGAGGTTGCGGTCGGCGAGCATGGTGCGGCTGAACAAGGGCGCGCGCGCGGTGACCATATGGACGAGGAACATCCAGAGGCAGGCGATGGCGACGCCGAGCTCGATCCAGATTTCGAGGCTGTCGAACCAGTCCTGATGCGCGCCGCGGTCGAGCATGAGCTGGAGCGCGGCGAGCCCCAGCGCGAGCATCGAGAAGCCGAACAGGTCGAAGCGCCGGTCGCTCTTTCGCGTCGCGGGCAGCAGTGCCCACATCATCGCGAGGGTGAGGAGGCCGACGGGCAGGTTGACGTAGAAGACCCAGCGCCAGTTGACGCTTTCGGTCAGCCAGCCGCCGAGCACGGGGCCGAGGATCGGGCCGATCATGATCCCCATGCCCCAGATCGACATCGCGCGCGCGTGGCGCTCGGGCGGGTTGATGTCGAGCATCACCGACTGCGACAGCGGCCCGATGAACGCGGCGCTGATCCCCTGCACGAAGCGGAAGGCGACCATCTGTTCGAGCGACTGCGCGGCGCCGCACGCCATCGACGCGATAATGAAGCCCGCGACCGCGGCGAGGAACAGTTCGCGCCGCCCGATGCGGTCGGCGAGCCAGCCGGTGATCGGCATCGCGATCGCCGAGGCGAGGATGTAGCTCGTGAGCACCCACGTCACCGTCTCGCTCGTCGCGCCGAGCGCCGACTGCATATGCGGGATCGCGACATTGGCGATCGTCGTGTCGAGGATCTGCATGATCGACGCGCCCATGACCGCGACGGTCAAAAGGCCGCGGTGGCGGACGCGCTCGTGCAGCGGGATCGCGTCGTCGTCGGGGAGCGCCGTGGCAGCGCGGCGGGGGAGGGGGCGGCTGGCCATGGCTAGCTGAAAATGACCTCGTCATTCCCGCGAAAGCGGGAATCCAGTTGCAACGTCAGCTCGCTGGGTTCCCGCTTTCGCGGGAATGACGAAGGGAGGGAGAGAGGGAGCACTCCGATTACTTCGTGAACACCCGTACATCGGCCGACAGCCCCGCGATCATGTCGCGCGCGGGCTTTTCGTCGAAGGCGATGCGCACGGGGACGCGCTGCGTCACCTTGACCCAGTTGCCCGTCGCATTCTGCGCGGGGAGCACCGAAAATTCGCTGCCGGTGCCCGCGCCGATCGTCAGCACATGGCCGCGCACCTTCACCCCCGGATAGGCGTCGAAGCTGATTTCGGCGCGCTGGCCGACGCGCATGTTCGCGAGGTCGGTTTCCTTGAAATTCGCCTCGACCCACGGGTGCGCGGTGTCGACGAGCGTGACCGCGGGAAGCCCCGCGACCATCATCTGGCCGATCTGGAGCCGGTCGGACTGCGCGACGCGGCCGGCGCTGGGGGCGCGAACCGTCGTCCGGCCCAGATTGACCTCGGCCTGCGAACGCTGGACGCGCGCGGCCTCGACCTGCGGGTTGACCCCGCTCGACGGGCCGGCGGCGAGTTTTGTGCGCGCTTCCACTGCGGCGGCTTCGGCCTGCCGGACGCGCTCGCGCGCCTGCGCGACCGCGTGACGGGCCGCATCATAGGCGGCCCTGGTGGTAAAACCTTTCTCCATCAGCGCGGCCTGGCGCTCGAAGGTGATTTCGGCGAATTTGACGTCCTCGCGCGCCGCGGCGATGTCGACGCTCGACGTGTTGGCGCTCGCCGACAGATTGCCGACCTCGACCTGCGCCGCGTCGATCGCCGCTGTGGCCTGCGCGACGCCGAGCGCATAGAGTTCGCCGTCGATCCGGAACAGGAGTTGCCCCGCCGCGACCTGCTGGCCGTCGCGCACCGCGACCTCGGTGATCCGCCCGCCGACTTCGGCGGCGACCGACACCTTGTCCATCTGGACATAGGCATTGTCGGTCGACACCGACCCGCCGCTCGTCAGCCACCAGCCCGCGCCGCCCGCGACCAGCAGCGCAGGCAGGCCGAACATCAGGATGCGCGTGCGCCAGCTTGCTTTCGGCGCTGCCTCGGCCGTCGGCGACGGCAAGGGATCGGGCTTCGGCGCGGCCTTGGGCGCCGCGGCTTCTCCGGCTTTCGGGCGAGAGGGGGAGAGCTGGTCCATCAGGCGGTCTCTTCTTCTTTTTGGCATATACGGCGGGACAGGTTGGCGCGAACGCGCTCGACGAGGTCGATGAGCTGGTCGCGCTCGGCATCGCTCAGCCCTTCGGTCGCCTCCGCGGTCAGCGCGTCGGCCATCTCGCGCATCCCGTCGAGCAGTTCGCCCGCGCGGGGGGTCAGGTAGAGCTGCCACGCGCGGCGGTCGGCGGGGTCGGCGCGGCGCTCGACCAGCCCGGCTTCGACCAGCCGGTCGACCATGCGCGACAGCGTGATCGGTTCGACCTCGATCAGCTCGGCGAGCGGCCCCTGACGGATGCCCTCATGCCGCTTGAGGTAGGTGATGAGGCGCCATTGCAGCGCGGTGATGCCGCTGCCCTTCGTGCGCGCGTTGAACGATCGCCGGAACAGACGCGCGGTATCGTTCAGCAGGAATCCGATCGTCTCGCTCATATACCAAGCTATAATAGCAACTGCTACTATATTCAACATGCCGCCCGGGATGCCAACGATCTCGAATGTGGTGTAAATTTTCTTTACACTGCTTGCACCGGGCGTGTTTTTGGGCAGGATGCGTGCATGAGTCTGATTGCTGACCTCTTCTGGTCCTTCCGCTCGCCGTACAGCTACCTCGCTATCGGCCGTTATCGCGCGCTCGCCGCCAGCCACGATGTGACGATCAACCTGCGCCCGGTCTATCCGCTGGCGATCCGCCAGCCCGACTTCTTCGAGCGCAACCATCCCAACTGGCTGAGCTATACGGTGCGCGACATGATCCGCGTCGCGCAGTTCCACGGCATTCCCTTCGGACCCCCGCGTCCCGACCCGATCGTCCACGATATGACGACGCGCGCGATCGCGGCCGAGCAACCCTATATCTATCGCCTGACGCGGCTGGGGCAGGCGGCCTCGCGGCGCGGCAAGAGCCTCGCCTTTGCGCACGAGGTCGGGCAACTGATCTGGGGCGGGGCGCAGGACTGGCATCTCGGCGACCATCTGGCGGGCGCAGCAAGGCGCGCTGGCCTCGACCTTGCCGAACTCGATGCCGAGGCGGTGGCCGAAGCCGAGGTGCTCGACAACGAGATCGCCGCCAACCAGGTCGCGCTCGAGATCGCCGGCCATTGGGGCGTTCCGACGCTGGTGTTCGACGGCGAGCCCTTTTTCGGGCAGGACCGCATCGAAATGGCGAAGTGGCGAATGGAGCAAAAGGGCCTCCGCCCGCGATGATCGAACCCGATACACTCAGGGGGCGCTGCTTGTGTGGTATGGTCCGCTACACAGTGCGCCCCGGCCTTCGCATGCGTCCCTATGCTTGCCATTGCCAAGACTGTCAGCGCCGGACAGGCAGTGCTTTCGGTATCCAGCTTGGCATTGCGGAAGTGGATCTTTCCGTCGAGGGCGAAGTGATGGAGGGTCGCCATGTTCAGCCGAGCGGTGCGGTTGCCGGGATATTTGCCTGCGCCGCCTGTCTGACCCGGCTCTGGACGACCAACGACCGGCGGCCGGGATCGTCAATCTGCGCGCCGGGACGCTCGATAACAGTCCCGAGATCGAGCCAGCGGCTCATTTCTGGATCAGCTCGAAGCAGCCGTGGATTGTGATACCCGAAGGGGTCGTGGCACTCGACACACAACCGCAATCGCCGGCCGAATGGATGCAATTGCTGGGACAGGGCATATGACGATCGAACCGCAATATTTTGAAGCGCGCGACGGCGTGCGGCTGGCGTGGCGCGAGATGGGTGAAGGGCGGCCGCTATTGCTGCTCCACGGCCTGTTTTCGAGCGGCGAGGTCAACTGGATCAAGTTCGGCACCGCCGCGCGCATCGCGGCCGAAGGCTACCGCGTGATCATGCCCGACCTGCGCGTCCACGGGTCGAGCGAGGCGCCGCACGAGGAGGAATATTATCCGCCCGATGTGCTGGTCCACGATCTTCAGGATCTGGTGGCGCACCTCGGCCTGACCGATTTCGACCTCGGCGGCTTTTCGCTCGGCGCGCGCACGAGCGTGCGCGCGGTGGTTGCGGGGATGAAGCCGCGGCGGCTGATCCTCGGCGGCATGGGCCTCGGGGGGCTCGCCGGCTGGCAACGGCGCGGCCGCTTCTTCAAGCGCGTGATCGCCGAATATGAGACGGCGAAGCGCGGCGACGATACGTGGCTGTCGATCCAGTTCATGAAGACGATGAAGGTCGATCGCATCGCCGCGGGGCATCTGCTCGACAGCTTCACCGATACCTCACCCGATGCGCTCGTCGCGATCGCGATGCCGACGCTCGTCGTGTGCGGCGCGGACGATCAGGACAATGGCTCGGCGCCCGAGCTGGTCGCCGCGCTTGCCGATGCGCAGCTCGCGACGATTCCGGGGACGCATATGTCGAGCGTGACCCAGCCCGAACTGGGCGAGGCGATCGCGGCCTTCCTGACGGCTTGACCGGACTCGCGCGAAGCGCCTAGCTGTCGCGATGCGCCGCAGAGCGCGGCAAGATATCCAGAGGACGCACCCCATGAAAGCCATGATTTCAAGCCTGTCGCTCGCGCTGTCGCTCGCGGTGGCAACCCCTGCGCTGGCGCAGACCGCGCCGGCGGCCGCGCCCACGGCGGCGGACGCCGACGCCTTTATCGCTTCGGTCGAGAAGGACCTGTTCGACTATACGGTCGAGGCGAGCCAGGTGAACTGGGTCAACAGCACCTATCTGACCGAGGATACCGATGCGATGGCATCGCGGATCAACGCGGTGGGCACCGAAAAGTCGGTCAAATATGCGCTCGAAGCGGCGAAATATATGAATGTCGCGGGGCTCGGCGCCGACACGAAGCGCAAGCTCGATATCCTGCGCACCGGGATCGTGCTTCCTGCTCCGACGACGCCGGGCGCCGCGACCGAACTCAACAAGATCGCGACCGACCTGCAGTCGCAGTATGGCAAGGGCCGCGGGACGCTGAACGGCAAGGAGATCTCGGGCTCGGACATCGAGGCCGCGATGGGCGACCTCAAGCACACGCCGGCGCAGTTCGCCGAAATGTGGACGAGCTGGCACGACAAGGTCGGCGCGCCGATGAAGGACGATTATGCCAAGCTGGTCGGCATCGCGAACGCCGGCGCAAAGGAGCTGGGTTTCGCCGACACCGGCGCGATGTGGCGTTCGGGTTACGACATGCCGCCCGAGGAGTTCGCCAAGGTCACCGAGAAGATCTGGCAGGACATGAAGCCGTTGTACGTCGCGCTCCACACCTATGTCCGCTGGAAGCTGAACGAGAAATATGGCGATGCGGTGCAGGCCAGGACCGGCCCGATCCGCGCCGACCTGCTCGGCAATATGTGGGCGCAGGAATGGGGCAATATCTACCCGCTCGTCGCGCCCGCGGGGACCGGCGACCTCGGCTATGACATCGGCGACCTCTTGACCGCGCAGGGCAAGACCCCGCTGGACATGGTCAAGGCGGGCGAGAATTTCTATTCGTCGCTCGGCATGGCGCCGCTGCCCGAAACCTTCTGGAAGCGCAGCCTGTTCACCAAGCCCGCCGACCGCGAGGTCGTGTGCCACGCATCGGCGTGGGATATCGACAACAAGGACGATATCCGCATCAAGATGTGCATCAAGGTGAATGCCGACGACTTCGTCACCATCCACCACGAGCTCGGGCACAATTATTACCAGCGCGCCTATAACAAGCAGCCGTTCCTCTATCTCAACGGCGCGAACGACGGCTTTCACGAAGCGATCGGCGATTTCGTCGCGCTGTCGATCACGCCGCAATATCTCGTCGACATCGGGCTGCTCGACAAGGCGAAGGTGCCGAGCGCCGACAAGGACGTCGGCCTCTTGCTCCGTCAGGCGATGGACAAGGTCGCCTTCCTGCCCTTCGGCCTGCTCGTCGACCGCTGGCGCTGGGGCGTCTTCGACGGGTCGATCCAGCCTGCCGACTACAACAGGAAATGGACCGAACTGCGCACCCAATATCAGGGCATCGTGCCGCCGGGCGCGCGGCCCGCGAACGCGTTCGACGCCGGCGCGAAGTTCCACATCCCGGGGAACACGCCCTATACCCGCTACTTCCTCGCGCGCGTGCTGCAGTTCCAGTTCTATCAGGCGGCGTGCAAGCAGGCCGGGTGGAAGGGGCCGCTCCACCGCTGCTCCTTCTATGGCAACAAGGAGGTCGGCGCGAAGCTGAACGCGATGCTCGAAATGGGCGCGTCGAAGCCCTGGCCCGACGCGCTGCAGGCTTTCACCGGCAGCCGCGAAATGTCGGGCAAGGCGATGGCGGACTATTTCGCGCCGCTGAAGACCTGGCTCGACGCGCAGAACAAGGGCAAACCGCAAGGGTGGTAAAACGCCTGATCCTGTTGGCGCTGCTGTGCGGTGCGGCGATCGAAGCGATTGCCGCGCCGCCGCCGCCGCCGGCACCGCGGGACGATTTGCCGCAGACGATGGACGGCTATGATATCGGCAGCTTTTACAGCCGCTATTCCTATTGGCTCGAGCGGCAAAAAGGGCAGGTGATCGACACGCTGATGGCGGAGGTTCCCGAAATGCAAGGGTATCGCGCCTTCGCGCCGATCGTGAGCTACAAGAAATTCGAAGATTACGGCCATTATCAGTCGGGCGAAATTCGCAGTTACTGCCGCGTCATTGACGAATGGCGGACCGACAACAGCGATTGTCTGTTCGTCCTGCGGAAAATCAACGTGCCGGTCGCTGCTATTGCCGAAGATAGCCCGCTCGGTGAATTCATGCGCCAATCCTTCGACCCTGCCAAGCTTGTCGCGGGGCTTAAAGCAAACGGGATCGCCCCCGATGCCGACATCTGGCGGATTGATGGCGCCACGGTTTTCGGCGTTTTGCCATCGCCGGTGGCAGTGCTGACCGCCAATGCGCGAACCGAGCGGATCGATTCAAAACAATGCCCCGCGATGCTCGAGGAGCTCAAACGTCTCGAACGCACCAATCTTTCCTATCCGGTCGACATGATCGCGGTCGGCGACGACGGGCCAATCGAGGCGCCGGCGCCGCATTCGGTGATGCGCGAGGATGTGCTGCGTTTTGCTACAGCGACGGGCATCGTTACCGTGACCGGCAATCAGCGCAGCGTCTATGGCGTGCTGGAACCACTTTATGCGGCGGTCGATGCCTGTGCCGATCAGGCCGCAAAGGCGCCGTCCTCCGGTTAACCTGCTCTTTCCGCTTCGACCGATTGTTTGAACCGCGCGAGCCGCGCCGTCGCTGCCGCGGCGTGGGGGCCGATCCAGCGGTCGTGGATCTCCTGGATCGGCATCGCGTTGAGATGGTTCCAGCGTTCGCGGCCGCGGCGCTCGGCGATCAGCAGACCGGCGTCTTCGAGTACCTTCAGATGCTGCATCACCGTGCAGCGGTCGATGCCCTGGAAATGCGTGCACAGCGTGCCCGTGGTCAGCGGCTGGTCCTTGAGGTCGTCGAGGATCTGCCGCCGGACCGGCGAGGCAAGCGCCTTGAAAACCGCGTCATACTGGTCGTGGATTGACATGTTATAGTTTTATAACATAAAAGGATGCGACTCAAGCGGAGAATGGATCATGGAACTGAAATTCAGGGTCGCGGCGCGGATCGCGAAACCGGTGGCCGAAGTGTTCGAGGCGGTCGCCGATCCGAAGACATTGTCCGAATATTTCACCACCGGCGGCGCCGACGGCCGGCTCGAGACCGGCGCGACGGTGACGTGGGATTTCGCCGATTTCCCCGGCGCCTTTCCGGTCTATGTGACCGAAGTGGTGAAGGACGAGAAGATCGTCCTCGAATGGCAGGCGAGCGAAGGCGAGCCTCACAATGTCGAGGGCGGCGAGCTGAAGGACAGCGATTATCGCACCAAGGTGACGATGCGCTTCAAGGGGCTCGACGACGGTCGCACGCTGGTCGAGATCGCCGAGGAAGGCTGGCGCGAGACTCAGGGCGCGCTCAGCGCATCCTATGGCAATTGCCAGGGCTGGGCACAGATGCTCTGCGCGCTCAAGGCGTGGCTGGAGCACGGCATCAATCTGCGCGAGGGCATGTACGTATAGCGGCCGGCTGCCGGCTTAGCGGAACGGCGGCTCGTTGAACGCGCGCAGTTTGCGGCTGTGGAGCTTGGCGCCCTCGTCGCGCATCGTCTCGCACGCGCGGATGCCGATCTGGAGGTGCGCGGCGATCGCTTCCTCGTAGAAGCGGTTCGCCTGTCCGGGCAGCTTGAGTTCGCCGTGGAGCGGCTTGTCGCTGACGCAGAGCAGGGTGCCGTAGGGCACGCGGAAGCGATAGCCCTGCGCGGCGATGGTTGCCGATTCCATGTCGATGCCGATCGCACGCGACTGCGAGAAGCGCAGCGCGCTGTCGGTGTAGCGTAGCTCCCAATTGCGGTCGTCGGTGGTGACGACGGTGCCGGTGCGCATGCGTTTCTTGAGGTCGGCGCCGGTGGCGCCCGACACCGCTTCGGCGGCGGTCGCGAGCGCGACCTGCACTTCGGCGATCGGCGGGATCGGGATGGCGACCGGCAGCACCGCGTCGAGGATATGATCGTCGCGGAGATACGCGTGCGCGAGCACATAGTCGCCGATACGCTGGCTGGGGCGGAGGCCGCCGCAATGGCCGATCATCAGCCATGCTTCGGGGCGGAGCACCGCGAGATGGTCGCAGATCGTCTTGGCGTTCGACGGACCGACGCCGATATTGACGAGCGTGATGCCGCCGCCGTCGGGCGCGATCAGGTGATAGGCGGGCATCTGGTGCCGCCGCCAGGCGCTGTCGGCGACGAGCGCGCTCGCGTTGACCCCCGGCTGGTCGACGTAGAGGCCCGCGGCGCCCGCGAGCGCGGTGTAACGGCCTTGCCCCACCTGCGCCCCCGCCCACGCGACGAATTCGTCGACATAGCGGTGATAGTTGGTGAACAGGATATAGCGCTGGAAATGCTCGGGCGCGGTGCCGGTATAGTGGCGGAGGCGCGCGAGGCTGAAGTCGGTGCGCAGCGCGTCGAACAGCGCCAGCGGCTGCGCTTCGATGGGATCCTGTCCGAACAGGCCGTCGGCGAGTTCGTCGCCGATATCGGCGAGTTCGGTGGTCGGGAAGTGGCGCGCGAGTTCGAGCGGGGTGACCCCGCCCATGTCCGACCCGTCGCTGGCGTCGAGCACATAGGGGAAGGGTATCTGCTGGCCGGTGCGCGTTACCGACAGTTCGAGGTCGTAGTGGCGCGCGAGCAGCATGAGCTGGTCGCGCAGATAATCGGCAAACAGGTCGGGGCGCGTCACCGTGGTTTCGAATGTGCCCGCGCGTTCAAAGCGGCCGAAGGCGAGGTTGTGCCCTTTCTGCCCCTCGCGCTGTTCGCCGGTGGTGACGAGGCGGATCGCCGGATAGTCGAACAGCCCGGTGGCCGCGGCATCGGCCGGCGGCAGCGTGCGATCGCGGACATAGGCGGCGATGGCCGATTTGAGATTGGAGACCGACGTGCGGAACGCGGTTTGAAGTTCGGCGATGATGTCGTCGACGAGCGCGGTGGGGTCGGTGGTTTCTTGCGATGAGTTGGCTGTCATCGCGTCGCTGTTGCACGAAAATATGACAAAAGGGAAGGGGCCGGGGAATGGAAGGCGGCGCGGCCTTTCGAGCCGCGCCGCCGCCCCCTTTTGTTACATCCTGAAGCTGGCGCGGACGTAATAATAGCGTCCGGGCAGGTCGTAGGCGGTCGGATCGAAATTGTTGAGATCGCAGCTGATGCAGCCCGGCGCCTTGACGTTGAACAGATTGTTCACGCCGAGCGCGAAGCCGAAGGCGTCGGGATCGTCGGCCGGGAACCAGCGCAGCTGGAAGTCGGTGTAGAAACGCGCCTTCAGCTTGTTGTCGTTGGCCAGCGGTTCGCGGATCGCCGAAACATAGCGGCCGGTCAGCGTCGCGCCGATCGAGGTGCCGTCCCAATCGAGAATGCCGACCGACTTCCATTTGGGGAAGGCCTGGCTGGGACTGCCCTGTTCGGTTCCTTCGCGGCTGACGACGAGCTGGCCGTCGGCGGTCGGCACGATCACATCATATTTCGTCAGGATCGTGTTGTTCCAGGTGAAGGCGAACCGTCCGGCGGCGGTTTTCTGCGTCCGGTAGGTCAGGTTGGCGTCGATCCCCTTGGTGCGGATGCCCGCGATATTCTGGAGCAGCCCCTCGATGAAGGTCAACTGACCGCCCGAGGCGCGGGTGACGAGCGCGCAGGCGTCGGGATCATTTTGCCCCACGCATTGCGCCAGCGTGATTTCGGCATTCACCGACTGGATCGCCCCCTTGATCTTGATGTCGTAATAATTGGCCTCGAGCGACAGGCCGGGGAGGAAGCCGGGACTGTAGACGCCGCCGAAGATCCAGCTGCGCGAACTTTCGGGCGCGAGATCCTCATTGCCGCCGACGAGCACCGAAATTTGCGGGTTGGCCTGCGCATAGCCGGCCGCCGGAACGCCCTGCGCGATGCAGTTTGTCCGGATCGTCGAGTTGTTGTTCCAGTTCTGCCCCGCGGTGGTCGAAGTCGAGCAGGGATCGTTGATCGACTGGTCGAAGCGCGACTGGGTGCCGAACAATTCGCCGATCGACGGCGCGCGGAAACCCTCGGCATAGGAGGCGCGGAGGCGCAGGTCCTGCACCGGCTTCCAGTTGACCCCGCCCTTCAATGTCGTCGTCGAGCCCGAGGTCGAATAGTCGGACCAGCGCACCGCGCCGGTGAGCTCGAGCAGGTCGAAGAAGGGGGTGTCGGACAGGATCGGGGCGCTCAATTCGGCATAGGCTTCCTTGACGTCATAGCTGCCGCGCGTCGGCAGCGCCGGAATGTCCGAGCTGAAGCCCGCGGCGACGATCGGGTCGGGATCGAAGCTGCCCTTGAGCTTGCGATATTCGGCCCCGATGGCGATGCCGAGCGGCCCGCCCGGCAGGTCGAACAGGCTGCCGGTGATGTTGGCCGAGGCGCTGAAGGTCGACTGGTGGCTGCGGTCGCGCTGGGTGAACATCACATAGTCGAGCATCGGCTGGGTGATCGACCCGACGCCGCCGAAGATGTTGAACGGCACGCAGTCGCCGGTGCAGGCGGCGACGGGGCCGAGCGCGCGGCGCAGGCGATCCGAATTGATGTTACCGAACATCGTCTGCTTCGCCTTGTTGCGGCCATAGGCCGCATTGATGTCCCAATACCATTTGCGTCCGCCGCCGATGTCGAAGCTGCCGTCGAGCGTCGCGACGCCATAGATGGTCGTCACCGTCTGGTTGAAGCGGCGTGGGCCACCCTCGATGAAGCGGCGATAGACCAGATCGGTGTTGCTCGCGTCGAGCGTCACCCCGAACGGGTTGAAGGGGTTGGTCGCATCGACGGTGATCGCGTCGAGCACCGGGGTCAGCCCGGCGGCGGGGCCGAAGCCGAAGGGCAGCGGTGCGGCCTGGTTTTTCGATTTGCGCTGGTTCCATATCCCGCGAACCGAGAAATTGATGCTGTCCGAAATTTCCTGCCGGGCATTGACGAAGGCGCCATAGCGTTCGACCGGAATCTGCAGATAGTTGAACGGGCCGAAATTGAAGCGGTCGGCGTCGGTGAAGGCCTTGAAATCGCTTGCCGGATCGGTCGGATTGCCCGCGTTGTACACGGGGTTGCGGCCGATCACGGGGCCGCGCAGCGTCAGGTCGTTGCCGAAGACGATAAAGCGCCCGAGCGGCACGAAGCCCGAGCAACCACCGTCGAGGCAGGTGTCCGAATAGGGCGCGGGAAAGCGCGAGATCGCCCGACTGCCCGCCAGAACGCCGTTCTGGTGGACATAGTTGGCGCCGACGACGATCTGCGTCGGGCCGCGGCCGTTGCCCCAGCTGACCTGCGCGCTCTTGGTAAAGCCGTCGCCCTGGCCGTAGCCGCCGACCTGCGCGCTGGCGCGCAGCCCCTCCTGGTTTTTCTTGGTGATGATGTTGACGACGCCGGCGATCGCGTCGGACCCGTAAATCGCCGAGGCGCCGTCCTGAAGCACCTCGATCCGCTCGATCGCGCTTTCGGGGATCGAGTTGAGGTCGGTCGAGCCGGGGACGCCGCTGGCCGACGCGCCATTCACATAACGGATGCCGTCGACGAGCACGAGCACGCGACGCGAGCCCAGATAGCGCAGGTCGATTTCGGCGGCGCCGGCGCCCACGCCCCCGCCATCGGGCGGGTTGCCGAGGTTGCCGCTGTTGTTGAACTTGCTGTTGAGGCCGCCCCCCGAACTCGGCAGACGCTGGAGCACGTCGTTGACCGAATTGAGACCGGTCTTCGCGATATCTTCCTGTCCGACGTAGACGATCGGCGCATCCTGATCGAGCGGGTCGCGGCGGATACGCGAGCCGGTGACGACGATGGTGTCGCCCGTGGTTTCGGCCGTGCTGTCCTGCGCTGGCGCCGCCTGCTGCGCGTATCCGGGGACGGCGCTTGCCAAAGCTGTCGCGACCGCGATGCCGGCGGTTCCCGATCGCACAAAGTGCTCGAACTGGGTCATAATCCTCTCCTCCTGCTGTTTTTTTAAGGCATGTTTGAACGGCCGTCCGGACGAAGTCCGGCGACCGCTTCAGCAACGCCCGGGAAAAGCATTAGGATGAGAGGCAAGCGCCGGCGGCGCGCGAATGTGGCGGCACTGTGACCATATGGTCACAGCTCCCGCGAGCGGCGCTGCGAACTTGCTGCAAATTGGGACAAAATAGGGGAGAGAGCCCCCGTCCTCGTCATGCCGGACCCGATCCGGCACCCATTCGAACCTGCGTCGGTCGAATGGACCCGGATCAAGTCGGACGAGTCATCTGCCTCGACCGACGGTGGCGAAACAGGACCGGGCGGCGTCGTCGCGCCGCCCCGTACGGGTTTAGAGCTGTTCGAGCATATGATCGGCGCTCGAGACCTTGAACTCGCCGGGCGCTTCGATGTTGAGCTGTTCGACGACGCCGTCGTTGACGATCATCGAGAAACGCTGGCCGCGCTTGCCCATGCCGAACGCCTTGCCGTCCATGGTGAGGCCGACCGCCTCGGCGAAATCGCCATTGCCGTCGGCGAGCATCGTCACCGCGCTACCGGCATTCGCATTCTTGCCCCACGCGCCCATGACGAAGGCGTCGTTGACCGCGGTGCAGACGATCTCGTCGACGCCCCTGGCCTTCAGTTCCTCGGCCTTGTCGACGAAGCCCGGCAGATGCTTCGCCGAGCAGGTCGGGGTGAAGGCGCCGGGAACCGAGAAGAGCGCGACCTTGCGGCCCTTGAAATAATCGGCGGTGCTGACCTGTTCGGGGCCGTTTTCGGTGACCTTTACGAAAGTGGCGTCGGGGAGCTTGTCTCCGGTCTGGATCGTCATGGTCGGCATCCTTTTTCGTTGAGGGGGTTATGGTGGCGGTGACATTGGGTGGGCCGGCGCGGGAGTCAAGGAGGGCGATGGACGCGAAGAGGATTTTCGTGGGCGGCGGCTAACGACCGATAGTTGCCCCTCTATCATCGTCACCCCGGACTTGATCCGGGGTCCATGACGACGGTGCGGCTATGGATCCCGGATCAAGTCCGGGATGACGAAAGAGGGCAAGCGAACGACCGCTACCCACGCCAAAGCCGACATACGCCCGACTGCCGCGATGCCCGTCCAAAGAGACTGGACCGCATCGGCCCGGCGCGGCATGATGGTGCGATGGACACAGATCCCACCTGGTTCACCGGCCAGCTGCTGCTCGCGCTGCCCGGAATCGGCGATCCCCGCTTCGAGCATTCGGTGATCGCGATGATCAGCCATGACGAGGACGGCGCGATGGGGATCGGCGTCGGCGATCCGATCGACGGGATGACCGTCGGGGCGGTGCTCGACCAGCTCGAAATCGAGCATGAGGTGCCGCTCGACCAGCCCGTTTTCCTCGGCGGCCCGGTCGAGCCGTCGCGCGGCTTCGTCCTGCACAGCCTCGACTGGGGCGGGCACGAGGCGGTGCAGGTCGGCGATCGCTGGATGGTGTCGAGTTCGCACGACATCCTGCGCGCGATCGGCGAGGGGCGCGGTCCGTCGCGCTGGCTCGTCGCGCTCGGTTATGCGGGCTGGTCGCCGGGGCAGCTCGAAGGCGAAATGGTCCGCCATGGCTGGCACGTCACCCCGGGCAGCGACGGCCTGTTATTCGAAACGCCGCCCGCCGAACGGTGGCAGGCGGCGTTTGCCGAAGCGGGAGTGGACGCCCGCTTGCTGACAACCGAAGGCGGCGAGGCTTAGTTTGTTTCAGCGTGCCAGCGCGAGCAGCGGTTTGCCCGCGTTGAGGTTGGCGAGCGCGGTGCGTGCGGCCCAGCGCGAATCGACATAGCGACCGTCGGCGAGCTCGAGATCGTAGCGGATCGGGCTGCCGATCGCATGGTCATAGGCGGCGGCGGCTTCGGCGGTGCGACCCAGCCGGGCATAAGCGGTTCCGAGGTTGATCAGCCGCGACGGGTCGCGCCGGTCGAGCCCGGTGTCGCCGGTCAGCTTTTCGACCGCGGCGCGATTTTCGCCGGCCTTGAGTTCGGCATAGGCGACCGGCAGGATCTCTTCCGAACCGGTCTGCGGCGCGGTGACGACGACGATCGATTGCGCCGCGGCGGGGCTTGCAAAGGCCAGTGCGATCAGCGGCAGCAATATTTTTTTCATCTCTCTATCTCCCCGAAAACTTTCGCCGATTTTCTCGCGCGCCGCGCAAAAAGTCAATGTTTTCGGGGGTTTGTAACATAGGTGTCACAAAGAGCGATTATGCTAACCGCAAGGCGCATTATAAGTCAGGATTTTCAGAATCTTGGCCTTTGCGACTCTGCGTCACAAATGGGCGGCGCGGATTGTCACAATTGCGGCCTGTGAAATTTTTTTCCCGACGCCGCGCATTTTGCGCGCCGATTCGCATGCCTGCGCTCGCCCGCCGGGCGGTGCCGGGATTACGATATAAAGAAAAGTTTATATTTGATCGCGGAGCCGCTTTCGGATAGGGCGCCGGGCATGTTTTTCGTGGCCGCTCGCCTGCGGTCGAACTCGCCTGACTGGAGAATACCCCGTGGCCACTCTTGCCGCCGACACCCGTGATTATGTGATTGCCGACATCGGCCTCGCCGATTTCGGGCGCAAGGAAATCAACATCGCCGAAACCGAAATGCCGGGCCTGATGGCGCTGCGCGCCGAATTCGGCGCGGCGCAGCCGCTGAAGGGCGCGCGCATCGTCGGATCGCTGCACATGACGATCCAGACCGCGGTGCTGATCGAGACGCTGACCGCGCTCGGCGCCGAAGTCCGCTGGGCGACGTGCAACATCTTCTCGACGCAGGACCATGCCGCCGCCGCGATCGCCGCGACGGGCGTGCCGGTGTTCGCGGTGAAGGGCGAAAGCCTCGCCGATTATTGGGACTATGTCGGCCGCATCTTCGACTGGGGTGTCGAGGACGGCACGACCTGCAATTTGATCCTCGACGACGGTGGCGACGCCACGATGTTCGCGCTGTGGGGCGCGAAGCTCGAAGCCGGCGAAACGATGCCGGCGCCCGAGAATGAGGAAGAGATCGAGATGCAGCGCGCGCTGAAGGCGTTCGTTGCGGCCAACCCCGGCTACCTCACCAAGACGGTCAAGGCGATCAAGGGCGTGTCGGAAGAAACGACGACCGGCGTCCACCGCCTGTACCACATCGCGAAGAAGGGCGAGCTGCCCTTCCCCGCGATCAACGTCAACGACAGCGTCACCAAGTCGAAGTTCGACAATCTTTATGGCTGCAAGGAATCGCTCGTCGACGCGATCCGCCGCGGCACCGACGTGATGCTCGCGGGCAAGGTCGCGACGGTTGCCGGCTTCGGCGACGTCGGCAAGGGCAGCGCCCAGAGCCTCCGCAACGGCGGCGCGCGCGTGCTCGTCACCGAAATCGACCCGATCTGCGCGCTGCAGGCGGCGATGGAAGGCTTCGAGGTCGTGACGATGGACGAAGCCGTGAAGCGTTCGGACATCTTCGTCACCGCGACCGGCAACGCCGACGTGATCACCGCCGAACATATGGCGGCGATGAAGAATATGGCGATCGTCTGCAACATCGGCCACTTCGACAGCGAGATCCAGATCGCGGCGCTCGCCAATTACAAGTGGACCGAAGTGAAGCCGCAGGTCGACCTCGTCGAATTCCCCGACGGCAAGCAGATCATCATCCTGTCGAAGGGCCGCCTTGTGAACCTCGGCAACGCGACGGGTCACCCGAGCTTCGTGATGTCGGCGAGCTTCACCAACCAGACGCTCGCGCAGATCGAACTGTGGACGCGCAGCGAGCAGTACAAGAACGACGTGTACGTCCTGCCCAAGCATCTCGACGAAAAGGTCGCGGCACTGCACCTCGAAAAGCTGGGCGTGAAGCTCAGCCAGCTGAGCCAGAAGCAGGCCGATTATATCGGCGTGCCGGTCGAAGGCCCGTTCAAGCCCGACCATTATCGTTATTGATCGGTAAGCAGCCGGGCCGGCCTGTTCGCCGGCCCGGCTTCGCCCGCCATCGGGCGGGCCTCAGGCTTCGGCGAGATCGCCGAGCGCATCCCTCAAAGGCTGTAGCCACGGCGCATAGTTGCGCCACAGATCGACGGCATCGCGGTTGATCGGGCGCCGGACCTGTTCGGCGCTCGGGGTGCGCACCGGCCGCGCGTTTTCGTGAAAGTTCAGGCAGGCCGCCTCGAACGGCAGACCGAGATAAGCGAGCAGCGCGCGAATCTCGCGCTCGGGATCATCGATCAGCCGCTCGTGGACCAGCTGGTGCACTGCGCCGGGCAATACCGCGTCCAGATGGTCCATGAAGCGCACATAGTCGCGATAATAGTGCCCCATGTCGGCGAGCGAATAGGAAAAGCCCTGACCGCGCGCGAAATGCTGTTTGAAGTTGGCGAAGCAGCACGCCATCGCCGCGCGCCGCGCGTCGACGATCTTCGCCCCCGGAAACAGCGTCCTGATCAGCCCGGTATTGAGCCAGTTGTTCGGCAATTTGTCGATGATCCACGGCTTGTCCGACTGACGGTGCTGCGCCGCCGATCGCATATAATAGGCCGCGAGCCGGTCGATCTCCGCCGCGGGCAGCGCGGCGAGGATCTGCGGATATTTCGCGATCCGGTCGGCCCAGTGGTCGGCCACCGCCTTTTGCGTGATCAGCGAAATATAGGGCAGTTCCGCCGTCCCCTCGATCTGGCTGTGCGATGCCAATATCTGTTCGACGAGCGTCGAGCCGGCGCGCGGCATGCCGACGATGAAGATGATCCTCGCATCCGGATCGCCGCCCCCCTGTTTTGCCGCGAAATAATCGGCGTCGAAGAAGGCGATCGAATCGGACACCTCGTCGCGCATCGCCTGCGCGTCGTAGCGCAATTCGGCGCGGCGGATGCGGTTGGCGGCGGCATAATGGTCGAACGACCGCGCGAAGTCGCGTTCGTCCTCGAACGCCTTGCCCAGCGCGAAATGAAGCTGCACCCGCCCCGGGTCCTGCTCCGGAAGCGCGGCGGCGAGGTCGAGCATCGCCTGCCGGTCGGCGGCATCGAATGCGACGCGTTTCAGATTGGCGAGACCCCACCACGCCTCGGTGCGCCGCGGGTCGAGCGCCAGCGCCTTGCGAAAGGCGGCGACGCTTTGGTCGTACAGGCCGAGCGTCTTGCAGACATTGGCGTAACCGACCCACAGCCACGGTTGGTCGGCCTGCACGGCGAGCGCATCCTCGTAGGATTTCAGCGACCGGTCGTAGGCGCCGATCTGGCCGAGCGTCGTCAGCCTGGCGCTGAGCGCGGCGCGGTTTTGCGGATCGAGCGTGAGCACATCGTCGAGGAGCGCAAGCCCCTCGCCGAAGTCGCTGGTGCGGAACAGCGCCCGCGCGAGGCTGATCCGCGCGTCGGCGAAGCCCGGCGACAGCGCGATCGCCTCGCGGAACAGGCGCTGTGCTTCGGCATGGATACCGAGCCGGTTCGCGATTTCGCCGAGGATGCAGCGCGCCGCGACATGCTCCGGCGCCTGTTGCAAGATCTGCCGCGCCGCCGCCTCGGCCTCGGGCAATTGCCCCGCGAGCAGCATCCGGCTCGCCTGCATCGCCGCCGGCTGGCGTGCCTCGCGTTCGACGGCTTCGGCCTCGAGCACGGCGGCGCCCCTGGCATCGCCCCGGGTCCGCAAGGCGGCCGCGCGGCCGCGCATCGCCGCAATATCATCCATGACGACACCCCTTGACCGGGGGCGTCATGCGGGAACTCCGCTATTCGCCATGACCCCGGCTAAGTCACAAAAAAAAGGCCGGGGCAAGCCCCGGCCCGATGTCCGAAATGCGCGCCGGTCAATATTTCGCGGTGATCCCGGCGTAGAAGAAGCGGCCGCGGTTGGTGTAGATGGCGCTGCCGGCCCCCGCGCCCGTCAGGCCGAAGGGCGGGTTCTTGTTGAACGCATTGTCGACGCCGCCATAGAAGGTGAACTTGTCGGCGACGTCGAGACCGAGCCGGAAGTCGTGATACCAGACGGCCGGATAATATTTGAAGCCATCGGCAAAGGCGTCGTCGTTCTGCGGCGGGCGGCCCTGCACGCTGTTGTAATTCTCCCACGCGCCGTTCGACATCTTGCCGATGTAGCGGACGCGGTAGCCGAAGGTGACCGGACCCGAAACGAGCGATGCGTTGATGTTGAAGGCATGTTCGGGATCGCCGAGTTCGCCCAGCACGCGGTCGGCGCGGCCCGGATCGGTCGGCGACAGGAAGCTGTTGTTCGACAGCGCCATTGTATAGATGGCGCCGATCGAGAGTTTCCCGACCTTGTCGATCTGGCGTTCGTAGCGCGCCTCGAAATCGATGCCGCTGACCTTCAGCTTCGCATAGTTGAGCGGGATCACGTCGAGGCTGTTTTCCAGAATACGACCCGGAATTTCGCCGCGCGGTCCGTTGCCCGGCCCCGCATTGCGTTCAAACAGGGCGCAGAACTGGTTGTTGAGATCGGCCGCGTCATAGCAGGCGTTCAGGATGCCCTGCGCCGACGGGGCGGTGATCACGTCGTTGACGGTGATATTGTAATAGTCGGCCGAAAAGCTGAAACCCGGCAGGAAATCGGGCTGGAAGACGCCGCCGATCGTGTAGGAATCGGAGGTTTCCTCGCCCAGATCGGGGTTGCCGCCCGACAGGAAGCCGATCGAGGCGGTGTAGACATAGTCGTAACCGGCGGGCACGCCGTCGGCGGTACAGTTCGCCGCGCGGGTCGACGAACCGGTGCCGATATTGCGCGCCGAACAGGGATCGACGACGGTCGCGAAATTCTGTCCGAGCGGCGTGAAGAGATCGGCGAGGTTCGGGGCGCGGACCGCGCGCGAATAATTGCCGCGGAAGCGCAGCGAACGGATCGGCGACCATTCGAGCCCGGCGTTATAGGCGAACACCGTCCCCGTCGCCCCGCGATAGTCGGCAACGCGCGCCGCGGCGGACACCGTCAGTTCCTCGAAGAAGGGCGTATCCTTCAGGATCGGGAGACGGATTTCGGCATAGGCTTCCTTCACCTCGAACGCCGGCGGATCGAACTGCGGGATGGCGTTATAGAAGGTCATCCCGGCGGCAGTCGCCACGTCCTGGACATAATCGGCGGTCTCGCGGCGATATTCGGCGCCGATCGCAAAGCCGACCGGGCCGCCCGGCAGTTCGAACCATTTACTGCTGTCGCCCGACATGAAGGCGCTGACGACGAATTGCGAAATCTTGCCCTTCGCCAGCGAATCCTGGAGCAGATAGTTGCGCGCCGCCTGCGTCACATTGCCCGACCCGAACAGGTTCACGGGAACGCACGCCGCGACGTCGGCGGCGAGCTGCGACGCGGCATAGGCCGGATCGGCCGCCACCTCGAGCGGGACACGCGCGGCGGGATCGATCGTGGCGCGGCAGACGATGTTGCCGTTCGCGACGCCATTCTGGACAAGCCCCTGATCGACGGCGTCGATCGCGAGCAGATAGCGCTGCAGGTTGACGTTGCCGAGGATCGCGGTCTTTTCGCGGAATTCGCCGTAATTGACCGAAAATTCGTAGTTCCAGTCGTCGTTGAACTCGCCGCGAACGCCGAGCACCGCGCGATAGGTTTCGCGCCGCGCCCGTTCCTCGCGGTTCGTCAGGTCGATGGCGTTCTTGAGGAAGGTGAAGCCCGTCTGGTCGGCGTCGGGGATGCCGTCGGGGGTGTCGTTGCCAGCCGCATCGTAATAATCGCCATAATAATCGCGAATGATCGGCTTGGCCTGTTCGTTCAGAAAGGGATTCTGCGTGAAGAAGCGCTCGCGCGGCGACCCCGTCGCGCCGGTGAAGAAGGGCCCCGATGCGTTGCCGAGCGAGTCGGTGCGCACATATTTGGCTTCGATGAACGGCACGAAGCCGGGGCTGATTTCGAAATGGCCGATCAGGTTGGCGCTGTAGCGATCGAGTTTCGGCGCGAGACCGAACTGGGTGCCGTCGCGGAAATTGTCGCCATTGCCGCCCAGATAGGCGGGAACGGGCGGAAGGCCGGTCTGTACACCCGTCTGCCGGACGAGCGTTCCGTTCGGCTGGAAGATGAACGGAGTATAGCTGCTGCCCCCGAGATAGGAGAGGAAGGTGCCGCCGTTGCTGTACGTTCCGCTGCGGATATCGCGATAAAAAAGCGCGTCAGGGTTCCCGTCGCTATTGCGTTCATTTACGGCAGGGTCGCAACCTATCGGAGTAGGAACGCCAGCTCCGTTCGTGCCTGTACACCGCACATCGGTATCGATGGTTAGGAAGCCGTTATTCTGTCGCAGGTTCGGGCGTCCCGACGTGTAGAAGTCTTCCTGCCGCGCGAATTCGAGGTTGATCGCGATATTGCCGCGGCCATCGGCGAAATTCTTGCCCGCCAGCAGGCTGGCATAATAGGAGCCCGCGTCGCCGTAGGTGCTGATGCCCCCTTGGCCGCGAAGCTGGATCCCCTCGTAGCTGTCCTTGAGGATGAAGTTCACGACGCCGGCGAGCGCGTCCGACCCGTAGATCGCCGAATTGCCGCCCGTGACGACGTCGACGCGTTCGATCAGGTCGGTCGGGAAGGTGTTGGTGTCGGGCGACACCGCGTTCGACAGGACGTCCGAACCGACGTGGCGCCGGCCGTTGACGAGCACGAGCGTGCGCTGCGTCCCCAGCCCGCGAAGGTCGAGGAGGTTGAGACCCGACGTGCCAAGGAAGCGCGTCGAGTTCGACTGGCTGAACGTGCTGCGGAGCGCCGGCAGTTCGTTCAGCGTGTCGCCGACCGACGTATTGCCGCGTTCGAAAAACTCGTTGCCCGTCACCGAAACGACGGGAACCTGCGATTCCAGATTGGGCCTGCGGATGCGCGATCCGGTGACGACGATCGCTTCGCCGGGATTGGCATTGTCGACCGTTTCGTCGGCGGAGGTCGCCGCTGTTTCGTCCGTTTGCGCATAGGCCGGCGCCGCCAGCATGATGGCCATGGCGGAGACGCCGGCCAGACCCAGATTCCGCCGTGACCGCGATGCGGCCCAATCATGATTTTGCATGTCAGTTCCCCGGTTGAACTCAAATTCGTAATTTGCCCGTTGGACATTTACAAAAGGTCAAGCCGAACTGCTCTTTACCACCCTTGCAGTGCGACCTGTCGCGGGCATATTCCGAAGCTTTCAAAGAGGCTTCGCCAAGTCAAGCGAATTGCGATGAATTCTGGACCGCGCCGAGGGCCCGGCCCGCCGCCACGGCGCCGCGATACGGCGCTTCGACGCCCGACGATTGAATCGGCGCGAGACAGTCGATAGTGGCAGCAGGATGCTGTCCGGCCTTTGCCCTCAAACTCCTGCCCGACCGGCGCAATGGCCATGATGCAATCGTCGGGGGCATTGTTCGCGCTGGGCCTGTTCGCCGCGCTCTGGCTGCTCGCCGGATTGTGGGCGGTCGGGCGCGGCATCGCGATGCAGCGGCGCTCGGCGTTCGTCGCGGGGCAGGCCGAACGGCTCGCGAGCCTCGTCGAAGCATCGCCCCAGCTTCCGGTGATTGTGCGCGCTGACTGGCGGATCGAGGCGAGCGAGCGGCTCGGGCGCTGGCTGGGGCTCGAACGCGGCCCGCGCAATTTCGACGAGCTGCGCGGGCTCGGCAGCGGGCTCGACGCGCAGGGGCATGATGCGCTGCGACAGGCGATCCTCGGGGCGCAGCGCGGCGCGAAGCCCTTTGTACTGAGCCTGAAGCCCGAGGCGAGCAACCGCACGATCATCGTCCACGGCGCCGCGGCGCCGCACGCGGTCGGCGGTGCGGGCAGCGTGCTGCTCTGGCTGAGCGATGCGACCGACGGGCAGCAGGCGCTCGCGCTCGCACGCAGCGAGCGCGACGAGGCGATGGCGGCGTTCGAGGCGCTGTCGGGGCTGATCGAGGCGGCGCCGTTCCCGATGTGGTTCCGCGACACCGACCTGAACCTCGCGCTCGTCAACACCGCCTATGTCCGCGCGGTCGAGGCGAAGAGCGCGGTCGCGGTGATCGATGGCGGGATCGAACTGTGCGAGACGGTTGCCGGCGTGAGCGCGGCCGAAGCCGCCGATGCGGCGCGCGGCGCCGGATCGGCGCAGGTTCGCACGATCCCGGTGACGATCGAGGGCGAGCGGCGGATCATGCGCGTCGTCGACGTGCCGCTGGCGCCCGAAGGCGGGCGGGTGATCGGGATCGCCGGCTATGCGATCGACATCCAGGAACTCGAAAGCGAGCGCGGCGCGCATCGCCGCTTCGTCGATACCCAGCGCGAACTGCTCGACCGGCTGTCGGCGGCGGTCGCGCAATTCGGTCCCGACCAGGGGCTCGCGTTCGCCAACCTGCCGTTCCGCCGCCTGTTCGCGCTCAAGGCCGAGGATGTCGCCGAGGCGCGGCCGTTCGCGCGGTTGCTCGATGCGTGGCGCGAAGGCGGACGGACCCCCGAGGTGCGCAACTATCCCGAATGGCGGCAGGCGCACGTCGACTGGTTCGCGCAGGCCGAGGCGAGCGAAGAGGACTGGCTGCTGCGCGACGGCACGCACCTCCACGTCGTCGCGCAGCCGACCCCCGACGGCGGTCTGCTGCTGATCGCCGAGGACAAGACCGAGCAGGTGCAGCTGGCGGGCGCGCGCGACACGCTGCTGCGCGTGCGCACCGCGACCTTCGACAATCTGTTCGAGGCGGTCGCGGTCTTCGCCCCCGACGGACGGCTGCATCTGTGGAACCAGCGCTTCCGCCGCCTGTGGGGCATCGACGAACCGACGCTCGCGGCGCATCCGCGCGTCGACGCGCTGATGGGCGGGCTCGCCGACCGGCTCGCAAAGCCCAACCAGATCAGCATCGTGCAGGAAGTCATCCGCGCCGCGACGCTGGAACGCCAGCAGCGCGTCGGCGAGGTCCGCTTCGCCGACGGGCGGCATTTCGATTTCGCGTCGATCCCGCTGCCCGACGGCAATGCGCTGCTGATCATGCTCGACATCACCGCGAGCCGGAAGATGGAAGGCGCGCTGCGCGAACGCAACGAGGCGCTGGAAGCCGCCGACAAGGCCAAGACCGCCTTCCTGTCGCGGATGAGTTATGAACTGCGCACGCCGCTGACCTCGATCGGAGGCTTCGGCGAGATGCTGCAGGCGGGCTATGCCGGCAAGCTCGGCGACCAGCAGCGCGCCTATATCGACGCGATCATGGACTCGGTCGCGGTGCTCGGCCGCCAGATCGACAATGTGCTCGACCTCGCGCAGGGCGAGGCGGGGACGCTCGCGGTCGAGCGCGCGCCGGTCGATGTCGGCGCGCTGCTGGAAGGCGCGCTCGCCGATGCAAAGAGCTTTGCCGACGGCGAGAAGGTCGAGCTGGTCGGCAATATCGCGGCGGACCTCGGCAGCATCGAGGGCGATGCGCCGCGGCTGTCGCGGCTCGTCGCGGGGCTGCTCGACAATGCGGTGCGCTTCACCGCCCCGTCGCGCAAGTCGGGTGCGCGCGTGCTGCTGCACGCCGACGGCGACGCGCGCGGTATCGACATCATCGTGTCCGACAACGGCCCCGGCATGCCCGAGGCGGCAGCGGCGGTCGCCAAGGGGCAGCAGGCGGGGACCGCGACCGGCGGCATCGGCCTCGCGCTCGCGCGCCAGCTCGTCGCGGCGCACGGCGGGACGATGGAAGTGGTGAGCGAACAGGGGCAGGGTACGCTCGTGCGGATCAGCCTGCCGCGCGGCGCATGACGGATTTCTCCGTGCAATATGACCTCGACGAGGCCGGACGCATCGGCGCGGCGATCGGGGCGGCGTTGCTTCCGGGCGATGTCGTGCTGCTGTCGGGCGGCCTCGGCGCCGGCAAGACGACGCTGGCGCGCGCGATGCTGAAGGCGCGCGGGCTCGCGGGCGAGGCGCCGAGCCCGACCTTTGCGATCGTCCAGCCCTATGCGCCGCCCGAGGTCGACCTGCCCGTTGCGCACGTCGATCTCTACCGGATCGAGGGCGAGGACGAGCTGGTCGAGCTCGGCCTCGACGACTATCTTTACGACGGCGCGCTGCTGATCGAATGGCCCGAACGGCTGGGCGCGCAAGGCTGGCCGGACGCGCTGCTGCTCACGATTTCGGGTGCGGGCGACGCGCGCGTCTTGACAGCATCGGTGCCGCCCGCTTGGGGAGCACGATGGCCGCTCCGATGATTCCGCCCGCCCATGCGCGCACCTTCCTTGCCGCGCATGGCTGGGGCGATGCCCAGATTTTGCCGCTCGCCGGCGACGCGTCGTTCCGCCGCTATTTCCGTGTCGTCGACGGCGACCGGCAGGCGGTGCTGATGGACGCGCCGCCGCCGCACGAAGACCCGCGGCCGTTCATCGCGGTCGCCGAATATCTGTGCGGACAGGGGCTCAACGCGCCGACGATCATCGCACGCGATCTCGACCGCGGGATGCTCCTGATCGAGGATTTCGGCGACGTGCGGCTGCGCGAGACGGTCGACGAAAAGCTGCATACCGAAGCGGACTATTACGCCGGGCTGACCGACCTGCTCGTCCACCTCCACGCGCGGCCGGCGATGGACGGGCTGCCGGTGCACGGGCTCGAACAATGGCTCGACGAAGTGATGCTGTTCAGCGACTGGTATTGCCCGGCGCTCGAGATCGAGGTCGATCGCGACGCATTTCGCGCGGCGTGGGAAAAGGTGCTGGCGCCGGTCGAGGCCGACGGCCTGCCGCGCGTCACCGTGCTGCGCGATTTCCATGCCGAGAATATCATGCTGGTGCGCGGCCGCGACGGCATCGCGCATTACGGCCTGCTCGATTTCCAGGATGCGCTCGTCGGCCATCCGGCCTATGACCTCGCCTCGGTGCTCGAGGATGCGCGGCGCGATGTTTCGCCAGCGGTCGAAGCTGCGATGCTCGCGCGCTACAGCAAGGCGACCGGGCGGGATATCGAAGCCGCCTATTGGGCGCTCGCGGCGCAGCGCAACACGCGCATCCTCGGCGTTTTCGTCCGCCTGTGGAAGCGCGATGGCAAGCCGCATTACCGAAGCTTCCAGCCGCGCATGTGGGGCCTGCTCGAACGCGACCTCGCGCATCCGGCGCTTGTCCCGGTTCGGCAATGGTTCGACGCCAATGTCCCCGCTTCGAAACGGGCGGAGGCGTGGTTGTGAGCGTGACAATCGAAAGCGCGATGGTGATGGCGGCGGGGATCGGCAAGCGCATGCGCCCGCTCACCGCAACGCGGCCCAAGCCGCTGGTGCGCGTCGCGGGCAAGGCGCTGATCGACCACAGCCTCGACCGGATCGAGGCGGCGGGCGTCGGGCATGTCGTCGTCAACGTCCATTATCTCGCCGACGCCCTCGAAGCGCATCTCGCGGCGCAGAAACGCAAGTTTACGATTTCGATTTCGGACGAGCGCGACCTGCTGCTCGAAACCGGGGGCGGGATGGTCAAGGCACTGCCGCAGCTCACGGGCGATCCGATCCTGATCGTCAACAGCGACAATATCTGGACCGACGGGCCCGAGGACAGCATCCGGCATCTCGCGCGTCACTGGGACGGCGAGCGGATGGACGCGCTGTTGCTGCTGATCCGTCAGGCGAGCGCGACGGGGCATGGCGGACGCGGCGATTTCCATATGGACCCCGCGGGGCGGCTGTCGCGGCGCAAGCCCGGGCGGATCGCGCCCTTCGTCTACACCGGTATCCAGCTCATTTCGCCGCGCCTGCTCGATGGCGCGCCCGAGGGGGCTTTTTCGACGAACATCCTGTGGGACCGCGCGATCGCGGCGGGGCGGCTCTATGGCCTGTCGCATATGGGGCAATGGTTCGACGTCGGCATCCCGGCGAGCATCGCGCCGACCGAAGCCGCGCTGACGGATGGCTGACGCGAAGCCGCGCGTCTTTTCGATCCCGGTCCACCGGGCCTTCGCCGATGCGCTCGCTGCCGGACTGATCGACCGCTTTGCGGGCGACGCGCTGGGACTGGCCGAGGGGCTGGTCCTGCTGCCGAGCAATCGGGCGCGCAGCGCGGTGCAGGCGGCATTCGTCCGCGCGGGCGGCGCGGGACTGCTGATGCCGCGGCTCGCGGTGATCGGCGACGCCGACCTCGATGAATCGGTGGCGCTCGCGCTGGACCCGATCGACGATGCTCCGGTTCCGCCGGCGATCGATCCGCTACGCCGCCGCCTGCTGCTCGCCGAACTGATCGAGCGGCATACTCCGGCGGGCGAACCGCCGATTGCCGGCGCGGCGGCGTTCCAGCTCGCCGACGGACTCGCACGGGTGATCGACCAGCTGCGCTATGAGGAGGTGAAGGTCGCCGACCTCGTCGATCTCGACCTCGGCGCGCTGGCGGGGCATTGGCAGGCGTCGCTGGCGCGTCTTCAGCTGCTCGTCGACCATTGGCCCGATATACTCGCGAAGACGGGCAGCATCGACCGCGCCGAACGACGCAATCGCCTGCTCGACCGGGTGACCGCGGGCTGGCGCGCCGCGCCGCCGGCGCGCTTCGTCGTCGCGGCGGGGATCACGACCGCGGCGCCCGCGATCGCGCGCCTGCTGCGCACCGTCGCGAACATGGAGCGCGGCATGGTCGTGCTGCCCGGCGTCGATCAGGTCATGACGGCCGAAGAATGGGAGGCGCTGGGACCGACGCGGCCCGATCCCGAGAACCCCGCGCGACCGCTGGAGACGCATCCGCAATATCATCTGAAACTGCTGCTGGGCCGCATGGGCGTGTCGCGCGACGAAGTGGTCGAATGGGACGCGGTGTCGGCGTTCGACGGCCCTGCGGCGCGCACGCCCTTCGTTTCGCTGCTGTTCGCACCGGCCGATTATACGGCGCAGTGGCAGGCCGCGGGCGATCTTTCGGCGGCGACCGCGGGGATTTCGGGCGCGGTGTTCGCCGACGACGGGCAGGAGGCGCAGGGAATCGCGCTGCTGATGCGGCACGCGGTCGAGACGCCGGGGCGCACCGCGGCGCTGGTGACCCCCGATCGCGGGCTCGCCGAGCGCGTCGCCGCGGCGCTCGCACGCTGGGGAATATCGGTCGACGACAGCGCGGGCCAGCCCCTGTCGCGCACCCCGCCGGGGGCGCTGCTGTTGCTGCTGGCGAAACTGGCGGCGGACTTCGACCCGGTCACGCTGGTGTCGCTGCTCGGGCATCCGCTGGTGCGCAAGGGAGAAGGGCGGACGCTGTGGCTCGACCAGTTGCGCCGCCTCGACCTGCTGCTCCGCGAGCCGGGGCTGACGCCGGGATGGGACGGAGTGGGCGCGCGCATGGCGTCGCGTGCCGCCGACCCGAAGGCGCGCGGTCACGGCCGCGCGGCGGAATTGCAGCCGTGGTGGGACGCGGTGTCGGACGCGCTCGGCGCGGCGCTCGCGCCCTTCGCAGCGCGGTCGGCGCCCCCCGCGACCCTGCTGGCGGCGCTGCAAAATGGCGTCGAATGGCTGACCGGCGATGCGGTCTGGGCGGGGCCGGCGGGGCGGATGCTCGCCGAGCTGTTCGACCAGTGGGCGCTCGCGCGCGGCGACGGTCCGGCGCTGGTCGATCCCGCCGATTTTCCCGATATGCTGGGGCAATTGCTTGGGCAGGCGAGCGTGCGGCCGCCCTATGGCGGGCATCCGCGGCTTTTCATCTGGGGGCTGCTCGAGGCGCGGTTGCAGCGCGCCGACCTGATGATCCTCGGCGGCCTCGACGAGGGGCGCTGGCCCGCGGCGACGCAGCCCGACCCCTGGCTCGCGTCGGGCATCCGGCGGTTGCTCGGCCTGCCGGCGCCCGAGCGCCAGCAGGGGATGGCGGCGCATGATTTCGCCAGCGCGATCGCCGCGCGCGAGATCGTCGTCACGCGCGCAGGGCGGAGCGGCGGCGATCCGGCGGTCGCGTCGCGCTTCTGGTTGCGGCTCGCGGCGCTCGCGGGCGAGCTGCCCGACCCCGCGCCGGACGGGCCCCCGCTGACGCGGCTCGCGGCCGAACTCGACGTGCCCGCGGCGCGCGCGCAGCCGGTCGGCAAACCCGCGCCGCGGCCGCCCGCCGAAGATCGCCCGCGCCGGATCAGCGTCACCGCCGTCGATCGGCTCGCGCGCGATCCCTTTGCCTTTTACGCCAACCAGATGCTCGGCCTCGCGGCACTCGACCCGCTGAGCGCCGCGCCCGACCCGCGCTGGCGCGGGACGCGCGTGCACAGGCTGTTCGAGGATTGGGTGCGCGGCGGCGCGACGCGCGACGGGTTCGAGGCCGAGCTCGCCGCGTTGGCGGGCGACCCGGCGCTCGACGCGATCGCGCGCGCCTTCTGGCTGCCGCGCATCGAACCCGCGCTGCGCTGGGCGGCCGCGCGGGTGTGGGACGCGGGCGATCGCACACCGCTCGCGGTCGAGGTGCAGGGCGAGATCGGCGTCGACGGGGTAACGCTCCACGGCAAGGCCGACCGGATCGACCGCGACGAGGCGGGCAGGCTCGCGATCGTCGATTATAAATCGGGCGGGGCGCCTAGCGCGAAGGCGGCGTTCGACAAGCTCGACAACCAGCTCGGGCTGCTCGGCCTGATCGCGCGCGAAGGCGGCATGAGAGGCATCGAGGCGGCGCCGGTCGGAGCCCTCGAATATTGGAGCCTGCGGCCCGACCGCCGCGCGGACGGCGCCGGCAAGATTTCCAGCACCTATGGTTCGCGCAGCGGACTCAAGAGTGCCGAAGCGGCGATCGACCATGCCGCCGACGCGCTGGCGGACCTCGTGGCGCTTTACCTGTTCGGCGACGCGCCCTTCATTCCGGGCGAGGCGGCCGGATACGGTGATTATGACCAGCTCATGCGCCGCGACGAATGGTTCGGGCGGGGCGAGGAAGGCGCATGACCAGAGCGTCGCGCCTTGCAGAGCTCGACCCGCGGCAGGGCGCCGCCGCCGACCCCGAAAGCCATGTGTGGCTCGGGGCGTCGGCGGGGACCGGAAAGACGCAGGTGCTCTCGGCGCGCGTGCTGCGGCTGATGCTCGACGGGGTGCCGCCGCAAACGATCCTGTGCATCACCTTCACCAAGGCGGGCGCGGCCGAGATGGCGCACCGCATCCACGAGCGGCTCGCGGCGTGGGTGCGGATGGACGATGGCGACCTGCGGATGGACCTGCGGGCGCTGGGGCTGGCCTGGGACCGGCCGGGGTTGATGGCGCGCGCGCGATCCCTGTTCGCGACCGTGATCGATAGCCCCGGCGGCGCGATCCGGGTGCAGACGATCCACAGCTTCTGCCAGACCTTGCTCGCGAGCTTCCCGCTTGAGGCGAAGCTGCTCCCCGGCTTCCGCGCGATCGAGGAGGATGAGGCGGGGGCGTTGCAGCGGCAGGTGCTGGGTCATCTGCTCGAAGAGGGCGACGAGCGCGCGATACTGCGCGAGGCGGCGGCGATGCTGTCGCGGCGGCTGGGGCAGGACGCGGCGCTGTCCTTCCTGTCGAGCTGCGCCGCGGCGTTCGGCGGGCCGCGCGCAGCGTTGCCGCCGTCGGCGCACGACCTGCGCGCGGCGTTCGACCTGCCGGCGGGCGATGCCGATGGGTGGATCGTGGATGCGCTTGCGGCGGGCGCGATTGCCGAGGCCGATATCCGCGCGGTCGCAACGAGCGGGGCGGACTGGGGGACGAAGACCGGGCTGGCCTGCTCGGACGTCATGGTCGGCTGGCTGATCGCCGGTGCGGCCGCGCGCGCGGCGATGCTCGGCGAGTTGCTGGGTTGCTTCCTGACGGCCAAGGGCGAGCTGCGCGCCGATTTCGCGGGCGACAAGGGCAGGATGACCGATTGTGTTCAGAGCGCGGTGCGGATCGTCGATGCTGCGCGGCACCTGCTCGCCACGGCCGCCGCGATGCGCGTCGCCGACGAACTTGCGGCGGCGTGGAGGCTCGGGAGCCGCTTTGCCGAGGGCTATGCACTCGCGAAACGCGACCGCGGACTCGCCGATTTCGACGATCTGATCACGCTCGCGGGGTCGCTGCTGCGCGTCAGCAGCTTTGGCGAATGGGTGCGCTTCAAGCTTGACCAGCGCACCGACCATATCCTCGTCGACGAGGCGCAGGACACGAATATGCGCCAGTGGGGCATCGTGCTGTCGCTCGCCGAGGAGTTTTTCTCGGTGGCGCCGGACGATGCCGGGCGCGTCCGGACGCTTTTCACCGTCGGCGACCGCAAGCAGGCGATCTTCGGTTTCCAGGGGACCGAGCCCAAGGCGTTCGCGACCGCGCGCGACCTGTTCCACATCCTCGGCGAGCGTGCCGGACAGATGTTCCGGAACGTCGACCTTGTGTCCAACTATCGATCGACGCCCGCGGTGCTGGAGGTCGTGGACCGATGGCTCGCGGCGGGCGGCACGACCGCCATGGGGCTTGACGGCGAGGAGCCGCCGCACCGGCCGTATCGCGAGATCCATGCGGGACAGGTCGAACTGTGGCAGCCGCTGCCGGTGGGCAAGGCGCTCGACGCCGAAGCCGAGGAGGGCGGCGACGACGAAGGCGGCGACGCGAGCGCGCCCGCGTCCGACCCCGCCTCGATGCGGCTGGCGCGCGCGATCGCGGGCGAGGTGCAGGACTGGATCGCCCACGGCAAGGACGGGCGGCCGGTCGCGCCGGGCGACATCATGATCCTCGTGCGCCGCCGCCGCGACCTCGCGGCGCGGATTGTCGCGCGGTTGCAGGCGCTGCACGTGCCCGTCGCGGGGGTCGATCGCTTTGCACTGACGCAGCCGCTGGCGGTGCAGGATCTGGTCGCGGCGATGCGCTTCGCGGTGCAGCCGCTCGACGATCTCAACCTCGCGTCGCTGCTCGTCTCGCCGCTGATCGGCTGGACGCAGGACGAGCTGTACGCGCGCGGCCACCAGCGCGGCCGCGCGGCGCTGTGGGAGCATCTGCGCAGCGCCGAGGGCGACGTGCCCGCGGCGACCATGGCCGCGCTGCGTCACCTGCTCGGCATGGCCGACTTCACGACGCCCTTCCGTTTTCTCGAGACGATCCTGTCGGGACCGATCGACGGGCGGCGCAAGCTCACTGCGCGGCTGGGGCGCGAGGCGCGCGATCCGATCGACGAACTGCTGAACCAGGCGCTCGCTTTCGAGGCGCGCGAGACGGTGTCGCTGCTCGGTTTCCTGACCGCGGTCGAAAGCAGCGGCGCCGACATCAAGCGCCAGACCGAGGCGCGCAGCGACGTCGTGCGCGTGATGACGGTGCACGGATCGAAAGGGCTGCAGGCGCCGATCGTGATCCTTGCCGACGCGACCGACGATGCGGCGATCGGGCACCGTCCGTTCAGCGTCGACGTCGCGGGGTGGGAGAAGCTGCCCGTGTTCGCGGTGCCTGCCGACGAACGGCACGGCAAACTTGCCGAGGCCTATGACGCGGCGGCGCGCGCGGCGGCAGAGGAGCATTGGCGGCTCTTCTACGTTGCGATGACGCGCGCCGAGGAAATCCTGATCGTCGCGGGGGTGACGAAGAAGCTCGACCGGACGATTCCCGAAGCGAGCTGGCACGCGGCGGTCGGGGACGTGCTGTCGGGCATGGGAAGCGAATGGGAGGACGCCGGGCCGGTGTGGGGCCGGCGCCGCATCCACCGCGCGAACGCCGGCAAATGGGCGAAGAAGGAGAAGGCGGCGAAGATTGCGGCGCCCGCGCTGGTGCTGCCCGCATGGGCGACGCGGCCCGCGCCCGAGGAAGCGCGCCCGCCGCGCCCGCTCGCGCCCTCGGCGCTCGGCGAGGATGATGTCGCGGTGCCGCCGCAAGGGACGACGCGCGTCGCGGCGGTCGAGCGCGGGCTGCTGCTCCACGCGCTGTTCGAGCGATTGCCGCCGGTCGCGGCCGGGCGGCGGCGCGCGGCGGCGCTGCGCTGGCTCGCGGTGCAGGCGCCCGAACTGGATGAGGCGGCGCGGGAAGCGATGGCCGGCGAGGTGCTCGCGGTGCTCGACGATCGCGCGCACGCCGCGCTCTTCGGCCCCGGCAGCCTCGCCGAGGTGCCGCTGTCGGCGGTGGTCGACGGGATGGTCGTCGCGGGGATCGTCGACCGGTTGCTCGTCACAGCCGATGCGGTGACGGTGATCGACTACAAGACCGGGCGGCGGGTCCCCGAAAGCGCCGGCGCAGTGGCGCCCGCCTATCTGCGGCAGATGGCGGCGTATCGCGACGCGCTGCGCGTCATCTTTCCCGGCCGGCGCGTCGCGGCGGCGTTGCTCTTTACCGCGGCGCCGCGGTTGATCGCGCTGGACGACGCGCTGCTCGACGCGCACAAGCCCGGCTTGCGCGCAACCAAGGCGAATTTGCCGGGCCCACCCCTTGAGCCCGACGCGCCGACGCCTTAGCTTGGGGGCAACCGAGTTTCAGGAGTTCAGACCATGGGTACCAAAGCCATCACCGACGCCAGCTTCCAGAGCGACGTGCTCGACAGCGACACCCCGGTGC
>JAESGW010000351.1_pt1 | contig 58538 bp, 60 predicted proteins | sample 9269791 | NCBI WGS metagenome assembly JAESGW01 (sample SAMN16773120, study PRJNA677053) | algae metagenome | isolation source: Aphanocapsa lilacina HA4352-LM1 and co-occurring heterotrophs from near cave... | place: USA: Maniniholo cave, near Haena, Kauai, HI | collected 2009-07-28
CAAAGGGATGGCGCCTCGGGGGACTGACGTCGGCGTTGAGGCTGAAGTTTTTTGCAGGCCGCGGATTACGCGCGGGTTTCCGGCGCGGATCGTCACAATGAAGCGCAGTGCGCCGACGCAATCCTTCCCCGCTCGCCGGGGAAGGTGGCCGACAGCGTCGGTCGGATGGGGTGGCCGGCGGTGCCGGGCCGGTGTCGGGACGTCATCGGACAAGCCAGATCGGTCGATCGCATGCGATCCCCCTCTACCCCGGCAGTCGGGGAATGACGGAGATGTGCGGGGTCGGACAATCTCCGGTGCCCGCGTTCGCTGCGACCCTGCTCCCGGCGAGTGGACGGGATTTCACGCGCCGCTCACGTCCCGCTCATGGCGCCCGGGCCGCGACCTGCGAGCGTGCCGGTTCAGCGAGGAGCGGCGCGATGGTGGATCTGATCCTGCCCGGAAAAGGACGGCGGCTGGTGCGGCTGCTGGCGGCGCGCCGCGGGCGGGCCACGACGCTGCGGCTTGCCGACGGGCGCGAGGTGACGGCGTTCAACTGCGCATGGGGGAGAGACTGGGACGCGGAATGGGAGCACCTGACCCTGAACCTCTCGCCGCGCGTGCCCGGAGCCGAGGTGCGCTCGGTTTCCGCGGAGGAGGTGGTGGAAGCGCGCGACGCGGACGGCCGGGTGCTGCACCGGCGAGCCGCGCATGAAAAAGGGGCGCGACCGGTGCCGCGCCCCCTGATCTTCAGTCCGGCGTGCCGTCTCAGCCGCGCTGGCTGATCGGCACCCAGTCGCGTTCGGCCGGGCCGGTGTAGAGCTGACGCGGGCGGCCGATTTTCTGCGACGGATCCTCCATCATCTCCTGCCACTGGGCGATCCAGCCGACGGTGCGGGCCAGGGCGAACAGGACGGTGAACATGGTGGTGGGGAAGCCCATCGCCGACAGGGTGATGCCCGAATAGAAGTCGACGTTCGGGAACAGCTTGCGCTCGATGAAATACTCGTCCGACAGGGCGACCTTCTCCAGCTCCTTGGCGACCAGGAACAGCGGATCGTTCTGGCGGCCGGTGGCGGCCAGCACCTCGTCGGCGCTCTCCTTCATCACCCGGGCGCGCGGGTCGTAGTTCTTGTACACGCGGTGGCCGAAGCCCATCAGCTTGTGGCGGCGGTCCTTCACCCCGGCGATGAAGTCCGGGATGTTTTCCGGCGTGCCGATCTCTTTCAGCATGTTCAGCGCCTCCTCGTTGGCGCCGCCGTGCGACGGGCCCCACAGGCAGGCGATGCCGGCGGCGATGCAGGCGAACGGATTGGCGCCCGACGAGCCGGCCAGACGGACGGTCGAGGTCGAGGCGTTCTGTTCGTGGTCGGCGTGGAGGATCAGGATGCGGTCCATGGCGCGGGCCAGGGCCGGGTCGATGACGTAGTCCTCGGCCGGCACGGCGAAGCACATGCGCAGGAAATTCTCGGCGTAGTTCAGGTCGTTGCGCGGCGTCACGAAGGGCTGGCCGATGTGGTACTTGTAGGCCCGCGCGGCGATGGTCGGCATCTTGGCGATCAGGCGGATGGCCGAGATGTTGCGCTGGACCGGATCATGGATGTCCAGGCTGTCGTGGTAGAAGGCCGACAGGGCACCGACGGTGCCGACCATGATGGCCATCGGGTGAGCGTCGCGACGGAAGCCCTCGAAGAAGCGGTCGAACTGTGAATGCAGCATGGTGTGCATGGTCACGCTGCGCTCGAACTCCTCGAACTGCGAGGCCGTCGGCAGCTCGCCGTGCAGCAGCAGGTGGCAGGTCTCGACGAAGGTCGACTTTGAGGCCAGCTGGTCGATCGGATAGCCGCGATGCAGCAGGATGCCGGCGTCGCCGTCGATGTAGGTCAGGGCGCTTTCGCACGACGCGGTCGAGGTGAACCCGGGGTCAAAGGTGAAGGCACCGGTGGCACCGTACATCTTGCGGATGTCGACGACGTCGGGGCCGGTCGAACCGGACAGGACCGGCAGTTCCACGCTCTTGTCGCCCAGCGTCAGGGTGGCGGAGCCGGCGGTCTTGGGAGCTTCGGTCATGTCGGGCCTTTTTCCGTGCGCCTCACCGCGGCGCGAGAGGCACCGGCGGGAAGCGAAAGCTTGAGGTGAACGTCATTTAGTCTGTTGCAGCGCATCATCCAAGCGCCCGAGGGCTTCTTCCCGCCCCAAAGCCGCCAGGGTTCGGGCAATGTCGGGGGAGACGCCGTCGCCGGTCAGGGCGGCGCGCACGGCGGGGCCGACCTTGCCGAAGCCGACGGCCTCTTCCTCGACGAAGGCCTTGAGCTCTGCTTCCAGGGCGAAGACGTCCCAGCTCTCGAACAGTCTCAGCCGATCGCGCAGGCGGCCGATGCGGTCGCCGGACTCGCCCGCCAGCATCGGCAGGGCCTTGTCGTAGATCACGAGCGGGCGGCGGCGCAGGACGAAGGCGGTCTGGTCGGCAAGTTCCAGCAGGGTCTTCGCGCGGTCCTTCACGAAGGGGATGGCGCGGGTCAGGCGCGCCTCGTCGCCCTCGGCCAGGACGTGGCCGCGTGACAGGTGGACGTCCAGCGCCGCCTTGGCCAGCCGGTCGTCGTCGGCCAGCCGGATCCAGTGGGCGTTGACGTGGGCCAGCTTGTCGAAATCCAGCCGGGCCGGCGCCTTGCCGATGCCGTCGAGGCCGAACCATGCGACGGCCTGGGCATCGGAGAACAGCTCGTCGTCACCGTGGGCCCAGCCGAGGCGGGCCAGATAGTTGCGCATGGCCTCGGGCAGATAGCCCATGTCGGCGTACTCATGCACGGCCTGGGCACCGTGGCGCTTGGACAGTTTGGCGCCGTCGGGACCGTGGATCAGGGGAATGTGGGCGAAGGTCGGACGTGTCCAGCCGAGCGCGTCATAGATCAACGATTGACGAGCGGCGTTGTTCAGGTGGTCGTCCCCGCGGATCACGTGGGTCACGCCCATGTCGTGGTCGTCGACCACCACGGCCAGATTGTAGGTCGGGGCGCCGTCCGAGCGCAGGATGACGAGGTCGTCCAGCGAGGACGTGTCCCACCGGACCTCGCCCTGGACCGCGTCGGCGACGACCACGGGGGCATCCTTGGGCCGTCTGAAGCGGACCGTGTGGGGCTTCATCAGATCGTCGACGGACGGTTCGCGGTCACGCCAGGGGGATTCGAAGGTGCGGCCCTCGGCTTTCGTCTGGTCGCGCAGGGCCCCGGTTTCCTCGGCCGAGAGGAAGTCGCGATAGGCATGGCCGGTCTCGAGCAGCCGGTTGACCACCTCGCGGTGGCGATCGGCGCGGGAGAACTGGAAGACGGGCTCCTCGTCCGGGAACAGGCCGAGCCAGTTCAGGCCGTCGAAGATGGCCTTGACCGCTGCCTCGGTGGAGCGCTCGCGGTCGGTGTCCTCGACCCGCACAAGAAACTTTCCGTTGTGGCGGCGTGCAAACAAAAAGTTGAAAAGCGCCGTGCGGGCGCCCCCTATGTGCAGATAGCCGGTCGGCGAGGGGGCGAAGCGGGTGACGACGGGGCCAGAAGGCGTCGAAGGGGCGGGGGAGGTCATGGGGGCGGGATCCATCAGGGCCGCCCTTATAGCGCCCGACGCGGCCAAGCCCAGCCTGCGGACGCGCGTCGCCGTCTTCCTGCGCGATCAGGCTGAGGCGCAGGCGCTGCGATGGGGGCTGTGGGCGCCGGTGGCGTTCGGCGGCGGCTGCGCGACCTACTTCATGCTCAAGGTCGAGCCTCCGGCATGGCCGCTGGTTCTCGCGGCCGTGGTGGCGACGGGGCTGTGGCTGGCGGTGCGGCGACGGGCGGTGGGGCGGGCCGTGACCTGGCCGCTGATGCTGCTGGCCTTCTTCGCCTTGGGGATCGCGAACGCGAAGTTCCGGAGCGATCGGGTGGCCGCGCCCATCGCCCCGGCGACGGGCGAGCCCGTGCGCATGACGGGTTGGGTCACCGACGTCGATTCGCCGGGCGGCAGCGGCGGGGCGCGGGTGATGGTGGCACCGGTCCGGATCGAGGGGCTGGTGCCGGAGGCGACGCCGCTACGCGTGCGCGCGACACTGAGAAGCGCCGCGCCGATCGCGCCGGGGACGCCGGTGACCCTGTTCGGCCTGCTGAACCCGCCCCCGGCGCCGGCCTCGCCGGGGGCGTATGACTTCGGCCGGTCGGCGTGGTTCCAGCGGATGGGCGGGGTGGCCTTCGTGCTGACCCATCCGCGGCCGGCGTCGCTGGGGCCGCCGCCGTGGCGACTGCGGCTGACCATGGCGGTCAACGCGGTCCGGGTGGATCTGGCGCGGCGGATCGTGGAGCGGCTGGGGCCGCGGACGGGTGGGATCGCGGCGGCCATGACGACCGGTGTGGAGGCGTGGCTGGACCCCGGTGAGGTCGAGCGGATGCGCGATTCCGGCCTGGCGCACATCCTGTCGATCTCGGGCCTGCACATGGCGGTGGTGGGCGGGTTCGCCTTCTTTGCCGCACGGCTGCTGATCGCGATGCTTCCGCCGCTGGCGCTGAGGATCAACGGAAAGAAGGCGGCGGCGTGGACGGGGCTGATCGCGGTCGGGGTCTATCTGGTGATCTCGGGCGCGCCGGCGCCGGCGGTGCGGGCAGCGGTGACGGCGTCGATCGCCTTTCTGGCCATCCTGATGGACCGGCCGGCGATCACCATGCACGGGCTGGCGACCGCGGCGCTGATCGTGCTGGCGATCCAGCCGGAGGCGATCGTCACGCCGGGGTTCCAGATGTCGTTCGCGGCGACGGCGGCGCTGGTGGCGCTGGTCGAGGCGTGGCCGCGCAGGCCGCGCGAGATCCAGGCCCCGGCGGTCATCCTGGCGGTGCAGCGGACCGGGCAGTGGGTCGGTGCGGCGGCGTTGGCCAGTCTGGTGGCGGGGGCGGCGACGGCACCGTTCGCCATGCAGCATTTCAACCGTGCGGCCATGTACGGGCTGGTGTCCAACATGACGGTGGCCCCGATCAGCGACTTCCTGATCATGCCGACGCTGGCACTGGGGGCATTGCTGGAGCCGATCGGGCTGGGCGAGCCGTTCCTGTGGCTGGCGGGTGTCGGGATCGAGGGGATGCTGGCGATCGGCGGCTGGACGGCGGGTCTGCCGGGGGCCGTGCGGACCTGGGCCAGCGCGCCCACGGCGGCACTGCCCTTGGCGTTCGTGGGGGTCATGATCTGCTGTCTGGTGCGGGGGCCGCTGCGATGGATCGGGTTGCCGCTGGCGTGCGCGGTGCTGATCTGGCCGAGAGCTCCGGCACCGGACGTGTGGATCGGCGACGGCGGGACGAAGGCGGCGACGGTCGGGGACGGTCGCGCGACCGTGGTGCGCGGCGGGCTGGAGGATTTCGGGGTCGAGGTGTGGAGCCGGCGGCGCGGGCTGGCCGTGGAGGCGCGCGCTGCGGACGGGTGGACCTGCGGGCGCACCGACTGCCGCCCGGACGCCGAGGCCGTGGGCCCGGCCCTGTTCTGGGGGCGACGCGGCCCCACCGTCGAGCGGCTGGCCGAGGCGTGCGTCACGGCGGAGGTGGTGGCGGTGCGGACGGCGGTGGATGTGCTGCCGCCGGAGTGCGCGCCGCGGCTGGTGCTGGACGGGCGGGATTTCGCGGAGCGCGGCGCGGTGGAGCTGTGGCGCGAGGGCGACGGCTGGCGCGCGCTGTGGGTCGCGGACCTGCGCGGAGACAGGCCGTGGGCGCGGTACGGGGAGGGGGAGTGAGCCCCTCCGCCGCCGTCAGTGGTAGCGGCGGATCAGGCCGACCAGCTTGCCCTGAACCTCGACCTTGTCGGGGCCGTAGATCTTGGTTTCGTAGTTGCGGTTGGCGGGCTCCAGCGCGATGGAGGCCCCCTTCTTGCGCAGGCGCTTCAGCGTGGCTTCCTCGCCCTCGACCAGGGCCACGACGATGTCGCCCGAGGTGGCGGTGTCGCTGGATTTGATGATGACCAGATCGCCATTGAGGATGCCGGCCTCGATCATGGAGTCGCCCTCGATCTCCAGCAGATAGTGCTCGCCGGAGCCCAGCATGGCCTCGGGCACGGAATAGCGGGCGGTCTCGTGCTCGATGGCGGCGATGGGGGTGCCGGCGGCGATCTTGCCCATCAGGGACAGTTCGCGCGTGTCGTTGGCGGGTTCCGCCATGATCGGTCGCCCGCCGCCCTGCACCACCTGCGGCTTGAAGCCCCGTCCGCCGGGCGCGGCCTGATCGGGCAGCTTGGTCACCTCCAGCGCGCGGGCGCGGTGGGCCAGACGGCGGATGAAGCCCCGCTCCTCCAGCGCCGTGATCAGCCGATGGATGCCCGACTTGGACGCCAGATCCAGCGCCTCCTTCATCTCGTCGAACGAAGGGGACACGCCGGTCTCCTTGATCCGCTCGTGGATGAACATCAGGAGCTCGTGCTGCTTCTTGGTGAGCATGGCGTCGAATCTTTCAGGAACAAGCCGTGAACCGATGGCGATGTTCTGTAAGTGTTCTTGCCTAATGTCAACTTAACGGGGAGGGGGCGTGGATTGCATCATCGCGGCACGCACGCGCTTGGCGAACGTCGTCGGTGCCGCAGGCAATAGCGACGATGGCAACAGTTGAACCGCTCCCGATCTCAGAAGCAGCGAAACCTGCATCTTGTGTCCGCCGTGTAGTGCGGGTTCGCGCCTCAACACGACCCGCTCGATGTCGGCGAAGGGGATGGGGCACCGCCAGCTCGGGTGGTGCAGTCCGTCACCCAAAACCTCAATGGGCCGCCCCTTGCTTGCGACGCGATAGACGTTTGCGATGAGGAGCGCGGCCATCGCGAAGTTCACGATGACGCCGAGTTCCCAAATGTTGAACAGCCTGCGGCTTCGGAAGCCGGCTCCGTCCGTCGCCAGAAGCCTGAGCGCCAGATAGATCAGGAGCGCGGCGGCAGCGGCCGATAGAATCGCCTCGAGATTGCGTCGGCCGGACGTCGCCGCCTTCACCCCATAAGCTCCCGCGTCGCCGCCTCAACGTCCGCCTGTCGCATCAGACTCTCGCCGACCAGCACGGCCTGGGCGTGGGCGGCGGAGACGCGGGCGACGTCGTCGGGGGTGAAGATGCCGCTTTCGGCGACCAGCAGGGCGTGGACGGGGCTGAGCAGCGCCAGTTCCTCGACGCGGGCGAGGTCGACATCGAAGGTGCGCAGGCTGCGCGCGTTGACGCCGACCAGCGCCGTCTCGCGGTCCTCGACGAGGCGGCAGGCGCGGGCCATCTCGGCCTCGTCGTGGGTCTCGATCAGGGCGTCCATGCCGAAGCGGTCGGCCTCGGCCAGCAGGTCGGCGGCCAGGGCGTCGTCGATCATGGCGAGGATGATCAGGATGCAGTCGGCGCCCAGGGCGCGGCTCTCGGCCACCTGCCACGGCTCGACCAGGAAGTCCTTGCGCAGGCAGGGCAGGGCGACGGCGTCGCGCGCGGCGACCAGAAAGGCGTCGTCGCCCTGAAAGCTGGGGCCGTCGGTCAGGACCGACAGGCAGGTGGCGCCGCCGCGCTCATACGCACGAGCCAGTTCGGGCGGGTCGAAGTCGGGACGGATCAGGCCCTTGGACGGGCTGGCCTTCTTGATCTCGGCGATCAGGCCGGGGCGGCCCGTGTCGTCGAAACGGGCCTGCAGAGCGGCATGGAAGCCGCGCGGGGGCGAGGCGAGGGCGGCGCGGGCTTCGACCGCGGCCTGCGATTCGGCGGCCTTTCGGGCGGCCACCTCCTCGCGCTTGTAGGCGGCGATGCGGGCGAGGACGTCCGGCTTGTCGGGGGTCACGCTTCCGGTTCCTGGATCGTCGTGTTGGTGGCCTCGACGAGGCGGGCGAGGGCTTCGGCGGCGCGACCGTCGTCGATGACCGAGGCGGCAAGGGCGGCGCCTTCCCGGAGGTCGGCGGCGCGTTCGGCCACGATAAGCGCGGCGGCGGCGTTCAGCATGACCACGTCGCGATAGGCACCGGCTGCCCCGTCCAGCAGGGCGCGCAGGGCGGTGGCGTTCTCTTCCGCGTCGCCGCCGCGCAGGTCGTCGATGGAGGCGGTCGGCAGGCCGGCGTCGGCGGGGGTGACGGTGAAGCGCCTGACCGCGCCGTCCTTCCACTCGGCCACCTCGGTCGGACCAGTGGTGGTCAGTTCGTCCAGACCCTGACCGTGGACGGTCCATGCGCGGGTCGCGCCGAGTCGGCCCAGCACCTCGGCCAGCGGCTCCAGCAGGCGGGGATCGTAGACGCCCATGACCTGACGCCGGGCGCCGGCCGGATTGGACAGCGGCCCGAGCAGGTTGAAGACGGTGCGGAAGCCGATCTCGGCCCGCACCGGCCCGACGTGGCGCATGGCCCCGTGATAGTGGGGCGCGAACAGGAAGGCGATGCCGGCGTGGTCCAGCGCGCGGCGCTGCTGCTCCGGCGTGGCGGCCAGATTCACGCCCAGCGCGGCCAGCACGTCGGACGATCCGGATTTCGAGCTGAGCGCGCGGTTGCCGTGTTTGGCCACCTTCAGCCCCGCGCCGGCCAGCACCAGGGCGGCCGCGGTGGAGATGTTGAACGTATGCTGGCCGTCGCCGCCGGTGCCGCAGGTGTCGATGGCGTCGTACGGGTGGTCGAGGGTGCGCGCCGCGTCGCGCATGGCGGTGGCGAAGGCGGCGATCTCGTCCACCGTCTCGCCGCGCACCCGCAGCGCCGTGACGGCGGCGGCGACCTGGGCCGGGGTCGGTTCGCCGCGCAGGCAGGCGGCGAAGAAGTCGCGCGCCTCGTCCGTCGACAGGACACGGCCTTCGACCAGCTTGGCCAGCAGGGGTTTGAAGGAATCGGCCATCAGACCGTCGCGGTCCGCTTCACGTTCGCGAGGTCGAGGAAGTTGGCCAGCATGTCGTGGCCGTGTTCGGTGGCGATCGATTCGGGGTGGAACTGGACCCCGTGAATCGGGCGGGTGCGGTGGGCCAGGCCCATGATCTCGCCGTCGGCGGTCCAGGCGGTGACCTGCAGTGCGTCCGGCAGGGTATCGCGGCGGACGGCCAGCGAGTGGTAGCGCGTGGCGGTGAAGGGCGAGGGCAGGCCGCGGAAGACACTCTGGCCGTCGTGCAGGATCGGGCTGGTCTTGCCGTGCATCAGCGTCTTGGCGCGGATCACTTCGCCGCCAAAGGCCTGACCCATCGCCTGATGGCCGAGGCAGACGCCGAAGATGGGCATGTCGTCGGGCGCGGTGGCCAGGATCGGCAGACAGATGCCGGCCTCGTTGGGCGAGCAGGGGCCGGGGGACAGCAGGACGGCGTCGGGCTTCGAGGCCCAGGCTTCTTCCGGCGTGATCTCGTCGTTGCGCACCACGCGCGTCTCGGCACCCAGTTCCGCGAGGTAGTGGACCAGGTTCCAGGTGAAGCTGTCGTAGTTGTCGACGACGAGGATCATGGGGGCGTCATAGGGCGGGGCGCGGCGGCGGCCAAGCGGCGTCGGCGCCGCAAGGGTTCGTTAACCATGGTTGCGGGATCGTGCCGTCATGAGCGACGCCCGCATCGACACCGCCCGCACCGCCATCGGCCAGGCGAGGGCCATTCTGACGGAAGAGGTCGCACCGGACAGGGGCTCGCCGCTGAAGGCGCTGGGCGCGTCCGCGCTGGCGGCGGTAGGTGCCGTGCTGATGGCCGGGGCCTTCATCCTCGGGCCGGGCGTGACCTTCGCCCCCTAAGAGAACCGCCACGCCTCCTGCGCCGCGCGCATCGGGGCGCGGGCCTTGGCGCGGGTCTCCTCGTATTCGGCCACGGGGTCGCTGTCGGCGACGACGCCGGCACCCGCCTGGACGTGGATGCGGCCGCGGGCGAAGAGGGCGGTGCGCAGCACGATGCAGACATCGGCCTCGCCCTGCGAGGTGATGTAGCCGACCCCGCCGCCGTAGCCGACGCCGCGCTTGGTCGTCTCCAGCGCGTCGATGATCTCCATGGCGCGGACCTTGGGCGCGCCGGACAGGGTGCCGGCGGGGAGCGCCGCCAGCAGGGTGTCGACGGCGTCCAGATCGGGGTGGGCGTCGCCCTCGACGTTGGAGACGATGTGCATGACCTGGCTGTAGCGCTCGACCGCGAAGCTGTCGGTGACGCGGACGCTGCCGGGCGCGGCGACGCGGCCGACGTCGTTGCGGCCGAGGTCGAGCAGCATCAGGTGTTCGGCGCGTTCCTTGGGATCAGCCAGCAGTTCGGCCTCCAGCGCGCGGTCGGCCTCGGGCGTCTCGCCGCGGGCGCGGGTGCCGGCCAGCGGGCGGATGGTGACCCGGCCGTCCTTGCGGCGGACCAGGATCTCCGGGCTGGAGCCGGCCAGCTGGAAGTCGCCCATGTCGAGGAAGAACAGATAGGGCGACGGGTTCTGGCGGCGCAGGGCGCGATAGAAGGCGAAGGGATCGGCGGACCACGGCGCGTCGAACCGGTGGCTGAGCACGACCTGGAAGATGTCGCCGGCCGCGATCCAGTCCTTGGCGCGCGCGACCATGGCGGTGAAGGCCGACTGGTCGACGGGGGAGGAGAAGTCCGTCTGGGTCGGGGCGGCCACGGTCCGCTCCGGAAGGGGCGCGCGCAGGGCGGCCTCGAAGGCGTCCATCCGGGCCTCGGCGGCGGCGCGGTCGCCGTCGCGGGCGGGGGCGACGACGACGATCTCGTGCTTCACCGAATCGAAGACGGCGATCAGGCCGGGGCGGGTCAGGACGGCGTCGGGCAGGTCCAGCGGGTCGGGGTTGGCCTCGCCCAAGGGCTCCAGCAAGCGGACCATGTCGTAGCCGAAGACCCCGAACAGGCCCGCGGCCATGGGCGGCAGGTCGTCGGGCAGGTCCAGCGCCGAGTCGGCGATCAGGGCGCGGAGCGAGACCAGCGCGGGGCGGTCGTCGGGGAGGAAGTCGCCGCCGTCGAGTGACGCCTCGGCCCGGCCGTCGCGGCAGCGCCAGACCACGTCGGGATCCAGGGTCAGGATGGAGAAGCGGCCGTTGGCGACGCCGCCCTCGACCGATTCCAGCAGGCAGGCGTGCGGCCGGCCGTGCGCGACCTTGAGGAAGGCCGAGACCGGCGTCTCCAGATCATCGACCAGACGCCGGACGACCGGCGCGCCGGCTGCCGTCATTGCGGGGCGGTCGCGGCCGGGGCCTCGCGCGGCAGGCCGAGGGCCTCGCGCGCCAGACCGACATCGAACTCCGCCTTCACCCGCGTCTGACCGGCGGCGATGGCGAGGTCGCCGAGGCCGTTGGCGAGGTCCTGGCCGATGCGCGGGCGCACCCGCTCTGCGATCGGGGCCACCAGGGCCGCGGCCGGCGGGCGGATCGCGTCGGTGACACCGACGACGAAGTCGGTCTCGGAGTTGACCTCGGCGAAGGCCTGGCCCTTGCCCTGGCCGAACAGGCCGGTGAGCGCGCCGACGCCCAGCGCGGCCTGGGTCTCCTCGTCCTGCTGGACGCCGGTGCGGACGATCAGCTCGGCGCCGGCCGAGCGGGCGACGGCGACGATGTCCTCGCCGGCGCGCAGTCGGCCGGCCAGTTCGTCGGCCTTGGCACGCAGCAGACGGTTGTTCTCGCGCTGGATCCAGGCGCGGGTCAGGTCCTCGCGCACCTCGTCGAGCGGGGGCAGGGCGGCCGGCTTCACGGCGTCGACGCGGACCGCGAAATACTGGCCGTTGCCGGCGTCGACGACGTCGCTGACGCCGCCCTGCTGCAGGCCCCAGGCAGTCTCGAAGACGGCGGGCGGGGCGTTGACCTGGGCGCCGGAGGCCGTGCTGCCGTCGCGCGACACGTCGGGGACGGGCAGGATGCGCGCGCCGACGTCGGCCACGGCCTGCTCCAGGGTGCGGCCCGAGCTGCGGGCGGTCTCGAAGCGTTGGACGCGGTCGAAGACCAGTTTGCGCTCGGCCTCGCCGCGGAGTTCCTGGACGATGGCCTCGCGCACGCCTTCCAGCGTGGCGGGCTCGGCGGCCTGGATGGCGCTGACGGCGACGACGGCGAAGCCGACGCGGGCCTGAACCGGGTCGCTGACGCCCGCGGCCGGCAGGCCGAAGGCGGCGCCGGCGACGGCCGGATCCGGGATGGCCGAGCGCGGAGTCTCGTCGTAGCGGGTGGGCTGCAGGCCGGCGGCGGCGGCGGCGGCCTCGGCGCTCTGGCCGCCCCGCATGGCCTGGGCCACGGCCTGGGCCTGCTGCTGGTTCGGCGCGGTCACGACCACGAAGCTGCGGCGCTCGGGCAGGGACAGGGCGTCCTTGCGGAACTCGAAGCGCTCCTGGACCTGGGCCTCGGTCACCTCGACCTGCTGGCCGGGGGCGTTGCCGAACACCACGATCGACAGGGTGCGCAGCTCGGGGCGGCGCAGTTGCTCGCCGTTCTCGGAGAGGAAGGCGTTCAGCTGGGCGTCGGTCGGCGTGCCGGCGCGGCCGGCCATGTCCTGGGTGACCCTGAACCAGCGGCCGTCGCGGATCTCCAGCGCCTGGGTCGCCACCAGGGCACCGTAGACGCGCGGGGTGCGGGCACCGGCGAACAGGGCGGCGGCGTAGTGGCGCTGCATGTATTCGTCGCGGAACTCCTGCTCCAGCTGGGCCGGGGTCAGGTTCGCCTGGGCCAGGGCCTGGGCGTATTTTTCCTCGTCGAACTTGCCGGTGATCTCGCTGAAGAAGGCGGGGATCTGGCGGATCTGCTTGGCGATCACGTCCTGTCCGGGACGGATGCCGGCCTTCCACGCCCAGGCCAGGAAGCCGAGGCGCTGGGCCTGGCTTTCGAGGTAGCGGACGTGAACGTTCTGGTCGACCAGCTCCTGGGCGGTGAGCGGGCGGCCCTGCTGTTCTTCCAGGTTCTGGCGGACGCGGTCGAAGTCGGTCCGGAACTGCGCCTCGTCGACGCTGCGGTCGCCTGCGGAGATGACGTGCCTCGGCCCCAGCTGGGCGAAGACGTCCATCTGCGTCCCCCCGGTGATCAGCAGGCTGAGCGCCAGCACGACCAGCAGGGCCATGGCCCACTTGGACTTGGCGAAATCACGGAAGCTGGAAATCATTCTTCAAGGCCCGACGGGTTGCGGCGCAGATCGCCCGACTGCGCGTATAGGCGGGGCGGGCGCGAGGGGGCAAGCGGGGAAGCGCCGGACCCGCTCCCCCGCCGCCCGGGCGGGGGAGCGGGCGGTGCTCAGTCGACCTTCAGGCGCAGGAAGACCATGCCGCCGTCGGGATCACCGCCGTAGGCCGCGTCCAGTCCCGCCGGGACCCAGTTCATGGCGTAGAGCGCGCCGATGCCGAGCTTGATGTCGGGCGACAGCCGCCAGTCGTGAATCACGCCGACCGAGGCCTTGGAGACGGTGAAGACGTCGCCATGGCCGCCGCCGACGGCCGGGAGCAATTCGTCGGTCTCGGTGCGCTCCACCCGCCCGAAGACCGTCCAGCGATCGTCCGGGCTGAAGGCCGTCTCGGCCAGCCAGGCGTCCTTCGACTCGTCATGATCGTTGGTCTTCCGGCCCCAGGCGAGAGTGGTGCCCCACCAGCCGTTCGCGCCGACCGGGCGCGCGTGAAGGACGCTGGCCGACCATTTCGTCTCGTCTTCGTCCGGCTCCAGCTGTTCGGGTGCCGTGACGTCCGCATAGGAGACCTGCAAGGACCATTCGGGTGCCGGGTTCCAGCTGGCGCGCGCGGCCCAGCTGTCGAACTCCGGGCTCTCGAGGTCGTAACGATCCTCGTCCGGCTCGCGTCCGCGGAAGGAGGAGGCCTCCAGCTTCACCCCGTCCCTGACCCAGCCGAGGGTGGCCACGCCGAAGACGATGTGGGTCGAGTCCAGCCAGTGATGGGTGATGGGCGCCTCGGGACTGTCCATCGCGCTCATGCGGTGCATGAAGGCCGGAGGGCCGAAGGCGGGCTCGCCCGGGAGGCCAACGTAACCGAACACGCTGGAACCGTCGGACAGGCGACGCGCATAGCTTGCCGAGAGCTCCATCACCAGCTCATGCGGATGCTGGCGGTCGATCAGGGGGTCGACGCCGTTCGCCGTCTCGCCCGCGGCAAGCAGCAGCGGATAGCCGTCCTTGCCCATGAAGGGGTCCGGGCTGAGCATGGCGCGGAAGTTCAGGGTCGAGCCGTCGGCGAAATCGCGCCGGGCCGAGCCCATGACCATGCCGGCGACGAAGGTTTTCTGGTCGCCGCGCGGCCCGTTCTGCCGGTCGTAAACGAGATTGAGCAGGGCGTGGCCCATGAAGGTCCAGGCACCACTCGACCAGTGGATGCCGCCGTGGCGACCGAGGTCGGGCTGCCAGCTGGTGCCGGAGGCGTCACGGGACAAGGGCCAGGCGCCGAGGGGGCTGGTCATGGCGTCGTGAGCGGCGTGGCCGGCGTGCGGATCCTGGTGGGGCGCCGCATCAGGGTCGGCGTGCACGGCGTGGGGATCGGCCGCGGGCTGATGCGCCGCATGGGGGTTCGGCTGCGGTGCCGGGTGGTGGGCGTGATCCTGCGCCGCCGCGGGAAGCGCGAGCGCGAGCAGGGAGGCGCCGGTCAAGGGCGCGAGATGTCGAAGGGCCAAGTCGGCCTCCTGTTCAGAAATGTCGGGTTCGGGCGCGCGGCGCCCGGCGATTTCAGATCGCGACATCTCTGGGAGGATGGGGGTCCGGTCCGGGGCTCAGGCCCGTCAGCGGGCCGGGTAGAACGCCGCCGTCGATCCAAAGTCCCGGGTCCACGGCGGGAGCCGGCGGGGCAGTGGGCAGGGCGGCGGCGACGCATGCGACACAGCAGGCCACTCCCTTCATCTCAGGCCCGGCAGTTCCGGACTGATCCTGCTCTGCGTGATCGCTCGCGGCGGACCCGTGACAGGGCGGCGGCGCATGGTCCGGGGCGGCGGCCACGGCTGTGCCCACGCCCAGCAGAAGCACCGCCAGGACGCCCGCGACCAGCATGACCGAGCGGATCAGCGCCATGACGACAGGGTAGGCTTCATGCCGCGTGGCTTCAAGCCGCGCCGATCAGGGCCAGCCATTCGTCCTCGGTCAGGACCCTGACCCCGTGCTTCTGCGCCTCGGCCAGTTTGGAGCCGGCACCGGGGCCGGCCACGAGCAAGTCGGTCTTCTTCGACACGGAGCCGGAGACCTTGGCCCCGAGGGATTCGGCGCGGGCCTTGGCCTCGTCGCGGGTGAATCGCTCCAGGGCACCGGTGAAGACCACGGTCTTGCCGGCAACCGCGGTGTCGGTCTTGGGCCGTTCGGCGTCCTCGACGCGGTCCAGCTGCTCGATCAGGGCGTCGACGACGGCGCGGTTGTGCGGCTCGTGGAAGAAGGCGGCGATGGCGCGGGCAGCGACGGGACCGACGCCGGAGACGCCCGCGATCTCGCCGAGGGTGGTGGAGGGGCCGTCCTCGCGAGCGATGCGCGCCAGCTCCACGATCGCAGGCCAGTCGGGGGCGAGGGTAGCCAGGGCCCGGCGTGCCGGGGCCGCGACCCCCGGGAAGGCGAGGGCCAGTTTCTGGTCCAGCGGCGCCTCGGGCCAGGGATCGGTGGCGGACAGGTCGGCAGAGGCCATCACCGAGAGGGTGCGGGGCGAGACGCCGTGACCCTCGGCCAGCCGGGTCCAGTCCGGCGAGGGCAGGCCGGACGCCGCTTCGAGGGCGGCGGCGTGGAAGGCGCTCCACGCGCCGAAGTGGCGGGCCAGCAGGAGGGAGGTCTGCTCGCCGATCTCGCGGATGCCCAGCGCGAAGATCAGACGGTCCAGCGCGATGACCCGGCGCGCGTCGATGCCGGCGACCAGATTGGCGACGCTGGTCTCGCCATAGCCGTCCTCGGCGCGCAGGGCGTCCAGTTTCGCCGCGTCGCGGGCGAGGCGGAAGATGTCGGCGGGTTCTTTCAGCCAGTCGCGCTCGTGGAAGGCGATCAACTGCTTTTCGCCAAGTCCTTCAATGTCGAAGGCGCGGCGACCGACAAAGTGCTTGAGGCGTTCGACAAGCTGGGCGTCGCAGATCAGGCCGCCGGTGCAGCGGCGGCGCACCTCGCCCTCGGGTCGCTCGGCCTCGGAGCCGCAGACGGGGCAATGGGTGGGGAAGAGGTAGGGCTTCGCGTCGGCCGGACGCTTGTCCAGCACGACCGACACGATCTGGGGAATCACGTCTCCGGCGCGCTGCAGCACGACAGTGTCGCCGATGCGCACGTCCTTGCGGGCAATCTCGTCCTCGTTGTGCAGGGTGGCGTTGCGGACGACCACGCCGCCGACGGTGACCGGGTGCAGGCGGGCGACGGGGGTCAGGGAGCCGGTGCGGCCGACCTGGATGTCGATGCCCTCGAGTACGGTCTGGGCCTGCTGGGCCGGAAATTTGTGCGCCACGGCCCAGCGGGGGGTGCGGGCGACGAAGCCCAGCCGCTGCTGCCAGTCCAGCCGGTCGACCTTGTAGACGATGCCGTCGATGTCATAGCCGAGCCCGGCGCGGTCGGACTGAAGCGCGTCATACAAGCCGATCAGGGCCTCGGCGCCTTCGACCCGGGTCGAGCGCGGGTTCACCTGAAACCCCCAGCTTTCCAGCAGTTTCAGCGCCTGACTTTGCGTTTCGGCGAAGAGCTCGGAGGTCTCGCCCCAGGCATATGCGAAGAAGCGCAGAGGACGCGCCGCGGTGATCGCCGGATCCTTCTGGCGCAGGGAGCCGGCGGCGAAGTTGCGGGGGTTGGCGTAGGTGCGGCGCCCCTCGGCCTCGGCCGCGCGATTGAAGGCGTCGAAGCCGTCGTTGGGCGCGTAGACCTCTCCCCGGATCTCGATCACGGACGGCCAGCCCGAGCCCTGCAGCGTCTGCGGCACGTCCTCGAGCGCGCGCAGGTTGGCGGTGACGTCCTCGCCCGTCTTGCCGTCGCCGCGCGTGGCCCCGACGACCAGAACGCCGTCCTGGTAGCGCAGGCTGGCCGACAGGCCGTCGATCTTGGGCTCGACCGCGAAGGCGACGGGCTCGTCGGCGGGCAGTTTGAGGAAGCGGCGGATGCGCGCCTCGAAATCCCGGACTTCCTGCGCGTCGAAGGCGTTGTCCAGCGACAGCATGGGCACGCCATGGCGCACCTCGGCGAACTGGCCGGAGACGGCCGCGCCGACGACCTGCGAAGGGCTGTCCTCCCGGGTCAGTTCGGGGAACCGGTCCTCGATGGCCAGGGCCCGCCGCTTGAGCGCATCGTAGTCGGCGTCGGAGACTTCGGGCGCATCCTGCTGATGATAAAGCCGATCGTGATGCGCCAGTTCGGTCGTCAGCCGAGCCAGCTCCTCGCGGGCCTGGTCCAGGGTCAGGTCGTCGACGGCGATCTCGCTCATGGCCGATGGCTAGCAGGCGGCGCAGCGCCTCGCCACGGTCATGATCGCCCGGGATGACGCGAACTTAAGCTGACGCCGCCGCACAGGCGGTCTAGCGTCGCGCGACCATCCAAGGAGCCCGCATGCGCCTGCACGTCTCGTCCGCCGCCCTGATCGCCGCGCTCGTCCTGAGTGGCTGCATGACCGCCGCCGAAGCACCGTCCGCGCCCGCTGCGCCGGCGGTGGACGCCCAGCTGTGGTCCGACCTGTCGATTCTGGCTGCCGACGACATGCAGGGGCGGGGGCCCTCGACGCCGGGTGGGGAGAAGGCGCGGGCCTACATCGTCTCGCGCTTCGAGGAGATGGGCATCGCCGCCCCGGCGATGGGACGGCTGCAGCCGTTCGAGGCCACCACGCGGCGCGGCGCGACGGTCCAGGGCGTCAATGTGCTGGGCATGATTCCCGGCACCCGCCGCGGCGACCGCTACATCGTCGTGACCGCCCACTACGACCACGTCGGTGCGCCGGACGGGGTGATCCACAACGGCGCCGACGACAACGCCTCGGGCGTGGCGACCATGTTGGCGCTGGCGGCGGATCTGAAGCGTCAGGCCCCCGAGCACAGCGTTATCTTCGTCGCGTTCGACGCCGAGGAAAGCGGGCTGCTGGGCGCGAAACACTTCGTCGAGGCCCCGCCGGTGCCGCTGGAATCGATCGCCCTGAATCTGAATTTCGACATGACCGCGCGGGCCGAGACCGACGGCAAGCTGTGGGTTACGGGCACCTATCAGCACCCGACGTTCCGTCCCCTGCTGGAGGGGATCGCGCCGGTCGGCGGAATCTCGCTGGCGTTCGGCAAGGACACGCCGGAGGACACCGGCGCGAACAACTGGGTCGAGGCGTCGGACCACGGTGCCTTCTTCCGCGCGAACGTGCCGTTCCTCTACCTCGGGGTGGAGTTTCACCCCGACTATCACAAGCCCACGGATGACGTGGAGCGGGTGCAGCCGGCGGTGTTCCAGTCGTCGACGACCCTGGCGATCCAGAGCTTCCGCGCCCTGGACCAGGGTCTGGGACGCTAGGTCCTCACCCCTTCGCCAGGCGATCCGGGCGAGCGATCAGCCAGAAGCCCAGACCGCCGCCCGCGCCGGCGCACATGCCAACGAGGATGGCGATCCAGCCGTCCGGCTGGAATCCGGAGAAGCTGACGCCCAGCAGCAGGCCGGTCAGGATACCGGCCAGCACGTAGGGCGCGCGCCGCGTGCGGCCCATGCGCATGAGCATGACGTGGGCCGGCACGCCGATGATCGCCGCCGTCGGCAGGGCCAGAAGCGAGATCATGGCGCTGAAGGTGATGAAGGTCTGCGAGCCCGCGGGCGCGCCCTCGCCCTGTGCAGACAGGTTGAGGACCATGGCCCCGACCAGACCGCCGACCATGCCGGCGACCATGACGGCCAGTACGAGGGTCAGGGCGCGACGCATCGGCGGATCAGCTCACCGTGGCCTTGACGATCTTGCCCGGGCTGCGCGGCGGCTCGCCCTTGGGCAGGGCGTCGACGTGCTCCATGCCCGACTCGACCACGCCCCACACCGTGTACTGGCGGTCCAGGAAGGTGGCATCGTCCAGGCAGATGAAGAACTGGCTGTTGGCGCTGTTCGGGTCCGAGGTGCGGGCCATGGAGCAGGCGCCGCGCACGTGGGGCTCGGCGGAGAATTCCTGCTTCAGGTTCGGCTTCTTGGAGCCGCCCGTGCCGGTGCCGGTCGGGTCGCCGCCCTGGGCCATGAAGCCCGAAATGACGCGGTGGAACACCACGCCGTCGTAGAAGCCCTCGTTCGCCAGCTCGGTGATGCGGGCGACGTGGCCCGGGGCCAGGTCGGGGCGCAGTTTGATGACCACGTCGCGGGCTTCGCCGTCGCCGACGTCGAGAGTGAAGGTCAGGGTGTCGGCCATCGGGCGCTCCTTTTCGAATTGCGCGGGTGATAGCCGCTGGCGACGCGCGAGGCTATGGGGGGCGGATGAGCGAAGACGACAAGCCGCAGGAACGCCGCCGCATGGTGCGCCCGCCGACGGGCGGGACCGCGGCCGGCCGCGGCATGGGGGCCAAGATCAAGACGGCCGAGACCAAGTCCATGTCCAGCCAGCAGTGGATCAAGCGCCAGCTGTCGGATCCATGGTCCGAGCGGGCCCGGGCCGAGGGGTGGCGCAGCCGCGCGGCCTTCAAGCTGATGGAGATCGACGACCGTTTGGGCCTGATCCGTCCGGGTTCGCGGGTCATCGATCTGGGCGCGGCACCGGGGGGCTGGGTGCAGGTGGCCTTGCAGCGCGGGGCGAAGTCGGTGGTCGGGGTCGATCTGCTGATGATCGAGGACATTCCCGGCGCGCAGCTGATCCAGGCCGACTTCACCCATGCGGGCGTGGATCAGCAGCTGATCGATGCGTTGGGCGGCGCGCCGGACCTGGTGCTGTCGGACATGGCGCACAACACGGTTGGGCATCGCCAGACCGACCACCTGAAAATCATCGCCCTGATCGAGATCGCGGCGGACTTCGCCATCCGCACCCTGAAGCCGGGCGGGGCGTTCGTGACCAAGAATTTCCAGGGCGGCGACGCAGGCGGCGTGCTGGCGCGGCTGCGGACCGAGTTCGACGACGTGCGCCCGATCAAGCCCAAGGCCAGCCGCAAGGACTCGTCGGAGGTCTATCTGGTGGCGCGCGGACGCCGCGGCTGAGCCACGAAAAAGGGCCGGAGCGTCGCCGCCCCGGCCCTTCGGTCATTGATCGGTCGGGCGTCAGCGCCGGCCGAAAATCATGTCGCTGAGCTTGCCGAAGAAGCCCTTGGGCTCTTCCTTCTTCGCCGGGGACGGCGCCGGCGCAGCGGCCGGAGCGGCAGGCTTGGGCGCGGGCGCCGCGGCGGCAACGGGCGCGGGCTTCGGTGCGACGGCGGGTTTGGCGGCGGCCGGCTTGGGCGCAGCGGCCTTGGCCGGCGCGGACTTCACGGCGGGCTTCGGCTTGGCCACGGCCTTCGGAGCGGCCTTGGGCGCCGCCTTCACCGCGGGTTTGGCGGCCGCGGGCTTCGGCTTGGCAACCGCTTTTGCGGCGACGGGCTTCTTCGCGGCGACCGGAGTCTTGGCGGCGGCCGGTTTGGCGGCAGCCTTCGGCGCGGCTTTGGCGGCGGGCGCAGGCTTGGGCTTGGCGACGGCCTTGGGTGCCGGAGCTTTTGCAGCGGTCGCCTTGGGCGCCGCCGGCTTCTTCGCGGCGACGGCGCTCGACTTCGCGGCCGGTTTCGGCTTGGAAGCGGCGGACGCCGGCTTAGACGCGGCGCTGGACTTGGATGGTGCTTTGGCCATGAACTCCCCGACCCCTCGGATGTGTGTTCGGTCGACGCGGAACACCTCGTCCCGCGCCTGCTCGATTCGGCATGATAACGAGGTTTGAGAAATGTCCGAATCCGCACTCCAGATTGTCGCCCGCGGCCCGCGTGAGGTCGCCGAGGCCGCTGCGGAGCGCCTCGATTCGGATCCGCTTCTGGAAGGCGCGACCTATTCCATTCTCGAGGAGGACGAGGACCTCGGCGTCTGGCGCATCGACGCCTTCCCGACGACGAACGAGGAGGCCCGGGGCATCGAGGCGGCGCTGCGGGGCTGCGAGGGCCTCGAGGTCATCGTCGAGAAGCTGGCTGACGCCGACTGGCTGGCCATGTCGCTGTCGGGCCTGCCGCCGGTCGAGGCGGGGCGCTTCTTCGTCTACGGTGCCCATGATCAGGGCAAGGTGCCCGAGGGTCGGGTGACGCTGAAGATCGACGCCGGCGCCGCCTTCGGCACGGGTCACCACGGCACGACGGTCGGCTGTCTCGAGGCGTTCGACGAACTGCTGAAGACCGAGCGGTTCGACAAGGTGCTGGACGTCGGCTGCGGCACCGGCGTGCTGGCCATTGCGGCGGCGAAGACGGGTTCGCCCGTCGCCGTCGGCACCGACATCGACGAGCCCTCGGCGCGCATCGCCAACGAGAACGCCGAGATCAACGGGGCGACGTGCGACTTCTATTTCGCGGACGGCCTCAGCGATCCGCGCATCGCGCAGCACGTGCCGTACGATCTGGTGTTTGCCAACATCCTGGCCGCGCCGCTGGTCGAGTTGGCGCCCGAGATCGCTGGCGCCCTGAAGCCGGGCGGGGTGGCCATCCTGTCGGGACTTCTGCGGACCCAGGAGGAGCGGGTTCTGGAGGCGTATCGACCACTGGGCTTTGTTGTCGAGCAGACGATTCATCACGACGCCTGGAGCGCGCTGGCGCTGCGTCTGAAGGGTTAAGGAACGCGAAGCCCAGCGGAGCCGTTTCGCCTCCCGAACTGGAGGAGTTCCGCGTGACCTACACCGACCCCAATGATCCGAACCGCCCGACCGTCGTGGTCGATCCGGCGCCCGTCTACACCGAGACGACAGAGACGGTGGTCGTGCGCGAGTCCAACACCGGCTGGTGGATTGCCGGGGTCCTCGGCGGGCTGGTGATCATCGCCGTGATGTTCATCCTGTTCAGCCGGCAGGGGCCGCAGACCGACGACCAGATCCTGGCCGCGGAGGTCGCGTCGGCCGAGGCGGAGGCCCAGGCCCTGCAGGCCGCCGCCGCCGGCCAGATCGCCGGGGCCCAGGCCAGCGTCGAGGTCGCCCGCGCCAACGCCGCCCGCGCCGAGGCCGACGCCCGCGCCGCCCAGGCCCGCGCCGCCGAACCGGTGGTGATCGAGCGCGAGGTTCCGGTCGTCGTTCAGCAACCGGCCCCGACCGGCGGCACGGCGGTGGTCACGCCGACGACGCCGCAGGGCTGATCGCGGACTTGCGGTGGGGCGGCGCGACGTTAGGTTCCGCCCCATGCGCCAGTCCTTCGACGAAACCACCGATCCGTCCTTCGGGGCGAAACACCTTCCGCGGGTCCGCGCCCGCATGGCGGAGCAGGGGCTGGACGGTTTTCTGGTCCCGCACGAGGACGAGCATCAGAACGAGTATCTGCCCGAGGCCAACGATCGTCTGGGGTGGCTGACGGGCTTCACCGGTTCCGCGGGTGCCGGGGTGGTGCTGAAGGACCGGGCCGCGGTGTTCGCCGACGGGCGCTACACGGTGCAGGTCCGGGCGCAGGTCGACGCGGGGCAGTTCGAGATCCTGGACCTGGTCGAGGGCGGCGTGCCCGCATATCTGGAGAAGGCACCGAAGGGGGCGGTGATCGGCTATGACCCGCGCCTGCACAGCCCGGACTCGCTGGCCACGTTGAAACGCGCCGCGGCGAGGGCGGGGGCGGAGCTGAAGGCCGTCGACGTGAACCCGCTGGATCTCGCCTGGGGCGACGCCCGCCCGGCCCAGCCCGCCGCGCCGGTGGTGCCGCATCCTGACCAGTATGCCGGCGAAAGCGCGGCCTCGAAGCGCCAGCGCATCGGCGCGGCGATCGAGGCGAAGGGGGCCGACTGCGCCGTGCTGACGGCACCGGCGTCGATCGCCTGGCTGTTCAACATCCGCGGCGGCGACGTGATCCGCACGCCCCTGCCGCTGGGACAGGCCATCGTGCATGCCAACGGCACGGCAAAGCTGTTCCTCGATCCGCGCAAGGTGACCAACGAACTGCCCGGCTGGCTGGGCGAGGACGTGACGCTGGAAAATCCGGCGACGGTAGAGGCGGCATTGGCCGATCTGGGCGACCGGCGCGTGCTGATCGATCCCGCCCAGTCGGCGGCCTGGTGGTTCGACCGGCTGGAGACGGCGGGCGCCCAGATCGTGCGGGGCATGGACCCCTGCACCCTGCCGCGCGCGGCCAAGAACCCGGTCGAGATCGAGGGCAGCCGTCAGGCGCACATCCGCGACGGAGCTGCGCTGGCGCGGTTCCTTCACTGGGTGGACACCGTCGCGCAGGAGACCCTGCCGGACGAGCGCGAGGTGGCCGAGGCACTGGAGCGGTTCCGCGAGGAGACCGGCGCGCTGAAGGACCTGTCGTTCGACACCATCGCCGGGGCGGGGCCGAACGGTGCCCTGCCGCACTACAAGCCCGTGACCCGGACGCTGCGGCGGATGGAGAAGGGCAGCCTGTTGCTGGTCGACGGCGGCGGCCAGTATCTGGACGGCACCACGGACGTGACGCGGACCGTGGCCGTGGGCGAGCCGACGGCGGACCAGCGGCGCATGTTCACGCTTGTGCTCAAGGGGCACATCGCGATGGCCGTGGTGCGCTTCCCGGCGGGCACGACGGGGCACCAGCTGGATGCGCTGGCGCGTCTGCCGATGTGGATGGCGGGTCTGGACTATGACCACGGCACGGGTCACGGCGTCGGCAGCTATCTGGGCGTGCACGAGGGGCCGCAGCGGATCGCCAAACTGGTCAACACCCAGCCGCTGCTGACCGGGATGATCCTGTCCAACGAGCCCGGATATTACCGCGAGGGGCACTGGGGCATCCGCATCGAGACGCTGCAGGTCGTGACGGAGCCGACGGTCATCGCGGGCGGGGAGCGGCCGATGCACGGGTTCGAGCAGCTGACCTTCGCGCCGCTGGACCGGAAGCTGATCGACGTCGACCTGCTGACCGCCGAGGAGCGGGCCTATGTCGACGCCTATCACGCCGGGACCCTGGCCAAGGTCGGCCCGCTGCTGGACGGCGAGGTCCGGGGCTGGCTGGAGCGTCAGTGCGCGCCGCTCTGATCCTGACGTTCGCGCTGGCGGCGACGCCGGCGACCGCGCAGGTCACCCGCCTGCCGGCCGAGTCGCTGGACGTCATCGCGCCGGAGAGCCGGGTCGAGGGCGAGCCGGGGCGGATGCGGATCGTCGAGGCGCGGTGCCGGCCCGGCGGCCTGCCGGGCGTGCGCCAGAGGATCGTGGACGTGGCGGCGGGGGAGTGGGGCGTCTTCGGCTTCCAGACCGTGGACGCGACGCAGGTGCAGCGGCGTGTCCTGCCCGACGGCGTGGTGGCCGACGCGGCGAATCCTCGACTGGCCGCGCCGCGGCAGGCCCGGCCATTGAGCCGCATCGGCCGGTGGGAGAGCGATCCGGCGACCTGGGCGCTCGTGGCCGGCTACTGGTCGGCGACCCCCGATGGCCCCGATGTGCTGGCGCGGCAGAACCGCCAGTGGCGCGACGGCGACGGCGAGCTGAACTGGGTCGAGCCGTGGTCGGCGGCCTTCATCAGCTGGACCATGTGTGAATCCGGGCTGGACACGCCGGCGCTGTTCCGGCGCGACATCTCGCACCGGGTCTATGTCGATCAGGCGATCCGTGCGGCCGACGGGGCCGAGCCCGACGCCGCCTATGAGGCGCATGATCCCGGCGAGCGGCCTCTGCTGCCGGGCGATCTGCTGTGCAACAGCCGCGGACGGTGGCGTTACCAGACGGTTGAGGACCGGCGGCCGGACCTGGGCGAGTACGCGGGCATGCACTGCGACGTGGTGGTGCGCGTGTTTGACGACCGGGTGGCGGTGATCGGCGGCAATGTGATCCAGGGCGTGACCCTGACGTTGATTCCTCTGACGGGGCAGGGGAGCGCCCATCCCCGGCCGGTCGGCGCGGAAGATCTGGCGGGCGCGCGGACCCTGTTCGCCCATCTGGTGCTGCGCAGCGACCCGATCCCCGGCGACGCCCTGGACCGGACGCCGACGGTGCGCGCCCTGCGTTGAACCAGCAGGGTGCGCCGCCCATGTGAGGGGCGAACCTTCCGACAATCCAGGAGACGCCGGATGAAGACGCGCACGCTGGGCCCGCGCGGCCCCGAGGTTTCGGCCCTCGGCCTGGGCTGCATGGGCATGGCCAGCTTCTACGGCACGCCGTCGGATCAGGCGGCGGCCACGGCTGTGATCCATCGCGCGCTGGAGCTGGGCATCACCTTCTTCGACACCGCCGAGATGTACGGTCCGCACATCAACGAGCGTCAGGTCGGCGAGGCGCTGAAGGACCGGCGCGACAAGGCCTTCGTGGCCACCAAGTTCGGCGTCTACTACGGGCAGGAGCGGGTCAACGACGGCCGCCCGGAGAACGTGCGGCGCGCCATCGACGGCAGCCTGAGCCGCCTCGGCATGGATCACGTCGACCTCTACTACCTGCACCGGGTCGATCCGGCCGTGCCGATCGAGGAGACGGTCGGGGCGATGGGGCAGCTGGTGACCGAGGGCAAGGTGCGGTTCCTGGGCCTGTCCGAGGCCGCTCCGGACACCCTGCGCCGGGCGCACATGACGCATCCGATCACGGCGCTGCAGACCGAATACTCCCTGTGGAGCCGCGACCCCGAGGACGAGCTGCTGGCCACGTGCGAGGCGCTGGGGGTCGGCTTCGTGCCCTACAGCCCGTTGGGACGCGGCTTCCTGACGGGACAGATTACCAGGCCGGAGGATCTGGAGGAGGGCGATTTCCGCCGCAGCAATCCGCGCTTCAGCGGCGAGAACTTCCAGAAGAATCTGGATCTGGTCGAGGCGGTGAAGGGCATCGCTGCCGACAAGGGCGTGACCGCGGCGCAGCTGGCGCTGGCCTGGGTGCTGGCGCAGGGGGCCAACCTGGTGCCGATCCCCGGCACGCGCCGGGTGGCGACGCTGGAAGAGAATGCGGCGGCGGTGGATCTGGAGCTGACGGCCGAGGATCTGGCCCGGATCGAGGCGGTGTTCCCCAAGGGGGCCGCGCAGGGCACGCGCTATCCGGAAGCGGGGATGAAGTCGGTGAACCGCTGACGGCGGTTGAGCCCCGCCCCGCGGAACGCTAAGCCCCGCTCATGCATGACGTGAAAGCCATTCGGGACCGGCCCGACGACTATGTGGCCGGGTGGACGCGCCGCGGCGTCGAGGACGCGCGGGCGCTGGTCGACCGGATTCTGGAGCTGGACCGCGCGCTGCGCGCCGCCCAGACGGCGGGGCAGGAGGCGCTGGCCGCGCGCAACGCCGCGTCCAAGGCCATCGGTGCCGCCATGGGCAAGAAGGACATGGCCGAGGCCGACCGGCTGAAGGCCGAGGTCGAGGGGCTGAAAGGCCAGATCGCCGGTGCCGAGGAGACGGAGCGCACGGTCGGGTCGACGCTGCGCGACCTGCTGGCCGGCCAGAAGAACCTGGCCGCCGACGACGTGCCCGAGGGCGAGGATGAGAGCGGCAACGTCGAGGTCGGGGCCTGGGGCGAGCCGCGCCGCACCGGCCCGGCCAAGGATCACGCCGATCTGGGCGAGGCGCTGGGCCTGCTGGACTTCGAGGCGGCGGCGAAGATGTCGGGCGCGCGGTTCGCGGTGCTGAAGGGCGGGCTGGCGCAGCTGGAACGCGCCATCGGCCAGTTCATGCTGGACCTGCAGACGGACAGGCACGGCTATCAGGAAGTGAACCCGCCCCTGCTGGTCCGCGACGAGGCGATGTTCGGGACGGGGCAACTGCCGAAGTTCGAAGAGGACTTGTTCCGCGTCGGCGAGCATCTGCTCATCCCCACCGCCGAAGTCTCCCTGACCAACCTCGTGCGGGAGACGATCCTGTCCGAGGACGAACTCGCCGAACCGATGCGTCTCACCGCTTTGACCCCATGCTTCCGGGCCGAGGCGGGGTCGGCGGGGCGGGATACGCGCGGGCTGATCCGGCAGCACCAGTTCAGCAAGGTCGAGCTGGTCTCGATCGCACGGCCGGAGGAGTCCGAGGCCGAGCATGAGCGGATGACGGGATGTGCGGAATCCGTGCTGAAGGCGCTGGACCTGCCGTACCGGCGGATGTTGCTGTGCGCCGGCGACATGGGCTTTTCGGCGAAGAAGACCTTCGATCTGGAGGTCTGGCTGCCGTCGCAGGGGACGTTCCGCGAGATCTCGAGCTGCTCCAACTGCGGGGACTTCCAGGCCCGACGGATGGACGCGCGGTTCAAGCGGGCCGGCGAGAAGAAGACCGAGTTCGTGCACACGCTGAACGGCTCCGGCCTTGCGGTCGGACGGACGCTGGTCGCGATCATGGAAAACTATCAGGACGAGGGCGGGCGCATCGCCGTGCCCGAGGTGCTGAAGCGCTACATGGGCGGGGTCTCGCACGTCGGATGAGAATCCTCCTCACCAATGACGACGGGATCGACGCCGAGGGGCTGGCGTGCCTGGAGAAGGTCGCGCGGCGGTTCTCGGACGACGTCTGGACCGTGGCGCCGCTGGCCGAGCAGTCGGGCAAGGGACGGGGGATCACCCTGACCGAGCCGCTGCGGGTGCATGGCTATGGCGACAAGCGGTTCGCGGTCACCGGCACGCCGACCGACTGCGTGGTGCTGGCGGTCAATGAGTTGATGGACGCGCCGCCGGATCTGGTGCTGTCGGGCGTCAACCGCGGACACAACGTCGGCGAGGACTGCTCCTATTCCGGCACGGTGGCGGGCGCGCTGCAGGGCATGGCGTTCGGCATCCGCTCGATTGCGCTGAGCCAGTCGCTGGAGCGGTTCCACGACGAGGTGACGGCGCACTGGGAGACGGCGGAAGAGTTCGCGCCGGGCATCATCGCGCGGCTGCTGGAGTCGAAGTGGGCGCCCGGTGTGGTGATGAACCTGAACTTCCCCGCGCGGCCGCCCGAACAGGTGACCGAGGTCGAGGTGACGACGCAGGGCTTCCGCGTCGCCGGCGAGATGGCGGCGGTGAAGCGCACTGACCTGCGCGGCCGCGACTACTGGTGGATGAGCTTCCGCGGCACGAAACAGGACCATGCCCCGGGCACCGACCTGCGCGCCATGGACGACGGGAAGATCAGCGTCACGCCGCTGCACATCGACCTGACGCACCATGCCAGCGTGCATGACCTGAAGGGCATGCTGGGCGGGGCGCCACCGAAGCGAGTGGGCGGATGAACCTGCGCGACGACCGGGCGGGGCGTCTGATCCTGCATCTGCGCCAGCAGGGGGTGACCGATCCCCGCGTGCTGGCGGCGATGGAGTCGATCGACCGCGCGGTCTTCGTGCACGAGCGGTTCCTGGATCAGGCGTGGGAAGATCAGGCCCTGCCGATCGACTGCGCCCAGACCATCAGCCAGCCCTACATCGTCGGCCTGATGACCCAGGCGCTGGAGGTGCAGCCGCGCCACCGCGTGCTGGAGATCGGCACGGGCAGCGGCTACCAGTGCGCGGTGCTGAGCCGGCTGGCGCGCTACGTCTATTCGGTGGAGCGCTATCGCAGCCTGCTGACCGAGGCCGAGGACCGGCTGAAGGCGCTGGAGATCGACAACGTCATCACCCGGCATGGCGACGGCGGTCTGGGCTGGCCGGAACAGGCCCCCTTCGACCGCATCATGGTGACGGCCGCCGCGCCGCACGAGCCGACCGAACTGCTGAAACAGCTGAAGCCGGGCGGAATTCTGGTCTGCCCGGTGGGTCGCACCTCGGTGCAGATGCTGAACCGCTATGTCGGCCAGCCGGACGGCAGTTTCAGCCGCGAGAGCCTGACCGAAGTGCGGTTCGTGCCGCTGGTCGAGGGCGCGGCCAAGGAAGGCTGAAACGGGGCGGCGTTCATCGGGGCGCCGCAAAATGGCGCCGATCTGAGGCTTGGCTCCGCATCGGGTTCCGGGCATCAGGGAGGTGACCGGACGCGCAGGCCAAGGGGAGATCCATGACCGCAGGACACGGGATGCGACGGGCCGCGGCCCTCGGGGCGCTGGCCACGCTGGCGCTGGGGATGGCCGCCTGTTCGACCTATCCGAGCGAGCCGCGCTATTCGACGCGCCCCGTGCCGATCGCGGTGCAGCCCGCGTCGACGGGCTATGTGGAGCCGGCGATGCAGCCGGGCGCCTATGAGCCGCCGCCCAACGCCGTGGTCCCGCGTGAGGACATCCAGGGCGGCGGACTGGCGCCGGTCGGGGTCAGCCCGGCCAATCCCTACGATTCGCCGCCGGCCCAGCCCGAACCGACCTATGACGATCCACCCCCGGCCGAACCCGTCTATTCCGCCGCGCCGCCGCCGGCCACCGAGACGGCCTATGAGCCGCCGGTCTCCGACCCGCCGCCCGCGCCGGTGATGGTCGCGGCGGGGGCCAGCTATGAGGTCCAGTCGGGCGACACACTGTACGGCATCGGCCGCCGCTTCCAGGCCCCGATCCAGACGCTGGTCGACCTGAACGCCCTGGGTCCGCGCGCGGCGATCCGGCCGGGCATGCGGCTGACCCTGCCCGACAGCGCCGTCGATCTGGGCCCCGAGGAGCGGGCCAGTGGTCCGTCGCCGCGCGGGGTGCGCGTGCCGGCGGGCACCGCGCCGCCTCCGCCTCCGCCGCCGCCGTCCGGGAACGCGGCCACGCCCCGACCCATGCCCGCGGCCCCCGGCGTGCTGAACTGGCCGGTGCGCGGCGAGATCCTGAGCCGCTTCGGCGCGACCGGTGTCAGCCAGAGGAACAGCGGCGTCGACATCGGCACCGCCGAGGGTGCCGAGGTCCGCGCCTCGGCCGCGGGGCGGGTCTACTATGTGGGCAACGTGGTCGCCGATCAGGGCCTGACGGTCCTGATCGTCCACCCCGACGGCTGGCGCACGGTCTACGCCCATCTGGGCTCAGAGCGCGTCAGCGAGGGCCAGGACGTGGCGGCGGGCGAGGTGATCGGCACGGCCGGGCGCACCCCGGGCAATGGTCCCAGCATGCATTTCCAGGTCTGGCGCGTGTTCGGTGACGAGCCGCGTCCGGTGGATCCGCTGACCGTTCTGCCACGCTGAACGGACGATCTCTCGTCGCCGCGTTGCATCCGGGCGACGTGCGCCCTAGGTTCCGCGCCTCTTGAATTCCACGGGCCTTCCGCGCCCGCACGCCTGGAGTGCGCATGACCGAAGCCGCCTCGACCGACCTGATCCTGATGGCCGCCGCCGCCGATCCCGGCATGCTGGGCCTGGTCATGCAGTTCGCGCCCTTCATCGCCATCTTCGTGCTGTTCTACTTCCTGCTGATCCGGCCGCAGCAGAAGCGCCAGAAGGAACACCAGGCCATGATCGGCGCGGTGAAGCGCAACGACGTGGTGGTGATGTCGTCGGGCATGATCGGCAAGGTGACCCGCGTCGAGAACGACGAGGTCATGGTCGAGATCGCCCAGGGCGTGAACGTCCGCGTGGTCAAGTCGATGATCGCCGACGTCCGCAACCGCACCGCCATCGCCGCCAACGACGCCAAGTCCTGAGCGCCTGACCGACCGACGGGGTCCCTGAAGCCATGATCCATCTGTCCCGCTGGAAGGTGATCCTTCTGGCCCTGTCCGTGGCGTTCGGCGTGCTGTTCGCCTTCCCGAACGTGCTGACGACCGCCCAGCGCGAGGCCCTGCCGGGCTTCCTGCCCAAGGGCGGCGTCAACCTGGGCCTCGACCTGCAGGGCGGCAGCTACCTGCTGCTCGAGGTCGACGTGTCGGAGATGCAGGCCGCGCGGCTGGAGAACCTGCGCGAGGACGTCGCCGCCAACCTGCGGACCGCGAACGTGACCGCCCTGACGACCACGCCGGACGAGGCGGGCGTGACGGTCACCTTCGTGGACCGCGCGGGGCAGGACGCCGCCTTCACGGCGCTGCGTCCGCTGACGCAGGCTGGTGGTCTGAACGCCGTGTCGGAGCGCACGATCCAGCGTCTGTCGGACAACCGCGTGCGGGTCGCCTATACCGATCAGGCCCTGCGGACGATGGGGCCGGACGCCGTGACCCAGTCGATCGAGGTGGTCCGCCGCCGGGTCGACGCCCTCGGCACGCGCGAACCGTCCATCACCCGTCAGGGTGCAGACCGCATCGTGGTCCAGGCCCCGGGCGAGAGCGATCCGGCCGCGCTTGAGCGCGTGATCGGCCAGACCGCCCAGCTGACCTTCCAGATGGTCGACGTCGAGAACAGCGTCGAGCAGGCGCTGGCGGGCATCGTGCCGCCGGATGCCGAACTGCTCTACGACGACCAGCAAACCCCCTATCTGGTGAAACGCCGCGTTCTGGTGTCCGGCGAGAACCTGACCCGCGCCGGCGTGGGCGCGGACCAGAGCGGCCGGCCGGCGATCGACTTCCGCTTCGACGGGGTCGGCGCGCGCCGGTTTGGCGAGGCGACGGCCGCCAACATCGGCAAGCCCTTCGCCATCATCCTGGACGGGCGCATCATTTCGGCCCCGACGATCCAGGGTGCCATTCCGGACGGCAACGGCCAGATCACCGGCAGTTTCTCGATCCAGTCTGCGGCCGAACTGGTCACCCTGCTGAACGGCGGCGCTCTGCCGGCACCGCTCGACGTGATCGAACGCCGGACGGTGACCGCCGAGCTGGGTGCCGACGCGGTGCAGGCCGGCATGGTTTCCACCGCCGTGGGCTTCGCCATCATCGTGCTGTTCATGTTCCTGGCGTACGGCGTCCTTTTCGGCGGCATCTCGGTTCTTGGTCTGCTGCTGAACGGTCTGCTGATCATCGCGGCCATGTCGATGACCGGTGCAGCGCTGACCCTTCCGGGCATCGCCGGTCTGATCCTGACCTTCGCCGTCGCCGTCGACGCCAACGTGCTGATCTACGAGCGGATGCGCGACGAGGCCCGACAGGGCCGCAGCGTGATCGCCAGTCTCGACGCCGGTTTCAACAAGGCCATGGGCACCATCATCGACGCCAACCTGACCACCCTCGTCGCCGCTCTGATCATGTTCATCTTCGGTGCCGGTCCTGTGCGCGGGTTCGCCTGGACGCTGACGATCGGCGTCTTCACCTCCATGCTGTCGGCCGTGTTGGTCGCACAGGTGGGTCTGGCCTGGTGGCTGAAGGTCGCCAAGCCCAAGAAACTGCCGATCGCGGAGTGATGGCGATGCGTGGATGGCCTCTGATCAAACTGCTGCCGACCAAGACGGACTTCAAGTTCGTCAAGTACGCGCGGGCCTTCGGCATCCTGTCGGCGGTGCTGTGCGTCGCGGCCGTCGTCGGCTGCTTCTATCCCGGCCTGAACATGGGCATAGACTTCCGCGGCGGCGCCTCGCTTGAGGTCGCAAAGCCCGCGGGGCAGGTCCTGGAGCTGGACGAGATCCGCTCCGCCGTGGGCGAACTGGGCTTGGGCGACGTCGGGGTGCAGGGCATCGCCCGGCGCGACACCGGTGTGGTCGACGGCTCGACGGCGATCCTGCGCTTCCAGGTCCCCGATGACCGCGACCAGACCCAGATCGTCCAGCAGGTCGAGGGTGCAATCACCCAGGCGGTGGGCGAAGTGACCTATTCTGGTGTCAGCGTGGTTGGCTCCAAGGTCTCGAGCGAACTGTTCATGTCGGGGCTTCTGGCGTTGGGCAGCGCGATCGTCCTGATGTTCGTCTATATCTGGTTCCGCTTCGAGCCACAGTTCGGCTTCGGCGCCATCGTCGGCCTCCTGCACGACGTGATTCTGGTGTTCGGGCTGATCGTGATCATGCGGCTGGAGTTCAGCCTGAACATGGTGGCCGCCATCCTGACCGTGATCGGCTATTCGATGAACGACACGGTGGTGGTGTTCGACCGTCTTCGCGAGAACCTGCGCAAGTACAAGACCATGCCGTTGGGTGAGGTGATCGACCTTTCGATCAACGAGACGCTGAGCCGCACCATCGTGACCGGCGTCACGGCCATCATGGTCCTGGCAGTTCTGGCCATCTTCGGCGGCGAGGCGCTGTTCGGCTTCTCGATCGCCCTGATGTTCGGCATCATCATCGGGACCTACTCGTCGATCTACGTCGGTGCGCCGGTGATCCTGCTGTGGGGCGTCAAGCGCGGCGGCGAGGAAGACCCGACCCCGGTCAAACTGGGCATGGCCAGCCGGCCGTAGGGCCGGTCAGGGCACGATGACGAAGCCCGGCGGGGCATTCTGCTCGACGTGCCCCGGATGGTACATGTCGATGTGGATCAGCGCCGTCTGCGGCTTGCCGCCGGCGCTGATCACCTCGTAGCCGTCGACGACCCCGCCGTAGGGGCTCATGCCCATGCTTCCCACGCGCTCGAAGGCGGGCGCGGTGCCGTCCTGGCAGCGAAGCCGGGCCAGATAGGCCCGCTGGCCACGCGGCATGTCGGCCCTGACCGGATTCTTGTCAGACCCCAACGGGTGGATCGACACACGCTGGGCGATACGCGCCGCCTCGGCCGGGTCGGGGCCGCCCATGAAGCCCAGAAGGTCGCCGTCGTCCGCAGCCGGCGAGGTTGTGCACGCCGCGAGGGCGGCGCTCGCCGCGATCATCGCCAGGGTCCGCATCATCAGTTCGTCTCCTCATTTCTCACATGCGACAGTCCGGGAGCGGGCGATGCCTGGCAACCTGGTTTCTCACTCTCCCCGTGGCCGCGCTCCGGGGATAGAGTGCGGCGACTCACGGCCGGGGAGGGCCGCAACATGGGCAATCTGCTTTCGAACTTCCGCAACACGGTCGTGCTCAGCCTCGTGCTCGCGGGGCTGATGATCTTCGCCTTCGGCCGCATCTCGGGCGGCGGCTTCGACCTGATCTTCTGGCAGGCGACGCTGCGTTGGGTGCACGTGGTGGCGGGTGTGCTGTGGATCGGCCTGCTCTGGTACTTCAACTTCGTGCAGATCCGGGTGATGCCGTCGATCCCCGCCGAGCTGAAGCCGGCGATCGGCAAGCACATCGCGCCCGAGGCGCTGTTCTGGTTCCGCTGGGCGGCCTTCGCCACGGTGGTGGCGGGTCTGGCCGTGATGTTCCTGCGCGGACACGCCTATGCGCTGGAAGTGGTCAGCTTCGGCCTGGCCGGCGGTCTGGTGCAGGGCGATCAGGGTTACATGCTGATGGGCGTCGGTGTGTGGCTGGCGATCGTCATGTTCCTGAACGTCTGGGGCGTCATCTGGCCGAACCAGAAGCGGGCCCTGGGCATCGTTGTGGTCGACGACGAGAAGAAGGCCAAGGCCGCGCGCACCGCCATGCTGGCCAGCCGCATCAACCTGCTGCTCAGCTTCCCCATGCTGACCTCCATGGCGATGTACCAGACCCTCTTTGGCTGATCTTGACGCCCAGGTCCGCGCCGCCGATCCCGACCGCTGGCTGGCCAGCCGGTTCGTCGTCGATGTTCGGGCGCGGGCGGACCTGATCGCCCTGTACGCCTTCGAGGCCGAGCTGATGGCCATCCCGACGCGCGTCAGCCAGCCCCTGCTGGCCGAGATGCGCTACGTCTGGTGGCGCGAGCAGATGGACGGCGTGTTCGCGGGCGAGCCGCGCAAGGGGCATCCGGTGCTGGAGGCCCTGGCGGGCGTCGTGTCCCGGCGCGGGCTGGATCGGGCGCCGCTGGACGCCCTGATCGACGCGCACGTCGACCGCGCGCACGGGCGGCCCCACGATCTGGAGGCCCTGTTCGTGGGTCCGATGCAGGCGGCGGCGCGGGTTCTCGCTGGCGCGGGGCATGACGAGGCGGTCGCTCCGGCGGCACGGGTGCGAGGGCTGACGCAGACGGGACGGTTCGACGAGGCGGCGTCGCTGCGGTCCGAAGCCAATGCGGCGCTGAAGGCTCTGCCGGTCGTGGCCTTCCCGGCGGTGGCGGCCGCCGCGCTCATGCGCCCCGACGAGCCGGAGCCGATCAAGCGGCTGCGCCTGACCTGGGCGGTTTCACGCGGGCGGCTCTGACGGTCAGATCACCGGGCTGAGGTCGGCCGGCACGGCGTCGTCGAAGAAGGCCGATCGCGGCGCGGGCGGTGTCAGAACGGCACCGGTGCGCCAATCCATGAAGGCCCGGCCCCAGTCCCTTTCGGCCCGGTCCCAGGCGTTCCCGCCGAAGCTCCGCACCGCCGCATGCATGGCCTGGACGCGCGCCGCGCCCACCTCCAGCTCGATCAGGGCGTCGCGGAAGATGTCGTCCGCCTCGGCCCGGCGGTCAGGCTGGCCGACGGAGTACAGCCAGTCGTGCACCACTGCCGCGATCGCGTGCCGACCGAAGGGCGGGATGATCTACCGCGCGATCAGCGGCATGGAGGCGAAGTCGGTGACATAGGCGGGCGGCACGACGATGACCCGCTTGCTGGCCTCATGCTCGTAGGCGAACGGTCGCAGGACGACCACCGTGGTCCGCCCGTCCCGCTCCAGCGCCTTTTTGTGGTTGATCGAGCAGACCAGCGGCTCCGACGGAGCCGCGACGGCGACCGCCTCGGAAAGGCCGCGCGCATCGGACGTGGAGACGCAGTGGAAGCCCATGGGGCGAGCCTACACCCGGCCGCCGGGGCGGCAAGCGTCACCCCGCGTCGCGCCAGGCCTTCAGGGCTTCCAGCGCCCGCACGCTCATCAGCCGCTTCTTCGCCCGGCCGCGCTCCTTCGGCGGAATGCGCTTGCCCTCGGCGTCGACGCGCGGGGCCTCCAGCGGCGGCAGCAGGCCATAGTTGACGTTCATCGGCTGGAATTTGGCGCCATCGAGGTGCCCGCCGGTGATGTGCTCGACCAGGGCGCCGATCGCGGTTTCGGGCGGCGGGGCCTGCAGCGGGCGGCCGAGGCGTTCGGCGGCGGCCAGTCGACCCGCCAGCAGGCCCAGCGCCGCGCTCTCGACATAGCCTTCGACGCCCGTGACCTGGCCGGCGAAGCGCAGCCGGGGCAGGGCCTTCAGGCGCAACTGGCGGTCCAGCAGCTTCGGACTGTTCAGGAAGGTGTTGCGGTGCAGGCCGCCCAGACGGGCGAACTGGGCGTTCTGCAGGCCGGGGATCATGCGGAAGATTTCGGCCTGGGCCCCGTGCTTCAGCTTGGTCTGGAAGCCGACCATGTTGAACAGCGTGCCCAGCGCATTGTCCTGCCGCAGCTGGACGATGGCGTGCGCCTTGACCTGCGGATCGCGCGGATTGGTCAGGCCGACCGGCTTCATCGGGCCGTGGCGCAGGGTCTCGCGGCCGCGTTCGGCCATCACCTCGATGGGCAGGCAGCCGTCGAAATAGGGGACGTGCTCCCAGTCCTTGAACTCGGCCTTGGGCCCATCCAGCAAGGCGTCGATGAAGGCGTCGTAGGTGGCCCGGTCCATCGGGCAGTTGACGTAGGCGGCGGCGTCGCCGCCCGGGCCTTCCTTGTCGTAGCGCGACTGCCGCCAGGCGATGTCGAAATCGATCGAGTCGGCGTGGACGATGGGGGCGATGGCGTCGAAGAAGCTCAGCGATTCCTCGCCCGTGGCCTTCAGGATGGCGTCGGCGAGGGCGGGCGAGGTGAGCGGGCCGGTGGCCACGATCACGCTGTCCCAGTCCTCCGGCGGCAGGCCCGCGATTTCCTCGCCGACCACGGTGATCAGGGGATGGTCCAGAAGGCGTTTCGTGACGGCCTCGGAAAAGCCCTCGCGGTCCACAGCCAGGGCACCGCCCGCGGGCACCTGATGCGTGTCGCCGGACGACATGATGATCGAACCAAGTTCACGCATCTCTGCATGAAGCAGACCCACGGCGTTGTATTCCCAGTCATCTGACCGGAAAGAGTTGGAGCAGACCAGCTCGGCCAGGCCATCGGTCTGGTGCGCGTCCGTCTTCACGCCCGCGCGCCGCATTTCGTGCAGGACGACCGGAACGCCGGCCTGGGCGATCTGCCAGGCGGCTTCGGAACCGGCCAGGCCGCCGCCGACGACGTGGATGGGGGAGGGAGTGGGGGAAGCGCTCATCGCGGCCTTCTAGCCACACCGGAGCGGTTCGTCAGCCCGCCCGCTGGCCGCAGGCCGACGCCGCGACTATGGTCCGGCCGCTTTCGGGGGATCGCACCATGCGCGCGCCGGCGCACGTCAGACGTTTTCGGGTCGTCGAGGCCGTGGCCGAGGGCCTGCGGGCCGTGCCGGCCGTGTGGGGCCGCTGCTGGGCGATCCTGCTGGTCCTGTGCGCCGTCGCCGCCCTGAACGTGGTGTCGACGGACGCTGGGGCCGGTGGACAGGTGCTGGCGGGGTTGCTGGTGCTGACGGCGCTGATGGCATGGGGCGCGGTCAACCGGGCGGCCGTTCTGGGGAACGACGCGGCGGCGCGAGGTCTGGGCCCCGGCGGCCTGCAGTTCGGGCGGATCGAGGTCGCCATGGTGGTGGCGCTGGTCCTGAACCTGCTGTTCCTGGCCATGATCATGGCGGTGCTGGTGCTGGTCGCGCTGGCCCTGTTCGGGGCCTCCGGCGTGGATCCGGAGGCGGTCCGCGCGCGCGACTGGGCCGCGGTGGGGCCGCCGTGGAAGCTTGCCGTTCTGGCCGCGGTGGGCGCGATCGTGCTGGCGGTGCCGGTCCTGCTGATCGTGCGGCTGGCCCTGTTCAGCCAGGCGACGGTGGGGCGGGGGCAGGCCGTCTCCCTGAACACCCTGGGCATCGCCACGGGCAGCTTCTGGCGGCTGCTGATCCTGCTGGTGATCGTCATCGCGCCGCCCGTCGTCTTGTCGGCGGCGACGCAGCGTGGGACGGTCCTGGCTGTGGGGGCGGCCGTGGGCGTCGCGGGGCTATGGCTGCCGTTCGCGGCGGGGGCTCTGGCGGCGGCCTATCGACGCCTGGAATACTGGAAGCCGGGGGGCTGACATGGCGAGACGTTTTTCCATCGGGGAGGCGGTCGGGGAGCCGTTCCGGCTGGCCTTCAAACGGCCGTTGATGACCATGGCCTGGGGCCTGATCACCATCGTGCCGTCCTTCATCGTCTTCGCGGCGATGGGGCCGATGTTCGCGGAAATGATCGAGAGCGGCGGACTGGCCGCGGCCGGAGGCCAGCCGGGCGCGAACGATTTCGAGACCTTCAACCAGTTCATGATGTTCCAGGCGTGGAGCGGGCTGTCCAACATTCTCAGCCTTCTCGCCCTGCTGGTGGTGACCACGGCGATCATCCGCGCGGTCCTGCGCGCGCCCCGGGGCGACGGGGCGGCCTTTCTCAGGCTGTCGAAGGACGAGTTCCACGTGGCGGTGATCGGCGTGGCGATCGTGGTCGGGGTCTGCATGATCGCGGCGCTCGGCATTGCCGCGATCGCCGCGTTCGGCATTGCCGGAGCGACCACGGGCGCGGCGTGGGCCATGTGGACCGCGGTGCTGATCGGCTTTGCGCTCGTTGCGGGCCTTCTCGTGCTGTGGGGCCGTCTGGCCCTGATCGCGCCGACGGCGGTCATCACCGGGGAGCTGGCGTTCGAGGCCGGCTGGCGCGCCGGTCGTCGCCAGACGGGACGTCTGTTCCTGCTGATGCTGGCGTTGATCGGGGTCTCCATCCTGATCGGGATCGGCATGATGGTGCTGTTCATCCTGGCAGCCATCATCTTCGGCGGCGGGCTGGAGGCCTGGGCCGACGAGGCGGCGGTCGAGGCCTGGATGCTGGCTCAGCTGGAGAACCCTCTCCCCCTGATCGCGGTCAGTCTCGTCGCCCTGATCCCGCTGTCGTGGATCCAGGGCTTCAGCACCGCGCTGTGGACGGCACCCTATGCGGTCGCGGCGCGCGGTCTGGCCCCGCTGCCGGACGCCGGCGGGGCTGACGCAGACGGCGGCGAGGTCTAGGGTCGGGGACATTCCGGCCAAAGGGGAGGGCAAGATGACGTTTTCAGCGACAGACGCCGCGTTCGAGGGATTCCGCGTGGTGCGGCGCAAGCCAACGGTGCTGCTGTGGTGGACCGGGGCCTATCTCGCCTTCATGGCGCTGATCGTCGTCATCGGCATCGGGCCGCTGGTGGCCATGATGGGGGCGATGGAAGCGCTGGACGGCGTGACCACGCCGACGCCGGAGGACATGGCCCCGGTCATGGCGGCGCTGGCGGGTGTGATGGTTCTCCTGTTTCCTCTGGGCCTGCTGTTCGGCGCGATGCTGAACGCCGCCGTGGCCCGCTCCGTTCTCGAGCCGCAGAAGTCGGCTTTCGGCTATCTGCGGGTCGGTGCCGACGAGCTGCGTGTACTGGCGGTGACGCTGGTGCTGGCGATCCTCGCCTTCATCGTCTTCGGGGTGATGTCGTTCGCCGGCGGCGTGATCGCAGGCTTGGCCGCGGTTGCGCTCGGGGATGCGGGCTGGGTCGCGGCGTTCGTGGTCGGCCTCGCGCTGGTCGCGGTCGGCATCTGGCTGGCGGCGCGGTTCAGCCTGGCGGTGCCGATCACGCTCGCGGAAAAGCGGATCGCCATCTTCGACAGCTGGGGCGTCACCAAAGGCCGCGTCTGGGCGATCATCGGCATGGCCATCCTGGCCTTCATCATGACGATCGTGGTGTCGATCCTGTTCAGCATCGTCACGGTCCCGGTCACCCTGGCGATGGGCATGTCGGGGGGCTGGGGTGAGCTGGCGCAGATGGAGGGCGCGCCGCCGGCCGAGATCTTCGCCGCGATGGGGCCGTTCCTGGCGGTGATGGTGATCTTCCAGGCGATTGGCGCGGCGTTGCAGCTGGCCGTGGCCTATGCGCCGTTCTCGGCCGCCTACCGCGCGATCAAGGGCGGGCCGGCGGCGGACTGATCCGCCGCCGTCCGGGGCCTCAGGCCCGCTTCTTCAGGGCCGCCACACGCGCCTTCCGGCGGGCTTCGTGGCGGTCCAGCACCTCCCTGAGATATTTGCCCGTCCAGCTGGCCGGATTCTTCGCCACGTCCTCGGGGGTGCCCACGGCGACGATCTCGCCGCCGCCGTCGCCGCCCTCGGGCCCGAAGTCCAGCAGCCAGTCGGCCACCTTGATGACGTCCAGATTGTGCTCGATCACGACGATGGTGTTACCGCTCTCGACCAGCTCCTGAAGCACCTCCAACAGCTTGCGCGTGTCCTCGAAATGCAGGCCGGTCGTCGGCTCGTCGAGGATGTAGAGCGTCTTGCCGGTGGCGCGTCGGGCCAGCTCCTTGGACAGTTTCACCCGCTGGGCCTCGCCGCCTGACAGCGTCGTCGCCGGCTGGCCGACCTTGACGTAGCCCAGACCCACCCTCTCCAGCGTCAGCATCTTGTCGCGGATCGAGGGCACGGCCTTGAAGAACTGGGCGGCCTCCTCGACCGTCATATCCAGAACGTCGGATATGCTCTTGCCCTTGAAGACGATTTCCAGCGTCTCGCGGTTGTAGCGCTTGCCCTTGCAGACGTCGCAGGTGACGTAGACGTCGGGCAGGAAATGCATCTCGATCTTGATGACGCCGTCGCCCTGACACGCCTCGCAGCGACCGCCCTTGACGTTGAAGCTGAAACGGCCGGGCCCGTAGCCGCGGGCCTTTGACTCCGGCAGGCCGGCGTACCAGTCGCGGATCGGACCGAAGGCGCCGGTGTAGGTGGCGGGGTTCGAGCGCGGCGTTCGCCCGATCGGCGACTGGTCGATGTCGATGACCTTGTCGAACAGCTCTAGTCCCTCGATCCGGTCGAAGGGGGCGGGGGCGTCCGACGCATTGTGCAGGCGGCGGGCCGCGGCCTTGTACAGGGTCTCTATGGTGAAGGTCGACTTGCCCCCGCCCGACACGCCGGTGATGCAGGTGAACAGCCCCACCGGAATCTCGCCCGTCACGCCCTTGAGGTTGTTCCCGGTCGCGCCCGAGATCTTCAGCATCTTCTTGCGGTTCACGGGGCGGCGCCCATCGGCCGGCAGCTCGATCTCGCGCTCGCCGGTCAGGTATTTGCCGGTCAGCGAGCCGGGATTGGCCATGACCTGTTCGGGCGTGCCTTCGGCGCAGACGCGGCCCCCGTGGATACCGGCCGCCGGGCCCATGTCGATGACGTGGTCGGCGGTCAGGATCGCCTCCTCGTCATGCTCGACGACCAGGACCGAATTGCCGAGGTCGCGCAGGCCGCGCAGGCTGTCCAGCAGCCGGCTGTTGTCGCGCTGGTGCAGGCCGATCGACGGCTCGTCCAGCACATAGAGCACGCCGGTCAGGCCCGAGCCGATCTGCGACGCCAGCCGAATGCGCTGGCTCTCGCCGCCCGAAAGGGTGCCGGAGCTGCGCGACAGGTTCAGATAGTCGAGGCCGACGTTGTTCAGGAAGCGCAGCCGGTCGGTGATCTCCTTCAGGATCCGCCGGGCAATCTCCATCTGCTTGGCGGTGAGAGAGTCCTCGAGGGTCGAGAACCAGAGATACGCCTTTGAGATCGAGAGCCACGAGACCTCGGCGATGTCCGTCCCGGCGATCTTGACCGCCAGCGCCTCGGGCTTCAGCCGCTTGCCGCCGCAGGACTCGCACGGGGTCTCGGACTGGTAACGCCCCAGCTCCTCGCGCACCCAGGCGCTGTCGGTCTCGCGCCAGCGGCGCTCGAGATTGGGCAGGACGCCCTCGAACGGCTTGGTGGTCTCGTATTTGCGGGCGTTGTCGTCATAGACGAACCGGATCTTCTCGCCGCCCGAGCCGTGCAGGATGACTCGCTGCGCCGTCTCCGGCAGGTCGCGCCACGGCTTGTCCATCGAGAAGCCGTAGTGGGTCGACAGCGACTGCAGCGTCTGGGTGTAGAGCGGCGACGGCCCGCGCGACCACGGCGACACTGCCCCGGCGTGCAGGGTCTTGTCGCGGTCCGGCACGACCAGGTCGGCGTCGAACGCCAGCTTCACACCCAGACCGTCGCACACCGGACAGGCCCCGAACGGATTGTTGAACGAGAACAGCCGCGGCTCGATCTCGCTGATGGTGAAGCCGGAGACCGGGCAGGCGAACTTCTCGGAGAAGGTGATGCGGCGGGGCTCCTCCCCCTCGGGCGCATTGGCCCATTCCGCCACGGCGATGCCCTCGGCCAGGCCCAGCGCCGTCTGCAGGCTGTCGGCGTAGCGCCCCTCCAGCCCCGCCTTGGTGACGATCCGGTCCACGACGATGTCGATGTCGTGCTTGAACTTCTTGTCGAGCGTCGGCGCGTCTTCGATGGCATGGAACTGGCCGTCGATCTTCAGGCGCTGAAAGCCGGCGCGCTGCCACTCGGCGATCTCCTTGCGGTACTCGCCCTTGCGGCCGCGCACGACGGGCGCCAGCAGCAGCAGGCGCTCGCCCTCGGGCAGCCCCGTCAGTTTGTCGACCATCATCGAAATGGTCTGGCTTTCGATGGGCAGGCCGGTGGCCGGCGAATAGGGAACACCGACCCGCGCCCACAGAAGACGCATATAGTCGTGGATCTCGGTCACCGTGCCGACGGTGGAGCGGGGGTTCCTGGACGTCGTCTTCTGCTCGATCGAGATGGCCGGCGACAGGCCCTCGATCAGGTCGACGTCCGGCTTGCCCATCAGCTCCAGGAACTGGCGCGCATAGGCGCTGAGCGACTCGACGTAGCGGCGCTGGCCCTCGGCGTAGATCGTGTCGAACGCCAGCGAGGACTTGCCCGAGCCGGACAGGCCGGTGACGACCACCAGCTTCTCGCGCGGGATGTCGACGTCGACGCCCTTGAGATTGTGCTCACGCGCGCCGCGCACGCGGATGAAATCGTGTTTTTCGGTCATGGAATCCGGGAACGCCGAGAGGCCGGAGGCGGCTCCGGCGCAACGGCGTCATATGGGGATCAATTCGCGGAGTTCAGCAAGAACAATATGGGAACTCGACGCGCGCTGCGCCAACCTGCTGACGGAGGGTGTCAGCAGGCGTCACTGGCCGATGAAGGCACCCAGATTGAGATTGAGCACGCAGGCGTGGGCGGCCCCGTCCCGGCGGCAGAAGTCGAGGCCGTACAGGTTCTCCTGCATCCGCTCGGTGGAGCGGTGCACGACCCCGCCCTCGACCCATTCCGATCCGATCGCCGTACTGCGGGGCTCCAGCGCCGCGAACAGGGCTTCGGCCGGCGCGCCGGTGCAGGTGAAGCGGATCATCCGGCCCTCGCCGTCGTCTTCGGCGATCATGTCCACGCCGCCCGAGGTTTGCGCCTGGTCGACGCACGCGACGGCAAGGCGCGCCGTCGGTGTCAGCGGACGACCGGGTACGGGAGTGAGGTCCGGCGGCCTTGCCGTCTCTTCGCCGCCCGTGGCGCAGGCGGCGGTGGTCAGGGCCATCAGGGCGGCGGTCACGACGCGCATGTTTCGTTCTCCCGGACCGAGCCTGTCATGCGCGACAAGAAATGGCCATGCGCGAAACCCCTTGCGAACGGTCGTCGTCGCCCGCATCTTGGAGGCTTGAGCAGTGGCGTAGGAAGCGTCGAACATGATCGGACCGGTCGAAATCGCCCTGGGCATTGCCGTCGCCGGACTGGCGGGGGCCTGGGTCGCCGCGCAGCCGAAGCCCCGGCCCGTGCCGGTCCCGGCCCGTCGCCGTCGGCGCTGAGGCCTCAGCCCCAGGCTTCCACCGCACCCACGCGTCTGATCCGGGGCTCCTGACGACGCAGCACCGGCTCCGCCTCGGCCCGACCGAAGTGCCAGCCCTGACCGAAGCGCACGCCGAGATCGCGCAGCATGGCCGCCGTCTCTTCCGTCTCGATCATCTCGGCCACCACGTCGACCTTCAGCGAAGCGCACAGCGCCGCCAGATGGGCGATCAGCGTAGAAGCGCGCGGATCCGTCTCCAGCCGCTTCACGAACGCCCCGTCGATCTTGACCATGTCGACCTTGAGCGAGCCCAGCCAGTCGAATGAGGCCGCCCCTGCGCCGAAATCGTCGATGCAGACACGGATGCCCGCCGCCCGCAGCCATGACAGACGCTTGTCCGCGGCCTCCAGATCGGCGAGGGCCGTGGTCTCGGTAACCTCGACCATGAGTCTCCGTCTGAGGGTGGGATCGACCTGTGTCATGCGCAGCAGGCCGTTGACGTAGGCGTCGCTGGCGAGCGACAGCGCCGACACGTTCACCGCGACGGCGAGGGTGCCGCCGCCGGGGCGGCGCAGGCGTCCCACCGCCTTCTCGGCCACGGCCAGATCGAAGGCCTCGACCAGACCCAGCTCCTCGGCCATGCGGATAATCGGCGCAGGCCCACCGCCGGTTCCGAAGCGGGCCAGACCCTCGAAGTGGTGCACCACCCCCGTCGTCAGGTCGACGATCGGCTGCCAGTGCAGCTCGAACTCGCGTGACCTGACCGTTTCGGAGAACCGGTCGGCGTCGCGGAGGGTCTGCTTGAGATGATCGCCGAAGGCCCGTTCCGGATCGATCATGCCGCCGTCCCGAAGACAGGACTCGATGGTGAAGCGCAGGGCGCGCAGGGCGTTGACTGGCGCCCCGCCCGGGTTGAGCGACACTTGGGCGATGCGCGGCTCGATCGTGACTCCGTCCGCAGCCGCGGCCTCCCGCAGAAGGGCGGACAGATCCACGGACGGGTCGCCGCGCAGCAGGGCGAACCGCTCTGCGGTCAGGCGGGCCGCCGAGCGGCCTTCCAGCGACGCGGCCTGGAGGGTCGCCTCCACGCGTTCGCCCGCCGGGCTGGGCGCGTCAGCCAGACCGGGAAGGTCGACGAAGGCCAGATCAAGGGGATGGTCGCGGCCGCCGGCTTCGAGGACGTCGCGCGCGCGGTCCAGGAACTGCGCTGGCGTCGACAGCGGCGGGGCCTCCGGAAGCTCGAGCAGGAAGGGCTCGCCCTCCCACATCAGGGCGCAGGAGGTGGCGGGTGCGAGACTGGGCAGTCGGAAGGCCCGGAGCGTGGCCCGGCGCACGCGCCCGTCGGCACAGGGCAGCAGGATGGAAACGGCCGGTGAGCGGACGCCCGGCGGAAGGTCCGACAGAACGCCATTGATCTCCGTCCGGCTGGCTGCGCCCAGAACAGCGTCGAGCCGGGATCCCTGCCAGGACGTCAGCGGCGTGCCAGCGTCGGGCCCGGCACCTGCGCAGAAGACGACGGTCCCGTCACCCGCGATTTCGATGAGCGCGTCGGCCGAGGCGAAGGCGAGGCCGAGCAGGCGGGACTTGGTCTGCATGGGAGAAGCATTTCACCGATCGGTGAACACTCCGCCCAACGATCACCGTTAACGGGCCCGCGGCGGGACTTGTTTCCGCCCCGTCCGGCGGGCACTCTGGGGTTTCGACGTTCACGAGGAGTGCCCACGGTCATGATCAGCGCGCTGGAAATCGGTTTCGCCCTTTCCCTCGTCGTTCTGGTCTGCGCCCATGCCCTCGTCCTTCGTTCCGCCCCGGTCCGCGCCCGCGCCCGCCGTCACCCTGTCCGGGGTCGCGGCTCGCACGCCTGACGGCCGCACCCTTTTCAATGATCTGACCCTCGCCTTCGGGCGCGAGACGACCGGCGTCGTGGGCCGCAACGGCTGCGGCAAGAGCACGCTGCTGCGTCTAATTTCCGGTCAAGACTTGCCGGTCGAAGGCGCGATCACGCGCGTCGGGTCGATCGCCTGGCTGGATCAGGAACCCCTCGATCCCGCTGATCGGCCGATCGCGGCCGTCCTCGGCGTCGAGGAGGATCTGGCGCGGATCGCGCGCGTCACGGCAGGGCAGGGCGACGCGGACGATCTCGACCGGGCCGACTGGACCCTTGAGTCGCGCCTGAGCGAAACCCTGGCGGCGGTCGGCCTGGCCGGGCTGGAGCTGACACGCGCGGCGGCCAGCCTGAGCGGTGGCGAGCGGACGCGGCTGGAGCTGGCACGCCTGAACCTGCTCGACCCCGACCTCCTGCTTCTGGACGAGCCGACCAACCATCTGGACGCGGACGCCCGTGCGCTGGTGCGCGCGCTGATCACGCGCCGTCGGGGCGGCACGGTAATGGTCAGCCACGATCGCGCGCTGTTGCGCGACATGGACCGGATCGTGGAGCTGTCGGATCTCGGCGTGACCGTTCACGGCGGCGGTTGGGACCTGTACGTCGCGCGCCGCGAGGCGGAGCGGGCGGCGGCCGAACGCGCCTTGGGCGATGCGGAACGCGACGCGGCGCAGCGCGCGCGGGAGGCCCAGCGGGAGCGGGAGCGGAAGTCCCGGCGCGACGCCGCGGGCAAGCGCGAGGGCCGCTCCGGCAGCATGCCGCGCATTCTGGCCGGGATGCGGGCCGATCAGGCCCAGGACAGCGCCGGCCGTGGACGGGCCCTTGCGGCGCGACGGCAGGAAGCCGCGGTGGCTGCCGTGGCCGAAGCCCAGGCGCGGATCGAGCGGGTGCGCCGCCTCGACGTCCCCATGCCGCCGACCGGCCTGCCGGAAGGACGACTGGTGCTGCGCATGACGGGCGCGAGTTGGTCCACCTCCGACGGCAGGACCGTGCTGGCCCCGCTGGACCTGACGATGACGGGGCCCGAGCGGATCGCGGTTACCGGACCGAACAGGGTCGGCAAGACCACGCTGCTGCGTCTGATCTCCGGCGAGCTGATGCCGACTTCAGGAACCGTGGAACGCCCCGGAACAGCCGCCCTTCTGGATCAGCAGGCCGCGATCCTGCGTCCGGAGGAGACGCTCGTCGAGGCCTGGCTCCGGTTGAACCCCGGCGGCACGGCGAACGACGCGCAGGCCGCTCTGGCACGGTTCCTGTTCCGTAACGTGGCGGCGCGGAAGCGCGTGTCCGAACTGTCGGGTGGCGAGCGGCTGCGAGCCGCGCTCGCCTGCGTCATGACGGGGACGGCGCCGCCGCAGCTGCTGGTTCTGGACGAACCGACCAACCACCTGGACCTCGACGCGATCGAGGCGGTCGAGGGGGCGCTGGCGGCCTATGACGGCGCGCTGGTCGTCGTCAGCCACGACCGGGATTTCCTCGACGCGGTCGGCGTCGACCGCGAGATCGCCCTCAGGCCGTGCGGTTGAGGGCGACGGCGCGGGCGTCGGGAGCGGTGGCGCGACCTGCGGCGCCGTAGGCCGAAGGGCTGCCGCGCTGGGCGGCGACCTCGGCGGCGATGGTGCGGACCAGACCCTCGGATACCGAGCGCGCCGCCTCGACGACGCGGGCGTGCGCTGACAGGGCCTGTTCGAACAGCCGGGTGACCTCGATCAGTTCCTGCCGGTCGGCGTTCGTCGCGGCTTTCAGGACGTCCGGCCGCGCCTTCAGCTGGGCGGACTCGCGACGATAGACGTTCGCCATCTCCTGGGTCTCGGCCTGGTCGGCGACCAGTTCGCGGGCCCTGTGCTCGCGGAAGGCCACGGTCTCGGTCTCCAGCCGTCCCGTCAGCCGGCGGGTCAGGTCGATCAGACGACGGACGTGGAAGGCAGCGGTCTGGGGATCGGCGCTCATGCCTGCATCTCCTGCATCTGGATCATCTGGGCCATGACGTGGTCGGCCAGGCCGATCCCGCCGGCGCGCGCGACCTGCTTGCCCATCTCGTCGATCAGGAAGCCGCGCCACGTCGCCTCAGCCTCGCCGCCGCCGAACGGGGCCTCCGTCGAAATGCCCTCGAACATGGGGCGCAGCATCTGGGCGATGAAGGAGGCCTCGAAGGCCCGGGCAGTCTCCTGCATGCGGTCGGGCACGACGCGGGGCGGCGCGGAGGAACGAAGCAGGTCAGGGGAGACGATCACGGGATCGGTCATCACATCACCTCGATGTCGGCCTGCAGGGCACCGGCGGCCTTGATGGCCTGAAGTATGGAGATCAAGTCGCGCGGGGTGACCCCGAGGGCGTTCAGACCGGCGACCAGGCTGGACAGGGAGGCACCGCCGTCGACCATGCGGATCTGGGTGCCGCGGTCTTCCTCGACGGTGACGTCGGACTGGGGCACGACCACGGTCTCGCCGTCGCTGAAGGGCTCGGGCTGGCTGACGCGCGGGTTTTCCTGCACCGAGACGGTCAGGTTGCCGTGGGCGATGGCGACGGTCGAGACGCGGACGCTCTCGCCCATGACGATGACGCCATTGACCTCGTCGATGATCACCTTGGCCGGGGCGTCGACGGCCACGGACAGGTTCTCAACGCGGCTGAGGAAGTTGGCCGTGCCGTATCCGGCCGGCGGGCGCAGCACCACGACGGTGCCGTTCTCGGCCCAGGCGGTGTTCGGGAACAGCTGGTTGACCGCGCCGGCAACGCGCTGGGCGGTGGTGAAGTCGGGATTGCGCAGGGTCAGGCGCACGGCGTCCTGACCGTTGAGATCAAAACCGGTCTCGCGCTCCACCACGGCCCCCGAGGCGATACGCCCCGCCGTCGGCACGCCCCGCGTCACCGACGACCCCGACTGGCCGGATGCAGAGACCGCGCCGGTCTGGATCGACCCTTGCGCCACGGCATAGACCTGACCGTCCCAGCCCTGCAGCGTGGTGACCACGACGGTGCCACCCTGCAGGCTCTTGGCGTCGCACAGGGTCGAGACCGAGACGTCGATACGCGAGCCCGGCGCGACGAAGGGCGGCAGCTCGGCGGTGACCATGACGGCGGCGACGTTCTTGGTGTTGGCCTGGGCCCCGCGGATGTTGACGCCCTGGCGCTCCATCATGCTGTCCAGCGACTGGCGGGTCAGGGGGCAGTTGCGCAGGTTGTCGCCCGTGCCGTTCAGGCCGACGACCAGGCCGTAGCCGACCAGCTGGTTGGTGCGGACGCCCTCGATCGAGACGATGTCCTTGATCCGCGACTGGGCCATGGCCGGGGCCGAGGCCAGGGCCACGAGGCCCGAGACGGCGAGGGCGGTGAGCAGATTCTGCATGCGCGGCGAACTCCCGGAGAACGGTCGTTCACCCTGTTGCGAGGAACGTGCCGACCAAAATATGATGTAAAAACAGTAGGTGGCGCGCAGGCGGGGCGAGGCGGGGCGGCAAACTCTGCCGGGGCATTAACCAAACAGTGACGGCGGCCGACCATGGTCGCCTCATGACGCGGAGCATCTGCCCATGAAGGTGACGGGACCCGGTGCCGCCCGGCCGGTCGAACAGGGTCGCGCGCAGCGCTCGGGCGGGGGCTTTTCCCTGCCGGGCACGACGTCGGCCGGCCCGGCGGGTGCCGCGGCGGCGACCGGCGGCGCGTCCGGCGTGACTGGCGTGTCCGCCCTCATGGCCCTGCAGGGGGTGGAGGACGCGACCGAGCGGAAGCGTCGGGCCGTGCGGCGCGGACGGGGCCTTCTGGACGGGCTGGACGCCCTGCGGCTGGCCTCTCTGGAAGGCGCGGACGACGAACCGGCGCTTCAGCGGATCTCGCGCGCCGCGTCGGAAGCGGCGGCGGAGGTCGACGATCCGGGCCTCGCCTCGGTTCTGACTCAAATCGACCTTCGCGCGGCGGTGGAACTGGCGAAACGGGACGTTCGCCGCAGCGCAGCATGAACCGTCGGAAAACATGACGGAATGTTCATCTACCCGCGCGGGTGATGAAGAAATGTCACGCTATGACGCAGACGTGAAGCGTGACCGCAATGCGGCCACCACAACACCGTTGTCGCGACTCCCTTGCATCGCTAATGGGCGCTCATGCGCCGCAGGGGGGCGCGACGAGTCGAGCGTGAGTGAAATGACCGCGTTGGCTACCAAGCTGCCTGATGCCGAGCCGGCCTATCGGCCCTCGGACGACGAACCCTTCATGAACGACCGCCAGCTCGCCTATTTCCGCGGCAAGCTGCTGGCCTGGAAGGACGACATCCTCAAAGAGTCCAAGGGCACCGTCGTCAACCTGAAGGCCGAGACGGAGAACCACCCGGATCTGGTCGACCGGGCATCCTCGGAATCCGACCGGGCCCTGGAACTGCGGACCCGCGACCGCCAGCGCAAGCTGATCTCCAAGATCGACGAGGCGCTGCGCCGGATCGAGGACGGCTCCTACGGCTACTGCGAGGAGACCGGCGAGCCGATCAGCCTCGGCCGTCTGGAGGCCCGCCCGACAGCGACCCTGTCGGTCGAGGCGCAGGAGCGGCACGAGCGCCGCGAGCGGGTCCACCGCGACGACTGACGCCGGGAGGGGCCATGTTCCGCATCGCCCCGTTCCTGACCGCCCTGGTCCTGCTGGCCGGCTGCGCGGCGTCGCCGACCCGACCCGTCGTCCCGCTGGACCACCTGCCCGCGCTCGCGGGCGACTATTTCCGCATCGAGTCCCGCGAGGTCGGGCGGGCGTTCCACATCTACGTCCGGCTGCCGGACGGCTACGACCCCGCGGCGAAGACGGCTTACCCGACCGTCTATCTGACCGACGGGGACAGCCTGTTCCCGATCCTCGCGGCCAACCACCTGTTCCTGACCTATGACGACAGCCTGCCCGAGGCCATCGTCGTCGGCGTCGCCTACGGCGGATTCGATCCTTCCGTGAACCGGCGCAATGTGGACTTCCAGACCCCGGGGGATGGTGTCGGCTCCGACGCGGCGGGTGCCGCGGCTTTCAACCGGTTTCTTCGCACGGAGCTGATCCCCGACGTCGAGCGCCGGTTCCGCTCCGATCCGTCGCGCCGCGTCCTGTTCGGCCAGTCCCGCGGCGGGGCCTTCGTGCTGTGGTCCGCCGTCCACGACCCCGATCTGTTTCAGGGCCGCATCGCCAGCAACCCGTCGATCACGCCCGGGATCGAGTCCCTGTTGGCCGCGGCGGCCCCGGCCGCGCGCCAGGATCTGGGCGTGGTGGTGGTCAGCGGCACCCGCGATCGGCCCGATCTCCAGGAAGAAGCCGCGCTTTGGGGATCGACGTGGGAGGCGCGGCCTCAACGTCCGTGGCGTTTGCTTCGCGCGCGGGTGGAAGGCGGCACCCATGCGGCCAATGCCGCGGACGCCTATCGCATCGGCATGAACTGGCTGTTCCCGAGGAACGAAGACGCCCCGGACGCGCCCTGAGACAGACGCCCGCAAGCTTTGGAATTTCTTTAGCCCCGCCGGTGCCCGCCCGACCCTAGGCTGCGGCCCCTCAGCCCTGCGCGCCGCGCCGGGCGACGAAGACTTGTCCCGGGGGGCACCATGCTCAGGAAGAATGCGACACGACTGCAGACGATCGACGACCTGTACATCTCCTCACGAACCGGACTGGTCAGCGGCGCGACGACCTGGTCGGAAACGCGCGTCTCCGGCGGGGGCGGCGGGGGATACATCCATAACGGCAGCGGACATATGTCGTCGTCGAGCATTTCCTCGACGGTCACCGAACGGCAGCGTTTTTTCCTCGTGCAGCCCGACGGCGAAGAACGGGAATACACCGACACGGGACTGGCGGTCCGTGACGGTCAGACCGTCACGGTGATCATCGCCGGCCACAAGGCGGACGGTCTCGGCTGGCCGACCGTGTATTACAATCATCAGACGCGGTCACAGGTCCAGGATCCGGACCACATCAACTGGCTGACGGGGAAGAACAAGGGCAGCGTCTTCATTCGCCTTGTCGCCGCCGTGATCGCGGGCGTGGTGGCCCAGTTCGTCATGGGGGCTCTGATCGCTGTGCTGCTGGGGCCCGAGTCGGTGCTGGGGCTGTTGAGCTGGCTCGCCTTCGTGGCGGCCGCCTGGTGGGCCTGGAAGAAGATGACGCCGAGCCTGGGCAAGGTGCCGGAGGCAGACTTGAAGGCCGTCCTCGACGCGGAGCTCGAGCGGGCCAAGGCCTTGATCAAGGACGCGCGCGACCGGGTCGCAGCGGCCGGCTGAACCCGCGCTTCGCCTTGACTCCGGGCCTTGCGAGCGCGACCTAGCGCGGCTTCGCGTCTCAAGGTCATCGCATGTCCGTCAAGGTCCGTTTCGCCCCGTCGCCGACGGGGAAGCTGCACGTCGGCAACGTCCGCACCGCCCTGGTGAACTGGCTGTTCGCCAGGGGGCAGGGCGGGGCGTTCGTGCTGCGCATCGACGACACCGACCTGGCCCGGTCCACGCCGGAGTTCGAACAGGGGATCGAGGACGACCTGCGCTGGCTGGGGCTGGTATGGGACGAGCGGCACAATCAGTCCAAGCGCTTCGATCGCTATGAAGCGGCCGCCGACCTGCTGAAGGCGGCCGGGCGGCTGTACGCCTGCTACGACACCGCCGAGGAGCTGGACCGACGCCGCAAGGTGCAGCTCTCACGCGGCCTGCCCCCGATCTACGACCGCGCCGGGCTGAACCTGACCGACGCCGAGAAAGCCGCGTTCGAGGCCGAGGGCCGTCGCCCCCACTGGCGCTTCAAGCTGGATGGCCGCCGGGTCGCCTGGGAAGACCTGTCGCGCGGCCACGCCGAGGTCGATACCGCGTCGATGTCGGACCCGGTGCTGATCCGTGAGGACGGCCTGTTCCTGTACACCCTGCCGTCGGTCGTCGACGACCTGGACATGGCGATCAGCCACGTCATCCGGGGTGAAGATCACGTCACCAACACCGGAGCCCAGATCGAGATTTTCGAGGCGCTGATCGCCGGCGGCTGGGCCGGCGCCGTGCCCGGCTTCGCCCACATGCCGCTGCTGGTCGGTGCCGACGGACAGGCGTTGTCCAAGCGGCTGGGCTCGCTGTCGATCGCCGAGATGCGGGACCAGGGCTATGAACCCATCGCCATCGTCAGCCATCTGGGCCGCATCGGCACCTCGGATCCGCTGGAGGTCGGCGAGTCGATCGAGGCGTTGGGTGCGGGCTTCGCCTTCTCGAAGATGGGCCGCTCGCCGGCGCGCTACGACACGGCCGACCTGGACCGGCTGAACGCGCAGGCGCTGCACGCCATGCCGTACGACGCCGCGCGCCCGCGGCTGGCGGCGCTGGACGCCGATCTGGGTGAGGACTTCTGGAACGTGGTGCGGGCCAACCTTCAGAAGTTCGGTGACGTCATTGAAATGGCACGACTCGTCAAGGGACCGGTCACGCCGGTCATCGAGGATGCGGCCTTTGCCGACACCGCGGCCCGCCTGCTGCCCGGGACCATCGACGGCGGTGCCTGGTCGGCCTGGACCGAAGCTGTAAAGGCCGAGACGGGGGCGAAAGGGAAGGCCCTGTTCCAGCCTCTGCGGCTGGCGCTGACCGGTCAGACCCACGGGCCGGAAATGGCCGCCCTGATCCCCTTGATCGGCCGGGCGCGGATACTCGCGCGGTTGCGCGGCGAGGGCTGAGCCCCGGACATGAAAAAGGCCGCCCCCCGGGCAGGGAGCGGCCTTGATTCACACCACCCGTGATCAGGCGTTGCAGGTCGCCAGCTGCTCGGCGGTCAGGGCCTGACCCTTCCAGGTGAAGGCGGTGACCTTGCCGACGCGCGCCACGACGCGCTTGCAGGCGCGGCCGGCCGGCTGGTTGGCGCCGCCCGAAGCGGTGCAGGTCGCGCCTTCGCAAGACCAGGCGGCTCCGTCGACGATCACGCGGCCCGCGGGAGCGGAGGCGGCGTCGGCCAGGGTCAGGGAGTTGGCGGGGGCCTGGGCGACCGCGGGAGCGGCGAGGGCCAGGACGGCGGCGATGACGAAAGCGCGCATGGGGAGGCTCCGTGGGATGATCAGGCTTGTGCCGAGCGTCGAGGAACGCCGCGACGCGCCGGCCGTCAAGGTGGGTATCGTTTAAAAACGCACCTGACGCTGATCGACGATCACTTATCGGCGATCATGTTGCAAGGGCGCCGCATCGGGAGCCCTCGAAACCGCCGCGACCACGGTCTCCAGATCGTCGTGGATCTCATAGGCCGACAGGAAGGACTCCGGGGTCATGCCGGTAGAGACGTTCTGACGCATGAGGGCGTCGAAGGCGTCCCAGAACCCGCCCGGGCTGTGGAAGACGACGGGCTTGGGGTGCAGGTCCAGCCGCTTCCACGACAGCACCTCGACGGCTTCCTCCAACGTGCCGACGCCGCCGGGCGCGACGATGAAGGCGTCCGACGCGTCGTACATCAGCGTCTTGCGCTCGTGCATGGAGGTGACGACCACGGTCTCGACGTCGTCGAACAGGCGCTCGCGGCTGCGCAGGAAGGCCGGCATGATGCCGACGACCCGGCCGCCGGCCGCGTGCGCTGCCCGCGCCGCCGCCCCCATCAGACCCACGCCCCCGCCGCCGTACACCAGACGCCAGCCTCGTTCCGCGATCATCCGTCCGAGACGCGCCGCGCCCTCGGTCAGCGCAGGATCGGCACGGTCGGACGAACCGCAGAAGACGCAGACCGAAAAGCCGTCGAAGGGCTGAAGGGTGGGAAGGTCGGCCATGAATCCTCGACAAGTCCAGATCAGCCGTGGACATAGCGGACGACCGCCGTCCTCCAAAGGCCCGAGATGATCCTGCGCCCGCGTTACGTCCTGTGTCTGGCCGCGCTTCTGCTCGCGGCCTGCGGCGAGGAAGTCGAGAGACCGGTCGCGGCCCCTGAGGAGGCCGTGTGGCGCGCGCCGCCCCGGGTTGATCGCGTGGCGCTGAATGGCGACCGGCTGGAGCTGACCGGGTCCGCCCAGCCCGGCGCGCGCGTGGTGATGCGCGACGGCGACGGCCAGGCCCACGCGGCTTCGGCCGGCCCCGACGGCGGCTTCATGCTGGTGCTTCCGCCCCCCGGTCAGCCCGTGCTGCTGCGACCCGAGAATCAGGACGGCGAGCGAAGTTTGCCGGGGCCGGACTCCATCCTGGTACTGCCGGACGGTGCGGCGGTGGCCCTCTCGCCCGGGGCGCCGTCCCGGCGACTGGATGTGGGCGAAGGTCTGTCCGCCGTCGATTCCGACGGACGCATGGCGATCGTGTCGGGACGGACGGGGCGTGGTCAGCCGCCCGTCAAAGTGCGTCTGGGCAGCGCGCGCGAGATGGAGGTGCCGGTCGACGCTTACGGCGTCTGGACGGTGCGCGTCGACGTCGCTGCTCTGGGTGGAGTCGTCACCGTCGAGGGCACCGAGTACCGGCCGACGCTGTCGGGGGCCGCGCCTGGATCGATCTCGGAGGACGCGGAAGGAACGCGGATCGGCTGGGCCACGCCGGACGGCGCAGCCCTGACGACGTGGATCCCGGCGCGTTAACCTTCAGGCAACCAATTCAGCAGAACGAAGGTATCGGACGCCTTTCGCGAGGTCGCCCACCATCACCAGACCCTTCAGGCCCGGCCTTCCACAGGTCGGGTCTTTTTTCGTCCGGCGAGGGGAAGGTGAGAGTGGCTCCGCGGGTAGGATTCGAACCTACGACCAGCCGATTAACAGTCGGCTGCTCTACCACTGAGCTACCGCGGAACAGAGGCCCTCTCAGGAGGGCGGCTCCATAGCAGTGGCCGCGCGCGTCGCGCAACGGTAAATCCGCGCCGATGGACGTCATCCGCATCGAAGATCCCGAAGATCCCCGCATCGCGGGCTTCCGCGACGTGCGGGAACGCGACCTGATCGGGCGCCAGGGACTGTTCGTCGCGGAGGGCGCGGTTGTCCTGCGGGCCCTCGCTGCGCCGACCAGCCGCTGCGCGGTCGACTCGGTGCTGATCGACGAACGGCGGGCGGAGGGGCTCACGGACGTCCGCGAGGCGCTGGGCGGCCGGGCACCGGTATATGTCGCGGCGCAGGGTCTGCTGGACGCGATTGCGGGATTCCATCTGCATCGAGGCATCCTGGCGCTCGGCCGCCTGCCCGCGCCGGTTCCCCTGGTCGAGGTGACCGGTCCGGGTCCGACCACGCTGCTGGTCGTCGGCGGGGTTGGAAACCATGACAATATGGGCGCGCTGATGCGCAACGCGGCCGGCTTTGGCGTCGACGCTGTGGTGCTGGACGACCGGTGCTGCGATCCCTTCTACCGGAAGGCGCTGCGGGTCGCCGTCGGCGCGACGCTCAGGCTGCCGATCGTGCGCGGCGGCACGCTGGACGCGGTTCTGGCCGAGCTCCGGGCGCACGACGTCGAATGCCTGGCGCTAAGTCCCGCCGGCGACGAGCGGTTGAAGGGCCTGAAGGCGGGGCCGCGCCGCGCCCTGGTGGTCGGGGCCGAGGGACCCGGGCTCCCGCCAGAGGTGATCTCGAGCCTGCGCAGTGTCCGGATCGACATGCGTGACGGGTTCGATTCGCTGAACGTCGCGACGGCGGCGGCCGTGGCCCTTCACGAAATCACGCAGCCGTGAAGCTTCTTAACCCTTTGTACACCTTGATGCCCGGCGCGGAATGTGGCGGAGATGCGGCGTCCGGGGAGTTGGGTGCCATGTTCATCAGCATTATCGGGGCTTTGGGTCGTCACTCGCGCGTCATCATCGGCGTCGGGGTGATCGTCGCGGCGGTCAGCGCGGCGGGGGCTATCGGCTGGGTCACAGCGCCCATCGCCTGACCGGTCCGGCCGCGGGTTGTCGCCCGCGTCCCCATCTGCCAAGCCCGGAGGAGCCTGACGCGTCCGCGTGCGTTCGGCCCGCGTCCATGACCGCCGCCGGGAGCCACGCTTGCCCATCGCCGTCCACGCCGTCACGCCCTTCGACGACCAGAAGCCGGGCACGTCCGGTCTGCGCAAGCCGACGCGTCGCTTCATGGAACCGGGCTATCTGCCGGCCTTCGTGCAGGCGATCCTCGACTGCGATCCGCCGGCACCGGGTGCGACGCTGATCGTGGGCGGCGACGGCCGCTTCTTCGGGCGCGAGGCGGCCGAGACCGTGATCCGGATGGCCGCCGCGGCGGGGTACGCCCGCGTGCGGGTGGGGCAGGGCGCGCTGCTGTCCACGCCCGCGGCGTCGCACCTGGTTCGCCTCGGCGGCGCCCAGGGCGCAGTCATCCTGTCGGCCAGTCACAATCCCGGCGGTCCCGACGGCGACTTCGGCGTCAAGTACAACACCGCCTCTGGCGGACCGGCACCCGAGACCCTGACCGAGGCGATCTTCGCGCGCTCGAAGGCGCAGACCGAATGGCGAGTCGAGACCGCCGGGGTGCTGGATCTCGACCGGCCCGGTGAGGTCCGGATCGGCGGCTGCACCGTCGAGGTGATCGATCCGGTGACCGACTACGCCGACCTGATGGAGAGCCTGTTCGACTTCCCCGCGATCCGGAGCCTGCTGGCGTCGGGCTTCCGCATGCGCTTCGACGCCATGCACGCCGTCACCGGCCCCTATGCGACGGAACTGTTCGAACGGCACCTGGGGGCACCGAAGGGGACCGTGATCAACGCGACGCCGCTGCCCGACTTTGGCGGCGGCCATCCGGATCCGCATCCCGATCACGCGCCGGAACTGATGGCCGCCATGACTGGGCCCGACGCGCTGGATTTCGGCGCGGCGTCGGACGGCGACGGCGACCGCAACATGATCGTCGGACCCGGCGGCTTCGTCGTCTCGCCCGGCGACAGCCTCGCCATCCTGACGGCGCTTGCGGATCGCGTGCCGGCCTATGCCGGCGGCGTGGCGGGCGTGGCGCGGTCCATGCCCACGGCGCGGGCGGCGGACCGGGTGGCGCGGGCGCTGGGCGTCGACTGTTTCGAGACGCCGACGGGCTGGAAGTGGTTCGTCAGCCTGATGGACGCGGGCCGCATCACCCTGTGCGGCGAGGAGAGCTTCGGCACGGGCTCGAGCCACGTGCGGGAAAAGGACGGCCTGTGGGCGGTGCTGTTCTGGCTGAACCTGCTGGCGGTCGAGGCGACGGGGGTGCGTGAACTGGTCCAGCGCCACTGGGTCCGGTTCGGTCGCGACGCCTACCGCCGCGAGGACTACGAGGGTCTCGAAACCGGCCCGGCGGAGGCCTTCATGGCGGCGCTTCGCGGGCGGCTGGACGGGGCGGCGGGAGAGGCCTTGGGGCCGTTCAGCGTCGTCTCGGCCGACGATTTCGCCTACGTCGACCCCGTCGACGGATCGGGCGCGCGGGCCCAGGGCGTGCGCGTCATGCTGACGCCCGACGCGCGGATCACCTGGCGCCTGTCGGGCACCGGATCGTCCGGCGCGACGCTGCGCGTCTATCTGGAGACCTACCTGCCGCCCGACCGCGCCGACGCCGATCCGACGTCGGACCTCGACGCCCTGTCGACGGCGTCGCGCGACTTCGCCGACGTCGGGGGGCTGCTGGATCGGCAGGCCCCCTCGGTCGTCACCGGCTGATCAGTCGGCCGGCAGGGCCTTCAGATCGGCATCGATGGCGTCGATCATCTCCTGGGTCAGCTCTCCGTTGGACAGCGGCACGACCTGCTCCAGCGTCATGCCCTCGAACTGCGGGCGCGCCGGATGATCGCTGATCCCCGGGACATGCTTCTCCAGCACGGCGGCGGACTTCTCGTTCTCCAGCAGTTCGCCGATGGTCCAGCCGATGTTCGGCTTGGCGTCCTGCACGGAGGGCACAGCGGGGAGGGCCTGGGCGGCGGGCGCGGCCCCGGCCAGAAGGGCGACAGCGGCGAAGGCGGCGGCGATCTTGGTCATGATGGTCTCCCGATGATGGCGACAAGAATGAGCGCGGATGTGCGACGGACTCAAGACGATGCGCGTGACAAGTGAGCGCCGTCGTGGCGAACATGCCGCCATGTCCGCTGCAGCAATTGCCCGTCCTGCGCTCCGCACCGTGGTCAGGCGCGTCTCGGTTCTGATCTATTCGCTGACCATTCCGATCGCCGCCTTGATCGGGGTCATCGCCGCATTCGGACATCCGACGGCGGAAGAGGCCCCCCTCGCGCAATGGGGCCTGGCTGCCGGATCCATCTGCCTGGCGATACTTCTCTCATGGCGGCTCGAACGGAATCTGCGCGTGGAGGCGACCCAATCGCCCGGCCGTTTGGGCCCCGCGTTCCGAAGCCTGTGCGGCATGGTCGGCGGGGTCATGGTCTTCGCGGCGATCGTCTATGTGCCGTCCACCTGGTGGTTCGTGCTGACCTCTTGGCCTGATGCCGGGTTTGGGCTTCAGGGCCGTCCGGCCACGCTCGCCATGAGCGGCTTGCTTGGGCTGACCGTCGGCGTGGTCGGCGTCCTGCTGATGCGGCCTTGGCTGAAAACCCGGCGGAGAACGTCCGGGGGCACTTCCCCCATGGTGGCGGACGAAATAGACACGCC
>JAESGW010000352.1_pt1 | contig 58306 bp, 54 predicted proteins | sample 9269791 | NCBI WGS metagenome assembly JAESGW01 (sample SAMN16773120, study PRJNA677053) | algae metagenome | isolation source: Aphanocapsa lilacina HA4352-LM1 and co-occurring heterotrophs from near cave... | place: USA: Maniniholo cave, near Haena, Kauai, HI | collected 2009-07-28
GCCCGCCTCGGTGATCCCCAGATGCAGCGGGCAATCGACGACTTCGGCAAGCTGCTGATAGGCCGCGACCGCGAGAAACAGGTCGCTCGCCTTCACCGCCACCTTGAATTCGTGGAAATCATGGTCCTGCAGCAGCTTGATATGGTCGAGCGCGCTCTCGACCAGCGCCTCCGGACAGGGCTCGCCGTATTTCTCGAGCAAATCCTTTTCGAGGCTGCCGCCATTCACCCCGATGCGGATCGCGCAGCCATTGGCCTTGGCGGCGCGAACGACCTCCGCCACGCGCTCCGACGATCCGATATTGCCCGGATTGATCCTGAGGCACGCCGCGCCGGCGTCCGCCGCCTCTAGCGCGCGCTTATAGTGGAAATGGATATCGGCGACGATCGGCACGCGGCTGGCGCGGACGATCTGCTTCAGCGCCGCGGTCGATTCCACATCGGGACAGGACACGCGGATGATATCGACCCCCGCCTCCTCACAGCGGCGTATCTGGTCGATCGTCGCGACCGGATCGCTGGTCGGCGTGTTGGTCATCGTCTGCACGGTGACGGGCGCGTCGCCGCCGACGGGAACGTTGCCGACCATGATCTGGCGGCTCTGACGGCGCGTGATGTCGCGCCACGGACGTATGGACATGGGGGTTCCTTAGCCGATCCCGGCTATCGCTTCCAGAACGCGCCGATGCGCACGGGCAGATTGTCGCGGATGTCCATGTAGAACATGTTCATGTCGAGATTGTGATAATTGCCGAACGGGATGACGAAGTCCTGATAGATCTTCTGCCCTGGCGAGGAAACATAGACCGCGCCGTCCACGCACCGCGCGGTGATCAGCCCGGGTTCGCGCGGGCGCGGGGCGGTTCCCGGCCCGTAGAGCCAAGATCCGCGGTGCATCGACTTCACCGTCCGCACCGGCGCGGTGGTCCAGCTGATCGGGTTGATGCAGGTGTAAGGCCGCCTGATCTTCTCCGGCGCGTAGTTGCTGGTGCGGCCCAGCGTCAGCCTCTGGCTGGTCGCGTTGCGCCCTTCGGCGAAGGTCGACCAGCCGATGACGCAGCCGGTATCGATCGCCGACCGGCACGCGCGCAATGCGCCTGGCCGGTCGAACCATGCGCTCTCGATCCAGTGGCCGATCAGATAGGCCGCGACCAGCCGATTGCGGAGATTGCTTCCCTCGATCCGCCGCTCGACCAGCAGCCGGCCCAGCCGCGCGCCCTGGCTCTGCCCGGCGATGATGAAGGGCCGGCCCTTGGCGCGCTTCAAAAATTCGTCGAACGCGCGGTTGACGTCCGAATAGGCCAGCTCGGTCGCCGCGACCGAGCTGGGCGTCCATTTGACATAGCCGCCCAGCGTCATCTGCCGGTAATGCGGCGCATAGACGCGGCAGCAGCCGTTGAACACGCTCGCCTGCCCACGGAGCGGCCCGACATCCGCTTTCTGCCGGTATCCGGCGTCACGCGTGTCGGCATTCCACGCATCGCGGCTGAAGAACACCGTCGGATAGATGAAGAACACATCGACCTCGGCGTTCTTGGGGTCGCCCGCTGCCATCCCGGCAGGGGTCAGATCGGTCGCGTCCTTCAGTTCGGGCAGCGCCGCCCAGCTGGCGAGATTGGCATAATCGGGCGCGGGCGGTGCGCGGGCGGGATCGAACGCGAAGGGCGGCGGCTGGTTGTTCACCACCGCCTTGATCGCCTGGCCGATCTGCGCCGGCCCGGTGGTGGCGCAGGCGCCGAACGCCAGGCCGATCGCGATCAGGAAAATACGCATAATGCGATCCTTCGCTAACCATTTGGTGATGCAGCCCGCGCTATAGCGCATCCTTCATCGGCAGGAATGGACTTGGCGCGCGTGACCACCGGTCGCCATTACGGGCTCGACTGGCTGCGCATCGCGGCCTTCGCCCTGCTGATTCCGTATCACGCCGCTTTGGTGTTCGCCCCCGCGCACTGGGTGATCAACGCGCGCGCCAGCGTCGAGACGTTGGTCGTGCCGATGGCGCTGATGACCCCGTGGCGGCTCGCGCTGCTGTTCGCCGTCTCGGGCTTCGCCAGCCGCAAACTGTTCGAGAAGTCAGGCGATATCCGCGCCTTCCTTGCCTCGCGCAACGCCCGGCTGCTGATCCCGCTGGGCTTCGCGATGGTCGCGCTGCTGCCGATGGAAATCTGGATCCGCGCCACGCGGGGCGGTTATCCGCACGGTCTCGCCACCTTCTGGCTGCACGATTACTGGCGCTGGGGGACATATTGGAGCGTCGAGATGCCCAGCTGGGAGCATCTCTGGTTCGTCGCCTATCTGTGGTTCTACACCATGATGCTCGGCGCGCTGCTCACATTCGGGCTGCTGCCGCGCCTGCAGAAGCTGTTCGATGAACTGACCGCGGGCATCGGCTTCCTCTGGCTGCCTATCGCCGGGCTGGTGCTGGCCAAGCTGTCGCTGACCTTCGTCCTCCCCGAACATGGCGGCATCCTCACCGACTGGAACGCGCATGCGACCAATTTTCCGCTGTTCCTGCTCGGCTTCCTCATCGCCGGCGGCAGGCACGCCTGGGGCGACATCGCGCGGCTGTGGAAGCAGGCGGCGATCGTCGCGGGCGTTTGCGCGATCATCGTCGTCCACACCGATCTGACCTGGGGCGCGGGCGAGATGCCGCCGCACGGCTGGACGGCATTGGACCGCGCCGCCCGCATGGCGATGGCGTGGAGCATGATCGTCATCCTGTTCCATGCCGCGAACACGCTGCTCAACCGCGATCACCCATGGCGCGCGACGCTCGCCGAGGCGGTGTTCCCGGCCTATATCGTCCACCAGACGGCGATCGTCGTCATCGCCTGGTGGCTGCAACCCGCCGGCGGCGGCAAATGGCCCGGCGAATATGCCCTTATCCTCTGCGGCACGCTCGCGCTCTGCGCCGCCTTCTACATCGTCGGCAGCCGCATCCGTCCCTTGCGCCCGCTGATCGGTCTCGCGCCCGCCTCAGCCGTCCAGCGCCGCGCGAAAGCGGCGGCTGCCGCGGGCCACGGCGCCGCTGGCTAGGGTCATCGCGAAATCGCCGCTGCGATCGGTCTCGATCCGGCGGATCGCGGCGCGGCGCACCAGCCGCGATCGGTGAACCCGGACGAAGCCCGGACCCAGCTCGGCCTCCACCGCCGCCAACGTCGCGCGGTGCAGCAGCATGCGCGTGCCCCAGCTGATCTCGACATAATTGCCCGCCGAGGCGATCTGCTCGATCTCGTCCAGCGGCACATGGTGGGTCACACTGCCATCGGCCACCGCCAGCGTGACGGGCGTGTCCGGAATCGCCGGGGCCGCAGGTTCGTCAGCCCGCTTGAGCAGCCATTGCGCCGCCGCCACGCCCCCCACGAACTGCACATAGGCCGCCAGGTCCTTGCGATACTCGTAGATCGCCACGGTCCACCAGTCGCCGATCTCGTATCGTTCGGGAAAGGCCATGGCGTAAACCGCTATGCGCAGCAGCATCATGCCGCCGATATGCACGGCGGATATCGCGACGCTGCCCAGCAGGAAGATGACCGCCACCTGCCACCACGCGAAATGCGGCGGCCGGACGCGCGCGACCGCCCACCAGATCACCGGGATCAGCAGCAGCCACATCGCCAGGCTGGTGGTGGTCCACACCCAGGGCCGCGATGCAGGAATATTGGCGCCGCTGCGTTCGAGGTCGGCGATCTGCGATGTGGCGATCGCGTAGCCCTGGATCATGAAGAAGACCAGGAAGCAAGCGAGCAACACCAGGCCCAACCGGCGCCCGCCGCCGCTCGTCCCCGTCGCCCCGCCGTTCGCCCGACCGTCCGTCACCCTCGTCCCCGCCAGCCCGCGCCTCGCCCCTCTCCGATACCGGCCCAACGCGCGGCCCGCTAGCCGTGCCGCATCGTCAACCCGGGAACCACGGACATGGAACGGCATTACGGCATGGACTGGCTGCGGATCGGGGCGTTCGGCCTGCTGATCCTCTATCATATCGGCATGGTGTTCGTGCCGTGGGGCTTTCACATGAAGACCGCCGAGCCGCTGGTGTGGACCGAGATACCGATGCTCGCGACCAATCCGTGGCGGCTGACCTTGCTGTTCGTGGTTTCGGGCTTCGCCAGCCGGGCATTGTTCGCGAAGTCGGCGGGCGTCGGCGCGTTCGTGCGCAATCGCAACGTGCGGCTGCTGGTGCCCCTTGCCTTCGGCATCGCGGTCATCGTGCCGCCACAGACCTGGGTCGAGCTGGTCACCCAGCACGGCTACGCGCATGGTTTCCTGTATTTCTGGCTCAACGACTATTTCCGCTTCGGCACGCTGGCCGGGATCGTCATGCCGACCTGGAACCATCTCTGGTTCGTCGTCTATCTCTGGGTCTACACGCTGGCGCTCGGCCTGCTGGTGATGCTGCCCGGCACCGGCCGGCTGCAGCCGCTGTTCGACCGCGTCTTCGCAGGCAGCCGCGCGGTGTGGCTGCCGATCCTGTTCCTGTTCGTCACCCAGTTCCTGCTGTTCCACCGCAATGAGGACACGCACGACCTGTTCAATGACGGCCTCGCCCATCTCCAGTATTTTCCCGCCCTGCTGTTCGGCTTCGGCCTTGCCGGATCGCGCGTCGCGATGGCGGGGCTGGCGCGCCACTGGAAGGTTTCGGCGGCGCTGGCGCTGACCAGCTACGGCGTGATCGTCGCGGCGATGCTCGCCTATCCCGATTTCAGCTTTCCCTCGCGCAGCGTCGCCAATGTCTTCCACATCGCCCGCCTGATCGAGGCATGGGCGGCGATCGCCGCACTGATCGGCATCGCCGACCGCTTCTGGAACCGCGACCACCCCCGGCGGCCGATGCTGACCGAGGCGGTGTTTCCCTTCTACATCATCCACCAGACGGTGATCGTGGTGGTGGGCTATGCGATCATCGGCCTGGGGCTGGGTGCTGGAACGGAATTCGCGATCCTCGTCGCGGCGACAGTCGCGGGGTGCTGGACCTTCTATCTGATCGGCCGATCGGTGAACTGGCTGCGTCCGCTGATCGGCCTGCGGCGGGTTGCGTCGCAGCGCGCAAGCGCGGATAGCGCGGTGCCGAAGGAGGCCTGACATGCCCCGCCTCGTATTGATCCTTGGAGCTTTGTTGATGTCCGCACCCGTTGCCGCGCAAGATGCCCCCCGCTGGACTCTCGTCATCCACGGCGGCGCGGGTGTCATCGAACGCGGCAAATTGAAGCCGGAACAGGAGGCGGAAATCCGCGCCGCGCTCAATCGTGCATTGCAGGCGGGCGGCGCGGTGCTCGACAAGGGCGGGGCGTCGCTCGACGCGGTCGAGGCGGCGGTCAAGGTGCTGGAGGATGATCCCAACTTCAACGCCGGGCGCGGCGCGGTGTTCACCTATCAGGGCACGAACGAACTCGACGCGTCGATCATGGAAGGGCAGGGGCGCAAGGCCGGCGCGGTCGCCGGCGTTACCCGCACCAAGAACCCCGTCAGCCTCGCGCGCAAGGTGATGGAGGACAGCCCGCACGTCTTCCTCAGCCGCGAGGGCGCGGACGAATTCTCGCGCGAACAGGGTCTCGAACAGGTCGATCCCGCATACTTCGCCACCCCCGAACGCAAGCGCCAGCTTGAGGAGCTGAAGGCGAAGAAGACCAGCTGGTTCGATGTCGACATGAAATACGGCACCGTCGGCGCGGTCGCGCGCGATGCTGAGGGCCATGTCGCCGCCGCCACCTCGACCGGCGGCATCACCGGCAAGCGCTGGGGCCGCATCGGCGATTCGCCGATCATCGGCGCGGGCACCTATGCCGATGATCGCGCCTGCGCCGTCTCGGCGACCGGATCGGGCGAGTATTTCATCCGCGTCGGTGTTGCCCATGAAATCTGCGCGCGCGTGCGGATGAAGGGCGAAACGCTGGGGCAGGCGGCGGAAGCGGTAATCGCCGAACTCGGCGAGATCGGCGGCTCGGGCGGAGTCATCCTCACCGGGCCCGGCGGCGAGACCGAATGGCGCTTCAACACCCCCGGCATGTATCGCGGCAAATGGGCCGCGGACGGCGAGCGCACCGTTGCGATCTACGGGGACGAGGACAAGCCGGCGAACGCGCGCTAAGGGCCGCGCCATGCGCATCCTCCTTGCCTTCATCGCACTGATTCTCGCCACCCCGGCCTCGGCCTATTGGGAATATGGCCACGAAACGGTGGCGCGGATCGCCTTGCTGAACATCAAGCCATCGACCCGCGCGGCGATCGACCGGCTGCTCGCACGCCAGGCGCTGCTCGAAACCCCCACCTGCCCGGCGCGCACGCTCCCGCAGGCGAGCGTGTGGGCGGACTGCATCAAGCCGCTCGATGACCGGTTCAGCTATGCCTATTCGTGGCATTATCAGAATGTCGACATCTGCAAGCCGTTCGAGCTGAAATCGGCGTGCAAGGACGGCAATTGCGTCTCCGCCCAGATCGACCGCAACGCGAAACTGCTCGCGGACAAGGACGTGCCGATCCGCGAACGCGTGATGGCGCTCGCCTTCCTGACCCATTTCGTCGGCGATCTGTCGATGCCGCTCCACGCCGGTGACAAGGGCGATCTCGGAGGCAACCGTCAGCGGACCAATTACGGTCTTTTCCAGGGAAAGCGGACCAACCTCCATTCGGTGTGGGACGGCTATCTGGCCGAGCGCGCCATCTCCACCCCGCCCAGCCTTGTCCGCCATTATACTGCCGAAGAAGCCGCCCCGATCGCCGCGGGCACCACCGAGGACTGGAGCCGCGACAGCTGGGAAGTCGCCAAGTCCGCCTATGCCGCCGCTCTGGGCGGAGACCCCTGCGGCGAAACGCGCGACGGCCGCTTCGACGAACCCGCCATCGCCACCCAGGTCCAGCCCGCCCGCGACCAGATCGTCAAGGGCGGCCTGCGCCTCGCCCGTCTACTGGACGAGGCGCTGGGCTAATCCTTGTCCGGCCCCCAGCGCCACCGCCAGCCACCGTCGGTCTTCAGCCAGCATAGCAGGGTGAAGCCGAGCACAAGCGGAACCGCGACCGCGATCCGCGCGGCATCGTTGGGCATAAGCCGCACCGCGAGGCCCAGCAGCAGCAAGAACAGTGCGGTCGCCAGCCATCCCTGCCACGTCGCGGGTACCGCGCCGATGCCGTACAGCTTCGGCGCGAACCAATATCCCTCGCGCACATGAAAATGCGCCGCCAGCCGTCTGAGCGCGACGTGCATCATGACAGAAACGCCATCGCCAGACCAAGCATGAGCAACGTTGCCGTGAGCGCCAGCAGCCAGGGCAGCCGCGCCTTGGTCGAGTGAAACACCATCATCATCCGTCTTCTCCTTCCTCATCAACATGTTTCGGCGGGCGGCCACGCCTGGCGCGCACCGGGTCCTTCAGTTTCACCCCCCGCCGCGCCAGCGCCTCGCGCAGCAGGCATTCCAGTTCCGCATTCACGCTCCGCAGGTCGCCCGCGGCGCAGCGCTCTATCGCCGCGAACAGCGCGGGATCGAGACGCAGCGCGAAGGCCTTTTTGGGGGGTGCCGCCAATGCCCGGCCCCTATTGGTAGAGCGAGCCGGTGTTGACGATGGGCTGGGTGTCGCGCTCGCCGCACAGCACCACCATCAGGTTGCTGACCATCGCCGCGCGGCGTTCGTCGTCCAGCTCGACGACGTTCTTTTCGGACAGCATGTCGAGCGCCATCTCGACCATGCCGACCGCGCCCTCGACCAGGGTCTTGCGCGCCGCGACCACCGCCTCGGCCTGCTGGCGGCGCAGCATCGCGCTGGCGATCTCCTGGGCATAGGCGAGGTGGGTGAAGCCGCATTCGTCGACCGTAATGCCCGCGACCTTCAACCGTTCGATCAGCTCGCAGCGCAGCTCGGCGCCGACCTGATCGTGGTTGCCGCGCAAGGTCACCTCCTGATGGGTGAAATCGTCATAGGGATAGCGCGATCCGATGGTGCGCACCGCCGCCTCGATCTGGACCATGACGAACGCCTTGTAATCATCGACGTCGAACAGCGCCTGCGCGGTGTCGGTCACCCGCCACACCACCTGCGCCGCCATCTCGATCGGATTGCCGCGCAGGTCGTTGACCTTGATTCGTTCCGAAATCAGGTTGTTCGCGCGTGCCGAGATCTTCTTCTTGGTCATCCACGGCCAGGTCCAGCGCAGACCGGGGGTGCGATCGGTGCCGCGATAGGCGCCGAACAGCAGCACCGCCGCCGCCTGGTTGGGCTGGAGCAGATAGAAACCGGGCAGGATCAGCAGCCAGCCGATCGGCCCCAGCGCGGTCGCCAGAATAGCGAACCCGCCGAAATCGGCGTTCGCCAATCGAACGATGCCGAACACCTGCAACGCCACGAACCCCAGCGCGATCACCAGCAGCAGATAGCCGCTATGCGTGTTTGCGGTCCGCTCGACACTCGCGTTCAGCGCACCCCTGGAAACCGAATCGGTCATCTGGCCCTCCCATTAAATATGATATCATCATTATATCACATCGAGATGCATGGCAAGCGGCGTCACGGAAATGGAAGGGGTGGCGCCAGGTCGGCGCCCACGGTCGTCAATATCTTGTTTGCACCATCTGGATTAGAGCGGGTGCCATGCCCGATCGCCCAACCATACTGGTCATTTTCGGTACCCGCCCCGAGGCCATAAAGCTGTTCCCCGTCATCCGCGCGCTGCAGGCCGATGCGCGCATCGACACGCGCGTCTGCGTCTCCGCGCAGCATCGCGGCATGCTCGATCAGGTGCTGGAAATCGCCGGGATCGTCCCTGACATCGACCTTGACCTGATGGAGCCCGGCCAGTCGCTCGATCGCCTCACCGCGCGGCTGCTGATCGGCCTTGGCGAGGCCATGGACCAGGCCCGGCCCCGGCGCGTGATCGTCCAGGGCGATACCGCCACCGCGATGGTCGGCGCGCTTGCGGCCTATTACCGCCGCATTCCCGTCGCCCATGTCGAGGCGGGGCTGCGTTCGGGCGATATCTGGCACCCTTTCCCCGAGGAGGTGAACCGCCGCATCGTTGCCCCGATCGCCGATCTCCATTTCGCCCCGACCGAAACCGCGGCCGATGCGCTGCGGCGTGAGAATATCGACCCGGAAACGATACATGTGACCGGGAACACCGTGGTCGATGCCTTGCTGGCGACGGCCGCGCGGATCGACCAGCAGCCCGAACTCGCCGCCGGGCTTGACGATCTGCTTGCGCGCTTTGCCGATAGAAGGATCATCCTCGTCACCACCCATCGCCGTGAGAATTTCGGCGGCGGCATGGACAATATTGCCCGCGCCATCCGCCGCATCGCGGCGCGGCCCGGCGTCGCGGTGATCTTTCCGGTCCATCCCAATCCGAATGTCCGCGCGGTGATGGACCGCGAGCTTGGAGGACTGGCCAACGTCGCCACGATCGATCCGCTCGACTACCCGCACTTCATCCGCGCGCTGGGCGCCTGCCATATCGTGCTGACCGATTCGGGCGGGGTGCAGGAAGAGGCGCCCGCGCTGGGCAAACCCGTGCTGGTGATGCGCGAGACGACCGAGCGGCCCGAGGGCGTCACGGCGGGAACGGCGCGGCTGATCGGCACGGACGAGGACCGCATCGTTACCGAAATCTTCAACCTTCTCGACGACAAGGCGGCCTATCTGGCGATGGCCCGCGCGCACAATCCGTTCGGCGACGGCCATGCCTCGGCACGGATTGCGGGACATGTTGCGGATGCTTTCGGACTCTGAACTCAAGGTCGTCGTCCTCGGCCTCGGCTATATCGGCCTGCCCACCGCCGCGGTGATCGCGCGTTCCGGCGCCAAGGTGCTGGGCGTGGATGTCAGCGCGCATGTCGTCGATACGGTTAATTCGGGTCGCGTACATATCGAGGAGGTCGATCTCGACGGGCTGGTCCAGGGCGTCGTGTCGCGCGGCACCTTGCGTGCTTCCACACATATCGAACCCGCCGACATCTTCGTCATCGCCGTACCGACGCCGTTCGGCGACAATCACGCGCCCGACATCAGCCATGTTCTGAACGCCGCCACGACGATCGCACCGGTGCTCAAGGCGGGCGATTGCGTGATCCTCGAATCCACCTCGCCGGTCGGCACGACCGAGCAGGTGCGCGACCTGATCGCCGCCGCGCGGCCCGATCTGAAGGTGCCGGGCGTGACCGGCAACAGCGCCGACATCGCCATCGCCTATTGCCCGGAACGCGTGCTGCCCGGCCGCATCCTGGTCGAGCTGATCGATAATGACCGCGTCATCGGCGGGATCACGCCGCGGTGCGCGCGCAAGGCGCTGGGCTTCTATCGCCGCTTCGTGCGCGGGGCGTGCGTGACCACCAATGCCCGCGCGGCGGAGATGACCAAGCTGGTCGAGAACAGCTACCGCGACGTCAACATCGCCTTCGCCAACGAATTGTCGATGGTCGCAGACGAGATGGGGCTGGACGTGTGGGAGGTCATCCGCCTCGCCAACCGCCACCCACGCGTCAACATCCTGTCACCCGGCCCCGGCGTCGGCGGGCACTGCATCGCAGTCGATCCCTGGTTCATCGTCCACAGCGCGCCCAATCACACCAAGCTGATCCGTACCGCACGCGAGGTGAACAACACCAAGGTGGATCACACCATCGCCCGCGCGAACGCATTGATCGCGGAAATGCCGGGCGTTCCGGTCGCGTGCTTCGGCCTGGCCTTCAAGGCGAACATCGACGATTTCCGCGAAAGCCCCGCCGTGAAGGTCGCCGCCGCGCTGGCGCGCGCGCATGGCCGCCGCATCCGCATCGTCGAGCCCTATGCCGACGCCCTGCCCGTCGAATTTGCCGGCACCGGCGCGGAACTGACCGATATCGACGACGCTATCGCCACCTGCCCGATCTTCATCGTGCTGGTCGACCACGACCTGTTCAAATCGGTGCCGCTGGACGAGCGCACCGCCAAACTGGTCTACGACACGCGCGGCATCTGGCTGGATCAACCGGCGAGCCGAACGGCAGAATCGTTGCGGATGGCAAGCTAGCCGGGCCTGGTATTGGCCGCGCGGTAGCTATCGCGCTTGCAACGGCATCGAAAAATATATAAGCACTTATGTGATATGGCGCAGGAACGATCTGGCGAACTGGGTTTGGGATCCCTTCTGCGGCAGCTGATCGCGGCGCTGGATGGGGATGTGCAGGCGGTTTATGACAGCCTGGCGGTCCCATTCCGCCCGCGCTTCTTTCCCGTGGTGCGTCATTTGCGCGCCCATGGCACGGCATTAATCGGCGAACTGGCCGACCATGCGGGCGTGAGCCAGCCGGCGATCACCCAGACTTTGGGCGAGATGCGCGACGCAGGGCTCATCGCCGTGGAGGCAGCCAAAGACCGACGGGCACGCCGCGTGCGGCTGACCCGAGAGGGAGAGGCGCTCAGCGATCGCCTGGGGCCAGTATGGCGCGCCGTGCAGCGAGCGGAGAGCACGCTTGACGACGAGCTGCCTCAACCACTGCGCGAGATGCTGGCGACCACGATCGAGGCGCTGGCGCGCAATCCCTTTTACCGCCGAATCATGGAAGGACTGGAGGACGGATGATCGGGCGATCAATTGCCATTGGGATAGCGCTGATGATCGCCCAGATATGTCCGGCGAACGCTCGCTCCTTTACCCCGAAGGAACAACTCGAGATTGTCGAGGCCGCGGCCAAGATGATCGAGGACCGTTATGTCGACGCGCCCAGGGCGCGCGAGATCGCAGCCGAACTGCGCCGGTCTAGGAGCCGCTGGGTGGAGACGCGTGACGGCGCGACATTCGCAAAATCGATGTCCGACTATCTGCGGACCATCTCGCGCGACGGGCATCTCGGGCTGAGCTACAGCGCTCAGGCGATCAGCGAGGGGACCGGCGAAGCGGGCTTTTCCGATACCGAGATGCAGAAATGGTATGGCCCTCAACTCAATCACGGCATCGAGAAGATCGAGCGGCTGGAAGGCAACGTCATCCTTCTTGATCTGCGGGTGTTCCCACCGGCAGCCATGGCCGGAGACGTCTTCGCCGCCGCCATGACGATCGTTGCGCAAGGCGAGGCGCTGATCGTCGACTTGCGCCACAATGGCGGCGGGGTCGATACGGCGAACCTGTTTACCGGCTATCTGCTGAAGGGCGGAAGCCCGCTCACCGGCGCCTATGACAGGCCGAGCAACACGCACCGACATGAGAACTCGCCCCTATGGGTGCCGGGTCGCCGTTTCGGCGAAGAAAAGCCGGTCTATATCCTCACGTCGAAACGCACCTTCTCGGCGGCCGAAGCCTTCGCCTACAATCTCCAGGTGCTGAAGCGAGCGGTGATTGTCGGCGAGACGACCGGCGGCGGGGCGCACCCATTCGAATATCGCCGCGTCCACCCGCATTTCGCTCTCGATCTGCCCGAGAGCAAGTCGGTACATCCGATCACCGGCACCAACTGGCAGGAAGTAGGCGTGAAGCCCGACGTTCCAGTGCCTGCAGATCAGGCGCTTGACGAAGCGCTCAGGCTGGCGCGCATGGCAATCCGTAACCGGCAATCGGATTGATGCGCCGCGCATCGTCCTCGCGGACGACCCGTTGTTTCGCAGCCTGTGGGGGAATGGAAAAGTGATGATCACTTCCCATTCCTAGCGTGTAGCCGGACCCGGGACTTGCGGCAAGCCCCTAGTCATGCCCCATGAACGCTGCCTTCGATTCGAAACATGGATGAGAAGGATAGCCAAAATGCGTGTGCTGTTATCGACGTACGGGTCGCGTGGAGACGTCCAGCCGCTGGCGGGGCTTGCCGTCGCATTGCAGGCGCTCGGCGCGGAGGCGCTGGTGTCCGCACCGGCCGATGCGGAATTTGCGGAGCTGCTCGACCGCGCCGGCGTGCCGCTGGCGCCGGCGTTCGCGCCAGCACGCCAGTGGATAGAGATGGCGAAGCAATCGGGGATGGGCCTGCCCCAGCTCGCAGCCAGGATGGTCACAGCCCAATTCGATGCGATCGCCGCGGCGGCCGAAGGCTGCGATGCGATCGTGGCGACCGGCCTGTTCCCGTCCGTGGCGGCTGCGCAGTCGGTGGCCGAGAAACGCGGCATCGGCTTTGTCTGGACGGCGTTCTGCCCGCTCATCCTGCCGTCGCCGCACCATCCGCCCATGGAATATCCCGGCCATCCGCATCCGCCGGGGGTGAGCGACAACCGGGCGCTGTGGGACTACAACGTCCAGGCGATGAACGCGCTGTTCGGCGAGGCGGTCAACACCCACCGCGCCGGAATCGGCTTGACGACGTTCGACAATGTCCGCGACCATGTCTTCACGCGCCGTCCGTGGCTGGCGTCGGACCCGATCCTCAGCCCATGGCAGCCGAGCGACCTTGTCGATGCCGTGCAGACCGGCGCATGGATCCTGCCGGACGCGCGCGCGCTTCCGGCAGAGCTGGAGGCGTTCCTCGACGCTGGCGAACCACCGGTCTATGTCGGCTTCGGCAGCATGGCCATGACGGCCGCGCCCGACGCCGCACGGGCGGCGATCGAAGCGGTCCGGGCGCACGGCCGCCGTACGCTCCTGGCCCGCGGCTGGGCGGAGTTCGCCGCGATCGACGATCGGAACGATTGCCTTGTCGCCGGCGAGGTCAACCAGCAGGCGCTGTTTCGCCGGGTCGCCGCCGTCGTGCATCATGGCGGTGCGGGCACGACCACGACGGCCGCCCGGGCCGGCGCGCCCCAGCTGATCGTGCCGCAAGTGGCGGACCAGCCCTATTGGGCCAGCCGCGTGGCCGGCCTCGGCATCGGCGTCGCCCATGACGGTCCGGTTCCGACCGCTCAATCCCTGTCGGCCGGGCTCGGGACGGCACTCGCCCCCGAGACCCGCGAACGGGCGGCGGCCATCGCCGGTACGATCCGCACCGACGGGGCGGCGGCAGCTGCGGAAATGCTGGTCGCCGCGATCCCTCGAGGCGGATCAGGCAGGCTCTGACCGCACAACGCTGATCCAGGGCGAGCGAGGCCACTTCGTTTGACGATCTCAATTACGAACGCGGCTCATCTCTTGGACAGCAGGCGGTAGCTCCACGGCGCCATGGTCAGCTTGCTGTCCTGCGCGATCGAAACGGGCTTGCCGTCGGCGAAATCGACATAGCGGCCGACAGGCAGCCTGTCGGTGAACCCCACGGTCTGCGGTTCGGCCGAGAAGTTGAACAGCGCGAGCACCTTGCTGCCGCCGCGCTGGCGGACGAACGAGAATATCTTTGCCGGCACGCTGTTCTCGACCTTGATCATCGGCGCGCCGAACTGGCCGTTGGCGAGCGCCGGGTTGGCCTTCTTGAACGCGATCAATTTCTTGAACAGCGCGCCGTTGGGATGGTCATGCCAGGCGATGGGATCGCGTTCGAAGAATTTCAGGCGCTTCGGATTGCCCGCCTCCTGACCATTGTAGATCAGCGGCATCGTATCCGCGGCGAAGGTCAGCGCGATCATGGCGGGGAGCGCGGGGCCATAGACCTCCTGATCGGTGCCTTCCCATGAATTGGTGTCATGATTGCTGGTATAGGCCATCTTGTAGGCCTCGCGCGGCCAGGCGCTTTCGTGCCAGCTGAAATAGCCGGCCAGCGCATTGGTATCGGCCTTGCCTTGCGCGACATTGTGCATCGCCTCGGTCAGCTTCCACGCATAGGTCGCGTCGAACGCCTTGCGGTGGAGCTCGGGATATTCCCATTCCGCCAGCATGAAGACGGGCTTGATCCGGTCGAGCTCGGCGCGCGCATTCTCCCAGAACTGGACGGGAACCGCGCCGGCGACATCGGCGCGGTAGCCGTCCACCCCCGCCTCGCGCACCCAGAATTTGAGCGCTTCGGTCATGTAGCGGCGCATCGCCGGCTTCGAATAGTCGAAGTCGATGATGTCCGACCAGTCGAACCACGGCGTCGGGCGGAAATCGCCCTTCCAGTCGCGATCATACCAGTCGGGATGCTGCGCGACGATCGGATTGTCCCATGCCGAATGGTTGGCGACCCAATCGAGGATGACATACATGCCCTGCGCATGCGCCGCGTCGACCAGCGCCTTGAAATCCGCCATCGTCCCGAATTCGGGGTTCACCCCGAAATAGTCCTTGATCGAATAGGGGCTGCCGAGCGGCCCTTTGCGGTTCTTCTCGCCGATCGGGTGGATCGGCATCAGCCAGATGATGTCCACCCCCAGCGCCTTCAAGCGCGGCAGCTGCTTCTGCGCGGCGGCGAAGGTGCCTTCCGGCGTGAACTGGCGGGTGTTGAGCTGATACAGCACCGCGTCCCTGGTCCATTCGGGGTGCCTGACCTGGACATAGGGCGCCGGCGTATCCGCCGGGCGCGGCGTCAGGTCGACGCCGGTCTGTGCGCCCGCGGGCATCGCGACGCCCAGCAGCAGGGCGGCCGCCAGGCGGAAGGACTTGGTCATGGAGGGATCTCCTTCGTAGGATCAGCTGTGGCGCACGCGGAGCATCGCCGCCGCGGCAAGGCACATCACCCCCGCCGCGATCAGCATCGCCCAGACGGGTTCGCCGGGGAAGAAACTGCGCACCACCTCTCCCATCACCGTCGATACGATGAGCTGGGGCAGCACGATGAAGATGTTGAACAGGCCCATATAGATGCCGAGCTTCGCGGGTGGCAGCGCGCCCGCCAGGATCGCGTAGGGCATCGTCAGGATCGATGACCAGGCGATGCCGATCAGCACCATCGACACGATCAGCGTATCGGGATCGCGGATGACGAGGAACGAGGCGAAGCCGATCGCGCCGGCGAGCAGCCCGACGATATGCGTCGCGGACGGACCGATGCGCTTCGCCAGCTGCGGCAGCACCAAGGCCGCCAGCGCCGCGACGCCGTTATAGATCGCGAACAATATACCGACCCAGTTCGCGCCCTCGTTATACGCCGCGCTCGCCGTGTCGGTCGCGCCGAAGACATGCTGGGTGACGATCGGCGTGGTGTAGATCCACATGATGAACAGCGCCGACCAGGTGAAGAACTGGACCACCGCCAGCCGCCGCATCGTCTGCGGCATGCGGGTGAGATCGGAGAGGATCTGGGTCAGCGCGCCGCCCGTGCGGCCCGCGCGGATCGCCGCGGCAGAGGCCAGGCTGGCGCCGCCAAACAGGATCATCATGCCGCCCAGGATAGTGACCGGCTTGTCCAGCCCGAAGGCGGCGACCGCGGCGACGATCAGCGCGCCTGCGGCCAGCCACCAGATCGCACCGGGCGGGGCCGCGACGGGCGGGTCATCGGCGGCGGAGGCGACCGGCGCGGCGAACGCGCGGAGCTGTTCGGGCGAATATTCCTTCGCGGTGACCACCGTCCACAGCACCGCCAGGAAGATCGCCGCCGCGCCGATATAGAAGGACCAGCGGACCGCATCGGGAATCTCGCCCGCCGGGGCGGTCGCCTCCACGCCCCATGCGGTCAGCACATAGGGCGCGACCGATCCCACCACCGCGCCGGCGCCGATGAACGCGGTCTGGAAGGCGTAGCCCGCCGTCTGCTGGCTGGGGCCGACCATGTCGCCGACAAAGGCGCGGAACGGCTCCATCGATATGTTGAGCGAGGCATCGAGCACCCACAGCAGCACCGCCGCCACCAGCAGCACCCCGGCATTGGGCATGCCCGCCAGCGCCAGCGCAGCGAGCAGCGCGCCCGCGAAGAAATAGGGCCGCCGCCGCCCCCAGCGCCCCCAGGTGCGGTCGCTGTAATGGCCGATCAGCGGCTGGACGAGCAGGCCGGTGACCGGCCCCGCGATCCACAGAAAGGCGAGATCGTCGATCGCGCTGCCGAGCGACTGGAAGATGCGGCTGACATTGGCGTTCTGCAGCGCGAACGCGATCTGGATGCCGAAAAAGCCGAACGATATGTTCCAGAGCTGTCCGGCGCCGAGCCGCGGCTTTTCGGTCATTCTCGTCTCTCCCCTTGCGACCGTCGCGCATCTGCGGGCGCGATCGGTCAGATCAGTCGGCTTCGGCTATCCGCCGCAGGATTCGCGGACGATGAGATCGGTCGGCAGGCGTTCGGAGCGCATCTCGCTATCGGCGCCGGTATCGAGCAGCTTGGACACCAGCATGCGCCCGGCGCGGGCGGTGTTCTGCACCACCGTGGTCAGCGCCGGACGGCTGAAGCGCGCGAACGGCACATCGTCATAGCCCACCACCGACACGTCTTCGGGCACCCTGACGCCGTGATGCAGCAGCGATCGGATCGCCCCCAGCGCGATCAGGTCGCTGGCCGCGACGATCGCGTCGAACGCGATTCCCCGCGCCAGCAGGGCATCGACCGCCGCCTCGCCCGATTCCACGGTGAAATAGGTCGGCACCATCAGCTCGGGTTCCGCCGGCAGCCCCGATTGCTCCATCGCCTCGCGATAGCCGCGCACGCGCTGCGATACTTCGGGCGCCTCGTTTTCACCGAGATAGACGATGCGCCGGCGCCCCATCCGGGCGAGGTGCAAGGTCGCCCGCCGCCCCCCGGCGAGATTGTCCGATCCGATCGAGCAATAGGCCTGGTCGGGCAGCTGCGCGCCCCATACGGCGAAGCGCGTCTCGGTCCTGGCCAGTTGATTGAACGCCGCATGCAGCGAGCTCTGGCCGAGAAAGATGATGCCGTCGGCGCGGCTGGTCGTCATCGCCGCAGCCAGGTCCTGATATCCCGCCGGCATGAAATGGCTCATCACCAGATCGCAGCCGCGCTCGCGCGCCGCATCGCCGACCCCGGCGAACAGTTCGAGGATGAAGGGATCGTCGAGCAGCGTATCGCGGCCCTGCGGACGCGGCACCACCAGCGCGATGGTGCCGGTGGCGCCGATCGGCCCCTTGGGCAGGCCGCGCCGGAACGGGTAGCGATGTTCCTTCGCCAGTTGCCAGATGAGCTGCTTGGTCCGGCTGTTGACCGCGGGATGATCGCTGAGCGCGCGGCTGGCCGTGGCCGTGGACACGCCGGCGATCCGCGCAAGATCCTCCAGCCGGGTGCTATCGCGGGCCATGGAGCAAATTTTGCATGATCATCATAAGTCCAAACTGCGCAGCGTTTCTTGGACTTTTCAAGCCCCCTGTGTAAGAATAATGCGCTCATGGGGAAAGTTTGCAAGAAAATTTGCAAGCGCCCGCCGCTGGAGATGGGGTATGTCCGTTTGGGCCGATGCGCCGCGATTGCCCGCGCTGTCAGGCGTGACGCGGACGCGCTTCGAACAGGAGATCGTCCCCGCCGGCCGGCCGGCGCTGCTGAAGGGGCTGGTCCGCGACTGGCCGATCGTAGAGGCGGCCGCACGGTCCCGGCAGGCGTTGACCGAAGCCCTGCTGGCGGAGGCCAATCGCGAAGGCATCCGGGCATGGTTTGCACAGCCCGATCAGAGCGGACGGTTCACCTATTCGGACGATCTGACGGGCTTCAACCATGAGCGCCGCATCGTCACGCTGGCCGATCTGATCGCCTATCTGATCGATCATGCCGACGATCCGGCAGCGCACACCGCCTATGCCGGCGGCATTCCCATCCCCAAGATCATGCCGGGCCTGTTGCCGCAGCTGCCGATGCCGCTGCTGGAGCCCGGCCGCGAGATGCTGGTTTCGCTCTGGCTGGGCGGGCGCAGCCGCACCGCGGCGCATTGGGACGTGCCGCAGAATCTGGCGTGCGTGATCGCGGGGCGGCGGCGGTTCACATTGTTCCCGACCGATCAGGTCGCCAATCTCTATGTCGGGCCGCTCGACTTCACGCTGGCCGGCCAGCCGACCAGCCTGGTCGATATCGTCGAGCCGGACCTTGAGCGATTTCCCAAATTCCGCGCGGCGATGGCCGCGGCCCTCGTCGCCGATCTGGAGCCGGGCGACGCGCTCTATCTGCCCAGCCTGTGGTGGCATCATGTCGAGGCGCTGGATCCGTTCGGCGCGATGGTCAATTTCTGGTGGCGGGACGGACCGGACTGGCTGATGACGCCGCTGTTCACGCTGTTCCATTCGCTGCTGACGATCCGCGACCTGCCGCCTGCGGAACGGACGGCATGGCGCGTGTTCTTCGATCACTACATCTTCCAGACCGGGGATGATCCTTGGGCGCACCTGCCCGAATCTGTGCGTGGCATGTTCGGCGAGCTGACGCAGGAGAAGCGGAGCCAGCTGAAATCCATGCTCGCGGCGCCGCTGCGATAGACTGGGCTGGGCTGCGCCACCGCAGCAATTCCCGCACCTCGTGCAAACGCCCATCGGCCATACTGCAAAATTTGCAGCGATATTGCATGCGCCAGCGAATCGGCGTTATGGGGAATGGGTCAAATAAAGACAGCAGCACTACGGCACGCATAATGCGCCGAGGCTGAGGTGAGGGGAGATGCAATGACAGGCTTTCAGAACATATCTGCAAATTTTGCAGTTGAAACACCGGAATGCCATGCCGCCGGGCGCGACATGGGCGGGTCTGCGGTCAGCACCATGGCGTTGTGCGCAGCATTGATCGCGGCCGGGCTGCCCTGGCAGGCGCACGCGCAAGACACCGCGCCAACCACCAATACTCCCAGCGCCGCCGATCCGGCCGCCACCCAGACGCCCGGCACGCCCGACTCCCAGGCCGGCGACGAGCAGCCCGCCGAGGAGACGGATATCGTGGTGACCGGCTTTCGCGCGTCGATCGCCAACGCGATCGCGGAAAAGCGCAATTCGGACCAGATCGTCGAGAGCATCTCGGCCGAGGATATCGGCAAGCTGCCCGACAACTCGATCGCCGAATCGATCGCGCGCCTGCCCGGCCTGACCGCGCAGCGCGTCGATGGCCGCGATCAGGTGATCTCGATCCGCGGCTTCGCGCCCGATTTCTCCACCACGCTGCTCAACGGCCGCGAGCAGGTGACCACGGGCGACAACCGCGCGGTCGAATTCGATCAATATCCGTCCGAGCTGCTGGGCCAGGTCGTCGTCTACAAGACCCCTAGCGCCGGGCTGATCGGCCAGGGCATTTCGGGCACGATCGATCTGCGCACCGTCCGTCCGCTGCAATATGGCAAGCAGGTGATCGCGGCGAGCGCGCGCGGCGAGCTGGTGACCAAGGGGCCGCTCAACGTCGGCAGCACCAACAAGGGATACCGCTTCAGCGGCACCTATATCGATCAGTTCGCGGACGATACGCTGGGCATCACCATCGGCGTCGCGCACAGCCGCTCGCCATCGCAATATGAGCGCTTCAATTCCTGGGGCTATCCGGTCTTCGACGGGAACAACGCGACCTATGGCGAGGATCCCGACGGCGACGGCAATTTCACCGTGCGCGACGAATATGCCGCGGCGCAGGGCAAGTTCATCATCGGCGGGGCCAAGCCGTTCGTCCAGTCGAACGAACTGACCCGCACCGGCGTGGTCGGCACGATCGAGTGGGAGCCGAGCGACGCGCTGAACATCACGATCGACGGCCTCTACACCGATTTCAAGGAAGAACAGGCGCTGCGCGGGATCGAGCTGCCCTTCTACTGGGGCAACGCCACGCTGGCGCCGGGCTTCACGGTCGAGGGCAATTCGGTCACCGCGGGCACCTGGAACAATGTGAAGGGCGTGGTGCGCAACGACTATGTCGAGCGCAAGGCCGAGATCATCTCGGGCGGCATCAACGCCAAATACCAGTCGGACGGCTGGACCCTTGTCGGCGACGCCAGCTATTCGCGCGTGACCCGCGACGACATCTATATCGAAACCTATGCCGGCACCTCGCGCGGCGTCGGCAACGGCCCTTACGATACGCTGGGCTTCCAGACCGAAGACAATGGCATCACCACGTTCAACTCGACGCTGGATTATGCCGATCCGGATCTGATCAAGCTCACCAGCCCGCAGGGCTGGGCGAACGGCCCGCGTCCCGGTTCGGTGCCCGGCGGCCAGGACGGCTTCTACAGCGCGCCGCATGTGCGCGACGAGCTCTACGCCTTCCGCGGCAGCGCGCAGCGCGATCTGGGCGACGGCTACACGCTCGAGGTCGGCGCAAACTATACCGCGCGCAGCAAGGAATATGTGCCGACATCGCTGTTCCTGGCGGCGCAGGCCAATATCGATGATCCGACCAGCAGCACCAGCGTCGTCGTGCCGGACGAATATTATCTCGGCACGACCAGCCTCGCCTATCTCGGCATTCCCGGCCAGGTCAGCTTCGATCCCGTCGGGCTGGTCAATTCGGGCATCCTGGCAAAGCTGATCGCCGCCAACGAGCCGACCGCGTTCAACACCTGGGACCTGCAGGAGAATGTGACGACCGGCTGGCTGCGCGTCGGCTTCGATTCTCCCTTTGGCGAGACGGGCCGCTTCACGGGCAATATCGGCGCGCAGGTCGTCTATACCGATCAGTTCTCGGCCAGCTTCGCCAACCTGACCGGCACCCCGGTACCCAATGCCGACGGCCGCAAATATGTCGACATTCTCCCCAGCCTCAATCTGAGCATGCGCTTCGATGACAAGAACGTGCTGCGCGTGGGCATCGCCCGCACGCTGGCGCGGCCGCGAATGGATCAGCTGAAGGCGTCGATCAACTACGCCACCAATCCGGCGCTGGCGAATTCGACCGATCCGTTCAGCGCATTCTATTCCGCGGGCGGCGGCAACCCGCAGCTGAAGCCATGGATCGCGACCGGCGCCGACGTCTCGTTCGAGCATTATTTCGACCGCGGCGCCTATTTCGCGGTCGCCGGTTTCTACAAATATCTCGAAACCTACATCTACGACCAGAAGATCGTCTTCGATTTCGCGGGCGCGCCGTCCAACGGCGTGACCCCGGCTACCACGCTGGGGGTCATCACCCAGCCGGTCAACGGATCGGGCGGCAGGCTTTATGGCGGCGAGATCTCGGCGACGATCCCGTTCGGCCTGTTCAGCGAGGCGCTCGACGGGTTTGGCGTGCTCGGCAGCTATTCGTACACCGAATCGACGATCAAGGCGAACCCGAGCAACCCGACCCAACAGCTGCCCGGCCTGTCGAAGCATGTGGCCAACGGCACGGTATTCTTCGAAAAATGGGGGCTCTCCGCACGCGGCAGCGTCCGCTATCGCTCGAAGTTCCTGGCGGAGGTCATCTCGCTCGGGCCGGGCGCGCGCAACCGGTTGGCGCGGGGCGAGATGATCGTCGACGCCCAGATCGGCTACGAGTTCCAGAGCGGCCCGCTCGAGGGGCTGGGGATATTGCTGCAGGGTCAGAACCTGACCAGCGAACCCTTCGTCACCGAGGATTCGGCCAATGGGCTGATCATCGATTCCCAAGACTATGGCCGTCGTTTCCTGGCGGGCATCTCCTACAAATACTGATGAAAGCGCACGCCGCCGGTGCATCGCCGGCGGCGACGCCATGACGAGGCCTGGGATGATCGAACCGCTGCGCCATATCGTGATCGTCGGCGGCGGAACGGCGGGCTGGATCGCGGCGGCGATGCTCGCGCGTTTCGTGCCCCCGGCGACGCGGATCGAGCTGGTCGAAAGCGATGCGATCGGCACGGTCGGCGTCGGCGAGGCGACCATCCCGCAGATCCGGCTGCTGACTGCGGGCCTTGGCATCGACGAAGATACGCTGCTGCGCGAGACGCAGGGCACGATCAAGCTGGGCATCGAGTTCGTCGACTGGCTGCGGCCCGGCCATCGCTACATGCACGCCTTCGGCCAGGTCGGGCGCGGGCACGGCGTGACGCCGTTCCACCACCACTGGCTGCGCGGCCGGGCGCTGGGCGTGGCCGACGATCTCGGTGCGTACAAGCTGGCCGAGGCCGCCGCGCGCGCCGGGCGTTTCGCGCGGCCACCAGCGGCGCCGCCGAACCTGTCGCATGCCTTCCATTTCGACGCCTCGCTCGTCGCGCAATTCCTCAGGCGGCAGGCCGAGGAGGCCGGCGTGGTGCGGACAGAGGGTCGCATCACCCGCGTCGAGCGCGGCGAGAATGGCAACGTCGCCGCGGTGATGCTGGACGACGGCCGCCGTATCGCGGGTGATTTCTTCCTCGACTGCTCCGGTTTCCGCTCACTGCTGCTCGGCGAGGCGCTTGGCGTCGGTTACGAAGACTGGACGCGCTGGCTGCCGTGCGACCGGGCGATGGCGGTGCCTTGCGCCCCTGCCGGCGATCCCGAACCCTTCACCCGATCAACCGCGCGCGAGGCGGGGTGGCAGTGGCGCATCCCGCTGCAGCACCGCATCGGCAACGGCTATGTCTATTCGTCGGCGCATATCTCGGATGACGAGGCGGCGGCGACATTGCTCGCCAATCTGGACGGCGAACCGCTCGCCGATCCCCGGCCGATCGCCTTCGCCGCGGGCAAGCGCGATCGCTTCTGGGATCGCAACGTCGTCGCGCTGGGCCTCGCCTCGGGCTTCATGGAGCCGCTCGAATCGACCAGCATCCACATGGTCCAATCGGCGATGGCGCGGCTGCTGACGCTGTTTCCTGCGCGGGGCGACGATGCCGCCGCGCGCGATGCCTATAACCGCCAGACGCATTTCGAATATGACCGCATCCGCGATTTCCTGGTGCTGCACTATCACGCGACCGAACGCACGGGCGCGTTCTGGCAGGCATGCCGGGAGACTCCGCTGCCCGATGGACTGGCCGAAAAGCTGCGCCAGTTCCGCGCGGGCGGACGGATCGTGACCGAGAAGGACGAGCTGTTCACCGAGCCCGGCTGGCTGCAGGTGATGGTGGGGCAAGGCATCGAGCCCGCCGGCTGGTCGCCGCTGGCCGAGGGCATGAGCGAGGACGATCTCGCCCGCTTCCTCGCCGCGATCCGCGACGCCACCGCCGATCAGGCGCAGCGTCTGCCCAGCCACGCCGCCTTCATCGCCGCCAATTGCCGGGCGGCGGTGACACAGGGGATCGCCGCATGAAGCGCTTGCTGCTCGCCGCACTGCTCGCCGCCTCGCCCGCCGCTGCGCAGGATTTTCGCCAGCGCCCGCCAGAGGACGAGGTGATCTATTTCGTCCTGCCCGACCGGTTCGAGAATGGCGACACCGCCAACGACCGGGGCGGGCTGAAGGGCGATCGGCTGACCACCGGCTTCGACCCCAGCCACAAGGGCTTCTACCATGGCGGCGACCTGAAGGGGCTGATCCGCCGGCTCGATTATCTGCAAGGGCTGGGCGCGACCGCGATCTGGGTCGGCCCGATCTTCAGGAACAAGCCGGTGCAGGGGCCGAAGGGCCAGGAATCGGCGGGCTATCACGGCTACTGGATCACCGACTTCACCCAGGTGGACCCGCACCTGGGCAGCAATGCGGATTTCAAGGCGCTGGTCGATGCGGCGCACGCGCGCGGGATGAAGGTCTATATGGACATCATCGCCAACCACACCGCCGACGTGATCCAGTACAAGGGCTGCCCGGTGCAGGCATGCGACTATCGCAGCATCGCCGACTATCCGTTCCAGCGGCGCGGCGGCGTGGCGGGGGTGCCGATCAACCCTGGTTTCGCGGGCGATACGGTGCGCACTGCCGAGAATTTCGCGAAGCTCGACGATCCGTCCTTCGCCTATCAGCCCTATGTGCCCGCGCCCGAGAAATCGGTGAAGGTGCCCGCCTGGCTGAACGATCCGCTACTGTATCACAACCGCGGCAATTTCGCGCTGGAGGCGGAAAGCGCGCGCTATGGCGATTTCTCCGGGCTGGACGATCTCGCGACGGAGAACCCGCGCGTCGTTTCCGGCATGATCGACATCTTCGGCGACTGGATCGACCGTTACGGCGTCGACGGCTTCCGCATCGATACCGCCAAGCACGTGAACCCCGAATTCTGGCAGGCCTTCGTGCCGGCGATGCTGGCGCGCGCCAAGGCCAGGGGCATCCCCAATTTCCACATCTTCGGGGAAGTCTATTCGGAGGCGCTTGATCCCGGCTATCTCGCCCAGTTCACCCACCGCGACGGCTATCCAGCGGTGCTCGACTTCGCCTTCCAGGTCGCCGCGCGCGACATCGCGACGGGCAAGTCGGGAACCGACGCCTTCCTCAAGCTGACCGACGGCGACATCCTCTACAAAGGCGGCGGCGCGGCGGCGCGGCAATTGCCCATCTTCCTCGGCAACCACGACATGGGGCGGATCGGCCATATGCTCGATCGCGCGCTGCCCGCGATCAGCGACGAGGAGCGGCTGGCGCGCGCGTCGCTGGCGCATGTCCTGATGATGACCGCGCGCGGGGTGCCGACGATCTATTCGGGCGACGAACAGGGCTTCACCGGCGACGGCGGGGACCAGGCGGCGCGCGAGGACATGTTCCCCAGCAAGGTCGCGAGCTATAACGACAACCGCCTGATCGGCACGAACGCGACCACCGCGACGGAGAATTTCGACACCGCGCATCCGCTGTACCGCTTGATTGCCGATCTCGCGGCACTGCGCGCGAAACTGCCCGCGCTGCGACGCGGGGACACCGTCGTCCGCGCCGCCACCGACAAGCCCGGCCTCCTCGCCTTCTCGCGCGTCGAACCGGGCAAGCCGGAAGTGCTGGTGCTGCTCAACAGCGCCGCGACTCCGGCGACGCGCAACGTCAAGGTCGATGTCGCCAGCACCGCCTGGTCCAGCGGCTGGGCGCGCACCGGCTGCCCGATCGAGATGGTCGCGCCCGGCAGCGTCCGCGTCACCCTGCCGCCATTCGGCTATGCCATCTGCGATTCCACGCCCCTCGATTGAGAGCCACTACCCGAGCATGACCTCCCCAGCCCTGTCCCTGCCCGAAACCGAAACCGCTTCCACGCCGTGGTGGAAGGGCGCCGCGATCTATCAGATCTATCCGCGCAGCTTCGCCGATTCAGACGGCGACGGAGTAGGCGACCTGCCGGGCATCACCGCGCATCTGGATCATGTCGCCAGCCTTGGCGTGGATGCGATCTGGCTATCGCCCTTCTTCCCTTCGCCGATGAAGGATTTCGGCTACGATATCGCCGATTATGAAGGCGTCGATCCGGTGTTCGGCACGCTTGCCGATTTCGATGCGCTGATCGCCCGCGCGCATGCGCTGGGGCTGCGCGTGATCATCGATCAGGTCTATGCCCATAGCTCCGACGCGCATGCGTGGTTCGTCGAAAGCCGGCAGGACCGGATCAATGCGCGCGCGGACTGGTATGTCTGGGCGAACGCCAGGGCGGACGGATCGCCGCCCAGCAACTGGCAATCGGTGTTCGGCGGCCCGGCCTGGACCTGGGACGCGCGGCGCGGCCAATATTATCTGCACAATTTCCTGAGCAGCCAGCCGCAGCTCAACGTCGGCAACCCGGCGGTGCAGGATGCGCTGCTGGCGACCGCACGCTTCTGGCTGGAACGCGGCGTCGACGGGTTCCGCATCGATGCGATCAACTTTTCGATGCACAACCCGGCGCTGACCGACAATCCGCCGGCGCCGGACACCGGCAGGCCGCGCACGCGCCCGTTCGATTTCCAGCTGCACATCCACAACCAGTCTCAGCCGGGCATCCCGCTGTTCCTCGAGCGGCTGCGCGCGCTGCTCGACGAATATGGCGCGACGTTCAGCGTCGCCGAGGTCGGCGGCGAGGATGCCGACGGCGAAATGAAGGCGTTCACCCGCGGCGACGACCGGCTGAACAGCGCCTATGGTTTCGACTTTCTCTACGCCGACCGGCTGACCCCGGCCAAGGTCGCGGACGCCGTCTCGCGCTGGCCCGATGCGCCGGGCATGGGCTGGCCGAGCTGGGCGTTCGAGAACCATGATGCGCCGCGCGCCGTATCGCGCTGGGCGGCGCCCGCCGATCGGGACGCCTTCGCGCGGATGAAGATGCTGCTGCTCGCCTGCCTGCGCGGCAACATCTTCCTCTATTATGGCGAGGAGCTGGGGCTGACCCAGGTCGAGATCGCCAAGGACGATCTGCGCGATCCCGAAGCGATCACCAACTGGCCGCTGACCCTGTCGCGCGACGGCGCACGCACGCCGATGCCCTGGGCGGCCGGCGCGCCGCAGCTGGGCTTTTCCACCGCGCGGCCATGGCTGCCGACCGGCCCCGACCATGCCGCGCTGGCGGTCGATCGGCAGGAGGGCGACGCGGCGTCGCTGCTTCACCTCACCCGCCGCCTGCTGGCGCTGCGCGGTGGCGAGCCCGCGCTGCGCCTCGGCGCGATGGAGATCGTCGAGGCGAGCGACACGCTGCTGGTGTTCGCGCGCGTACACGGCAATCAGCGGCTGCTCTGCGCATTCAACTTCGGCGATGCGCCGGTTGCGTGGGACGCGCCGGGCAGCGTCATCGAAGCGGTCAACGGCGCCGAGCCGGGTGTTCTTCCGCCCAGGGGCGGGCTGATCGTCCGCGCCGCGTAAAGCACCAGGAGAACCATGCCGGTGATGGTCGCACGCTGACGATCTGTCGACGTGGCCCGATTATCGTTCGCGTTGCGGGTAGATCGTTTCGCCGTGTCAGGCGACCTCGCTTCATCCGGCCCGGCATTCGACAATCCTCTTTTGCGGCCTGCCCGGTCATGTGCCATCTACGCTGCGGAAGGTTGCAACCAGACCTTTAAGGGGGATCGATGGCCAGCAGGTTCGGCAAGCGCGGCGACGGCATATATTCCGCAGCGAAGGCGCTGATGCTTCTGCCCGCGCTGGCACTGCTTGGCGCCGCGCCCGAGCCCGGATGGCAGCCGATATTCGACGGCCGCACGCTTGACGGCTGGACGCCGAAGATCAGCGGCCGCGCCGTCGGGGAGGATCCGCTCCACATGTTCATCGTGCATGACGGCGCGATCCGGGTGTCCTACGCCAGCTATCCTCGTTTTGAGGGCGCGTTCGGCCATCTTTTCTGGAAGACGCCGGTCCACGCCTATCGCCTGCGTTTCGAATACCGCCTGTTCGGCGAGACGTTGCCGGGCGTGAAGGCCTGGCAGCACACCAATAGCGGCATCATGTTCCACGCACAGGCGCCGGAAACGATGCGCCGCGATCAGGCATTCCCGGTCAGCCTGGAAATGCAGCTGCTCGCCGTTCCGCGCCCCGTGCGGGAACCGACGGGGAATGTCTGCACCACGGGCACGACCGTGGATGTGGATGGAAAGCTCGATCCCCGGCATTGCATCCTCTCGTCCTCGCCGCTGCTGCCCAACGGGCGCTGGACCCGGGCCGAAATCGAGGTCCTTCCAGGCGGGGAAATCACCCATAGCATCGATGGGAAGGTCGTCCTGCAATACACCAATCCCAAGCTCGATCCCGACGATGCCGACGCAAAGCCGCTCATCGCCGCGGCGGGAGGGGTATTGAAGCTGAACCGCGGCTATATCGCGCTGCAAAGCGAGGGCCACCCCGTCGAATTCCGGAAGATCGAGCTGCAACTGCTCGATTGAACATGTCGTTGGCGGGGGAGATCCCGTCAAAGTCCGTCACGCAGAGATATCGCGATGGCCTGGCTCCGTTCCCCCTATGACGACCTGGGCTCGGCCGCTTCGGATGAGATATCGTGCCGGCGGCCCGGTGCCGGTCGGCTGACAATGAAGATCGCACAGGCGGCCATGAAGACCGCGACGATCAAATCGACAGCTACGCTTGGCCGCACGGCCCACCAGAATAGCGCATAGCCGATAGCGATTCCCGAACACGCCATGATCTTTGCGCGCGGAGCGATGGCGCCATCCTCACGCCATGCCCGCAATGTCTTTCCGAACCTGGGATGCGCCAGCAGCCAGGCCTCGAGGCGCGGCGAAGAGCGGGCGAAGCAGCCGACCGCGAGGATCAGGAAGATCGTCGTCGGCATCAATGGCAGAAATGCGCCGATGAAGCCGAGCGCAACGAACGTGATGCCGAGCACCAGCCACAGCAAGCGCGAGACACGGCCTCCAGGCCGGCGCGGCGCGCGCTCAGGCGAAGGCCGCATCGACCAATGCCTGGACGCGCACGAAAGCGGCTTCGGCTGCGACGATCACACGCGCGTCCTCCTCCGGTGACAGGTCGAGCGCGTCGAGCGCCGCGGTGAATTCCCGCCAGTGCTGCGCGCGACCATCGGGATGCCCCGCAAGATGCCGCGCGCCGAAGCCGGCGTCGAGGCCAATTGCGGCCGCCGCCTTGAACAGGAACGCCGCCCCCAGATTCGAGCCCTCGGCCACATAGAGCCAGCCAAATGCCGTCGGCAGATCGACGTCGCCGTCGGCAAAGGCCGGTTCCGCCCCAACGGGTGGTTCTTGTCCGAGATCGGCGATGTCCTGCCGGATCGCAGCAAGGCGACGGCGGCCCTCAAGATCGGGGAGCGGAGAACGCAGCGCCGGGTGCCGGTAGAGCGCATCGATGTCGCGATGGAACAGATATTGGACCTTGAGGAACAGGCCGTACCGGGTCCGGTCCCGGAACGGCTCACCGGCGGTGATCCGAGTGTCCAGCTTTTCATGGACGGCATATGTGCCGGCCTTGAGCCGCTTGGACCGGCTGGCCTTTTCGGTGGCCGCGTCGCCCAGCGTGATAGTCGTCATGATATGCCTTTCTGATGGTGGTTGCGTTTGTGGATCATCGCCGGAGCGCGAATTGGATCGGAATGGTCACGGTGACGGGATCGCCCCGGATGTCGGCGGTCGGCGGCGGCACGGGCGACCCCCGCCGCACCGTCAAGACCGCCTCGCTGTCGAGCGCCGGATAGCCACTGCCGCGATCGATGCGCGCGCCGAGCACCTGGCCCTGCCGATCGACCGTCACCGAGACCAGCGCGACGCCCTCCTGCCGACTGCTCTGAGCCCGGCGGGGGTAGCGCAGAAAGCCCTTCAGATGGCCTAGGAGCTGGCTCTGCCAGCTGGCCAGCGCAGCCCGCTCGGCGGATGCCGACGGCACTCGCGCCGCGACCCTCATATTCTGATCCGGCAGGGCGGGCGGCGCAGTGGTTCGCTGCACCGCGCGGGCGTCCGTCGATGCCTGTTCGTCCGATCGCGCGGCCGCTTCGGTGTTTGCCGGCTTCGCGGGAAGCACCGGCAAGGGAACATCGATCGGTCTGGGGAGGGGCTGCTGCTCCGCTGTGCTGGATGCTTCCTGCTCGTGCTGCACCTCGCCCGGCGGTACTTCGGCCGGTGGCGTGGGCGGTGCGGCCGGGGCCGGAGCCAGCTCGAACGTGACGGCCAATGGGGCGGACGGCGCGACCTGCACCAATGGCGAACGGGGTATCCAGAGGGCGATGCCGATCACGAGAGCGGCCAGACAAAGCGTGCCCGTGGAGCCAATGGCGCGGCATGCCGCCGGCTGCTGATAGCCCCTCCGCTGGGATGGCCGGGGGCCCGCCCCGGGGAGAGCGCTAGAAAGCATATTCCAGCCTCAGGCTCGCTGCCGTCCGCTTGTAGGAATAGAGCCAGTCCACGTTGCTTTCGACGCGCGTGTGCTGGACGAGGATGTTCGGGGTCAGCCCGGCGAAACGCAGTGCCGGCAGCTTGACGGTCGCCACGAAATTCTGCTCGCGATCATGGCGCCTGGCCTCGAGAAGCTCGCTATAGCTGCGATAGTCCCGCCATCTCAGCGAGGTGAAGGCGAGCAGGCTGGCGGCCTTGCCGAACTGCTTGTTGACGCCGAGCCTGAAGCCGAGCTGGCGATAGCCATTCTCGTCATGGTTCGCGGTCTTGTCGAGAAAATCGGGACCGCCGAACAGGCTCAGCCCGTGCGCGGACGCCCACCAGCCCGTCAGATAGGCTTCGGTGAGCGCGCCGTCATAATCCTCATAGGCGCGCAGCCGATAGTCGAGCACCTTGCGGCTCGCCTCGATCCGGATTGCCGTATTCGGGGTGGGCGCGACCATGGCTTCAGCCCGGAGCCCCCACGCGCTGTAGAGAATATCGGGGCCGAAGCTTGCAAGGTCGAACGTCGGCGAGATCGAATAGCCGCCGCGTCTGGCCTGATAATCATAGCCGATCTGCGTGGTGAGCGTCGCCTGGCTGTACGCGCCGTTGCCCGGATAGACATCGCCATAGAGCAGCGCCCGTCCGAGCAGTCCGCCATTGCCGCTGAGCGGAACGCGCCGGTTGAGCGTCCCTTCGAAGTTGATGCCGGCCGCTTGAATCGGATCGGGCACCTTGCGGTCGAACAGGCAGGTGCCGTCCGGCCCGATGAGCAGGCAGGTGTAGCTCGCCGAGGACTGGTTGAGGTTGCTGCTGTAGCCGGGGCCGATCGCCAGCGAACCTTGCCAGCCGCGCCGCTTCTCCAGCGCCTGAATGAAGATGTCGATCGTCCGGCGAACGCCCGCCGCCTTGTCCCCCTGCGTCTCCAGATCGGTGCGCAACTGGCGGAATGCGCGCAGTGCGTCGCGGTCCTTGCGGCTTTCGAACAATGCGCGGGCGAGTTCGAGCCGGGCGGGCAGGAAATCGGGCTGCAGCGCCAGCAATTCACGGTAATGGGCTTCGGCGGCGGCGATGTCGCCGGCTTCGCGCGCCAGCGCGCCTTTGGCGTACAGGACCAGCATCGGATCCCGATCGCGCAGCGCCGAATAGGCATTGAGGAACCGGCGCACGTCGTTCCACTGTCTGCGGGCGATCGAGATGTAGAGCGCCTGGCCCATTTCGTTGACGTCGTTGCTGACGGTATAGGTCCGCCCATCGATCTCGATCGTCGACGGCAGTGTTACGAGGTCTTCGCCCTCGAGCAGCTGCCGTTCGGTTTCGGCCGAGCGCCTGTCGATGCCCTGGTTGAGCCGGAGGCGGGTATCCTCCCCGGTGGTGCTCTGTGCACGCGCGGATGATCCGGCCGCCGCCGTCGCGCTAAGCACAAGCAGCGCCCCGAACGCCCGGCATGGACCAGGAAACAGACAACGGATCACGGCGGAAAGCACCCTCGGCTGGTAAATGGATTGGACGCACGGCGGGCGCGCTGGCAGGGAAGCAAGGGGTCCAGCCGGACCCCTTGCCCCTTGCGCGATGCGAAGGCTCAGTTCTTGGTGCCACCAAAAGCGGTGTCGTACTGGGCGTTGCCGGCGAAACGCACGAGGCCCGCCAGGGCTGCGGCGCCGGCGCCGTAGAAGCGGCCGTTGACGGTTCCGCCCGTCACGGATGATCCGCCGGACGTGGCGCTCGCGCTCGCGCCCGAGATGGCCCCGCCCGCGATCGCCGCGGTGCCGATATTGACGGTGTAGTTGCTCGCCGCATTGGTGAGGCTGCCGGTCAGCGTGCCGTTGAATCCGGAGAGGAAGTTCGCGGTGAAAGTGCCGCTCAGCGCTCCCTTGTTGGCATAGTCGCTGATGCCCTTCACGCTATAGGTCGCCACCCCGGCGGCCGGCGCGTTCGCCGTCGTAGTCGGATTGCTGCCGACATAATAGACGGCATGGTCACTGGCCGAATTGCTGCCGGTCTGCGACCATTCCCCGAAATAGACGTCCGCGCCGCTCACCTTGGCGAAATGGAAGACGCCCAGATTGCTGTGATCGGTGGGCGCTCCGGTCGGCGCGTCGATGGTGACCACGCCGTTTGCGTCCGGCCCCAGAGTGTACAGGAACTGGAGATCGACGATCTGGTCGAGCCCCATCGACGGCACCGCGATGCCCGGCAGGCCAGGGTTGTGCGGGCCGGCATCGACATTGCTCGTCCCGACGACGACCTTGGTGGTGTCGCTGGACGCGCCGACGATCTGGGCCTGCGCCATACCGCTCCACGCAAGCGTGGCGGCGCCGACCGCAGACAGCATCTTGAGATGTGAGATCTTCATGGTAGTTCTCCTGCTGTTGGAGCGCCCGAACCGTCGGGCGCCTTCTTCCAGGGCGCGTCGCCAATCCCGAAGTCCTGCACGGCTTGGCGGGAAGGGCGGCCGCCCTGAATCTGCGTCATCAGAATCGACCCGTCAGGCTGAGGCGGACCGTCCGGCCCGGCGCCGGATTGAGCGAGCGCGTCAGCGGATCGAGATAATAGCGGTCGGTGAGGTTGGTCCCGACCAGCTCGGCCGAAAAGCGGTCGTCGAGGCGGAACTTCGCATAGAGATCGACGGTCAGTATCTCGCCCCAGGTATAGGGGACGTTGAGCGCCGATCCGCCGATGCGGTCCTCTACCGGGCCGCCGATGAATTCATCGAGCTGCGGGTTGTCATATTCGCCGTACCAGATCAGCCGTCCGCCGACCTCCAGGCGTTTGTCGAGGAAGCGGCCGCCCACCGTCCAGTTGATCGAATCCTCCGGCGTCGCCTGGGTAAGCAGATAACTGGAGACGAAGCCGTATTTCACGCAATCCGGCACGCGGCCCTGCGCCGGATCCTTGAGAATGGCGAAGCTGGCGTCGCAAGCTTCATTCTTCGTCATGTGCGCGGCGCCGATCTCGGTGAAGAACCGGCCATTGTCGAACCGCGCCTGCAGCTCGACGCCGGCGATCTCCTGCCGGTCGAGATTGAAGAACATCAGGCGCGTGTCGCGCTCGATGATGTTGTGCGTCGTGTTGTGGTACCAGGTGAGCTTCAGGTCGGCGTGCTGGTCATCGCCGCGCAGGCCGAACAGATCCCGCAAATCCTGGATGTAGGACGCCTCCCAGGATCGGATGTGCTCCGGCTTGAGCGTCTCGACCGGGTTGATCGAGGCGGAGAAACCGATCGTGCTCTCGAACATGCTTGGAAAGCGATAAGCCTCGGCATAGCGCAGATAGAGCCGGCTGCTCCCGCTCAGATACGCCGTCGCCGAAAGCGTCGGCGCCCAGCCATGGCCCGACTTGTCCGGATTGCCGGTGACGGCGAACGGCACGGTGTTGATCGTGACCGTGCACCAGCCATTATAGCCGGGGACGCTGCCGAGCGAGCCGTTGGCGCAGATATTGTCCGCGCGGTTGTAGTTCCCGGCTGTGTCCGGTGCCCATAAGGGGCCGTCGTGCGTGATCTGGAAGGGGTAGGGGGCAGCAGCGTACGCATCCACGGCCGGATCGATGACGAGCGGGAAGAGGTCGGGCGGGAAGCCAAGATCCGTGTAGAAGTCGATCAGATAGGCGCGGTATGCATCCGCTCCGATTTCCTCGGTCTGGTACTGCGTGGAATAGTTTGTCGTGACCTGGGTGTTGATCGATCCGCCGCTGCGCTCCAGCAGCTCATCGAAGAAATCGTCATGCGCCCAATAGCCGGAATAGGTGAGGCCGGCGTTGAGCTTGAGGAAGCTCGTCGGGCGCCACTCTCCGCGCAGGTTGATGCGATACTCCTCGCGCCGGCCGGCGCGAGGCAGCTGCCGCCAGCCATTGGCGATCGCAGTGCTGTATTCGTCGTCCGACGCCAGCTTCTCACGCTGCCAGCTGCCTTCCAGCAGCAGATCGAAGCGCGAGGAGAGCTTCATCTGGTTGCTGGCGGCAAAGCCGAACCGGTTGTTGCGCGCATTGCCCAGCGCGCTGTTGATCAGGATCGGATCCTCGATCGAGGCCGCGTTGGGGAAGCCGCCGGCGCTATAGGTGTCGCTGACGGTGTGGGTGCCCCAGAGGCTGGCCTTTACGTCTATCCAGTTGCTGTCGGGCTGCCATTTATATTCGGCGTTGTAGGCCTGGGCATGGACCTTGCTGAGCGGCCACTGGATATTGCCGAAGCCGAACGAGGAGATGATCCGCGAAGGGACGATCTCGCCATAGGTCGTATGGCTGTCGCGGAAGCCGAGCTGCAGATACTGGTCGTCGGCAATCCTCCAGCTGCCCTTGAGCAGCCAGGATTCCATTTCGCTCGACGTGTTCGGCACCTCGTTGCCGGGCTCGTAGTTCAGCCCCAGCGTGCGGACATAGGTATCCGGGGCAAGCTCCAGATCCTCCTGCTGGTAATGGTCCGCGTCATGCCTGCCGGAGAAATAGTTGCCGCGCTCGCGATAGGCATAGGCGCCGAACAGATCGAAGTCCCCCAGCCGCCCGGCGACCGCCACACGCGCGGCCTTGTCGCCCAGGGACAGGAAGTCATTGTCTTGCGCCGTCCTTACCGGGACCCGCAATGTTGGATCGGCATAGGGAAAGGTCGGCAGGCCGGGCGTCCCGGGGCTGCCGGGAAAGCCCGGGATGTCGCGATAGTCCTCGCCGGTGCGCAGCGTGGGTAGCCGCGGGGAGGTCGAGTTGTTGCCGCCCTCTACCCTGAGCTCGACCCCGAAGGTCTGGCCCGGCCTCAATATGTCGTCGGCATCGAGCGTGTTGATCACCACAGCCCCGCCGCTGGACGCGTTGACGCCGCGCTCCGCGGCGGGCCCCTTGAGAACCTGGACGCCGGCGATCAGGCTGGGGTCGATATAGCTGCGGTTGCTGGCGCCATTATAGCCGCGCCATACGGTCAGCGCCTGTTCGGTGCCATCGATGATGACCGGTACGCGGCCCGGTCCCTGGATGCCGCGGATGCTGGGATCGAGCGCGCCGCTGTTGCGGGAATCGCCGCTGAAGACATTGACCATGCCCTTGAGCACGTCGGAGGGCGTCACCCCCTTGTAGCGTTCCACCTCCTCCTTCCCGGCAAAGGTCGAGGACATGTCCCGATCATAGACATCGTCGCGGCGGCGGGCGTCGCGCTCGGCGCCGGTCTCGCGGGTGCCCGCGCTGCCCTCCACCTTCAGCGTCTCGGTCACGATCGTCTGTCCGGCATCCGCGCCGGATGGCTGGGACAGCCTTTCGAGCGTGATCAGATCGCCATCCCGCCGCCAGGCAAGGCCGGACCCGGCAAGCAGCCGGTCGAGTGCCTGCGCCACCGACATCCGCCCCGATACCCCCGCCGAGCGCCGGTCGATGACCTGGCTGGAATCGACGCTGATCTGCAGCCCCGATTGCTGCCCGAAATCGGCGAGCGCTTCGCCGAGCGCCTTTGCCGGAATGTTGTATTCATGCGCGGCAGCTTCATCGGACGCCTGCGCCCACGCCGCGCCCGGCCACGGCGGAGCCGCGGTGGTTGCCAGCAGCATCATCCCCCAGATCGTACCCCGCTTGCGTCGCGTCCCGGCCAGCCCCACCCCCAATGCCACGCTTCGCGTTCCCTTCCGTCCAGATCGCAGACATAAAAATGCAAATGCGAGTTATTCGCATAAGCCTCTCTATCCCGGACGGACGAGGCGGGGAGTTTTTCGGAAGAATCTTGGGCGCAGCGAGAAAAATCTCTGGAATGCCGGGTCAGTCGGCCGAGATTATCGTGATCCAAGGTGTGACCTGGCGCACTCTGGCATGATGCGCGGCGGCAAGCGCATCGAGCGCGCCCTGCGGATCGCGCAGATTATAGACCCCGGTGACGCGGCGGCGATCGATTCCCGCGCCCTGGGTCACGACGAGCCCGCGATACCATGGCCGGAGCGCGTCGATAACGGCGCGCATCGGCTGGTCCTGTGCAACCAGCCGACCGTCCGCCCATGCGGCAATGCGCGCCGGTGCGAGCGTGCTCCTGCTGGCCGCCACCCCGCATTCGAGATCGACCGCCTGACCGGCTGACAGCAATTCGGCCACGGACCCGTCGTCGCACGACGCCCGCACCAGCCCGTGCCGCACGGCGACCGCAGCCCCGGCGTCCTGCTTTCGCACCTCGAATGCGGTGCCCAGGACGGCGGTCCTCGTATTGCCGGCCACGATCGTGAAGGGACGTTTCGGATCACGGGCAATGTCGAGATAGATGTCGCCGCGAAGCAGCCGCAGCCCTCTCTGGTGATCGGCGAAGTCGACCGCGATCGCGCCGCCGGGCGCCAGACGGATCGTGCTGCCATCGGCCAGGCGGACCGTCTTCAACTCGCCCGTGCCGGCAACCGCATCCGCGCGCAGGCGGAGCAGGAGATCGGGGCCGCCCAGGAGCAACAGGCAAGCGGCCACGGCCGCTGCCGACAGGTCGAATACCCGCCGAACCACCGATCGTCGAGCCGTCCGCCGGGCGCGCGCCTCGTCGAGCGAGTGAAGCGAGCCGACCGCAGTTGCAATTTGGTCGGAAGGCGGCTTGCGCGAAGCTTCCGCGATCGCCCGCGAGAGCCGTTCGGTCTCGGCCCAGGCGATCGCATTGGCCGGGTTTGCATCTAGCCAGATGTGGAAGTCCGCACGCAGTTCCCGGTCTGCGGGATTCTCCTGCAACCGGATCAGCCAGGCCGTCGCCTCATGATCGGCGCGTGCGGGATCGCCGGTGTCGCCCATTTCGGCCTCAGTCGATCCCCTCATCCCGCTCCTTCACGCCGCCTGTGAATTTCAAACGCCGACAGCGCCGACGGCGGCTCTCATCTTCTGAACGAATGGGCGCGTAGATTTTTCGACGACGATCGCAAGGAACAAGAATCAGACGGCGCGCCGCAACGCCGCGCGGCATCTCTGTACGCCCTCGGCCACCAGTTCATGGGCGGTGGTGATGGAGATGCCGAGGCGTCCGGCAATGTCCTTCAGCCTGGTGCCATCGACCCGGTGCATCTCGACCGCGATGCGCATCCGCCCCGGCATCTGGGCAAGCGCTGCGGAGACGATTCGGAGCTCGCTTTCGGCAATAGCCGCATCCTCCGGCGTCGGCGCATCGCTGGGAACCACCATGGCCGCCAGTTCGGCATTCTCGGTGAAGAAGCGTGATTCCAGGCCTTTGCGCCGCCGCCCGTCAAGCGCCAGGTTGCGAACGATCCTGCGGAGATAGCCCACGGGTTCGTCAAGCGTACGGTCGGCTTCGACCACCCGAAAACGAAGCCAGGCCTCCTGGAGCACATCCTCCGCTTGCGAGCGGTCACCCGTTATGCGGCTTGCATAGCCAAGAAGCTCGGCACGGTGCGACAGGAAATGCTGAAGAGCTTTCGATTGTTGCGCCACGCTTGACCGCCATCCTCTGCGCGGACGACGCGCCATCAACACGCGACACCTGCATGCACGATTTGCGAATGATTCTCAACTAATCCTGCCGGCGGAGTTTGGCAAGCGCGGCGCTGGGATCGCCAATCATCACCCGCCCTTGCTATTGATAACAGTTCTTATTAGCAGATAATTGTTTTGGAGATTTGGCGTGAGAACATCCCCTTCAACAATCTGCTCCTTTCCGCAGCGTACACCGCGCATCGGCGGCGATCGTTCTTTCTGCCCGGCATCGACGACATGATGCGGATCAACGGTATCGCGTCGGTCACAACCGAACCGGAACGCTTCCTCGACAACGGCAAATCGCCACGATCGGTGATCGTGGTGGAAACGCGCCAGGCATATTTCCACCGTTCGAAAGCGCTGCGGCGATCGGATTTATGGAATCCGGACAAACGACTGGCAAGGGGCGCCTTTCCTTCGCTCGGGCAGATTGCGCGCGATCAGTTCAAGCTGATGGTGCCGGCGAAGCGCCTCGACCCGGTGCTCGCCCGGGATGCGAAGAAGAACCTCTACTAGCGCGCATTCATGGCCCATCGCTGCGTCAACGATGCAGCCAAACCCAATAGCCCAGGAGATTCCATGTACCGATTTATCGACCGCCCGGTCGAACGACTGGAGCATCATGACAGGTTTCTGCTCACGGCCATGCGGATCTGGGTGGGCGCCGTCCGGCTGGGCCGCTGTTCTTGCGGTGCGCTTAAGCCGGCATTCGCCAGCCGCGGCGGCGATGCTGCGTTGCGCGATTTCGGAATCGCGATGGCCACGCTTGATTGCGAAGGAACGCGCAGGCTGAGCTTCGGCGTAACCGACTGGCCGCTGGTCCTGGAGGACGAGGCACGTCTGCTGGCGCTGTTCGCCGCGGCGCGGACATCTCCATTCAATGCGGTGCGGCGCATGGCCAGCGGACTGGTGGCGGAAAATGCCGCCGGGCGATTGGTGCAGGCGGCCATCTACCTTGGCGATGCGGTGAACGATGAAACGCCGGAGACGCCACGATGAACATGCATAGCCGCGTACCCGCGCTCATTCCCGACCATCCGACCTTTGCCACGGTGGCGGTGCGCTGGGTACGGCACTGGAATGACCAGCTATTCAGTTTCGCCGTCGAACGGCCGGCGAGTTTCCGCTTTCGCTCGGGCGAGTTTGTGATGATGGGTCTGCCCGGCGATCCGACCGGCGGCAGCCGTCCGTTGATGCGCGCTTATTCCATCGCGAGTCCGGCCTGGGCGGAGGAGATCGAGTTTCTTTCGATCAAGGTGCCCGATGGGCCCCTGACATCGCGCCTGCAGGCGATCCGTCCGGATGATCAGTTATATCTGGCCAAGAAGCCAACGGGCACTTTAGTGCTCGACGCGTTGCTGGGCGGAAGCCGGCTGTTCCTTCTTTCGACCGGGACCGGGCTCGCGCCATTTCTCAGCCTCGCACGCGATCCCGAAATCTATGATCGCTTCGGACAGGTGCTGCTTGCCCATTCGGTGCGCGGTGTGAGCGACCTTGCCTATCACGATATGTTGACATCGCAATTGGCCGGCGATCCGCTGGTTGGCGACCAGGCGCTCCTGCAGTTCCACTATGTGCCGACGGTCACGAGGGAACGGTTCCGAACGCAGGGACGGATCGATGCGCTGATCAGCGATCGGCGCCTGTTCGCGCCGCCATTGACCGGCCCGCGACATTTCAATCCCGAAACCGACCGCATCATGCTGTGTGGCAGCACCGCGATGATCCGCGAAACCGCGGCCATGCTCGATGAGATGGGGTTCGACGAAGGCTCCAATGCAAAGCCCGGCCGCTATGTCATCGAACGGGCATTTGTCGGCTGAATCTCGGCGATGCTGCAGGTTCTGAGGCCTAACTGGGCACCGCGCGGATGGGCGCTGAGTGAGAATCGCCACGAGGCGCATCTTGATGATTCTCGCCTGAGTCGCGGATTTGGTGCGGGCTCGAACACATACAGGAGAGAATGTGGGTCATTAAACTTCGGCTATCTTACCTCCTCTCCACGGCGTTCAGGATTGCACGACCATAGTTCGTCCTCTTGAATCGTTCGCCTGCTTCGCGCGCCTGATCGGCAGTGATGAAGCCCTTCTCATATGCGATTTCCTCGAGGCAGGCGATCTGGATGCCCTGACGATGCTGGAGAGTGCGGACGAATTCGCTGGCCTCTAACAGGCTGTCGTGCGTTCCCGTGTCGAGCCAAGCATAGCCGCGACCCATTTGTTCCACGAACAATTCGCCAGCTTGCATGTAAATGCGGTTCAGATCGGTAATCTCGAGCTCACCGCGGGCCGATGGCTTTAGGTTGCGGGCATATTCAACAACGCGATTGTCATAGAAATAGAGTCCTGTGACAGCATGGTTGGATCTAGGGTTAGTTGGCTTTTCCTCAATCGAAAGCGCGCGGCCGCCTTCACCGAGTTCGACCACGCCGTAGCGTTCAGGGTCCTCAACGCGATAGGAAAAGACTGTCGCGCCGCTCTTTCGTGCAACGGCACTCACCAAAAGGTCAGTAAGGTGCGCGCCAAAGAAAATGTTATCCCCAAGCACCAAGGCGACGCAATCATCGCCTATGAAATCTGCGCCTATGCTGAAGGCCTGCGCTAGCCCATCAGGGCTAGGCTGCTCAGCATAGCTGATGTTGAGTCCAAATGCTGATCCGTCCTCAAACAGCCGACGATAATTGTCCATATATTCGGGACTTGAGATGATCAGAATCTCACGAATGCCGGCAAGCATCAGCACCGACAGCGGGTAATAGATCATCGGCTTGTCGTAGATCGGTAGAAGCTGTTTGTTCACCGCCAGAGTCGCCGGGTGAAGCCGTGTGCCCGAGCCCCCCGCGAGGATGATGCCCTTCATTCATGCCGCTCCTCGGTTGCGGCAGCCCCGACTAGTTCGTCAAGGATTTTGCCAAGAGCCTCTTTCCAGGGGCGCGGTTCGATACCATAAGCGACACGGATCGCGTCGTGACTGAGGAGCGAGTTCGTGGGACGTTTCGCCGGCGTCGGATAGTCGGTCGTCGCGATCGGTATCACCTTGGCTGTAGGACCACCACGCATACCCGATTGACGGAATATCTCGGCGGCGAAACCCGCCCATGTCACTGCGCCCGCATTGCTGAAATGGAAGGTGCCGGACGGAACGCCTTCGTCCTCGGCAAGCCGCACGGCTATCATCATCAGTGCTTGCGCCAGATCGGCCGCGCTGGTGGGGCTGCCGCGCTGGTCATCGACGACGTTGAGTGTGTCGCGCTCGGCTCCCATGCGCAACATCGTCTTGACGAAGTTTTGGCTGTGCGCACTCACTACCCAGGCAGAACGCACGATGGCATGCCGTGCGCCCGAGGTTCGCGCTGCAAGCTCGCCTCCCAATTTGGAGGCACCGTAAACGCCGAGCGGCGCAACGGGATCGTCCACCTCCCATGCCCCGTCCTTGTTGCCGGCAAAGACATAATCGGTTGAAACTTGAATGAATGGGATGTCGGCCTTCGCACATGCCTGGCCGAACGCCGCGGGTGCCATCGCATTGACGGCCCACGCGGTGACCACATCACGTTCTGCTTTATCGACGGCGGTATATGCCGCGCCGTTGATCACCGCGCTCCAGGGGCGTGACGCCACTATGTCCGCGATTGCGGCGGTGTCGCGAAGATCGAGCATTTCGCGATTGACCGCGATCACCTCCCACCCTTCCGGCCAGTTGCAGCGTTGCAGCTCGATGCCGAGTTGCCCGCTTGCTCCGGTGACGAGAACCTGGCGCTGATCACTCATAATCAGGCGGCCAGGCCCCGGCGCAGGTCAGCCTTGTGTTCGATGACGATCGCTTCCCACCACGCGCTGTTGTCGAGATACCAGGCGACGGTTTTACGGATACCCGTTTCGAAGGTTTCCGATGGCCTCCAGCCCAACTCGCTGCTGATGCGGGTCGCATCGATCGCATAGCGTTTGTCGTGGCCGGGACGATCGGCAACATGGGTGATCTGCTCACAATAGGATTTTCCGTCCGCGCGCGGGCGCAATTCGTCGAGAATGGCGCAGACGGCGTTTACCACTTCGATGTTCTGTTTCTCGTTGTTGCCGCCGATATTGTAGGTGCGGCCCGGCTCGCCCTTCTCGAAAACCGTGTGCAGTGCGCGGACGTGATCCTCAACGTAGAGCCAATCGCGAACCTGATCACCTTTGCCGTAGACCGGCAGGTCAGCGCCCGCGAGCGCCTTGACAATCATGAGCGGGATCAGCTTCTCGGGGAAGTGATAGGGCCCATAATTGTTCGAGCAGTTGGTGATTAAGACCGGCAAGCCAAAAGTGTGGCCCCATGCGGAAACGAGATGATCCGACCCCGCCTTTGATGCCGAATAAGGCGAGCGCGGATCGTAAGGCGTATCCTCGGTGAACATTCCGGTATCGCCTAGCGAGCCATAAACCTCGTCGGTAGAGATGTGATGGAAGCGGAACGCCGCTTTCTCCCTTGGCTCAAGGCTCGACCAATAAGTCCGACTTTCGGCGAGCATCGTATAGGTGCCGACCACATTGGTCTGAATGAACGCACCGGGTCCGTCGATCGAACGATCAACATGGCTCTCAGCGGCGAGATGCGTGACAATGTCGGGCCTGAATTCGGCGATCGCTGCGCGAACGGACCTCGGATCGCAGATATCGCCCTGCACAAAGCGATAGCGCCCGCTGTTGGCCACGCCAGCTATGGCAGACAGCGTGCCTGCATATGTAAGCTTGTCGAAGTTGAGGACATCATGCGTCGTGTTACCGATCAGATGGCGAACGAGCGCCGAACCAATGAAGCCGGCGCCGCCGGTAACGAAAATACGCATGGTGTTTCCTTTAGCTGATCGATGTCAGCGGGCAGCCATCATAGACAAAAGGGCTGTCAAAATCCGCAAGCAATGGTTGCACAGCATCCTTCGCCGATAGCTCTGGTGTCGTGCCGGCCGCTAGAGGCCAATCGATCCCGATCGTCGGATCGTCCCAGCGGATACCCCGATCATGCTCGGGCGCATATGTGTCCGAGCATTTGTACACAACTTCGCAATTGGGCTCGAGCGTCAGGAATCCGTGGGCGTAACCCACCGGGATGAACAACTGAGCCCCGTTCTCGGCCGAAAGTTCTGCGCCGACCCACCGTCCGAAGGTTGGCGAACCGCGCCGTACATCGACGGCAACGTCGAAAATGCGTCCACGGATACAGCGGACCAGCTTGTCCTGTCCGCGCGGCGGTGCCTGACAGTGCAGACCGCGTAACGTGTACTCCGATGCGGACAGAGAATGATTATCCTGCACGAAGGTGCAATCAATTCCGAGTTTCCGGAAAGCCGGCACCGAGTAAACCTCGGTAAACCACCCCCTCGCATCCCCGAAGCGGCGAGGTTCTATCAGACTGACCGTTAGCATTGCGGTTCCAATAGAACACCCCATTAAAATTGACAATTCGCCGCCCGGAGTGAGGACAACGGCCCCGCCGTTACCCTCGCTCTTCCCTGGCCGCGACCCGACCGCAGCCGCATCAAGCGGCAACATCCTGTTCCGTCGGCCAGGATTGTTCGATCGGCGCCTCTCGCCGAGCGATGCATGCTTGCCGAACACGGAAGCCGGCCGAACCCGCTGAAGCCCTTTGCCGGGTGCGCGTGCTCACACTCGCGAACCCGGGAGCCCATCCTTCGACGCTCAGCTTGCAACGGCTACGACTTCCTCCTGGCGATAATGGCTGCTTCGCCGAAGAAATGCCTTCTCCACCAGATGCCACATCAACACAGCCGCAATGAGTACGAAGGAAGCTGCCAAAAGAATGAATGATAAAGCGTCATCTTGTAAGATATTCAGGCTAATCATTGTCTGCAAAATCGGGAAATGGACGATGTAGATGCCATAAGAAAAATCACCATACTTACCAAATCGTCCAAGATATGGCCCAAAGGCGATACCCATTCCACCAAGCGCTAACCCTATTGGTCTCAGGATTAAATCCATCGTATAAAACGATAAACAAAAAATCCCTATACCCAATATCGTAAGATATAAGATATGTCTCTTAAAATAGTCAAAATAGTAAAATAGAATTGCTCCAGCGATAAAATAAGTCATTTGACCGGGCATCTGCCTAGAAATTTCTATAAAGGAATCCATATTGCGCGATTCAGCTATATATAGAGCCAAAGAACTATATATGACCGAAAGCACGTAGAAAAGTAATAGAGTTTTTAGCCGCCCGAATTTTGTAAAAATCCAAATACATATTGGGACAAAAATGTAAAATCCCAATTCCACCTTAAGTGTCCATAGAGCGCCGTTAACTGCATGAACTGCATTTCCTTGAAATACGCCAGGGAGTTCAGGCGCCAGGAAGTTCATGAATATCAAATTTGCGCCGATATATTTATAAAGTCCCGGATCATAAATATAATCAACGATATTCATCGTTCCGACAAGCGGAAGCATAACCACGCTGAGGATTATGATTGTTACATAAGCAGGATAAACTCGCTTTATCCTTTTTTTAGCATAAGATCCTACATTACTTGATCTGGTATAACTTTGAAATATAAGAAATCCGCTTATAACAAAAAACATCTGAACTGCTAGCGTAGAAGATACAAACTGCCTGATGTTATAGAGCCCATCTATCCTTGATAGATCATATGAATGCGCTACGAATACCATAGCAGAAAGAAATAATCTTATAAGATCCAGATTGTTTCTATCATCTATCGGCGATGAAGATGCCACGTCTCTACCTCTTATTGTACCGGTCTATATTCAATCTTGAAGAATTGGGATGCCGCTCGTGACGCTATTTTGCCAACAGCAGCTCGACGCATGCCAGCAAGTCGATGCCGCCACCGTCCGCGCCGCGCCACCCCACGTCTTCAGCCGCCCCGACCAGGAAGCACTGACTCACGCCCGCAGCTCGTCCGGCAGCAATGTCTGAGTCCTTGTCACCGAAGAGGATCGACGCTTTCAGTGCGGCATTGGCATCCGCCGCCCCTTTGATCAGCAGGCCCGGCATTGGCTTTCGGCAGCTGCAGTGTTCCGCTGGTGCGTGCGGGCAATGAAGGACCGCTTCAAATTCAATTCCCTCGGCAGCCAACAGCGCACGCATATGGGTCGTAACACGTTGGTAGTCGTTTTCAGTGTAGAAGCCTCGGCCGATACCGGATTGATTGGTTACAACTACCAAGCTGTAACCCGCATCTCGCAATAGCTTGAGCGCTGCGGCAACGCCGGGCAAAAGGACGAAATCCTCGACCCGTCCGATATAGCCGGAATCACGGTTGATCACACCATCCCGGTCAAGGAACGCTACCTTCCGTTGCACGCGCGTCATTACAAACTCCTAACGCGCCGAAGCAACTCAGTCGTCGAGAAGCCGTCAATAAACGGCATGATCACCGTTCGGCCACCCCATTCCCGTACGAGTTCCGCCTCTGGCAATTGATCGATCGTATAATCACCACCTTTGACATAGATGTCCGGGCGCACCACGTCCAAGATGCGTAGCGGCGTGCGCTCCTCGAAGACGCTCACTGCGGTTACAGTTTCCAAGGCCGCCAGGACGACGGCGCGGTCTTCGGCTCGATTGATGGGACGATCTGGCCCCTTTTCAAGCTGTCGCACCGAGTCATCTGAATTCACGGCAACAAACAAGCCTGCACCCAGTGCTCTGGCGGCCGCCAGGTAGGTTACGTGACCGCGATGCAGAACGTCGAAAACACCGTTGGTGAATACGAGCGGACGGGGTAACGCGGCGATCGATCGCGTTGACAACTCTATGACTTTGTCTTTCAAGCGCGCCTCCTGATGAGGGTTTTAAAAAATGTCGGTATTCGAACAGAATCTACGCGAGCATCTCGAGCTGTTTTCCGGCTTGAAGTCCATTGAGATCGACGTGAACCTGGCAGGCAGTGCGCTTGTCGATGCGCTGAAGCGCGATCGCAAGGCGATGTTTTGCGGAAATGGCGGCTCGGCGTCGGACAGCCAGCATCTGGCAGCCGAATTCACCGGACGGTTTGTGGCTGACCGACGGCCGCTTGCGGGCCTTGCCCTGAGTACGGACAGTTCGGCGCTTACCTGCATTTCGAACGACTATGGTTTCGAATATGTTTTCGTCCGCCAGCTCCAGGCCCTGGGAGTCGCGGGCGACTGCCTGGTCGGGATATCGACCTCAGGAAACTCGCCGAATGTCGTGAAAGCGTTCGAATATGCCCGAAGCGCCAAGATTACAACGATCGGGCTGCTCGGTCGAGATGGCGGCCAGCTGAAACCGCTATCCGATATAGCCATTGTCGTACCCAGCATGGTTACCGCCCGCATTCAGGAAGCGCATATAATGATAGGACATAGCCTGTGCGGGATGGTCGAGGAACAACTTGGTTTGTAGTCCTAGGCAGCTGAATCAAGCAGCCGCTCGACATAGCTGGCCACGCCCGTCTCAACGCTCATGAAAGGGGCGGTATAGCCGGCGGCGCGCAGTCGGCTTATGTCGGCCTGGGTGAAGCTTTGATACTTGCCTTTGAGTGCCGAAGGAAAATCCACATATTCTACCAGCCCTTTCTGAACCTGTTCGGGGAGGGAAAGGGCTGGCTGCTGCGATCGCGCCCGAACGCTATTAATCACGGTGCATGCGATATCATTGAAGGGCTGAGCTTTTCCGGTCCCCAGATTGAATATCCCGCTCTGTTCAGGATGGTCCAAGAACCATAGCTTGACCTTGACCAGATCGTCGACATGGATGAAGTCGCGGCTCTGTTCGCCCGGATTCCAGCCGTCATATCCTCCGAACAGCCGTACATGCTGCTGCTCGCGGAACTGGTTCACATGGTGGAATGCGACGGAGGCCATCCGGTCCTTGTGGGCCTCTCCGGGGCCATAGACGTTAAAGTAGCGAAATCCTGCAACCTGCATTGGCCACGAACGTCGCCGACGAACAACATCGTCGAACAGAAGCTTGGAATAGCCATAAACATTCAAAGGGCGTTCGTTCTCGGAGGTCTCGGCAAACTGGGTGCCACCCCCATAGACCGCTGCACTCGAAGCATAGAGAAGGCGGGTGCCGGTCGCCTCCGCGATATCCAGCAATCGCCGGCTGCACCGATAATTCAGCTCCATCATCAGCTGGCCATTCTGCTCCATGGTGTCGGAGCAGGCGCCTTCATGAAAGATGGCGTCGAAATGCCCTAAACGGCCGGCCTCCAAAAGATCGTAGAAGCTGCGATGATCGATATAGTCGGCGATCCGCGCGCGCGCCAGGTTCGGGAATTTACGGGCATCGGTGAGATCATCGACGGCTACGATATCGTCGATTCCTGACGCGTTAAGCCCGCGCAATATGTTGCCGCCGATGAAGCCGGCGGCACCCGTTACCGCAATTCTCATGCAAATAGCTCCGAAGAGGTGAGGGCCGAAGTTCCGAATTTCCCCACGACGATGCCGGCGGCACGATTGGCGACTGGGACTGCCTCGCGAAGGCTGGCCCCGCTCGCCAGCATCGCTGCGATGGTAGCAACCACCGTATCGCCAGCTCCTGTAACGTCGAACACTTCGCGCGCCTGCGCGGGGACATGCAGGTGGCCGTGATCGTCGAACAGCGTCATACCTTCCTCTGATCGCGTTACCAGCAGTGCCTCAAGCGACAGATTCTGGCGCAGCGTCTGCGCGCGATCATGCAGATCCTGGTCATCGCGCCATTGCCCGACCACTTGCATCAGTTCCGAACGATTGGGCGTGATCAGAGTCGCGCCACGATAGATCGTCCAGTCATTGCCCTTTGGATCGACGAGGACGGGATGCGCCTGCTCGCTCGCCTTGGCGATCATCCGTTCAATCTGCGCAAGACTGCCTTTTCCGTAATCCGAAAAGACGATGACCTGATGGGAAGCGAGATGGGTCTCCATCGCTCCCGCAAGACTGTTCAGGGTGTGGTCGCGCGGACGATCTTCAAAATCGATCCTCAGCAATTGCTGCGAACGGCCACTCACGCGCAGCTTGATCGTGGTCTTCACCTGGTCATCGCTATGCAAGTCATGCGCGATGCCGCGCGCTTCCAGCAGGCCTCGCATTTGATCCGCGGCCGCATCCGGCCCGACCACCGTGAGCAGCGTCGGCGCACCACCCAGGCTGGCAATATTTAGCGCGACATTCGCGGCCCCACCAAGCCGGAACTCTTCGCGCTTGACCAGCACGACAGCCACCGGGGCTTCTGGTGATACCCGATCTACATCGCCGAACCAGTATTGGTCCAGCATAGCGTCGCCGACTACAAGTATCCGGGCTGCGCCTAGATCGCGTTTCTCGAAAGATTGTATAATCGACATGGTCAGCTCTCTCCGAGCAGCACTTCATCAATCCACCCGTTTACGCTGTATCGATGGCGTAACGTTGAATGTAACTCCTCTACGGGAGAATTAATGAAATCAAGATCAATTTCCGGATTTTTTCGATCAATTACTAATATATTTGAATCATTATAGAAGTCATAATGTACAATATCTGCGTTAGTCGTAACAAGCTTTTTCCGGGCCCCTAATGCTTCAAACGTACGGATAGTCAGTCCTGTTTGCTGATCATGCTCGACATCCAGAAAACCACGAGATTGCTCGAATATCTTTTTCACGTCTTTACGAGACAGTGGCGCATAGCTGAACATCGACGACGGCACTCCACGAAAATGTGGATTGACGAGCCTCTGGTAACGCAACACCCAGGGCGCTTTAAGATAAAGAAACCAGTAACGGGCCACATTTGCCGGAAGCTTGGCATCCACATGATGAATAATCGCGGGGCGATCGCTATGGGCCGTTCCTATGAAGTTCAGCGCGAAGCTGGCGTCATGATTGGGCGGGAGGTCGAATTCCGGTGAAAAGAACAGTGGCCGAAACGCTATATCATATTGTTGCGTGGCTTGGCGATCGAACGAGAATGCTGCATCATAGTTCTTCAGGTCGGCCAAGGCGTAAGGCTTGTTCTTGAAAGAATCCCAGATGTAGAATGTAAATTTGGCAGTGGGATAGGTCTGCCGCAGTTCACGCAGAAAGCCGTCGCTCATCGTCTGTCCATTGATGACGAGCACATGATCATAATGCGAGCGACCGAATTCTTTGAGTTTCTCTCGATAGATCGCGGTCGCGTGATGTAGCACCGAACGGCGCCCGATCTTCGCCAGAGCGTGCAACAACGCCGAATCAAAGGGACGATCCGGCAGCACGTCGACAGTCGCGCCGCGGTCGCGCAGCGACTGCGCCAGAACCTGATCATAACCGAAATAGGGCACGACCTGCATCAGGATGCGTTTGCCTGCAAAATCCTGATCCACGTTGTCAGCCCATCAGCTTGCGGGCACGAAGTTCGTCATTCGCCTGTGCCAGACGATCCTCCGGCAAAGGCTGTTCCAAAACCCACGCCGCAAATTGTTTGAGGCCGGTGCCAAGATCGACCCTCGGCCTGAACCCCAAAATGTCGCTGAGCAGCGTCAGGTCGGCGACGTTGTGACGGATGTCGCCAAGCCGAAACTCTCCGGTAATTCGCGTGCTCGAATTTCCGTTGAACGCCAGATTGAGCTCCTGCGCGACCTGCAAGATGGTGGTGGCAACTCCGCTGCCGACATTCACCGTCGCCGCCGCAGGCGGTGCGGTCAGCAACGCGGCGCTGATCGCGGCGACGACATCACTGACGTGCACGAAATCCCGTGTTTCCTGACCATCCTCGAAGATGGGGAGATCCAGACCTCGACGAATACGCGTGGAGAAGATCGACAGGATGCCGGTATATGGATTGTTGAGCGACTGCCCCTCGCCATAGACATTCTGTAAACGCAAAATAGTGGCGGGAATGTCATTTGTGGCGGCCACGATACGCACAAGGTCCTCCTGCGCCAACTTCGTGGCCGCATAGACCGAAGCGGGGCGCGCTGGCGCGTCTTCCGTTGTCGGGCGAAAATCCATCGGCACGGAACAGCGAGGACATGGCTGATCCCATTTTCCACGGCGCAGGGCATCCGCCGATCGAGGCGGGGGATATGCCGGATCCAGGCCACAGGCGTGGCAGGCAAAGGCACCCTCCCCATAGATGGATCGACTTGAGGAAAGCACGATGCGGCGGATCGTCGCGGCGCGGCGAGCCACCTCCTGCATCATCATGGCTGTCGCTTGACTATTGACGGCGCTGTAGTGACCGATCTGATACATCGATTGACCCGTGCCGGTTTCGGCCGCGAGGTGAACCACGCCTTCCACATCGCTCAGCGCGTGGTCCCAGATCGAGGCATCGGTGATCGATGCCCGGACGGTCTCGACTTGCGGGTGCTCGCTCCAGGCTGGAAAGGCGCCTTCTGGACCATGCACCTGCGGTGACAAACTGTCCAAGGCCCGCACCGAGAGGCCATCCGACAGCAACTGCTGCACAAGATGCGAGCCGATAAAGCCAGCGGCACCAGTCACCAACACCTTCCGCATCAGGCTACTATCCAGCTGATCTTTAACAAGGAAATCTCTCTTTTTTGTGGGTTGTTAGGCGTCGTACCGGCGGCTTTGCCAGCGACGGTTCACATCGTCAAACTTGATCGCTCAGCAGACGGAGCCGCAGGCGTTCCAACCGGTCCGGATCATTGAACAGGCACCACCGCCGGTTGGCCAGAACGCTCCGCGGCATCCAGAAGTCATTGGGCCGCGGCGTAAAGACAAAGCTGTCGACCCGCAGGCTTTCAGCCAGATGAGCAGGCAGGGAATCTGCTGAGATCAGGGCATCCACTGATGTGATGGCATCGCGCAAGGCCGTAAACTGACGGGGAATCATGACATGCGGAAGCCCGCTGGCTTGAAGATCAGGGCGCTCGCCAAGCAGCAGGAACAGGGTTCCCACAATGCCAGCCCCCTCCAATTCCTGAATTATCTCCCAAACCAGATCGACAGGAAGATTCTTGGAGGCGTTGCGGCTGCCTGGAAAAATCCCGATATGCGATCTTGGGCTTGCTCGCGCAATTGCTGGCGGCACCAACCGAAAGCCCGCGGCGACGAGCAGGTGATCATAGCCATCATAGACATTGGTGATCTCTGTCGGCATGCCGGTCGCAGGCCTCGTCCCGATAATGAATCGCTCCCTCCAGCCCAGCCTATCGAAGAGGAGCAGCGCAGCACTGTCTATGGGCGCGCGTTCGATTGCACGCCTTACTTGCAGGGCGCTTCTTATTGCGGATAACGGCCCATTGCGACGCACGTCGAAGATGGATGGCACGCCCGTCTCGACTGTGGGTAGCTCTATCACTTTTATCTTTGGCTCGATCGTTTCGCACAAGGAACGAAGATGTCCGCCGATCGCCAACGTCAATCCAGCGCGATCGGCTTCGAGAACACGCTCAGCCGCGGCATTGGCTATGACCAGATCGCCAAAAGCCTTGACTTGGAGGAAGGAAGCCTGCGGCATGATCTACTTTCGCCCTATGCGGACGGCCGTCAAAAACTGTTCAACCGGACGATTGAGATTGCGCGCCTTTCCTTGTGAAAGCAGATTTTGGAACAGCAGGGCTGCCCCTAATACGTCCGAGACGCCTCGCGCGGCGGCGTCAATCGGCATTGCGGCGGCAAAGGAACGGGCTAGTCGGCCCAGTCGCGCTCCTCTTCCTTCGCCTGGCATGGTGTTGCCCGCGCTGCCGGCTGCCGCTTCTGCCTGCGCAAGGTTATCCGTTGGCAGTCCGCGTCGCACGCGGGCATCACGCTCCAGCGACATGGCGCGATCTATTTCAGTTTGCGGAAATATATCTGTGAGGGTCTTGTTAAACGCGTTTGCGTAGCGAAGCGCGGACTCAATGATGAGGCTGCCGACGGTCGCGTAATTATCGAACCCCGGAAGAAAACCGAGATCGTCCTCCTGCTTCCACTTATTGCGCTCTTCCGAGGTGCCACCTCCGAAATGGGAAGCGCCATTGCTGCGAGCGGACCCGCCATTAATTACCAGCGGATGGTGACTATATGCGAAGGTCACATCTTCCATGGATAATGCGATCGCAGAATATATATCCACCTGGCTTGACAGGAAAAACCGATCCTTCCGCGCTTTTTCGATCAGTTTTCGTGTAACGAAGCCATGATAGACGCAGGGAAGGCGATAATAGTCACTTGTCGTCAACACGGACCGCAGTTCGTGTCGGCTATTGCGCAATTCCATTCCTTCGCCTCTCGGCAGCAGGGCAGCGCCCTTCCGATTACCGACCAGATCTGGCCAGTAATAGTGTGCGCGAGCTGCGGCTATTGCTACAATCTGAGGATCTTCAAAAATTTTATGGACCATAGCTGGTGCGTGAGCCATCAAGCCATCGTCATCACCTATGAATCCAATATATTCACCCCGCGCCAATTCCAGACCGCGTTCGAAATTATCCCGCATGCTAAGCCTGCGTTCCGATCGGATATATCGCAGGCGTGGGTCACTTATCATCCCCACTACATCGCTTGTGTTGTCGTTGCTCGCGTTGTCGAGAACCAGGATCTCAATCGGTGCGGCATCCGATTGAAGCGCCGTTGCGATAGAGGCTCCGATATATCTGGCTCTGTCGCGGCTCGGAATAACGATGCTTAGCAGTGGCAAGGGATAACTCCGGTTTCTGGAAATCGGCGGTATGGAAGATGCAGAAGAGCCTATCGGCGGCCGCCCAGATATTCGAATATGCTATTTCGTGGACGCCGCAACGAGGCAAAGACAACGATTCCGATCGCAATTGCGGATATGCTGAGTTGAGCAATCGCCCCCGCACGATCGGCGATGGCTGGCATCGACAGTCGCATGCCTATTGCCACCACCGCGCCCAGAAGCACAGGCAACACCACCACGCGAGCGAACCAGCGAAAAAACTCTCCGGGCAACAATCGCGTAATGACCAACGCGGAAATGATCACAAGAGTGATCGCATTTAGTCCGGCCATCGCGGCAGCTGCGCCCACACCCCCACTGGTCTTGGTTGCCCATATCAGCACTGGCAGCAACACAAGGATCGCAACTGCATTCATCTTGTTGGTAATGGATGTCCATCCATGTGCCAGTTGCAGCATATAGGGCATGTTGACCATCGCGTTCAGCACACTTGCGAGCATGAGCAGCGACAGGAGTTCAGCGCCGCTGGACGCGACAGCCGGCAGCCCCGTCCAGGCCATCAAAGCCTTCTCTGGGAAAATGATCACGAGTAGGCCGACCGGCAGCACGATCGCGGAAACCCATTCGCTGGCGGTGTAGAATGCTTCTCCCAGCTCTACGCGTTCCCTTGATTCCACCAACGCAGTGAATCGAGGCAGGACCGCAACGTTCATCGGCTGCACAAGCTGCAGCAAACCTGCAGCAGCCGTGCCGGCCAAGGCGTAGATACCAAAATCTGCCAGCGTGACATATGAGCCGACGACCAGCTTGTCGGCTTGGGTCAGAAAGAATGTCAGCGCTGCGCTGAGAAACATGCCGCCGGCGAAGCCACGCACATTGTGCAGTTCGCGTCCGCTTATGCGCGCCTTTTGCGGTGCGTGGCGGCGCAATATGCTATTGACCCGCCAACGCAAGACCGAGACCGAGACAGCGGAAACGAATAGGTTCCAAGCGAAGAACAACTGCACATTGGCATCGACATAGCGAATCACGGCGAGAGCGCCGATCCAGCGTGCGGTCTCGATCGCCGCTTGAACCAGATTCAACCATATCTGATCTTCGAACCCCTGGATCGCACCGCGATATACCTGCTCGGCCGCACGAACTGCGGCCAGAATTCCCATCATGACAATGGCGTTGACAACCGTTTGCATGGGAAGATGTTGTGGCTTGAGCCATATGGCGGCCAGCGACGGCGCGGCGAAATACACCACCAAGACAATGATGCTGGCGAGAAAGACAATCAGAAATTCAGTGGATCGCAGGAGGTTGGAAAACGATTGCCAGCTGCGCATACCAGCCCTGGCACGCACGATCTCTCTGTTCAACGTAGGTGTGAGCCCAAAATCGAGGAGCAGCGCCCATGCCTGAAAGACTGCGAAAGCGCCTATCAGACCATAGGCCTCCCTTCCCAGCAGCGAGAGAAAAAGAGGAAGGCAAAAAAGGCTGATGATGGTAGCCCAGCCACGGCCGATATAGTTGGCAATCGCGTTGGCGCGGGCGCGCGATCTTCCCGCTGCTCGAGTTAGATGAGTCGTCGGATCCTCCACTTGCGATTGACTGACGCCATCCATGGCTCAGTCCGGCGACATGACTGTACTGGGCTGGCCGCTGCGGTCTTTGGCGGGCTCCGCTTGAGCGACAATATTGATCTTGCCAATTAGGCGCATGCCCGAGAGTAGGGCGAAGAACACCCCGGCCTGCAGAGAAAGCTTCAGAGCGGGAATGATTCCGTCCCGGAAATGGGGAATAAAAATAGCGATCGCAATAAGATAAGCGCCAAAGCGTCCAGGTATGACGCCTTTGCTGATGGATTGGTCCCACGCGCCTTCGAATCGCATGATGCGCTCGAATATGAAGCCCATTACCGTGTAGCAGATCGCGACAGCGATCAGCCCGCCTTGCAGCACCACCTCTGCAAGAAAGCTGGTGGCGCCCAGTGGCGCAACCCCTTCCAGCGCCAGATTCCCCGCATAGACCATATCGTCCTTTCCTTCCCAAACGAAGCGAGGAACAAAGCCGAGTAGCGAGTTGATGAATCTGGCCCCGTGCTCATATCCAAGCGTTTGGGTCATGAGTCGTTCGGTAATCCCGGGAAGCGAATGTCCCGCATAGAGCCCTTCGGAGAAGAACAGGAATATGCCCTGCCCAAGGGTAAGATCGGTCGACGCGCGCAGGGCCGATACAACGACTAGCACGAAGATGGCGGCAGAGCCCGCGATCACACGCCAGGATAAGGAACTGATCGCCGATCTTCCGGACAGCAGGATAAGAGCTGGTGGAATGAAAGCGGAAACAATTTCAAGCCGCTTAGCCCGCACCGCGAGGATCACCAGCATAATCAGGAGACAGGCGCCGATAAGCATTTTGAATGGAATGCGGCCAACATACAGCCCGATAATCATCGCATAGGCTATGGCGAGTCCCATGAACTCCAGCGTAATATATACTACAGCGTTGCCGGTCGTTCCCGTGCTATCCAATCCCTCAGTGGCATAGCCCGCAAGGAATTCCTGCCTGCCGAAAAGATATACCCCAATCGCGATCAGCCCGATCAAACCCAATAGGCTGAAGCGTACGCGTTCATAGGCAAGGCTATTGATAACGCCAAACCGCGTCATCCGCGGATATCCAAGTCTCTGGCCAAGGATCCGCCCAAACTGCATCGCTATAATTGCCAGGACAATAAACCGAATCGAGTGCTCTGCCAGCCCCCTATCCGCGGCAAAATTCGCCAAGTACACCATATGATCATAGTTCAGATCAAAATAGCCGGCTACGGCTAGCGGAACTCCATAATAAAAGATCGAGATTGTCGCGACATCCGCTGGATGCGGGAAGCGGTCGCGGAATAGATTTATCACCGACCTTCCGGTCAGGATCAGGGCCACGGCGCTATAGATAAGGAACACGATCATCAAGAGCCCTTAATCTTACCGCCGGATTTGAGCGAGCCTGGGTTTTGCGCTTCCACGGCGCGCGCCTATTTCCGCTAAGCAAGCACCTTCATGGGGTCAAGCATGGCCTGAGATATCCACGACAGGAGCAGTGGCGCCGAACTGTCGCGCATCCAATCGAAGCTTCAGCCCCCGTCCCGCCGTGGCGACGGCGGAATCGCCGGCGATGATCGTTGTTGAGACAGCCATCGCCGCATTTGCTCCCGCGCTCCATAGCATCTGCGCCGCCGGTCCTTCCCGCTTCGCTGCAATCATGAATTGAGCCGCCATGGTGGGCGCATCAGCGTCGCGCCCGTTGATGGTTACGTGCCAGCGCGACCGCTTGCCTAGCCACGGCAACGTAACGCTATGTTCGTTCCCGACCGTTCTGACTTGTGCCAAGCCGCGCATATTTCGAATCGCGACCGGTCCAGCGGGATCGCCGTCGACTATGATCACATCGCGCGCGATCTCCTCGACCACGCCGCCCTCGACGTCGAGCGAAAGCAATCCTGCGCCGATATGGATTGCCTCGGATGCGAGACGGCGGAATGTGCAGTTGAAAAGCGAGAAGCGACCGTGCCCGGTTCGAATGCCCTTTGGCGTCAGGCTTTGATTGTAATCGGGATTCGTACGCTCTCCATCGAACAAGCACCCATGCAGAGACATAGAAAGCTCCACCCCCGCGCCCTGATTAACGGCATAACCCGGGGAATTGCGAAAGATGCAGCCTGTGACCAGAAGATCGCTGTTACTCGCCCGGCTATAGATATATCCTTCGAATGTCTCATAGGGAACGTTGTTGGTAAAAATGCATCCCGTTACACTAATAGATGTTATGTTCTCTACGCCGTCGCCAAGAAGAATTGCCGCGAATTTTGAGTAGCATAGTATTGAGTTGACAATTCCTATATCACGACAATTTCCGGCAAAAGTGATGCCGTAGTTCGCTAAATACAGGTTGAGGTTCGATAGAACCACATTCTGACTGTTGCGGATCAGAATACCTGTCAGGCACTGGTCAATCTCGACATCTGATATAATCCCATCAGCCGCCTCGATCTCGATTCCTAATCCAACCGCGGTCAGGAAGAGCGCGCTGATCTGAAATCCAGGAATTGCCGCATAGATGAAGCCCTGGTCGGGTGCGCCCCCCAAACCCATCAGTCGCTCGACGCGGACAGGTAGGCCGCCGGGATCCTCGACGCCGCGATTATTATCCCGGCGGCGGCCCATTATGAAGGTCGAACGCTTCGCTCCGGCAGCGTCGATATAGGTCGATAGGCCTTCGCCGATTAGCGATTGCCCTTTACGCAGGAAGACGGTGCCGGCGATCCGATAGCGTCCCGCCGGTACGATGATCGAGCAGAGCAGATCCCACGACCATTCGACGTCGGCCTCCGTTGCCCGATTGAATGCTTCGGTATCGTCGGTAATGCCGTCGCCCTTTGCCCCAAAGTCTCGCACGTTGCGGGTATGCCCCGCGGACCTGGTGACTTCGGCCGGTCTGGCGAGCGCCCCGCCGCCGATGCCGGCGCTGGCCACAACGAGCATGGTGCGGCGTGATACGGCGCTGCCGGGCAGATTCTCCAAATTGTCCTTCATCGCGATCCCGCCTTACTCTTGTGTACGCTTCCACCATTCAGCGGTGTCGGCCAATCCTGTGTCAAGATTTCGGACCGTCCGGAATCCGGTTGCCTCAAGCCGTGCCACATCAGCGACAACCAGCGGCGACTCATCGCCACTTTCGGCGCGCGCACCGATGCGGAGCAGGTCAGGACGCCCCAGATACTCACCAAATTTGTTGACAACCTCGCGTATCTCGACACCTTCGCCCGAGCCGATATTGATCGTGCCCTGATGCGCGCCCAGCAGAACGTGCAGCAACGCCCGGGCAACGTCGTCGACATGAAGATAGTCGCGTCGCTGATGACCTGCCGACGTCGCGACAGTCTCGCCGGCAAGCAATGCTCGCGCTAAATCGGACAACAAACGCCCAGGGCGTTCGTCGGGTCCATAGAGCCAGAACAACCTTGCCCAAGCCCATGAGATATCGAGAGGCGGCGCAGCTGCCTCAAGCATCTCTCGCAGGCAATTCTTGGAGATGCCGTATAAGCTATTAGGCTGAAGAGGCGTTTGATCCTCAACGAGCAGGCCATCAGTCCAGTCATACTCGGCACATGTACCTGATGTGACGATACGCTCGCCGCCGGAGGCAGCGAATATTCTGAACAGGCGCAGGCTCGCTTCAAGCCATTCGAGATTGGCTGCTGAATGCCAGTATCGACCTGGTGTCACGTCCCAGGCCAGATGCAGCAAATGCGTAGCTTCGATCTGAGCTAATACCCGTTTGACCATTTCAGGATCGAGCAGGTCAGCACCGACATAGCGGACGTTGTCATGCGAGGAAGGGACGCGTCGTGCTATCCCAATCACCTCTCCAGGAAACGAGCGCGCAGCATGCTGCATCACGCTGGAGCCGATGAAACCGGTTGCCCCGGTAACAATGAGCCGCACGGGCAATCGCCTCAGTCTTTCGATTCGCTTCGCTGCAACCATCCGATGGGATGATGTGAGCAGTCCGGAACATCCAGCGACTCATCGAATGGCCGTGGCGGCTTGCAAAGTACGAAATCTTCACGCGTCGCCAGGAAGGCCTCAACCGCCGGAATAGGATTGTCATTGACCCATTCTGGCTGTGTTCGAGGCATCCCAGCGACCAGTTGCATCACGCCATCCTGCGACAGAATATACGATCCTGGCGTGACGAGATCGGCATAGGCGGCCAGTTCGGCGGCAACATGAGCCTTCGAATGATTGGAGTCGAGTATCAGCATCACGCGCTCGTCGGGCTTGATCATCGAGCGGACCTTTTCGACTACATCGCTGGACACGGAGTCACCGATCACAAGCTCAATGCGCTTGCTCATAGGATGCGCTTTGATTGCTGCATCATTTTGCGGCCTTACTTCAATGTCGAGGCCGATCACCCTTCCTTTCCCAATCAGTTCGAGAAGACTCGCGTAGAAGATGAGCGAGCCGCCATGCGCCACGCCAGTCTCGATGATAACGTCGGGTTGAATCTGGAAGATCGCTTCCTGGATGC
>JAESGW010000353.1_pt1 | contig 57931 bp, 49 predicted proteins | sample 9269791 | NCBI WGS metagenome assembly JAESGW01 (sample SAMN16773120, study PRJNA677053) | algae metagenome | isolation source: Aphanocapsa lilacina HA4352-LM1 and co-occurring heterotrophs from near cave... | place: USA: Maniniholo cave, near Haena, Kauai, HI | collected 2009-07-28
AGGCGCTGGAGGGGGTCTGACCTAATCCTCCCTACGCGAAGCGTGGGGAGGGGGACCATGCGCAGCATGGTGGAGGGGAAAAGCCTGGAGAGATAGCGCTCGTAGCGTTCCCCTCCACCACCGTTCCGTCGGTCCCCCTCCCCATCTGCGATGGGGAGGATTTAGATCACCGCCAGTCGAGCAGCGGCCAGCCCTTCTGCGCGGCGAGTTCACGCAGCTTGGGGCTGGGGTTGGCGGGATAGGCCTCATCGGCCCATTCGAACGCGGGGCGGTCGCTGGGGTGATCCGAATAGAAGCGGATATGCGCGCCCTCGCGCTCCAGCCCGGCGGCCGCCATCCACGCTTGGACCATGTCCAGCTTGGCCGGGCCGTAGCAGTTGCTGCCGTCGATCTTGGCGTGGACGCGATCGTCCAGCCCGATGATCGAATTGGTCGCGACGCAATCGTCGAAGCCGAGCTGCTCGGCGATGGCGGCGGCGTACATCCGGTTGGACGCAGTGGCGAGGACCAGGCGGTATCCCTCCGCCCTGTCCGCCGCGATGCGGTCGCGCGCGCCCTGCAGCACGTTGGTTTCCATCGTATGGCGCGCGAATCCTTCCGCCAGTGGCGACAGGCTGGACGGCTTCAGCTGCTTGCCGAGCAGCCAGCGGTGGCTGATTTCCTTCAGCTGCGCGCGGTCGATCCGCTTGAACCAGAAGGCGATGCCGGCGACGGCGACGACCGGCAGGAATATCACCCGCCAGCGCGATCGGCGCTTCATGCAATAGGCCAGGAACGGCACCCAGGTCGCCACCCGGGTGATCGTCTTGTCCATGTCGTAGATGGCGAGGCGGATCATGCGCGCGCTTCCTAACCCCGGAACGTCTTGCCGATCCAGCGATTATGCGCCAACGATGGCTCCGATGGTGGCCCCCGCAGATTTCAGCCAGACAGACGAGGGCGGCGCGACCACGCTGCGCTTCACCGGCAGCTTGTCGCTGGCGCAGATCGGCGACGTGCCGCAGCGGCTGGAGGCGGTCGAGGCGAAGGTCGATCGGCTCGATCTGTCGGGCATCGACCATATCGACACGATCGGCGCCTGGGTGGTCCACCGCTTCGCGCGCGACAGCGGCGCAAGGATCGAAGGTCTCGATCCGGACGCGCAGCATCTGCTCGGACAAGTCGAGGCGGCCGATCAGCCGGTGCGCATGCGTCCCGATCGCACCCCCGCCTTCACCCGCGTGCTCGGCGAGATCGGCGAGGCGACGATCATCGCGCTCAAGACGCTTGCCGGGCTGCTCGGCTTTTTCGGCGCGACCCTGATCGCCTTTGCCAACGTCATCCGCCACCCGCGCCGCTTCCGGCTGAACGCGGTGGTTCAGCGGTTCGAGGTGGTCGGCGTCTCCGCGCTGGGCATTGTCGGGCTGATGAGCTTCCTGATCGGCATCGTCATCGCACAGCAGGGATCGGTCCAGCTGCGCCAGTTCGGCGCGGAAGTGTTCACGATCAACCTGATCGGCCGCCTCACCTTCCGCGAACTGGGGGTGCTGATGACCGCGATCATGGTCGCCGGCCGCTCGGGATCGGCTTTCGCCGCGCAACTGGGCACGATGAAGCTGACCGAGGAAATCGACGCGATGCGCACCATCGGCGTATCGCCGACCGAGGCGCTGGTGGTGCCGCGCGTGCTCGCCGCGGTCATCATGATGCCGCTGCTGGGCTTCTATGCGTCGATCGTCGCGATCATCGGCGGCGGGCTGCTCTGCTGGATCCAGCTCGATATTCCGCCGATCACCTATGTCCAGCGGATCCGCGAGGTGGTGCCGATCACCGATCTCTGGATCGGCCTGATCAAGGCGCCGGTGTTCGGCGCGATCATCGCCATGTCGGGCTGCTATCAGGGTCTGCAGGTGGAATCGGACGCCGAACAGGTCGGCACCCGGACGACATCGGCGGTGGTGCAGGCGATCTTCCTGGTGATCGTGCTCGACGCCTTCTTCGCGGTGTTCTTCACCTTCGTGGGCTGGAACTGATGGCCGACGACGCGATCATCCAGGTCCGCGGGCTGCGCAACAGCTTCGGCGAGTCCGTGGTTCACGAAGGTCTCGACCTCGATGTGCGCAAGGGCGAGATCCTCGGCGTGGTCGGCGGATCGGGCACGGGCAAATCGGTGCTGATGCGCTCGATCATCGGGCTGCAGACCCCGGACGAAGGCGAAGTCACCGTATTTGGTGAACGGACGATCGGCCGCGAGGAAACCGAGACGGTCGATATCCGCAAGCGCTGGGGCATCCTGTTCCAGGGCGGTGCGCTGTTCTCGACGCTGACCGTGGCCGAAAATGTGCAGGTGCCGCTCAGGGAATTCTATCCCAAGCTCAACCAGGCGCTGCTCGACGAGATCGCGTCGTTCAAGGTGGTGATGACCGGATTGCCGCCCGATGCCGGGCCGAAATATCCGGCCGAGCTGTCCGGTGGCATGAAGAAGCGCGCGGGCCTCGCGCGCGCGCTGGCGCTGGATCCCGAACTGCTGTTCCTCGACGAGCCCACCGCGGGGCTCGATCCGATCGGCGCGGCCGCGTTCGACGAACTCACGCTCAGCTTGCAGAAGACGCTGGGGCTGACGGTGTTCCTGATCACCCATGATCTGGATTCGCTCTACGCCATCTGCGACCGTGTCGCGGTGCTGGCGGATCACAAGGTGATCGCGGTCGGCACCATCGACGAGCTGCTGGCGTTGGACCATCCGTGGATCCAGGAATATTTCAACGGCCCCAGGGGGCGTGCGGCGACCGCTTCGGTCGAGCGCGAACAGGCCAAGGGATGAAGAGCTGATGGAAACCCGTTCGAACCATGTGCTGGTGGGCAGCGTCGTCCTGATCCTCCTCGCCGTCCTTGCGCTGTTCACCGTGTGGCTGGCGCAGCTGGGCGGCGGTGACGAGAAGGAATATGACATCTTCTTCAAGCAGGCGGTCGATGGCCTGGCCAAGGGATCGCCGGTCGCCTTTTCCGGCGTACCCTCGGGCCAGGTCGAGGATATCGCGCTGTGGCAGCCCGATCCGCAGTTCGTCCGCGTGCGCATCAGGATCAAGGAAGAGACGCCGATCCTGCTGGGCACCACCGCGACCGTGCAGGGCGTCGGCTTCACCGGGGTCAGCCAGGTCGCGCTGGACGGCGCGGTCAAGGGCGCACCGCCGATCGTCGATAAGGGACCGGCGGGGGTTCCCGTCATCCCGACGCGCACCGGCGGGCTGGGCGCGATCCTCAATTCGGCGCCGCAGCTGCTCGAGCGTCTGTCGACCTTGACCGAACGGCTGACCGAGATGCTCTCCGACCGCAACCAGGCGTCGATCGCCGGCATCCTGGAAAACACCAACCGCCTGTCCGATGCGCTGGCCGATCGCGGGCCGGAGATTGCCGCAACGCTGGCGCAAACGCGCGTCGCCATCGAACAGGCGGGCAACGCCGCGGAGGAAATGGGCAAGCTCGCCAACACCACCAACACCCTGATCGGCGAAGACGTCCGCCCGGCGATGCGCAATCTCAACCTGGCCATCGCGTCTGCGCAGAAGAGCGCCGAGACGCTGGATGGTGCGATCGCCGATGCCCGGCCCGGACTGCAGGCGTTTTCGAAACAGACCATCCCCGAAGTCGGCCTGCTGGTGCGTGATCTGCGGCGGATGTCCGATGCGCTGGCCTCGGTCGCCGAAAAGGTCGATCGCGGCGGCGTCGGATCGGTCGCGGGATCGCCCAAGCTGCCGGACTATGAACCAAAATGAAGGGGCCATATCCCATGAGAAAACCATATCTGGCCGCGCTGCTGACCTTGCCGCTTGCCGCGTGCATCAGCTTCGGCGCCGAACCGCCGCCCTCGCTGCTGACGCTGACGCCGACCAGCCCGGTCACCGTCGGACAAAGCCAGACCGCCAGCGCGGATCGCTCGATCACCGTCACCGTGCCGGTGGTGCCGCAGGAAATCGCCACCGCGCGCGTGCCGGTGCAGGCGACCGCGACGACGGTGGCCTATGTCAAGGACGCGCAATGGGTGGAGGCGCCCGCACGCCTGTTCGCGCGGCTGATGTCGGACACGATCACCGCCCGCACCGGGCGGATCGTGCTCGACCCCGGCCAGTTCACGCTCAATCCCGGAGTGCGGCTGACCGGCGAGCTCCGCCAGTTCGGGATGGACGCGGCGAGCCGTTCGGCGGTGGTGGTCTATGACGCTGCGCTGGCCCGCGGCGAAGGCCAGGTCGAGAAGCGCCGGTTCGAGGCGCGGGTGCCCGTGGGCGCGATCGACGCCGCTAGCGCCGGCCCTGCGCTCAACCAGGCGGCCAACCAGGTCGCCGCCGATGTGGCGAGCTGGATCGGCGCCTAAGGGACGCGCCGCGTCGCCAGCGGGATCTCGCACACCTCCGCGCCGCCGAAGCCGATCATCGGCGCGGCCGGATTTTCGCGCAGGTTGACCAGCGCGGCGAAGCGCTGATTGTCGGCTGCGCGATACTGGAATCTGGGGCGTTCGGCGGCGGGCATGTCGCTCGCCAGCCGAACCGATGTGATACCCGTCCGCTGGGCGGCGTCGGCATAGACCCCCATCGGCGCATCGCTGCGCGGCATCGACGCCATATGGCCCATCCCCTCGATGATCCGCCCGACGACGGTATAGTTGCGGTCCAGCCGCCGCGCCGACTGGCCGATCGGGGTGAACAGCTCCGCCCCCGTGCCCGTATCGGGCGACGTATCGCGCGCTACGCCGACCATGCCGTAACAATGCGTCAGCCATGCCGCCTTGCCGTTGGTCGCCATTGGCCAGCCATCGGCGGAAATGCCGCTGGCGGTGGCGCGCGGATCGGGCTTGCTCAGCCGTTGCGCCGGAGTGAAGGCGGCGATGTCGAACTCGGCCGCCGGCACCTTCTTGATCGCGAGGGGCAGCGGCTTCTTCTCGGTCGCGTCGCCCCACTGGGTCACCCAGTTTTCCTGGACGCGGTAGACGCTGGCGTCGTCCCACCATCTGGCGTGTGCGAGCAGGCGGATATTGGCGACATGCTCGGGCGCATGGCGCGGCGCCAGCCTGACGACGACGGTGCGTTTGTCGGCGAAGGTGATGACCATGATCTCGTCATCGGGGATCGTCCGCCAATCGGCCTCGATCGGATCGGCGGGGGAGGGCGCGGCGGCCTGGGCGGGCGCGGCGAGGGCGAACAGCGTGGCGAGCAGCATCATGGCAAGGGTGATGCCACGGAGACGGTGCTTGCGGAAGCACGCACAGCCGATTAGGTGCGCGCTTCCTGCCAGGGAATGCGGAGCGGTGGCCGAGTGGTCGAAGGCGCTCGCCTGGAAAGTGAGTATACGCCAAAAGCGTATCGAGGGTTCGAATCCCTCCCGCTCCGCCATATATGACTCTCCAAATCTCTAACCGACCACCTAAATCATTGCTTATCAATGCTTTATTGACCAAATTGTCCCCAATCTTCCGTATGAAGCCGCCAGCAGCCACAAAAAAGTGTGGGCGCAAGTGTGGATTTATACTAGAGATGTGGGCGTAAAGCTGGAAAAGTGCGGGCGTGACACATGGGCAAGCTGACAGCAAATGGTGTGAACGCGGCTTTGGGAAAGCCGGGAATCTATCAGGACGGGGATGGTCTTTTCCTCAAAGTAGACAAGCGCGGCGGCGCGGCCTGGAAGCTGCGCGTCCAACATCAGGGCAAACGCCGAGACGTCGGGCTTGGAAGCGCACGGTTGGTCGCGCTTGCAGCAGCACGGGCAAAGGCGGCAGAGGCGCGTAAGGCCATTCGTGAAGATGGCCGCGACCTCATCGCCGAGAAGCGCGAGGCGAAGGCGGCTGCCATCACGTTCCGTGAAGCAGGCCTAGCGCTGTTCGAAGCGCATAAGCATCAATGGACAAGCGAAAAGCATGGTGGCCAATGGCTCGCTACCCTCGAAACCTACGCGTTTCCTTCGCTTGGCTCGAAGCCAGTCGGTAAGATCGCGGCGGGCGATATCATCAATGCCATTGCGAAAGTGTGGACCGCCAAGCCCGAAACCGGGCGCAGGGTGCGCCAGCGAATCTGCGCCGTCCTCGACTATGCTCATGCGCGCGGTTGGCGAGAAACCGAAGCTCCGGCGCGGGCGCTTGCCGCTGGCAAGGGGCTGCCCAAGCAAGCGGGCGGCAAGCACCATCCGGCTTTGCCTTACGCCGAAGTACCGACGTTCCTCACCCGACTTCGCGCCAGTGGCGGCGTCTGGGGGCGGCTGGCGTTGGAATTCGTCATTCTCACAGCGGCACGAAGCCAAGATGTAAGATTGGCGACGTGGGACGAGTTCGACATTGAGAATGCCCTTTGGACGGTTCCGGCCGATCACATGAAGATGAAGCGGGAGCATGTCGTCCCGCTATCTTCGGAAGCCGTGGCAGTGCTGCGAAGCGCGACAGCCGTGCGCCTCGATGGGACCAATCTCGTCTTTCCCGGAGCAAACGGCGGGATCATGTCTGACATGACGTTGCTCGCTGTCATTCGCCGGATGAACGAACCAACGACCGTGCACGGCTTCCGATCCTCATTCCGCACATGGGTCGCGGAAAAGACCAATTTCCCCGGCGAGGTGGCAGAAGCCACGCTGGCCCACCAAAATCGCAATGAGGTCGAACGGGCTTATCAGAGGGGCGCACTTCTTGAGAAGCGGCGCAAACTCATGGATTCCTGGGGAGCCTATTGCGACGGCGGGGCGGGAAAAGTGCTCGCCTTCGCGCCGAGAGCCGCCCGGTAAAGGTGTGGTATCGTCGCTAGACGGCTCGCCATTCCCCACAAGCACATGTCTCTGGGGACACGGATTTGTGATGACTTAGGGACCATGCTCGCTAGTGTGCCCCAACGTGGTGGTGTCAAGATATCAAATGAATTCAGCCGCCCACACTAAAAAGGGCTCTTGGGGTGGACGAGGCAGAAAAGAAGCGATGCAGTGAGATAGACATTTGTGACCTGTTCATAACGCCTGCGATCAAGCAAGCAGGATGGGACCAAATGCAGCAGATCAGGCGCGAGGTTACCCTTGCGCCAGGTCCAGTGATTGTTCGCGGAAACCTCTCATCCCGGAATAAGAAGAAGCGCAAATTCGCTGACTACGTCCTATCGTTAAAACCCGGCCTTCCGCTCGCGGTTATCGAGGCCAAGGACAACAATCACTCGATCGGCAGTGGTTTGCAGCAAGCGCTTGGCTACGCCGAGATTCTCGACGTTCCGAGCGCATACAGTTCCAACGGGGACGGCTTTGCCGAACACAATCGAAGCGCAAAGGATAGCGAGCCTACAGAACGGCAGCTTACGATGGACGCCTTTCCCGGTCCGCAGGCGCTATGGGAGCGGTACAAGGCTTTCCATGGCATCGAGGATGATGAAACGGCTCTGGTTGAGCAGCCATATCATATCGACACCGCAGGCAAGGAGCCGCGCTACTACCAGACAGATGCAATAAACCGCACGATCGAGGCGGTCGCGAAAGGGCAAAAGCGCGTGCTGTTGGTGATGGCGACAGGCACGGGCAAAACTTACACGACGTTCCAGATCATATGGCGGTTGTGGAAGGCGGGCAGGGCCAAGCGCATCCTCTTCCTTGCCGATCGCAACATTCTAGTCGATCAGACGCTGGTCAACGACTTCAAGCCGTTCGGCGCGGCGATGACCAAGATCAAGAACCGCAAGATCGATCCCGCCTACGAAATCCATCTTGGCCTCTATCAGGCCATCACCGGCACCGATGAGGCGGACAAAATCTTCAAATCGGTCAGTCGCGATTTCTTCGATCTTATTGTGATCGACGAGTGCCACCGAGGCAGTGCGGCCGAGGATTCCGCATGGCGCGAGATATTGAGCTATTTCGATGGCGCGGTGCAGATCGGCATGACCGCCACGCCGAAAGAGACCGAGTATGTATCCAACATCACTTACTTCGGAGAGCCGGTTTACACCTACAGCCTGAAGCAAGGGATCGAGGACGGCTTCCTCGCGCCATACAAGGTCATCCGCATCGATATCGACAGGGACGTGCTTGGCTGGACGCCGCCGCCGGGCATGATGGACGACCTTGGCCGGGAGGTCGAGCAGCGCGAATATAACCGCGCGGACATGGATCGCATCCTCGTGCTCAACCAGCGGACGAAGCTGGTCGCTGAGCGGGTGATCAAATTCCTCAACGCGACCGATCCGATGGCTAAGACGATCGTGTTCTGCGAGGACATCGATCACGCGGAGCGGATGCGCTCCGCGCTGGTCAACGCGGCGGGCAAGCGAGCGCGCGACAATCCCAAGTATGTCATGCGGATCACTGGCGACAACCCGGAGGGCAAAGCCCAGCTCGACAACTTCATCGATCCCGAGCAGCCTTACCCGGTGATCGTCACCACCTCGCAGCTTCTAACCACGGGAGTGGACGCCAAGACCTGCAAGCTGATCGTGCTCGACCGCACGATCAATTCGATGACCATGTTCAAACAGATCATCGGGCGCGGCACCCGGATCGATGAGGACAACAACAAGTTCTTTTTCACGATCATGGATTTCAAGCGAGCGACCGAGCTCTTCCGCGATCCCGATTTCGACGGCGAGCCGGTGGTCATTTACGAACCCGGCGACGACGACGATCCGGTTCCGCCCGACCCGCCAACCGACGATGAAGACGACGACGACGATTTCGACGATCCCGCCGGCACCGATAAGCTGACGATCAGCGGTGTCGCCGCGCGCGTGCTCAACGAACGGATCGAATATGTCGGCGCCGACGGCAAGCTGGTGACCGAATCTTACCGGGATTTCGCCCGCCAGCAGATCGCGTCCGAATACCAGTCGCTCGACGACTTTATCTGGCACTGGAATGCCAGCGAGCGGAAACAGGCAATCATCGACGAGCTGGAGCATCGCGGCGTCATCCTGGCCAATCTTGCGGAAGAGATCGGCAAGGACATCGGCGACTTCGATCTCCTCGTAACTTCGATCTCCTCGTACATGTCGCGTTCGGCGCGCCGCCGCTCACTCGGCGCGAGCGGGCGGAGAAGGTCAAGAAGCGCAACTATTTTGGCAAATACAGCGAAATCGCCCGCGCGGTCCTTGAGGCGTTGCTGGACAAATACGCCGATGAAGGCGTCGAGGCGATCGAGGATGCCAAGGTGTTGCGCCTTCGCCCGTTCAGCACGATCGGCACGCCCATGGAGATCATCAGGGGCGCATTCGGCGGCAAGGATGCCTATGAGGCCGCGCTGAGGGAACTCGAAGACCAGATTTACGGACAGGCAGCCAACGAATGATGATCCGCAAATGAGCAATGTTTCGGGCGTAATCAAATCGATCCAGGATATCATGCGCAAAGACGTTGGCGTCGATGGCGACGCCCAGCGGATCAGTCAGCTTGTCTGGCTGTTTTTCCTCAAAATCCTCGACGATCGCGAGGAAGAGCTTGAGCTGATCGACGACGATTTCCAGTCCCCCTTGCCCGATCACCTGCGCTGGCGGAGCTGGGCGCGGAACAAGGAAGGGCTGACAGGCGAAGGCCTTCTCGATTTCGTCAACATGCAGCTCTTCCCCAAGCTGAAGGGCGACATGCCGACGCAGGGCGATGTCGGCAAGCGCGGCCAGGTGATCCGCGACGTTTTCGAGGATGCCTATAACTACATGAAATCGGGCACGCTGCTGCGGCAGGTGATCAACAAGATTAACGAGATCGATTTCAACAACAGCGCCGATCGCCACACCTTCGGCGCGATCTACGAGCAAATCCTGAAAGACCTGCAAAGCGCCGGCAATGCGGGCGAGTTCTACACGCCGCGCGCGGTCACCAAATTCATCATCGACCGGCTGAACCCTAGGCTCGACGAGACGATCTTCGATCCCGCCTGTGGAACCGGTGGCTTCCTCACCTGCGCAATCGATCACAAGCGCAAAGCAGTGAGGACGCCCGATGATGAGGAGATGTTGCGGGCGTCGATCAGGGGTGTCGAGAAAAAGGCGCTGCCGCACATGCTTTGCGTCACCAACATGATCCTGCACGGCATCGATACGCCTACGGGCATCCGGCACGGCAACACGCTGGCGCGGGCCTACACCGATTATGGCGAACGGGATCGTGTGCCGGTCATCGCCACCAACCCGCCCTTTGGCGGGATGGAAGAAGACGGTATCGAGAACAACTTCCCGGCGACGCTGCGCACCCGCGAAACGGCGGACCTGTTCATGGCGCTGATCATCCGCCTGCTCAAGAATGGCGGCCGCGCGGCGGTGGTGTTGCCTGATGGCTTCCTGTTTGGTGAGGGCGTGAAGAGCACGCTCAAGCAAAGCCTGATCGAAGAGTGCAATCTCCATACGATCGTCCGCCTGCCCAACGGCGTGTTCGCGCCTTACACGGGGATCAAGACCAACATCCTGTTCATTACCAAAGGCACGCCGACCAGGAATGTCTGGTTCTACGAGCACCCCTATCCGCCTGGAGTGACAAGCTACAACAAGACCAAGCCGATGCGGTTCGAGGAGTTTGCCGAAGAGCAGGCCTGGTGGGGCGACGAGGCCGATGGATTCCGCGCGCGCCGCGAGACCGAACAGGCCTGGAAGATCGGCGCGGGCGAAGTCGCGGCGCGCGGATACAACCTCGATCTCAAAAACCCGCATCAGGTCGAAGGCGTCAGCCACGATCCTGAGGAGCTGCTGGCCGCCTATGCGGAGCAACAGGCAAGCATCCAGTCGATCCGCGACCAGTTGAAGGGAATATTGGCCGAGGCGCTGGGGAAAGGCGTGTGAGCCAGCCGCTCGACCGGCTGATCGCCGACAATCTCGACATTTGGACGAGCGCCACCGAACGCAAAAGCGGCGCTGGGCGCGGCGGCGGCAAGCGGATCAATCTCTACGGGATGGATCGGCTGCGGGCGTTGATTCTCGACCTGGCGACGCGCGGAAAGCTGGTGCCGCAGGATGCGGGGTATGAAGATGCGGCGCAGTTGGTCGCGAGAAGTGCCAAGGCTTGCCGCGATAAGATCGCCAGGGGAGCAGCGCGTAAGCCTAAAATCATTCCGCCGCTGTCCGGAGTTCTCCCAAGCCTACCGCACGGCTGGGTTTGGACGCAGTTGGGTGCGATTGCGGAGATCAGCCCCAGCAACACTGCCGACGACGACGCGGAAGCGTCCTTCGTTCCAATGGCCCTCGTCTCAACCCAGATAGCCGGCAAACACGAATTCGAGATTCGTGCTTGGGGCGATATCAAAAAGGGTTTCACGCATTTTGCGGAGGGCGACCTCGGACTTGCCAAGATCACGCCATGCTTCGAAAACGGTAAGGCTGCAATTTTCCAAGGTCTCAAAAACGGGATCGGTGCGGGAACGACAGAGCTTTATGTCGCCCGACCTTGGCTTGATGAGCTAGACCGGCGTTATCTGCTTCTGACGATGAAAACCGGCAGCTACCTTCGCGAAGGCGAAGCGCGGATGACGGGGACCGCCGGACAGAAACGCGTAACTCGCGCCTATTTCGAAGGCGCCCCCATACCCCTCCCCCCCCTCGCCGAACAGCGGCGGATTGTAGCGAAGGTGGATGAGTTGATGGCGCTGTGCGATGCGCTGGAGCAGCAGAGCGCGGACGCGATGGCCGCCCACGCGCATCTGGTGGAAGAACTGCTCGCCACGCTGGTGAACAGCGCGGACGCGGCAGACCTCGCCGCCAACTGGGCGCGGCTGCAAAGCCATTTCGACACCCTATTCACCACCGAATCCAGCATCGACGCTCTCACAGAAACCATCCTCGACCTCGCCGTGCGCGGGAAGCTGGCGGAGCAGGATGCGCGGGATGGAAGTGCATCTGAGTTCTTAGCTTCTGTGGACCAGAAAAAGAGAAAGCTATTGCTTTCCGGGGCGTTCAAGAAGGGCAAGGCTGTCGAACCCATCGACAAAAGCGAAGTCCCATTCGCCATCCCTGCAAATTGGGAATGGCGAAGATTGGGCGACGTGTCGTTCCTTGTAACGGATGGCGAACACCTAACTCCGAAACGTGTCGATGATCCAAACGGGATACCCCTTGTCACCGCAAAAAATGTTCGCGCGGGCACCATGGACTACAGCGTCACTGACTTTGTGAGTCGAGAAACGGCGGAAGTTTGCTGGCAAAGATGTCGCCCACAAGAGAATGACATTCTGCTCGTGTCGGTGGGTGCGACTATCGGCAGGCACACGATAGTTAGTGATTATCGGGAAATGGTAATTGTTCGTAGCGTTACGCTCATTAAGGCGGATGACACAATCGTACCCTATCTGTCTTGCGCTATCAGCAGTCAAATGATGCAAAAGCAAATTTGGGGCGGGGTTCGACAAAGTGCACAGCCGTGCCTTTACCTTAATGTTTCGAACGCATTGCAGATCCCAATCCCCCCCCTTGCCGAACAACACCGCATCGTCGCCAAGGTCGATGCCCTGATGGCGCTGTGCGACACCCTCAAGGCCCGCATCGCCGTCGCCGCCACCACCCAAAAACACCTCGCCGACGCCATCGTCGAACGGGCCGCTGCCTGATGCGTCTGCTTTCGGTAAGGATCAGCCAGTATAAGAACCTGCGCGATTTCACGCTTGGTTTCGAGGGTGATGGCTTCATCGATATCTTCGTGGGGAAGAACGGATCGGGTAAATCCAATTTCCTCGAAGCCCTGATCGAGATTTTCGACCACATCTTCGCCTTCGATCCCGACGCCGCCGGGCCGGGCTTCGACTATGCGATCAGCTTCGAAATCGCCGGTGCCGAAAACCCGGATCGAATGGCGCGATCGCGCTTTGGCCGTAAATAGCGATCGCGGACGGCGTACCATTGGCCGGGCCCCGCTACCCGACAACGTGCTGGTCTACTATTCAGGCCAGAATGACAATGTAACCGCCCTGATCGCGCGCTATGAAGAGCGCTATCGCGGCCAGCTGCGCCGCGCTGCTGCGACTGTTACCCCGCGCTTTGTCGGTATCGGGCCTGCCTGCAAGAAGCTGCTCATCGTGGTCCTGCTGTTGCTGCCCGAAGAAAACCTCGCTCGCCAATATCTGTGTGGAAAGCTGGGCATATTGGGCAATCGCCGCATAGTCAGCATCACTCTGAAGCGCCCTCACTTCGCAGCATCTGGTGACCATGATCCGTTCGACGAAGTCCAGCGCTTCTGGGGCGCGCAAGGGCCGGTGCGTGAGTTTCTCGATCAGCTCCTTGGATGCATCGAAGGTGAATTTACGCCAGGGACCATCTACAGCCGCGAGACGGACAGATACGTTCTCAACTGCAATCTCGACACCTTGCGAGACGGGATGGGCGAAGATGTCAGCGAAACGCTGTTCCGCTCTTTCGATGCCCTGCGCATTGTCGGGATGCTGGACGATATCGGCATTGCGATCGCCCTGGAGGGGCTGGAAGTTTCCGAGCTGAACCACTTCAGCGACGGGCAATTTCAGTCGGTTTATATCTTTGCGGTCTCCGAGATATTCAAACGCCGCAATTGCCTGACCCTGCTGGATGAACCCGACGCTTTTCTCCACCCGGAATGGCAGTTCGACTTCCTCGATCAGGTATCAGCGATTTCGGCAGCAGCCGCGCGCACCAATCCTGCTGAGCAGCCACAGCGCATCGACCGTGGCGGCGCAGTGCGACAACCGCATCCGGTTGTTCACATCTGGGGCAGACGGCGTGACGATCGATCAACCGGACAAAGCGACGATCGTGCTGTCGCTATCGGCGGGGCTAATCACCTTTTCCTAAACTGAAGCTAGGTTAAGCGTCGATTTCGTGCTGGCGAATACAACCGGGCCGGTCCTGTTCACTGAGGGAGTGTCTGATGTCGCCATTCTCGAAGCGGCTTGGACGAAGCTCAATGGTGAAGCGCAGTGCCCGTTCGAGATCACCCAGGCGTTCGATTGCGCATTCCTTCGCAACCTACTGAAGCGTCAGAGCCTCTACGAAGGCAATCCCGGCCGCAAATTCTTCGCCTTGTTCGATTTTGACGGGGCGTATGACGATTGGGTGCAGCTCGGGAACGAAATCGAGGCGGACGTGGCACGTTGCCTCACGCGACAGCGCCCGAACTGTCACAGCTATGCCATGCTTGTTCCCGTTGCGGTGGACCACGCGCTCGTTGGTCAAGTGATCAGGCCTGACGGCGCGACGTTTGGTTCGCGGGCGAGATTTGCGATCGAGCTGATGTTCTTCGGGGTGCCCGGTCTCGAAGGTCATTTCGCGCCCGACATCACCGAACCAGCCAAGCCAATGAAGTTCATCGGCACTTCGCCCAGAATGTCGTGCCCGGCATCGAGGCCGCCCACTTCGAGCCATTTCGCCCAATTTTCGATTTCGTTCAGGCGAAGATCGCGGCGGCTTGATGGCGAAGGAACTCTCCGCAATCATTGCCGGTGTGGCGGACCTGAAAGGCCTCGCGACGCTCGAAAGCCGCATCAAAGAGCGCAACGCCGGAACGCCGGAAATTGAAACCGCCATCGATGCTAAATATGCGGAGTTTGGGCGCGTGCTGGTCGCGCAGAAGACCGGTTTCGATCTTTCCGATTTGAACCCAGCGGAGCAGACAAATCTCGATAAAGCGGTTTGGAATGCCGCCTGATTGATCACCAAACGCCATTTTCAAATGCTTCAATAGCCTACGTTGCCCCACGGTTTGGGGGGCCATCAGGGCTCGCAATCCACTACAAAATCTCTCTCATACGCCCCTTAGGAACTCCGCCATCTTCTCGGGCGGAGGATATTTCCAGAACGGGTGACCCAGCGGGATCGATAGCAGGGTGAATACCCCTAGCCAGCCGGCACCCAGCCAGCCCAGCCCGCCGATATCGCTGACGAGCAGCGCCGAGCCGCCGAGCTCGGTGGCGATCATCAGCGCTGCGATCGATCGCGGTGCGGGAAGGCCGGCATTGGCGACCGCGGGGGCGATGAGCTTCGGCTTCACCAGGCCGAAGACGCCGGCGATCCAAAAGAACGCGGTGAGGACCAGTCGCGCGACGAGGCTGAACGCCTCGCTCGCGAGCAGGGTGTCGATCCACGGCACAGGCGTGCTCCCGATCAGAGGAACTGGAGCATGTCGGCGAGCGGCCGGCGAGGTTTTTTTGCGGCCAGTTCTCCGGCAGTGCATGCCCTATTCCCAGCAGCATGACCGGGATCTCGTCCGCCTGCAGATCGAATTCGCGCGCCACTACCTCCTGATCGAAGCCGATCATCGGCGCCGCGCCCAGGTCCATCGCATGCGCCGCGAAGATCAGGGTGGCGGCGCCGAACGTCGCGCTGGCGCCAGGGTTGTTCGAAATAGAGGCTGCGCGCCCCCGCTTCCCAACCGGCGACCATCGGCGCGGGCATGATCCCGGCCTGCACTGCCGGTGCCAGGCGATCGGCCGGCACGCGCTCGTCGGCAAGCTGTCCGCAGACGATGAACGTCACGCCAGCCTCCTCGACCTCGATGTCTTCGGCATTTCGGTAGGGGGGCGGCCTAGGGTTCAGCGTCCTTCCCGCGCATCGCGCCGCAGCGCCCAACCCGGTCGATGCATTGCGCCACGAGTGACGGCCGGGCGCAGTCGCCAGTGCCAAACGGATCATATTTTGTGTGCACGATGGGGCGATGCCTTGCTCGGCAGGTGGACTGCGTCAGGACGAAGCGTCTCGAGTTACGAAGGCAAGTTTCGTTGGTCTCTCCAGGGACGGCCAGTGGTTCACCGTAGCGCCGCTTTGCACCTCATAACGCAGGCATCGCCGCACAGCTCGCAAGTCTCTGCGCCGCTAAAACCAGCGGTACCGTGGTTTGCTCACAAGGCTGATAAGCGCTGCCGAACAGCCTCATAATATCGCTCCATCGTCGTATCCACAACGTCATTGAATAGATGCTTGTAGAACCGCTCCATGTCTTCGTTCAATCGACAACCCAACTCAGCCGCTCTTACCAGTTTAATATCAAACAAGAAATGTTCATCTCGGGACCAATAGTGATGTAGTTTTAGAGATGGGTTCGGTTGGACGTTATCCGGATCAAACTCGTGGTAAGTGTATCCCGCATTCAGTTCGGATCGATGAATATCCACCCTCTTGACACAATGCGGTTTGACTATCGATTTTCCGAGCATCTCACTACCGGGATAGAAGTGCCTCTTAAGGAGCAATTGCTCGATGATAAGTCGGCTTGGATCCAGTTTAGGTATATAGGACGTGCCAAATGGCTCCCATCGAACCCAGACGGCCCCCGAACGTTCGTGCCTGCGAAGAAGATCAACAAGAGTCTCGTCGAATTCGGGGACGAGAAACTCGTCCACGTCGATCAATGCAAGCCAGCGAGCCTTTCCCGCCAATTTCCGACACATCGTGTCCAGCACGCTGCGCTGATACGAGATCCACCGTTCGCCACGGTACGCCTGCGGGCAATCGTACTCGATCAGTGTCACTATTTCTTGATCGGTATAAGGTCTTAACCGCGCCTCATAATCATCATTACTACGATCGTTCACCAGAATGAAGTGCTGTACGCCGAGTAAGCGATGAAACTCGATCCATTCGCGAAGGAATGGCGCCTCGTTCTGGAAGACGCAGGCGATCACCAGATTCCAAGTGAAATTTTCGTCGGAAGAAATTGTTGTTTCGCGCAACTTTTACTCCTAACGACAAGTACAGCTTGGATACCATCTTGTAAAGATGATCAAGCGGTACTATTCCGACCCGGAATCAATAAGGTTGATGGGCCAGCGGTAGGTAAACATCCGAACCGAACAATCGACGAAATGTACTGTTATTCTCGCGAATACCATCCAGTTGGAGATTAAGCGGCTCTTGAGGGATGCAGAACGGTCGGATGTAGGCCCCGAGCAGTACATGCCTGTCATCTGAAGTGGTATTCTTGGTCGACGTATGCCACCATGCTCCTTCGGCGAATATCACGCTTCCTGCAGAACACTCGACTATTTCTGCCTCGTCCGGCCATGTTGAACCCAATGCCTTCGGCAAATGAGGTCGCAGATGAGATCCGGGTATGCCGGCTGTCGCGCCATTATGCCTAGTGAAGTCATTCAGGCACCACATTACGTGCAGACATAACGGCCACAACGGATAAGGTTCTGCCATGGTCCAATAGGGATAATCTGTGTGCCAGTATATCTCGCCCCCATTTCCTACCACTGTGTTGGCTGTCCAAGTCGAACAGATGCAGTCTACGCCAAGATATTCTTGGACAACATCCAACGCAAATTGATTATAAACGGGCGGGATAAATACAGGATTCTTCGCGGCTATGTGAACGGTCCTCACATGACCGTTGCGAGGGGGGTTGATGTCCCTCTCCTGCGCTATAATTTCGTCCAGCGCTTTGCTAAGTTCGGTCGTTTCAGCTTGGCTGAGGACATTTTCAACGGCGCAGTAGCCCCGCGTCCGGATAGCAGACAGAACGGCCTGCACATCCTTGGGAGCAATCAATGGGCCAAGTTTAGACATTGCCGAAGAAATTACAGCTTTCTCAAGGTGGAATGCAACCAGCAACTTCGACACGGGCGCAAATCCGGACGAAGTCCGAGGCTCCGGCAATATAGGGTCTGGCTGTAATGCTGGGGCGGCAGCCCGGCGCGGCCGCTACCGTCATTTTGCGCGAGGCCCGGGTACCTTCCTTGGGGCCATAGACCGGAGATCCGCCACTCGGCAGTAGCGCCAGGCCGCACCTGGCCGGCAGGGAACCTGATCCTTCGACGAGTTCGGCGGTGACCGATATGGCGGCGCCCGCCTTCAGAGGCACCCGGCCGTTAATCGGCAGGCGCGTGTCCCGGGCAGTGCGATCCAGCACGAAGCGGGAGAAACATGCCAGCTCGGCTTTGGGCGTAGGTCGGCAACGGATATTTGCTGAACGATCCTGGGTCATGGCTGCCAGGAAGAAAACGGCCATCTTTCACCGGCATAGGGGGCTCCCGCGCGCGGGATGGCAGCCGGTCCTGCGCGGCGGGCTTCAGGCATGTACATGTCGCAATCGGAGCCGTTTGTGACGCGGGCCAGGCCGTCGCTTCCTGTTGTCGAGGCTTCGTGCGACCGGGCAGCGGATCCGATAACCCCTACGGCATACAGGGACGCGCCGGCGGCATGGCGAGCAGCGCCTCGATACGGGCGACAGCACGAGCTGACGCCTGGCCGCCGATTCCCTGATTGAAACTATTGAGAAGTGAGCTGCGGCGCGGCCACGCAACTATCGCATCGGTGAGCGCGTCTCCCAAATCGTTCGCGGTTGTCGTTGTTAAATCTATCGCCGTCGCGAGATCTTCCTCCTCGAGTCTTCGGGCATTGAACGTCTGGTCCAGTCCGTAAGGGGCCACCACTGTGGGCCGCTCTGCCTGAAGAGAGGCGGCAAGCGTGCCGGTGCCACCATGGTGTACGATTACACTGGCTCGGGGCATGACATGCGAATGCTCAAGAAAGGGCTCGATCCGTATGTCCGGAGCGCCGTGCGCGTTCAACTTGCCGGCCGAGTGCGGGGACACGTAGAGGCAGCGCATGCCTGCTTTGCGGCACGCCGCTGTCGTGACATGGAAACAGCGCTCCGCGTCCCGGTCAATAAAAGAACCGAATGAAATGAGGGCGAAGGGGCCGCCTCTCATCCATCGGTCAAGATGCTCGGAGGGATCTTGCCGCACGTTCAATATGGGATAACCCACTTCCGCCGGCGATCGAATGCATCGATCACGTATGCTTTGACCTCGGTCGACACTCAGGCAGAGAGGATATATGCCGAGCGTGAGATCGGCCGCAAATCGCTCCATTTGTGGGAAGCTCCGAGAGGGTGCTCCAAGCCTCGCACGCAGAGCGTTCAGTCGCGCCCGCCACTCTCGCCGGTAGGGATCAACCTCCTTGGCCAAACGGTCGCCAAACAACATTGCGGGGCTAAGCGCACAATTTATCAGCGGCACCCGGCGCTGCCAGGCCACGAGGTGCGCTACTGCAACAAGGGGAGTCGCGACGATGACGTCCACGCCCTCCCCGAGTTCATATAAGCGAGCGTACAATTCTTCGAGGGCCAATAAATTAGCGTGATTCATGAAGGTGGCGAATCCTATGCGTGGATCGAGGATCTCCTTTCGCAATCGAAGAGATTCGAAGAAGGCGTCGCTACCGAATGACTCATACCGCAAGCCATTAGTCTCAATAATTCGCTGATAGGCCGGACTTGTTGCAAACAGTACCCGGTGACCAGCCTGTCGAGCATGAGCCGCGATAGCGATCAAAGGCTTGATGTCACCTAAGCTGCCGAGCGTTGCGAAAAGCAGAGTGGCCACCAGGCGTCCCCAAACCCTAATTGTTTGACACTGAAGTTGCGGCTAAAATATCTCACCCGGGGAATCTTGTAACCCAATCCATCCAAGGAGTAGCGCGATGCAGTTTTCAGATCGAGTCATCGCGACTTTGTGTCAGGGGAGCAGCTTGAATCCATCCACTGCGACCGGAGATAGGTCTGTTTCCGAGCTCGAGATAGACTCGCTGACATTCATGGATAAAGTAATGCGAATCGAAGAGGAGGAGAATATAATCCTTAGTGACGATGAGGTTGACGAGCTCGTGAGTGCTTTTCGGCTGTCCGAAATCGTCGCTGTTTTTGAGACGGCAAAGCAGCGCGGTGCTGGAGATAGCACGGCAAAAGGCTAGGGTGATGGTTGCCTCTGGGGCAGAATGAAGTGAGATTGCCCTCGGCTCGAAGCTGCCTCAAGCGGTTCGTCGGTGACAGGCGGTCGCGCTCGGTGGCGGGTCCAGGCCGGTCGCCGCCCGACAGCCACCATGGGTTTCGTTGTGGTTTGCACCGAAGCGGCTCCATACTGTTTTATGCCGATCCCGAGCAGATGGGAGCCGCGGCACCCGCGATGTTCTGATGCGCACGACTTCAGTTGGCCCCAGGGGAAAGCTCCTGAGGCCGTCACGGCCTTTGGATGAACCATAGGTCTGGCTATTTGCTGGATCTCTGCGCCCATGGCCGTACCGTACCATATCCGATCAAGGGACCGGGCATCCGTGTACAGCAACCGCCCTGGAGTCCGGGCAAACGACTGCGTTGCTCTACCGCTCCGGCCGCTCTCGTCGAGTTGCCGTGGCCGAAAGCGGTGCGTCGCCGACGCCTGGCATAAAGTCCGGATCGCGTTCTATCCGCCGCCTGAATTGGCAGGGTCGGATTGCGCATATGCTACCTGACCCAACGTCAAACAGGGGATTCCTGTATTGGGATGGGGGAAAAACTCGATCTGAAACATCTCCCAGCCCGAATCGGTCAACAAGATGTCATCGTCGCCAAGGCGAAGGGTCAGATCAGTCACGAACTTGCCTTGAATATAGACCTCACAGTTAACGGCATCATTATTCACTTTGACGACTATCTTGCTCCCCTCGTCGGCAAAGTACGCGCCTTCGATCTGGCTCACGTCACACGAGACCAGCGCACCGGCAGATCCCGGAAGACCCGGGACTCGTGCAAGGCCCGCGAGTTTCGAGATCTTTCTGAATATCGCATCTCGGTAATATGCCGAGCCTTCCACGGCCAAACTCGTTACGAGCGACATGGCAGGATCGAAACGGATACCCAATGCGTAGCCCGGCCCCAGCCCATTCTGGCCCCACAGCCCGTCCGCAAAAAGCGGAATCCCATAGGAATAGGCAATCGGATATGCCGAGCGGGCCGATACCGGGCGCCTCACCACCGGAACATTCCCGGTCGGCAAACGACTCAGCAGAGCCGAGCCGGGAGCGCCTGGCGCTATCGTCCGCATCACGAACGACATGAGTTCGTCGAGACTTAGCACGGCCGTCATCCAGCCAGCGCCGTTCCGGCCATTATTGGCGATCGTGCCAACAAAATCACGGAGATGCATCTCGACGACGGCGCCGAGAGCCTTGCCGGTGACCTTCTTCACTAAGGCTTCAAGTATATAACGCCCTAAGCTATTCCAGCTACAAACTGGGCCGGGCGGAAAAGATGGCCTGTGACTGCGAAAGAATGCCGCCAAGTCATTTAAATCATAGGGATTACCATCGAAGCTTCTTGGGAGGTGGTAGCCAGTCGCGTGGGAGAGGGCGTCGCGAACACGTATGCGATTCCCCGGAGCATGGCTATCGCTCGACGCGAGTTCCGGGAGGTAAAAGCCTATAGCCGCATCGGGCTCTAATGTGCCCTGCTGAACAAGAAGCTCGATTGCGATTGCCTCCAGCAGCGTCTGTATGCAGCCCATGTCATAGCTCGGAGCCGAATCCGGCGACCGCCGCAGCCGAGTGTCAGATAGCTGAGTAAGCTCGACTTTGAATCCCGCATCGAAAAGGCGGAGATCAAGCAGCTTGTCGGGAGAGCGTTCCTGCAGCTCGAGGCACAGCTTGCTCCACCGGGCCTGAGCGGTTTCGAGCGGCATCGGGCAGTCACTCGCTACCTTCATAATGCCTCCCGGCTCGTTCAAGTCGCAACGCGCTGACTAGGCCATGCCGCCGGGGTCGAAGGCCGAGTAAGGTTCCTTGGATGCAGGTGAGCGCCCAAACTCGGCATTGTGCGTATCGGGCCGGAGCAGAATCGCCGCCGCCCATGCAGTGCCCCAAAGTTTGGAGCTCCGCACCGCAGAACCGGTAAATCATCGAAAGCGGGGCCCCGCCACCCAGGCAACCAGCGCTCGGCGAACTCCGCGGGTCACGGGGGTGACGCGATGTGGAATGATAGAGGGGAGACAAAAGAGAGATCCCTGCGTCCGCGGTGCGGTATTGATAACGGAGCCAAAAACCTCAAAATCGCCGCCTTCATATTCATCGGAGTGGCTGAGCTGGATGACGAGGGTAAGTTTGCGTGGCGCTTCGTCGGACTCGTGGCTGTAGTCGTTATGCCAATGGAAGTGGCCGTCTTCCTCAGCATGGTACTCCACATAGTGCGGCATGCGCGAGATGCCGCTCAGCTCGAGGCCGTAATGCCGACATGCGGCGACTGCAGCGGCCGATAGCAACATATCGTACAATTTTTGCGTTTTTGGCTCGAAGGGAACCAGTCGAGTACGGCAGACGCGATGTTTCTCGAGCCGCTGCTGGGAAACAACCGTGGGGGCAATTTGGGGGCCCATTGAGCAAAGTCTCTGCAGCGTTTCGCACAGATCTGTGCTGAGCGGATCCGCAGCCCAAACCAAATCAAGATGAGGCGTGCAGCCCGAGTCGCTGCAAACCATCTCGAACGAGGGAATGTGCATTGCCGATCTCCGCAAGCCTGAGATGAGGTGTGGATCACCCCTTTGTGGAATGCAAGTTGCAGTGCTTGTCCTTACGATTGTTGCAGATTATTGCTTGTGTCCAGCGCCTCTTCATGAGACAACAAGGGCCAAGGACGGCGCTGAGGCCTGCTCTACTGCTGGTATTGAGGCGCAAACGACCGGGAGGACGGACTTGATGCCGACTCAGATCAGAACCGAAGCAAAACTCTCTGCGGCAGAGACCTTTCTTCAGCCTCAGCCAGGAATGGTGCCGAGGCATATCATCGAAGGAAAGGCGAGGCTGGATGATGAAACCCGGAACGCCATCAGCGGGGTAAGTGACGCGTGCCGGACCGCGTTGGCTGCGGAACGGGGGCCTGATGGCAATTACAAGATCAGCGATGCCTCGCCCGTTCCTCTCGTACGAGAGATATCCTACCGGTGGATTGATGACGCGCATATGTGGATTGGCGTCAAGGAGGGCGTAGTCATCGTCCTTGATGACCAGGAAAACGATCTGTTTCTGGTCTTGCGCGACGGTGGGTCGCCAGCCCGGGCGGCCTCTGCGGGTTTCGGGTGGGAGGCAGTGCAGGCATTGATTGGCCGGTTGGCTGTTGCGGGCTTTCTGCGTGGTGTCGAGGGGTACACGGATAGATGGGAGCCCTCGCCCGGGCGATTCATGCGAATCCATCTTACAAAGCTATGCAATTTAGCGTGTGCCCATTGCTACGCGGATTCGAGTCCCCAAGCGGTGACCCGTGGTCAAATGAGCATCGATCGCTGGATGAAGGTCATAGACGATTTTGCCGACGCCGGCGGGCAACTCGTTCTGTTTACTGGCGGTGAAGCGCTTGCATATCCGGGTTGTGAGAAGCTGCTGCAGCACGCCCATCAGCGTGGGCTGGAGGTTACGCTGTTCTCGAACGGGTTGCTGGTGAACCGTTATCTTGCCGTAATAAAGGCGTATGTCGATCAGGTGCAGATCAGCATCGACGGCCCCGATTCCTTCACGAATGATCCAATTCGAGGAATTGGGACTTTCGATCGGGCTCGTCAGGCGGTGGATACCCTTTTGGACGAAGGCGTGCGAGTGCGGGTGAGCATGGTCGTGATGGAATCCAACATCAAGGCGATGAAGGAGCATTTTCTCACCTTTGCGAAACCTTGGGCTGAACGTGGCGTTGAATGGCGGCTGGGCTACGGAGTGGCGAAGCACGGACGCGGGGAGGATTTGGCTGATCCTCTGGAGATCAACGATGTGCGACCAGTGGTCGATGAGCTGCTGCGTAACCTTGAGGGAGAGAGCGGCGCGCTTATCGCACGCAGTACAAGTGGTTGTGGCTATGCTGAACAGATCGTTGTGGCGCCCGACGGCGCGATCCACCCGTGTCATTTGCTCGATGGCGTGATCACTCACGTCGAAGATCAGCCAATGGCCGAACTGATCGAATTGCTGCGCAGAACAGCCGATGACTATGGCGTCGATAACACGATGGGCTGCAATGGCTGTGACATCCGTCATCTGTGTGGAGGCGGTTGCAGGGTTTTGAACGGAAAGACGACTGGCAATCGTCGCGTGACGAATTGCACTGCTTTCGACAAGCGACATCGGCTGTCTAACTTAGTGCGAACGTTTTCCGGCCGGAGTGCTGCTTAGTAGAAGTTTGTTGAAGTGGAGAAGTTTAACAAAGGAGGTCTATATGTCAGAAGAACACGCCCAAGATATGCTGGTGATAGGTGATGATGCCGGCTTCGAGGATTTGCCTCAAGGTGAAGTACAGCGGCTCGAAGGCGAAGAAGCCTTGGGCATCAATATTCAAAGCCTCAATCGGGCCCTGATGCGGGACCAGCGTTCGAAGCTTGTTTCCTCGATGGGCTGCATATCCAACCCCGGCGGTCCTGGTTGCTGATGCGTGAGTTCACCAGCAGTGGGTTTAGCGCGGACGGCCTCGAAGGGCCGTCCCGCTTCTCGCGAGGGGAATCTTAGCAAGCTGGCCCGAGCGGGGTGTGGATTTGGTTGAGCTTGGCGCAAAGCCGCGGGTCCTGCTGATATCCCCGCCGTGGAGGCTGGCGGCTTGGCCATCGCTAGCTATTGCATCGCTAAAGTCACACTTGACGGAAGCGGGCTGCGATGTCGTATGCAGCCACCTGCACCTGGAAATCGCCGAGACCTTTGGGAGCGAGCGATATTCCCGGATTGCCGGCGGTTGGGAACTCGGGGAGGCGCTGTACTTCTCCCTTTACGCAGGTGATGAAGCTGAAGAGATTCTTGGGGAAACCGCGAGGGCGCTCCGGAGCCGCGGAGATCCGGACGACTTATGCACTCTAGAGGTAGCTGGTGAGCTTGCGCGCGCAACAAGTGCAGCACTCGAGCGACTGGACATTGATAGTTTCGACTTGATCGGTATCAGTGTAGGAGCCATTCAACTCGGGGCGGCCTGCTATCTAAGCGATCTTATCCGGCGGGCGGCCCCACTCGTGCGGCTCGTCCTCGGAGGATCGGCACTTGTCGGAACGGTATCGACAGAACTTCTCGCTCAGCTGACTAGCGTCAATGTTATCATCGACGGTGAGGGCGAAATAGCGTTGGCTGCGCTCGCCCGAGAAAGCGAGTGGACTCCTAAGATCCTCGCCGAGATCCCGAACATTGTGTATCGAGATGGTAATGGCAGCATTGTTCGAGGCACTTGTGCCACGCCTGTGTCACTGGGACGATCTACTGTCCCGGACTTTGAAGAATATTTCGCGTTCCTTCGTGCTGTAGACGCTCCGGAGACGGAGGCGGTGCTCCCAGTGGAGGCTTCAAGAGGTTGCGCTTGGGAGCACAGACGCGGCGATGGCCAACTTCGTGGCTGCACCTTCTGTGGTCTCTACAGAGGTTCACCGGATTTCCGTGAAAAGCCAATGTCACGGGTGGTGGCTGAAATCGTCGAGGCTGCGTCGAAGTACGGCATACTCGAAGTGAGTTTCACCGACGCATATCTCCCACCCAGCTATGCGAAGGAACTGCTCAATGATCTCATTGATGCCGATATAGATATTTCACTATTTTGTGAAATGCGATGCGATTTCGACGGGGAGATGGCGGATTTACTGGTCCGCGCAAACGCGCGCCAAATTCAACTCGGAGTCGAGGCTTTCAGTACTCCGATCCTGCGTCGCATGGCGAAAGGGACTCGCCTTATCGACAACGTACGAGCTTTAAAGCTTTGTGCGGCGCGCGGAGTGCCGGTCCAGTACAATCTCCTATCCCACTTCCCCGGGGTGCACGCTGATGATGTGTATCGTATGTTGGACCTGTTGCCGCACCTCTTTGGCTTCACGGCACCCACAGTAGCTCGCTTCTACCTGGACCGAGGCAGTCGTATTTATGCCGACCCGGAACGCTTCGGGCTGGCGCGCGAAGATTTCGATCGGGAGGCGCTGTCGTTTCTCCCTCAGACCATGACAGCAGCCAGAATCTCGCAAGTCGTAACGGTGAGCGGGACCGGCGACCCGCGGGCCAATGCTGCATGGGACGGGCTGGAGGGTATCATCGCCCGATGGAGTGAGAGCCAGGCGAGAGCTGCGGAATTAGGCCTCTTAACTGGTGGGCTTAGTTGGCGGGATACGGGCCGTGAAATGATTATCACCGACGCGCGAGGTGCCGTGCCACGCGTGATCCGGCTCTCTGGCATAAGCCGGCAGCTGATGAGGATGGCCGACGATTTGACCACCACTCGGAGCCTGCTAGCCGCCGTTCCAATCGGCTCGGATCGGCTCGAGTCAGCGCTAGCTGCTCTCGAGGAGCTGGGGCTCGTGCTACGCGAGGGTGCTTTCGTCATCAGCCTGCCAGTTCGCGCGAGACTCACCGTAGGGGTGAGCCGTTCGACGGGAACTTCGCTGAGCGCCTCTGAAAAAGCCGTGGAATTCGCGAGATGAGAGGTGCATCGGATGCGGCATTCCAAGGGGCACGGGCTGCTGTCGACGCGCTCCTTGCCCCACACACTTTCGGCGAGTGGCTGGAGGTCTACTGGCAGCGCGAGCCGCTTATCCGGGTAGACGGGACCGGATCGGTGCCGCACGATCTTCCGCGGGAAGAGGACTTTGAGCAACTTCTGGCAAGTCTCACTTCACCTGGCGAGGGTTGGTTTAGCTTGGTCAAAGGACGAGCGCGCCCGCCCGAAAAGGAACTGCTAACCGCTGACGGCTGGCTTAGCATGCCGGATGTGTTCTCGGCCTATGCGCAAGGAAACAGCCTGCTTCTTAATCAGGCTCAAAGGCGGCATAAGGGTTTGAGGCGTCTCTGTCGTCAGCTGGAAACGGCGCTCACGGGGGCTGGCGTGCTACTCAGCCGCCATATCGGCGCCAATCTGTATCTTTCCCCGCCGCAATCGCAGGGCTTCGGCATTCATTATGACCCTCATGATGTACTCATCTTGCAGCTGGAGGGGATGAAGCACTGGTCTTTGTACCGGACCCGTGATCCGAACCCTACAGAGCCCCCGCTACAACCGTTCACTCCCGACGAATCCGGCGGACTCGCACGGGAGTTCACGATGCGGCCGGGCGACATCATCTATCTTCCCCGCGGCGTGCGACATGTGGCGCACACCTCTGAACTCCATTCACTGCATCTGACGCTAAGTATCGAACCCGCTACCTGGTTTGACTTCTTTTCAGAGGCAATGCGACGATCCCCGAACATGCGGGAGGCCCTGCCGATCGGTTTTGTATCGGACGGGCATCTTGCATCCGAGGACGCCAAGTCGATGCGCTCGAAAATCGAGGCTCTTGCGCACGCTGAAAGCCTCGACGAAGCCGCCCAGATCGTTTGGTCGAAGCTGTTGCTCCAACTCGACCGTCTCGCCGGAGCCGGCCCCACCAAGCGACAGCGAGCCGCCGAGATCAACTCTGATACCGAGCTGCAACTCGCCGAGGGTGTATTCGGCAAGGTGGCACAGCACCAGGACAAGATGATGCTGCACCTGCCCGGGGCCAGTTTTGCTGCTCCTCTCTCGATGAAAGATGCTTTCGAATACATGCTTCGGGAGCCGAGGTTCACCGCCCGCGAGCTTCCAACGGGCGGCGGCCCTCAAGGGAGCCTCCAGTTCCTGCGGCAGCTCGTACTGGGCGGGCATCTGCTGCTTGTAGACGAGATGATTGAAACTCCTTCCACGCCTGGGAAAGCCAAAGAAGCATGAGTGCGCCGATCGTCCTCGGCATTGCCGCGGCGCAGCATAATGGCTCCGCATGTTTGATGCGCGGGGATGAAATAATTACCGCCATACAAGAAGAACGGATTACCCGCCGGAAGCGCCAGGGCGTTGCGGCGTGCCGTCCTTCTGCTGCCGTAGATTATGTTCTCCAGGTGGCGGGTGTCGATCTCGACGAGGTGGACCTCGTCGTGATATGCCCGCAAACAAGCCGGAGCGATCCCGAACACGACGTTCATCAGAATCCGCAGCTCGTCGCAATGGCTGCAGCAGGAAAAGTGCGCTACTTGTCGCACCATCTCGGTCATGCACTGAGCGTATTGGCTTGGTCGGGTGCACGGGACGCGGCGATCCTGGTCGTAGACGGGGTCGGGTCGCCATGGGAAGACCTGTCACCGGAGGAGCAGGCTGTCTCGGTCAGCGGCGGCCCCGGGCAAAGTGAGACCATCTCCGGCTACCATGTAGGCGAGGGTAAACTTACTCCGGTGATGAAGGCCCTGGTACCAACCGAAGCCTGGCTTCAGGTAGAAGGTACTAGCTTCCCGCGCTTTCGATCGTTGGGAGGCATGTATTCGGCTTTTGCACACCGGATTTTCGGTGACGCACTGGAAGCCGGGAAAGTGATGGGACTTGCACCTTACGGGCGACCGAGCTTCCGGCCGGAATCGCTCGTTGTCTATCGAGACGGCGAGGCGCTCTTCCCAACAGACACGCTGACCGCCATTGATCGGGCGAACTGGGACGCTCCCGACTCGCTACAGGCTAGCGAAGCGGCAGCGAGCGCGCAGCTAGCGCTGGAAACGACGCTTCTCGAAATCGCCCGAGATCTCCGCGCAAGAACCGAAGCAGATGTTCTCTGCTTTGCTGGCGGCGTTGCGCTTAACGCGATCGCGAATGAGTTGCTGCTCCGCGAGAGCGGCTTTCACAATGTGTCTGTGATTCCCGCAGCGGAAGACGCAGGTACGGCACTGGGCGCCGCCATATACGGTTTGATGGCGCTCGGATACCCACTGCAGCTCGCTCCGAGGCGTCATGATTTCCTCGGTCGGAAATACGAGGAGGAGGAAATCCTGGCCGCGGCATCCGCGCACCGGAAGATCATCTTTGGTGTCAAACCGACGCAGTTGGCGCGAACCACCGCAGAGCATCTCGCGCGTGGCGCGATCGGCGGTTGGTGCCAGGGCGGTAGCGAATTCGGACCCAGAGCGCTGGGGCACCGCAGCATTCTGGCTGACCCTCGCCGACCCGATACTAAGGTTCGTCTCGACTCTTCCATCAAACGGCGGGAGCCCTTCCGGCCGTACGCTCCGATGGTACTGGCTTCGGAAGCTTCGAACTGGTTCGAAATGGGCCCCGACCCAGAGAGCCCTTTTATGCTGCGGGTCGTGATGGTGCGCAATGAAGTTCGCGCAATCATTCCCGCAGTCGTCCACGTGGACGGAAGCGCCCGCGTGCAGACAGTCGGGTCAGACGACGGCATGCACTTCGAGCTTCTGCAGCAGTTTCGAGCCATTACCGGAGTGCCCGTGCTCCTCAACACGTCATTCAATGGATACGGCGAACCGATCGTTGAGACGCCGCACGATGCCTTTGTACACTTCGTCGAATCGGACCTGGATTTCTGCGTTTTCGATCAGTGGCTCTTCGAGAAGCATGAGCCCGCTCGTTGATTGCCTCGGGCCATGCGTCGGCGCGCGGAGACGGGCACATGTCCCCAAGCCGTAGCGCGCCGCAAACCAAACGTGAAAGTCAGACGTGCCGCTGCAGACGAGCGGTGCGCCCTTTGAGTTGTCCCTCCAAGCATTCGGCGTGAGACTGGCTATGGCTCACAGGCTCGGTCACATTCATCGTGCGCTGGATGTCGATTCGGTACACCCAGGTGCCCTCCGCGACAAAGTGCGACGCTACGGCCAAGCGGTCCCGATCAGGCGTCGTATTTGCTAGGGAGCCATGGACCAGGGAACCGTGAAAGAAAACTGCGCTGCCGCATGGCACTCGCAGCGGAACGACAGCCGCCGGGGAAAGCCGGTTGAACACGCCCGACTGGACTCGATCTATCCAGACACGCCCGTCAGGATCTCGCATTTGATTTTCCAGCACAAAGATCTTCGCTCCGAAGGAGACATCTACGCTCTCTGGTGGCGCGCACTTATGAGAGCCTGGAACCACACAGAGACCACCATTGTCGCCATCGGTGTCACTAAGCGCTATCCAGCAACCAATCAGGGTATCCGGGCAGACCCGGATATGATCGACGTCCCGGTGGAAGCCGATGCCTTCTGGAGGACGACCGGCAAATTTCGGGAGATAGATAGCTTCCACCACCCGCGGCTCGGCGCGGAGGATTGCCGAAAGGACGGAGACGATTCCCGGGTTGGTCACCAGCCTGTGCCAGTGAGGCTCTTCCCAGAATCGCTGTAGCGAAGAAGGTGCTCCATGCTCCCGTTGCCGGACGCGTAGCTCATGCTCGAGGAAATCGCGGACGCTTGGCTGGTCCAGGATGTGCTCAACGACGACATACCCGAACTCGTTGAAATTGGAACGCAAGATATCCTTCCGCATGGCCTATCCTGTCCGCCTCACTATACCAAGATTTCGGCATCGACTTCACTATACTCCGCTGCATTTTACCGCCAGTCCAATCCTGACCAACCTTCGTGCCCGAGTGTTGGTGGGGATGAAGGCCGCCGGATGCATCGGTCGGAGGCGATGCCGAAAGCTGCATTCCAGATCCCTGTGCAACAGCGATGCTCTACGATCGTGCTTGCCTCAAGCGGGTTGGGCCCCGCCTGCAGTACCGGCGGACAGCACAATGTTCGGAGCAGAGCCGCGGTCAGCTTTGTGCTCCGCCGGAGTTCCGGTTACTGTAGTTCGGGACGTCGTCCCAGCTGACAGGAGTGTATCATCCCCTCCAGGCGCCGAGCTCCTCGGGCCATTTCGCGACATGCATTTCGGTAACTGCTGCCGCCGGCTCATTGTCCTCACCCGCGTCATGTGCGCCACCCTGCAAGCGGACGTGATTGCCGCGAGTGGCCGCCCGCGGGGCGGTCTTTTCCGTTCGCACGTCGCACATCTCTCGGTTGTCGTTATGTCCGTCCGCAACAGTCCCGAAATTCGGAGCGTCCTATGAGATACGTCAGTTACTCTCTCTCCGGAGAAGACATCTTGCTAGCAAGGGCGCTTGCTGATGTTTCACCAGCCGATGGATTCTACATTGACGTTGGCGCGAATGATCCAGAGCACGGATCCGTGACAAAGTTGTTATATGATCTCGGTTGGCACGGCATCAACATCGAACCCTCCCCGGTATGGTACGAACGTTTGGTGCAATCCCGTACCAGGGATATCAATTTAAATCTTGCGGTTGGGGCGGAAGTCGGAACAGCCACATTATACGATCATGCAGAAGGCGGCTTGGGGACATTGCTGGAGGACTTGGCAGATAGGCATGTAATCGAGTTGGGTCTGACTAAACGGGAGATCGAGGTTTCAATCTCTACCCTTTCAACAATATGCACACAATATTGCTCCGCCGAGATACACTTCCTGAAGATAGATGTGGAAGGTTTCGAAAAGCAAGTGTTGCTAGGAATGGATTTTATAAAGTATCGTCCATGGATTATCTGCATAGAAGCCATAGAGCCGAAACGTGATACTATAAAAACTCATCATAATTGGGAGTATATCCTGCAGGACTCGGGATATCGCTTTGCCTTGTTCGACGGTGTAAACCGCTGGTATGTTGCGGATGAGCACGAGGATTTGCTTTCGCGGCTTGGGAACAAGGTTGATGATTATGTGCATTACTCCTATCTGAAGACGATCAGGCGCTTGAGGCGTCGCGTGAGCGAGCTACGGGCAGCCATGGCCGCTTATGGGGAGCAAGAATGACGGGACTCGGGCGCATTTACGCCTTAATGAGTCGCTACGCCGGACGCACGTCGACAAGCCCATCATCGATCCTGCAGACGCCAGAGAGAAGCTTTTTTGCGCATGAGCTGCGGCATGCTTCCCCACTCTTCTCTGCCTTGAGTTTACCTTCCCCTTCGGACGTATTTACTTAAAGCGTACTCAATTAGCGTTGGGAGCACCATGAGAGTCGCCCTCATTGAGAGCAGCATCGGCGCCACACCGCACAAGGGTCATCCAGAGCACTTCGCTGCGGGCTTTACCGAATCTGTCAAGAATTCAGGTGTAGGCGTCACCATTCTGACCCACAAAAACAATCTAGGCCGTTTTTCCTCGAATTGTGAGATAATACAGGCTCTCTCTCATTCTGCTCATGAGCGTTCATTCAAAGACAGGTTCGATGGAAAGCTTGAGACATTTCGACATGCAGAGGAGGCGCTTGTTGTAGATTTTCGAGCAATTCAGAGCCGTCTTCTCGGCGTTGATATGTTCTTGTTACCTACCGCGACATCGAAGGAGCTTGCCGGCGTCGGAAGATGGCTGCAGGAAACAGGCGTAAAAGCCAAGATTGGTGCGATATTTCATTGGGGAGGAACCGCGACATATTCTCCAGGGTCGCTTGATGCCGCGTTGCTCCGCCAGGCGGCCAGGCGAGTGGCATCCTCGAACCCGGTCGGCATCTGGTACGCGGCGACCCACGGTGAACTTGCTGCCGCCCTTGAAGGGCCGCTCGGCCACCCGGTGCGCGCGCCGCGATCGCTTACCTTTTTTGCTGGCGACCCGCATCCGCCTGGTTCGGCTGGCAAAATCCGGATTGGTGTTCTTGGGGGAATGCGGCCGGAAAAGGGCGCGGGCCAACTATGCACAATCGCAGACACTTTAGCCAGGCTCGCGCCGGAAGCGGAGTTGGTCATTCAATCCCACAGCTTCTTCGGAAACTCCTCTCTCATGGATGATCTCCGTCGACGACCGAATGTCGCTTTCGTGCAGGAGTGGCTCGGGGAAAGCGAGATGAACGCTCTCTGCCGCTCAATCGATTTGGCAATATTGCCGTATAATCGACGCTCTTACGCAACGACTGTCTCGGGGATATTCACGTTGCTTTCAGGGAATGGAATCCCCTGCGCGGTCCCCTCAAACACGTGGATGAGCGACAAGATCGATAAGGCAGAGGCTGGAGGATTCGTATTCGACGTAAGTTCCGGAGAGGATATAGGGCGATTTGTCGCGGAAGTTCTTCCCAAGATTGCGGAAATGTCGTCTGTTTGTCGCTCCAGGCTTGCGGGCTGGAAAAGCGCTTACTCCGCCGACCTGGTTGTTGAAGAGCTCCTTGAATTTTTGTCTGCATGATCCTCTTGGAACTCTTAGGGTGCCTCTCATCGGCTTGGCGAAGAGGAGGGGCTAATTGGGCGTCCCCCGGTGTTGATCCTCTGTGAAAAGGTTGTTCTTCGATGCAAGAGTGATTCAGGATCACCGATACGCTCGGAAGGGCCTCGGTTTGTACGCGTCGCGTCTGCTGTCTTTGCTGGAGAGGCGGTTTCGTTCCTCTTTGGTGGCCGTAATCGATCGCGGCCTGGCGGGTGACGTCGATCCCGTCCTGCCGTTTCCTGCTATCGGCTTCGACGAGTCCGAGAAGATGAGGGACGGGATATATTTCACCCCTTCGTTCACGACCCATCACCTGCATCCTTTATTCAACGCCTGGCGTCGAGGCACACGAACGGCGGCCGTCGTGCATGACCTTATCCCGCTTCGGAGGCCCGCGCACGAGGTGGGAGTCCGAAATCTGACGCGTTTCAAGCGGGTTCTCGAGCGATTTGACATGTTCGACCTTGTCGTGGCCAACTCCAACTATACCAAATCTGATCTTGCAGTATTCTCCGCGGACCCCGATGCGATCGCGGTTTTGCACCCCCGTTCGCGTTTTGCCGGACTAAATTCCCACGCAGTCGGCGGCCCTTTTTTGTCGCATAGGGATAAATATATTTTCTTTGCAACTGCGGATGACGGCCGCAAAAACTTCGCAATATCTGCGGATACGGCTGGATATTTCATCTCCAACAACATCAATATCTACGTCGGCGGCGGGATCTCGCCAGCCAGCATAGATTACTTCTTTGTCAATGGACCCCAGCCCGGCATCGAATTTCTCCCCTTTCTTTCCGACGATGATCTGGCTTCTGCTTACGCGAATAGCCTGGCCGTCGTGGTGCCCTCCTTCGACGAGGGGTTCTCTATGCCCGTGCTGGAAGCATGCGAAATGGGGTGCCGTGTGATTGCGTCCGATATCCCTGCCCATCGCGAGCAGATTGTCGACACGAGACGCCTGTTCGATCCTCTGTCGCCGGAGTCGCTCATCGCTGCCTTTGAGGCGGCAAGGCGAGACGACGCAACTCCGTTTCGTCAGTTCGACCATGGATCGGAAGAAGATATGCTTCTCGCGCAACTGTCGATATTGCTGAAGGAATCTTGTTAGGCCTCCCCGTCGAAGAGGGTTTATCCTTCAGGGGGTGTCAATCGAAGGAATCCGCAAGCCTGGGCTTGCCTGATGATGCGCCCTTCAATCTGGCCCCGAATGCAGGCACGGCCGGATGGATCACGGGCGGAAGCAGGGCGACGCCGGCCGCGGCTGGTCTTCGCTCATTCGGCTCTCGATGGTTCTGCTGACACTCGCCTCCACTCCGGATGTCTCGCCGGGCAACTGGGATCACTCGTGCAGAAAGAGCGATGCTCCTTTAATTGTCCGTCGAATCCACTTCTATGTGCATCCGATAAAGGCTAGTGGAGAGAGGGGGCCGTCACGCTATTCGTTTGAGGAAGATGGCTTATCTATTGGGTGCAACCGGAACGCAGCGTTCACCTGACTTGATGGCGGCGAACGAGTCAGGAGTGGAGAGGCGGGCCCTGAAGGGTCTCATGATCTACCTCTGGTCGGGCGAACCGCATCAGAAGCTCGCGGCAGTCGCGGGCATGCTGATCACCGCCTTGGCGTCAACAACTGCTGTGATTGCACCATATGGCCTTCGATCTCTGATTGACGGCTTACCTCAGGCGCGAGGCGGGCTTTCTCCCGGTCTGATTGTCCTTCTCGTCGCTTATCCCTCTGCAATCTTTCTTTCCGCCGCGCTACCGAGAATGATTTCGCTCATTACCGCTGGATTGCTCGAACGCACGAAGTGGCGGCTCGCTGTAGACGCGTTCAGCCATCTTCATAAGTTACCGGTAAGTTTTCATCAGGATCGATCGCCGGGAAGCCTGTATCCGATCATAGATCGCGGCATCAAAGCGTTAGAATTTCTTCAAGCATTTATATTTTTTTCTATAGGTCATCTATTTGTACAAGTAACTCTCACTTGTTTTATTGTTTCCACTGTGGTGGATCCATTGGTTGCTTCGGTTGTGATGAGCGTTGTGATCGGTTTTGGGGTTTTGGCTACGACCATAACGCGCCGCCAGCTCGGATATCGAAAATCCTTCAATGAGTGGGAGAATGCGGCTAGTTCGGTAGCACTCGATAGTCTGGCCAACTATGAGAATGTTAAATATTTTGCGCAAGAGCAAGCGGAAGTGTCGCGTTACACGGCGACCAAAACAAGTTCTCACGCTTCGGCCGCGCAGAACAATCGGGCATCTGATCTTCTCAATATAGCTTGGTCTGCTTTGGCTCAGGCCGGGATGGGTTCGATATTGTTCCTTGCCGCTCTGCGGGTGGCGAATGGATCCACCACTGTGGGCGTGCTGGTCATGGTGAACATCTACATAGTGCAGCTTTATTCGTCCTTGGGTGCGCTGGGCTTCTTTTATCGTGACATTAGGCAGAATCTTTTAGATTTGGGCCAGCTGCAGCTATTGTTGGAGGAGGCTCCCGAACGGCCGACCTGTTCTGGTGCGCAGAGACTGACGGAGCCTCAGGGGCACTTGGCGTTCCGGCGTGTGTCATTCGGGTACCACACTGATCGAGTGGTGGTGAGAGACCTGTCGTTTAACGTCCCCGCAGGTTGTACCATCGGCATCGTCGGCCCGACTGGAAGCGGAAAATCCACGATTGCTCGATTATTGCTCCGAACGCACCGAGTATGGACCGGACTCATCGAATATGACGACGTAGATATCCAAAAGGTGCATTTGGCCGATCTGCGCTCGGCTATTTCCATAGTTCCGCAAGAATGTTCGTTGTTCAACGAGACGATTGCCTACAACATAAGCTATGGTGCCAAGTGGGCGTCGTTTGAAGATGTCGTGCACGCATCGAGAATGGCAATGATCGACACTTTCATTCGATCATTGCCGGACGGCTATGAGACTCGTGTAGGGGAACGCGGACTGAAGCTCTCCGGAGGAGAGAGGCAGCGCATCGCGATCGCGAGGGCCATCCTCAGACGGTCACCGGTGATCGTTTTCGACGAAGCCACGAGTTCGCTCGACAGCAACACCGAGCGCGCGATCCAGGCGAATATCGAAGAGGAGCTCACGGGCATCACAAAGATCGTGATCGCGCATCGATTGTCGGCGGTCATGGCGGCAGACGAAATCATCGTTCTCGATGAAGGCGCAGTCGTCGAGCGCGGAAAGCACGAATCGTTGCTGGCCAGCGGGGGGAACTACGCGCGCTTGTGGGCCCTCCAGAGCCACGTCCAACCCGGCGAGCTAACCGAGATACTCCGCTGATGCGGCGGCAGGATCGATCCCCGGCTTTCCCATCCGAAGGAACATCATGACGACGATCCCAGCAATTGTCTTCACCGGGCTTTCGATCAGTTTTGAGGATGCGCGTCAGTTTCTGGATGCCCAATACCGCCCGCCGGTCCGTCGGGGAGACCTCGAAGCCATTGGAAGTGGCTCGGTGGTGGTGATCATCGATGGAGTCTTCGATCAAGAACTGGCCGTGAGTCCGTCTGAGATCGGTGCAGCAATAAGGCGTGGCGTTTCCGTTTACGGCGCCGCGAGCATGGGAGCTTTACGTGCGGCCGAAGTCCCCGGAGTGATCGGCGTCGGGCGCATCTATGAGTTGTACGCAAGAGGTGTCATTGAAGATGATGACGAGGTGGCAATTGTCTTCAATCCGCGTACGCTGCGACCAGCTTGTGAGCCGATGGTCAACATCCGACACGCTGTAGATCGCTTGGTATCGCTCGGCACGATAGCACCCGCTTTGGGCAATAAGATCATCACGACGGCAAAGGCCCTTCCTTATTATCAGCGGACATATGATTGGATACTAGAGCGATCCGGCGTTTCGGACAAACTGGAACGCGAGCAACTGTCGAGGATCCTTGGCAGCCTGGACCTCAAGCGGACCGATGCCATTACCGTATTGGAGCGAGTGGCGCAGCAGCATGATTGCGTCGCGCCCTGCTCTGCGTTCGACGAAGGCGGGGCGCAGGCCGAAAAACGCCTCAACCCGATCGCTTTCGAGAATCCGTCCATTCTTTTGTGGGAGTTCGGCCACCATGTCGAGCTCGGAGCGCTCGCAGACTTTCTTGCGATCACCGGCGGCTTAAGCGATTACGCGGAGCGGATCGCGGCACGCGTTCCGGACCAAGACCTGGAAAGCGGGCAATCGCCCGAAGCCGAGCTTGAGCAAAATCGCCTGCTGGCGCAGGTGCGCCGTGCATGGCAATGGGCTACCGAAGAGGAAGTCGAAGTCACCTTGGGTGATCTGGGGCTCTCCCATGCGCATCTGGCGGGGGCATTCGCCGACGGCGGAAGATTGCGCGCGCGGGCTCAGGCGCAATCTCGAGCGCGTTCCAAAGCATGGCTCGAGGCGCTGAAACAAGAGTTGTTCCTCAACGATCTGGCGATCAAGCGGGAGGCGGCAAGGTACCTAAGTCTCCGCAGCCTTGCGAACATGGGTCGATGGGCGGGCAAGCTGTGCGACAAGGAAATGGAATTGGCGCGCGACCGGTTACTCCGATGCCAAGACGTTTCCGCCCTCGATGGTGCATTCGATCGGCTTGCGCGTTGGGGGGTAAGCCGGCCCACGGCGGAAGAATTCATGGGCGACCTTGCATACGCGGCTCGTGTGACCTGGCAAGCGCCGGTGATTTCAAACGCCGCCCCAGCCCACCCGTGGCTGACGACGACACCAAAGGCGGAAGGAAGCCGCCGGTTCTGCAAATCCCTGGAGGAGGCACACGCGGTCGTGGACGCGTTGCGTCCGGTTCTTGGCGTCACCCGCGTTTCGATGATCGCAGGGCTTGGTGATATCGCCATACCGAATGCCCAAGCCTTTCGGCCGGACGGTGAGTGGTCGAGTACCGTTGGCAGCGGCAAGAGCGAGACCGAGCTCGGCGCGAAGATTGGCGCCATCCTGGAGGAGGCGGAAAAATGGTCGCAGGAGCAGACAGCGGCTCGTCACGAAGCGCTTGTCTCCACTGTCGAGAGTTATGAGAAGCTTGTTGCACAAACGGAGGCGGTCGTGGATCCGGCCACTTTGGATCTGCCTTACGACACATGTTACAGTCCCTCCCTTCCAATTGAATGGTATCGAGCAGAGGATCTCCTCCGCGGCAAACAAATGCTGGTCCCGGCGGCGGCATTCAATCACCGTCGGCTGCGTAACGACATTTACTTTTCACCGCGTGGAGCACGCAAGACGGTCACAACCAATGGGTTGGCGGCGGGATTGACGATGGCGGAAGCACTTACACACGGCTTGTGTGAGTTCATCGAGCGCCATGCGCGAACGCTGGATTTTATCAGGCGTGAGAATCCCGGCGTGCGCGATTTTCGCCAGCATCCCCCAATCAACCTGAATACCGCCCCGCCGGCTATCCAGGCGCTCGTCGCAAAGGTCACTTCGCCGGGGCACCGCCTGGTGGCGCACGATATCCGCTCAGATATTGATGTGCCGACGTTTCATGCTTGTATAGTAATGAAAGACACTCTTTCTCGCGGACAGCTCTTCGGAGACGGGCTTGTGCGGGCCAGTGGATGGGCTGCGCATCCGGACGTGCAGACCGCGCTGCAGATGGCCATATTGGAGGCATCTCAGACGATCATCAGTGCCGTCGCCGGTGCGCGGGAGGATCTCGCTATCAAGGCGAGGAGCCTTGGGCGCCATGAACGGTCCGACTGCCGCCGTGCATCCGCGTTCCTGGCCGAGTTCGACCCAGCATCGCATGCCGTGCCATTCAGCAGTCTGTCGGGGTTCAGCAGCGAAGACGCAAGTGCGGACATGTTTTGGTTGATCGACCAACTGCGCAATGGGGGCTGCGAGAGTGTTTTGGCGATGGATTATTCAGCCGAGCGGATTGCGCCCGTACGAGTGGTGCGCGTGCTTGTCCCAGGACTGGAAACAATCAATGCCTTTCACACGGGGCCAAGGGCTAGGCGCGCGCTGCTAGCCGATCTGCTCCCTGGGGTGCGGCTTTGAGGGCGCGCTATTTCCCACCTTGTTCCGGTGCGCCGTCGCCCGGCATGGGACGATCGCCGTCGCAAAGGAACGGATGTTCCAGTGCTACGTTTGCGGGCTGAGCAATTCTCCGATGAGGTCGCTCGTACCGGCCGTCTGCTGGCCGAGCTCGCGAGCGGCCGTCCAGGAATCGACGCGGCCTCCATCCGCGCCAATCTCGCGACGAGCTCCTCGAATGGTTTGAAAGCTTTGGCCGATGATCTTGGATGCTATGCGGAGTTCTGCGCTAGATGCGGTGTCACCGGTATCCCGGCCTGCGTCTCGACGGTGCTTGCATATCTCCGCAGCTGTCACGCAGAGACCCTGACGTCAACGGCCATCGCCAGGCGTCTCGCGGCCGTGGCGCTGGCGCATGGGCTGCTGAGCCGTCGTCCTTCAGAGCGTCATCGAGCGCTCGTAGCGCTTCCGCCCATATTGAGGTCATTTGTCTCGGGGTCGATTCCGAGCCGCCTCTCTGATCTATGGGCCGAGTGGAACAATAAAATATGCGCTGCGGAAGACCTCAGAAGCGTATTTTCGAAGATCTATATCGATAAGATCTGGGGAGACCGTGTCGGAGACGATTATTATTCCGGGAGCGGGTCGCATAACGACATGATCGTCAACCCATATGTCGAAGCGCTTCGAGAGTTCGCGTCAGGACTTCCGGGCGCCGCCAGCGCCGTGGATCTTGGTTGCGGAGATTTCAACGTAGGTCGACGTATCTGCAATCTGTTCTCGACATACACAGCCTGCGACATCGTTCCTGCTCTGATAAATCGAAATATCGCCAAATTCGACGGGCTCGGTGTCAGGTTTGTCGAGTTGGATATTACCAACGAACCTCTGCCACCGGGGGACGTGGTCTTCATCCGTCAAGTTCTTCAGCATCTCTCAAACGACGCAATCGCTTCGGTGCTGAGTAAACTGGATAAATACAGGCATGTATTGATTACGGAGGCGGTGCCAATCACCGACAGGTTCGAGAAAAACATAGACAAGCCCAGCGGAGCGAACGTTAGAACTGATTTCGAAAGCGGAGTTGTCGTAACAGACTCGCCCTTTTCTCTGAGGCCGTTGCGTATGAGGGTGTTATGTGAGGTGCGAGAGGAGAACCGCCTGATTCAAACTATCGCTTATGAATTTGGATGATTGCGGCTTTCGCTGATGCGTGAATTCGAATCTTGACCGGGCGCGTTCACAGCCTGCTCGGCCCACCCAATTTTACGGCCGCGCACGCACCGTGATACTCCCGATGTGGGGCAACGAAGCCAGGATGATCTGAAACCACACTGGGCCCACGTCGGTTGGGGCGATCAAAGGAATCGTGGCAGATCCCTGGCTTGTAAGTGGGATCGCTGTCGACCCAAATACCTGGCCTCCATACGGCTTTATGCTTCCTGACAATGTGCTGACGCAGATTCTTGCGGCGCTGTTTGCCGGCAGTCCGGAAATCACGGCAACCTTTTCTCTTCTGTCGACGTCCACCGAGAGCGACCATTTTTCAGGCAGATTTGCGGAAGGGCCGCAGCCAGGGCAAAGCACCTTCTTGCGCGCAAACGCCTCAAGCCCCGACGTCATACTATGGATTGCACGCGCGGGCTCCCTGCAGACCGGGCAAAGATGTTGTTCATTATACCTTACAAATCGCTCTCGGTCCGGAAATATTCCCTCAAACTTCTCCAAATACGGCGCGCTTGCCAAGATATCGAGAAGAGCATCCGCAACCGGGGGGGCGCGTGTGTCATCGCGCGCGCCATCGCAAACATCGTCCGGGTATGATTCGAGCCGTTTCCGGATATCCTCAAGCGCATCGCCTGCATATTCATGCCTGACCTCGGCGAGGTATTTGACCGTGGCCAGAAGATATTCTCGCCCGGTTATGATCTGAACGGGATCGCGTCTCCGGGGATGTGGCACTTCGGCTTCTGGCCCCGGGAATTGCGTCAGGCGCTCCGTGGCGCGGAGGTGGTACTCGGGGTCCCCCAGCACGCAAAGTTGGAACCCATGTTTTTGACCGGCGGATGAACGATTATAATTGCCCGCGGCTCTCCCGACGGGAATTCCTGCCGAGAGATCGTTTATGATCGATGATACTTCCTCGGGTCGTTGTTCATATCGCCATGTGGTGATGATGGCATTGAACCGGGACTGAATCAGCATGGAAGCGGCGGGTGAATAGCGACCATCAATCACCTCGTCGTCCGGGCGCAATACACCGCAAGCGAAAACTACCCCCACGCCGCCTCTCAAGATATCGAAGCCGACGATGTTCGAGGCTGCTTTCGCTTCTTCCAGCGTCGGGTGGGACCAAATCTGGGTGCATCGACCAATCTGCTGACACCGGGGAACATTCGTCAGCGGCTTCGCAGCGCCGGTCACAAACGGACATATGATGGTCCGGGCCCCCAAGGGTATCATGAGGCCGTCCGAATGGGAGCTCAGCACAACAACAGCCGGTGTTTCCGCAAGCGCTGCCATGACTTCTTCCCGTGGCGCGCTGCCGCCGAAAACTACATCCGGGCCCAAATCCGTTCGACCAAAAAATTCATTCCCGTAAACAATGACACGACGATGCGATACCGGCTCACAGTTTCGCACGCGATCTGCCATCGAAAGGCATATATTTAAGAGTTCGGAAGCGTCGCCAGCATAGATTATGCCGCATGGATCCGGCAAGCTCGGGTCCCCGTACAGACGGTGAAGCAACTTTACAGAGATGCTTGCGGCCAAACATACAACAATATCGCTTGGACCCGGTTGAAGGTGGCTCCAATCCTCTATGGAGACCAACAGGCGCCCGGTGCGCTCGGCGTATAGCGCTGCGGCTGGATAGGCTTCGACGCCAAGCGCATAGACCGTCCGATTGTGGTCGCCAGACGGCTCTAGAGCGAGTCTCATTGCTCGTCGTTACCCGCTAGTGCTCTTTCTTTCTACCCTTGCCTTACTTGCGACAGACTAGGGTTTCGCGGCGGGATTGTTGGAAGATGGCTTTGTTTACACCGCTACACCGATGTAAGATGCTTCTCCGGCCGGAAGTGCCTACCGCCACGATCAGGAGCCGCTCGCGGAGGCTCTGCACTTGAATGCGCGGAGTGCGCATGAGAATCAAAGTTCAATTGCTCCAGTACCCGAGGGAGTCTCCGCGTGCCACGAGAAAAAGCTGAATCTAGCATGGTGACCACGGCGGGAGCGTCATTTCTGTTGACGGATCCAAACCCGGGGCAGCCGGACGCGATCGTTCGCGCAGCCGACGCAGACGGCGGGGTTTCAATTGTCTACTATGTCGTTGGAAGAGATATTGCCGGACGGAGTCTGTTGGGGGGCTTCAACAGGTCTGATCTGGAGTTCGCGGCTACGTCAAGCCATGTACAACGCGAAGGCGAATGGGGCGACCCGGCTCAAGAGCTTGGGCGGGACGACCTTGGGGCCAGTTCGGATGACGCTTTGGGGCCTGTTTCGCTGGAACCGCCTCAAGGAGAGCTTGAGCGGTCCATTGCAAGCATCTGGTCCGAACTCCTCGGCGTGGAACGCATCGGGCGGCATGTCAATTTTTTCGAGTTGGGTGGCCATTCTTTAGTGGCGGTGCAGATGGTCGCTCGCGTACGCCGGCTTAACGCGAAGGCCCATCTTCGGATACTGTTCGCCAATCCGACCATTGCAAGTATGGCCGCAGCCCTGAACCGCGGTGGCGCCTCCGATGAGGATGATTCTTTCTGATTGTTCGTGATAAAGTCTAAAACGGACCGGTGGACGGGCCAGCAAGGCCCAATTCGGAAGATAATCGGCGCAGAATGATCTACAAAGCGAACTGCTGCCTGGACGAGCAACCCTTGCGGGCGACTCGCTCAGGATTCACAGGGACGGGCCGCAAGGCCTGCTGCGCATGACACAAGCGTGCGATGACGTAATTCTCGCTGCCGGTAAGGCGAGAAGCGCGGCTGAATGGGCGCGGCGGATCGGCGGGCTCTTCGATATTGACGTCTCGGCAGCCGCCTTCGTGGTGCAGGGAAACCCCGGTTTCCAACAAACCCATCAGCGGAATGAAGCGGACCACCGCATATTGGCACGGCGGCGGGAATTTCGCTCAGGCAGAGTGTGCGCGCAACGTGCTTTGGCCGCGCGCGGCCGGATCGGTGAAGTTGTGCGTCGCAATGTTGATAGAAGCCCGGGATGGCCCTCAGGGATTGTCGGCAGCGTTAGCCATTGCGCCGGAATTGCTGCCGCCGTCGTCACGGAAGAAGATAAGTCTGCGTCCCTTGGCCTTGATGTCGAACGCTGGACCGCTCTGCCGATCGAGGTTGCTGAGTTGGTCCGGTGCCGAGAAGACGTGCAAGCGAACGTGACGCATCCGGATATGCTTATATTCTCTGCCAAGGAGGCCCTGTACAAATGCTATTATCCAGTCGTGAGGCGGTTCCTCGGCTTTCTTGATGTGGCGGTGCGCTTCTCGGAGATTGCTCTTGGTCACGGATGTTTCGAGGCGCGATTGTTGAATCCGGCCTGCCCGGGGGAAGACGTAGTTTCCGCCATGGAGGCCCGGTGGTTCGTCGATGCGGATCGGGTAGTAACTGCTGCCTGGCTGCCTCCTGCTCTGAATGCCAGGTTGTAGTCTGGCCGATGTTGCCGTTAGATTGCCGGATTTTGGCGTGACGGTGCCCAATGGCGCAGCGTTTTCGAGCGTGGCGACAAATCGTCCCGGGCGGATCGTGCCGGCTTTGCGAGACGACTCTATCGTAGTGCCATAGCGTAGACCTATTGCTCATCGTCATCGGGCGTGGCCCGCCAACGCTGAATCGACATATGGCCAGCACGCCATAAACCGGCGCCGGATGAGGCCATGACGGCCGTTGAGAGTTGGCAGGGTGTTCCCGGGATGACGCTTTGCGGCGGCGTCAGGGGATGATCCGACCAAAAAAAGCCGGCGCACCGTGGGGCGGCGCGCCGGAGTCTGGACCGCTGGGAGGCGGCGTCAGAAGCGTTTCATGACGCTGAAGCCGATGATGCGCGGATCGAGCGTGAAGACATTGGCGGTAAGGCCGGTGTCATCCGAGTTGGTGAAGGTGTCGGTGATCGGCGTGTTGTCGAACACGTTCTTCACATAGGCTTGGAGCGTCAGATCCCAGTCCGTGTTCTCCAGCGTGATCGCCAGATTGGCGTTATCCCATCCGCGCAGCCGGTCATATTCGGTGTTGTACACGCGCGAGAAGCTCTCGCTCTGGCGGTAATAGTCACCGCGCAGCGTCAACTCGAACGCGTCGAGGAACAACGTATATTGCGCGCCGATGTTGAAGGTCAGGTGAGGTGAATTCGGCAGTTCGTTGCCGCCGAGGTCCGCGTAGAAGCCCTGCCCGCCATTGGGCGCGCCGCTGCGTGGACCGGTGCCGCCGAGCGGGCCGAGTGGGCTGAGATTTGAGTCGTAAGGCAACAACGGATCGTAGATGAAACCGAACTGCTGCGAAAAATCCCGCGGGCCGTTTGGCGCGGCCGGATCGAAATCGCCCAGCCTGCCTGACCCGACACACAGAGCCGCAAGAGCGAACGGCGCAACGCCGCCGCCGGGCAAGCCTGCGGTGGCCTGCAATATCTGTTCGACCGCGTCGCGTGGCGCAACGCAATTGGACGGCACCTGAACCCAGGGTCTGACCACCACCCAGTCGTCATTTCCCTGCGTGCGGTTCATCACATCGATCGACTGCTCCCCGTCCTTGATCCGGGTGTCGAGATAGCCGAGATTGGCGTCGATGCGGAAATTGCGCGACGGCCGCCAGGCTGCTTCGAATTCCAATCCCATGCTGGTGGCGTCGAAATTCTCGTTGAGCGAGATGCGGTCGACGATCTGCGACACCTGATAGTTGGTGTAGTCATAGTAAAAGGCCGTGAGGTTCAACGTCATCCGGCCGTCCATCAGGCTGTTCTTGGTGCCGATCTCAAACGCGTTGACATACTCGGGCTCGAAGGTCTGGGCGAGCGGTTGGTAACGGACGATCTCGGGGTCGAAATCGACGCGAGGCGGATTGGACCCGCCGCCTTTGTAACCATGTGCGAAAGAGCCGTAGATCAGCGTGTCATCGGTAAATGACAATTGCGGTTTCCAGTCCGCCACAAGCCGTCCGCTGAAACGCTTCCACGTTTGGTTGATATCGGGCTGAGGGGGATATCCAATCGCTGCCTTCCCCCCGGTGGAGCCGGACAGCACAGGACCGATGCCAAGCAGGAGTTGACTGGGATGCGGCGTCGCCCGCTTCTTATCATCGGTATACCGGAGGCCAGCGGTAATTTTGAAGCTATCCGTTACATTGAGATAGGCTTCGCCAAATATAGCCCATGATTCTGTGCGAACCACATTCTTGCTTCGAAAATAATTGTGCCCTTCGCCATTGAGATTGGCAAGATCGTTTGGGTCGATATATATGCAATCCGCATCAGCGTCATTCGCACCTGCTGGACTACAATTCCGATCTATCAAACTCGGGAAATTAGAGAAGTCACGATTGTAAAAATATCTTGAGAGCGCGGTAAATATATTATTGAATACGTAATAATCATCTTGTGAACTGAAATCCAGGTAATTCGCACCCAGACTGAAATTAAAGGGGCCATCCCAGGACGACTGTAGCCTGATCTCCTGTGTCCACTGCTCATTGGCGGATTGACTCAAATCTGCCGAAAGCATCCGGTTGGACGGGCCTAGCTGTGGATCGGTCAACACACCGCCTGGAGTCGGACCGCTGAATTCGCCAAACTGGTCGAAGACGGGATCGTCTGAATCGGGAAAAAGAGGAATCGAAACGAAACGATTATAATCTTGCGTCGAGTAATAACGATCCCGCGCATAGGCTGTCTGTGTGATCAGCTGCAGACCGTTGCTGATGCCGAATTCAAGGTTGAACTGGAACAGATCATTCTTCGCCCTAAACACGGGATCGTAGCTGGTGGAAATCTCGCGCAGGTCACGGGATTGAACTATGCCTTCATATGGATCGACAAAGGGCGTGATTAAGAACTGGGTGATGAAGTTGCCTTGGCCGTCGACATAGGAGGGATAGAAGATGTTGCTCGCGACGAAAACATGCGGGAAGCTCTCCGCATTGGGCGCCTGATAGGCCGCGTCGTCGAATAACGAGCCGGGCAAGCAACCCTGGCTGAAGCGCGCACGGAGATCCTCCTGCACCGCCGTCGTCCCGATCATGGTCGGCCCCGGATCGCGGGTGCAGAGCTGCTTGCCGGTGCGCGAACGGTTGTCGTCTTCCTCGAAATGCTGCCAGATGAAATTGGCGCGGAAGCCGTCGAACGGCTCCCACTGCGCCGACAGACGCGTCGACCACAGATCGCGGCCGTTGACCCTGGTGTCGTTGAAGCTGTTGTAATCAAACCCTTCACGCTTGGTGTAGGCGCCGGCTGCGCGCACCGCGAGGGTGTCGGTCAGCGGGATGTTGATCATCCCGCTCGCGCGGCGGGTCTCGTAGTTGCCGACCTCGACCTTGGCCATGCCCTCCAGCACATTGCTCGGCAGCGCCGGCAGCACGTTGACCACACCGCCGGTGGCGTTGCGGCCATAGAGCGTACCCTGCGGCCCGCGCAGCACCTCGACCCGCTGGACATCGAAGAATTCCTGCTCGAACAGCCGGTTGCGGATCAGGGGCGTGTTGTTGAAGCTGACCGCCACCGCCGGATCGGTGCTCGCCGACACCGCCTTCGTCCCGATCCCGCGGATCGAGAAATTATAGCCCGAGAAGTTCGCCTTGGAGAAGGTCACATTGGGCACCGCGCGCAGCAGTTCCGATCCACCCTCGATCTTCAGATCATCCAGCCTGTCGCCCGAAAACGCCGACACCGCGATCGGCACGTTCTGGATCGACTCTTCGCGCTTCTGCGCCGTCACGATGATATCCTGGCCGACCTCTTCGGGCGGTGCGGCCCCAGTGCCGGCGCCGGGCGTGTCCTGCAATGCGCTGGTCCGGACCGCGTCGCGGGTCAGCACGAAAACGTCGCCCTGGCGGCGATAGGTCAGCCCGGTGCCACGCAGCAGCGCGCGCAGCGCCGTCTCGGGATCGGTGGTGGCGACATAGGCCTGGGTGATCTTGCCACGGGTCAGGGCCGCATCGGCCATGATGGTGAAGCCGCTCTGCACGCCGAAATCGCGCAGCGCGCTGTCCAGTGGTTGTGCGGCGATCTGGAAACGGGCCTCTATCGGGGCCGATTGGGCGGGGGCGGCAACCGCCGCGAGCGCGACGCCCGCGACGCCGATCATGAGCTGACGATGCAGTATAGAGGCGCCTTTGCGCATGGATTCCCCCTCCGGATACAGGGCTTTGCCCTTGTCATGCGGTGTTCCCACGACGCCGCTGCCAGACTAGGACGCATTGCCGGGCCTTTCGGGGGGATGGTGCGAAAAATATTCCCGCGCCCAGCCTCGCATATTTGAAGCGAAGACCGCAACGGACGGCTGAATTGCTGCAATTGCTGCGCATCATGACGACTCGCCCTGCAGCATCGATCGAGGGCAGGGTCTTGACCGCGCCGCAGGACCGCATGCTTGTTGCCGCGCGGGAGAGCATGGCGTGCCGCGTTTGAGCCATATCCATCTGGCGGGTTGCGCCGGGCGATGCCATTGTCCGGATGCCGCCGGGCGCGCCAAGTCCATGAAAAAAGATCGGCGCGCTATCCCCCCACATTGCGCTGCGCTGCGTCAAGGCAATGACCGGATGCATCCAGCGTTTCCACGAAACCCGTGGGGGCGCCGGCGCGAACTGCTTCCGGGGGCGGAGTTTTGCGGGGCATGCTCGATTATGAGACGCCAAGGATGAGCGGCGGCCGGCCGGCATGGAATCCCGATCTGGCCGGCTGGCTGGCGCATTACGGTCCTGCGCTGCGCCGCTATTTCGGCCGCCGCGTGCGCGACGGCGAGGTCGATGATCTGGTGCAGGATGTGTTTCTGCGCCTGCATTCGGCTCGGCGCGATGCGCCGATCGACAATGTCGAGCGCTATATGTTCGCCGTCGCGCGCAACGTGCTCGTCTCGCGCCACCGGATGCAACGGGCACGCGGCGGGTTCGGCCACCAGCCACTGGACCCACTGACCGAGCCGGTCGATCATCTCTCACCCGAACGCATCGCCATCGGCGCGGAGGAATATGCCCGCGCGATCGACGCCATCGTCAATCTGCCGCCGCGCGCGCGCGCGGCATTCCAGTTTCACAGATTCGAGAACATGACCTATCAGGAAATTGCCCTGCGGATGGGGATATCACGGGACTCGGTGAAGGAATTGATTCACCGGGCGATCATGCGGATCGCCGAACATATGGAGCCGGACGCATGACCAGCGCATCCGCCCCCGAACGCGAAGCGCTGCGCGCTGCCGCGGCGCGATGGCTGATGCTGCGTCGTTCGGGCGAGATGACGCCCGCGGACGAACGGGCTTTCCACGCCTGGCTGGACGAGACGCCCGACCACCAGGATGCCTGGCTGCGCATGGAACGCGTCTGGGCGCTGACCGGTGCGGTGGCCGAGGATCCCGAGATCGCCGCGGCGCGCGCCGAAGACCAGCGCCGGTTCGCCCTGCGGCCATCCTGGCGACGCATCGCCGGCATCGCCCGCATCGCCGCGGCGATGCTGATCGTGTTGACCAGCACCTGGGCGGTGCGCGATTCGGGCCTTGTCGGCGATTTCGGACACGAGCGCGTGGCGCAGGCGCAGAATTTCCGCACCGGCCTCGGCCAGCGCACCACGGTGACGCTGGATGACGGATCGGTGGTCACGCTCGACACCGATAGCGAGGTGCGCGTGCTCGCAATGGCGCGCACACGCACGCTGGCGCTGACGCGGGGCCGCGCCTTTTTCAAGGTGGCGAAGGACGCCACACGACCCTTCCTGGTCCATGCGGGCGACAAGACCGTGCGCGCGCTCGGCACATCGTTCGGCGTGCGGCTGGACAAGGGCGAGGTCATCGTCACGCTGGTCGAGGGACGCGTGCGCGTCGAGGAGCCGCGCACCTTCCTGAAGCCGGGGCACAGCGCGGAGATGACCGCAGGCGCCGAACTCGTCGCCGGCCCCGACGATGACTGGAGCGTCGACCGCGTCGACACCACGCGCGCGACCAGCTGGCTGGACGGCCGCCTGACCTTCATGCGCGATCCGCTGGCCGACGCGGTCGAGGAGATGAACCGCTATTCCGAACGCAAGCTGGTGTTCACCGACGGCCGCGCGCCCGATCAGCAGATCGTCGGCGTGTTCAAGATGGGCGATGTCGAAAGTTTCGCCCAGGCGGTCGAGCTCAACGGTTTCGCCCGGATAGTCTCGAATACGCCCGAGCGGATTGAACTGACTGCCGAATAATCGGTCTTTCATCGGCCGAGATGTCAAAAGAATATCCATGGGCGGCATCCTTCGCTGGATGATCAGCGCGCGGCGCCTTGGCCTTGGCCAGAAGCGCGACCTTGCGCTCGAATTCCTTGCCGTCGTTGGCGCTGCGCGAAAGCAGGGCTGAGCGCCAGAGTTGCTCGCGCCCATCGGCGATACGTCCAGCATCCAGTTCATGGACGCCGACCCGTTCGCAAGCCTGTGCCTTCATCTCCTCATCATCGAAGCCCGGCCGATCACACAGCAGCGCGTAGAGCGTCATCGCGCCGGCGACGTCACCCAACCGCTCGCGCAGATTGCCGCTCCAGAACGCCGCCACGGGGCTGCGATCCTTTTGAAGGTCGAATGTCGCCAGCAACTGGCGGGCAGGTGTTGCGAGCCGGGGCGACATGGCATCCGTCAACAGTCGCAGCATATAAATATCGGGCTTCGCGAAGCGGTCCGGGGCGACGCGCAGCAGAAGTTCGGTGAGCGCCACCGCACGATCGTCGCCGCTGCCTGTCATGCGAGCGCGAAAGGCCTGAAGCAGCGCTTCATCGAGCAGCGCTTCTTCAGCCATCGGCGTCGGTCTGGGGCCAATCGAACGAGCGATTGCCGATACCGGACGGTCGAAATCGATGCCCTTGCCGCCCATCAGCCAGCTGTCGACGAAGGCGAGTCCAAAGGGCTGACGCAAAATATTGGCGTAGCCAAGATAGGCCAATGCCGAAGGTGTGTCGGCGTTGGCGAGGAAGATGAAGGTGAGCTTCTTGCCGGGCACCCGCAGGAACAGTGCGGACTCGGCCTGACCATAACCATATACCCAATGAAGACGACCGCCGGGGCTGTCCTGCGTGAACCAGCCATAACCATAAGGATGGCCGTTGCGCGGCGCGGTGAGGCGGTCATAGCCCGCCTGGTCGATGAGAACATCGTGATCGAGGGCCGCGGCATATTTTGCGAGATCGTCGATCGTCGAGATCAGGCCCGATGCCGGATAGGCGGCATCCCAGTCATAAGGCCGTTCGACATAGTGCCATCCGGACGACGATTGCTGGGCTTCGTAGCGTTTGACGGCACGCGGCGCGAGCGGGTTTGCCTTCTGATATCCGGTCATGGTGTCGGTCATGCCGAGCGGCTGCAGGATCCGCTGACGGTTCTGCACGACATAGCTTTGTGGCGAGGACATCGCGCTGACACTGTCGAACAGGCCGGACAGCCGATTGAAACGCGCACCGTTGTAGACGAAGGTCTCCCCCGGCCGCCCGCCCGCGCTCATGCTGAGCACATCCCCGACAGTGATATTCGGATCGCCCATTCCTTCGGGCGGTTGCCATCCGATGTTGAGCGGATAAGCGGCAAGCGGATCGTCGAAACGGATTTTTCCCTCGGCTTCGAGCTGAGCAAGAATGATCCCGGTCATGGATTTGGTGATGGAGGCGATGCCGAACAGCGAGCTGGCCTTGATCGGCGCTCCGGTCGCGCGGTCGGCGACGCCTTCATGATGTCGGTAGATGATCTTGCCGTCGCGGACCACCGCGACGCTGAACCCGGGGAGGTCGAGTTGCTCCGCCAGCCGGTGCAGGCGCTTTGTGAAAGCGGGGTCGGCATTTTGCGCCTGGGTTGGAACCGCAACAAGTGCAGCCGCCGCCGCTACCACCATTTTGAGCAAGCGCATGTCATCCTCCTATTGGTTGGGCATTGGCAACAGCGATGCGGCGCAAGCGCGCGGCAAAGGCAAGGTCATTACTCACCGCGGCTGGACCGGCGGCGCGAAGGCGGGGACTTCGAACCTGGGCGCGGTCAGCGATATGTCTGTCGGCACCCCGCGCAGCTCGCCTGTTCTCAGAAAATCATAGATCGCCTGCTTGGCGGCGGGGTTCTCGCGCAGCTGGTAGAAGGTGCCGTCATGTCCGGCACGGTGCACCAGGATCGCGTGCCCGTTGGGGAAATAAGGCAACAGGCCGAGCGTGTTCTCGACCGGCGTCGAGGTGTCCCAGTCGCCATGGACGAAGACGACCGGAATCGGCGTCACGCGCGGAAGCCGGACCGCGTCGCCCATGTCCGCGGTCGGCCAGTCGGGTGCGGATACGAGGTTCGCGTCGAAATTCCACGTGCCGAGCAGGTCCACCGCGGGATCGGTGCGCATCAGATGCTCGCGATCCGCCGTAACGCCCAGGCTGCTGTCGGCGAGCGGGCCGATCAGCTTTACCGGCCCGGCCCGGCGATCTTCGACGGTCTGGCGCGCCCATGCATCATACTGGCCGTAATAGAGCGACAGGATGAAAGCCGGCCAATGCTCCGCCTCGTCGGTATGCGCCAGAAGGGCGAGCTGCAGGTCTTCCGCGCCGAGCACGACTGTCTGCGCCTTGCCGGCATCGTCGCGGACGCTCACCCGGATCGGCCCGGCGGCGAAGCGCCGGTGCAGCGCCCGTACCGCCTCCATCATTCCGCCCTTGGGCAGCCAGGGTTTCAGGCCGGGATCGCGATCGGCGTCATAGGCGATCCGCTGCAGCGCGGCGAATATGTGCGACGGCATGTCGAACCCGTTGTTCAGCGGCTCGACCGAAGAGAGTACGGCACGGGCGACGATCTCGGGATGGAAGCGCATCACCGCGAGCGCCCATTGCGAGCCGAAGCTGCCGCCGAACAGGCTGATCCTGTCATAGCCCAGCGCACGCCGGAGATCATCGACATCCGCCGCGAACGCCTCGATCGTGTAGCCGGACAGGTCCTTGTCCGGATTGTGCGCGACGGCCCGCCGGGCGAGCATTTGCATCGCGCGCGCATCGGCCCGGACAGAGGCCGGCCTGTCGAGTGGGGAAGCATCGGCCGTCTCGACGAGCATCTCGCCGCGGCGCGTGTAGCCGCGCTGCTCGATCACCACGAGATCGCCGGCCGCGCCGAAGGTCAGCCATGAGCGCAGGCGGCTCTGCGCGGCCTCGTCCTTGTCGGTGAAGGCGCCGAGCACGCTCAGGCCGGGGCCGCCGGGAAGCCAGAAGATCGGCGGTGCACCGGTCGGGTGCGGCGCCTTGATCCGCGCGAAACCGATGCCGATCCTGCGGCTGGCGGGCTTGCTCCGGTTCTCCGGTACATAGAGCGTGCCGATCTCGTAAGGGACGGTCTGGCCGGTCGGAAGTGTGACGGTTCCCCGCTCGATCACGATGCGGTCGGTCGTCGCCTGCTGTGGAGAGGCTGTCGCAGATGCCGTTTGAAAGGCCAAGGCCGCGAGCGCGCAGGCCAGCATTCGAATCGATCGCATGGAAGCTCCCGGGGAATGGCTTGCGACTGATTGCTTCTCAAGATATGTTCATGTCAAGATACTTGATATGAAGATTGTATTGCATGGCTGAGCAACCGTCCCCTCCTGTGGACGAGGATGTCGTCGACCAGCTGCTCGGTGACTGGGCGCGCGAACGGCCGGACCTGGATGCGTCGGCAATGGCGGTGGTTGGGCGCCTCCTGCATCTGGGCGCGCTGCTGCAGAGCCGGGCCAACGAACGGCTCGGCGGGCACGGGATCAGCTATACCGAACTCGACGTGCTGGCCACGCTGCGGCGATCGGGCCCGCCCTACCGATTGAGCCCCACCGCGCTCAGAAAGTCCGTGCTGCTCACCTCCGGCGCGATGACGGCCTGCCTCAATCGGCTGGAGCAACGCGGATTGATCTGCCGCAGCCCGGACGACATGGATCGCCGGTCGTTGATGGCGACGCTGGCTGCTGAAGGCGTGCGGCTGGTCGACGGCGCGATCGCCTCCCATTTTGCGCAGGCTGATCAGGCAATCGCCGGGCTCGACGCGCACGAGCGCGCGGAGCTGGCGCACCTGCTGCGCAAGCTCCGGGTTCAGTTGACGGTCACCGATGCGTCTGAAAAAATACCTTGAAACCAGCTGCTTGCCGGACATCCCTGGACGTTCTCAAGCAGAACGCAGGGAAAATAAATGGTGCCCAGAAGAGGACTCGAACCTCCACGACCTTGCGATCGCCAGCACCTGAAGCTGGTGCGTCTACCAATTCCGCCATCTGGGCACGGGGTAGGCGGCGGGCCTTAGAGGGGGGCGCTCACGCTTGTCAACACGCCTCCCGGTGGGGCAAGGGCTTTTAGCATTGGGCCACGCACCGGCCCGGCGCAATCGAGGCGGCACAATGATGAAGGACAGGCTGGTCACGGTGATCGGCGGCGGCGGGTTTCTGGGCCGCTATGTCGTGCAGGATCTGCTGAAGGCGGGCGCCCGCGTGCGAATCGCCGAGCGCGATCCACGGCGCGCATTGTACCTGAAACCGCAGGGCGGGCTGGGGCAGACGCAGTTCGTTGCCGCCGATGTGACGCGGCCGGACACGCTGACCCGCGCGGTGCAAGGCAGCGATGCGGTGGTCAACCTGGCCGGCAGCTTCGCCGATCCGGACGGTGTCCAGGCGAAAGGCGCCGGCCATGGCGCGCGCGCCGCGGCGGAGGCGGGCGTGTCGGCGCTGGTGCACATCTCGGCGATCGGCGCGGATGCGCAAGCCGAATCGGCCTATGGCCGTAGCAAGGCCGAGGGCGAGACCGCGGTGCTTGCCGCCTTCCCGCAGGCTACGATTGTCCGCCCATCGATCATGTTCGGGCGAGAGGACCAGTTCATCAACCGGTTCGCACGGATGCTGGCGCTTCCCGTGGTGCCGATCCTGCGCCCGGGCGCGAAGTTTCAGCCGGTGTTCGTCGGCGATGTCGCGAACGCCGTGTCGGCGGTGCTGGCCGATCCCGGGGCGCATGGCGGCAAGACCTATGAACTGGGTGGACCCGATGTGCTGAGCATGGGCGAGCTGTTCCGCTGGATCGCCGATCGCATCGGGCGCCACCCCAGTTTCGCCGAATTGCCCGATACGGTGGCGAAGATCATCGCGCGGCTGCCGGGATCGCCGATCAGCTGGGACCAGTGGCTGATGCTGCAGCGGGACAATATCGTGAGCGGCGAGGACGGGTTGGCGGCCACCGGCGTGGCGGCCACGCCGCTGGATGCAGTCGCTCCGGGGTGGCTGGTGCAATATCGCCGCCACGGCCGCTTCGCCAAGACCACGACCGCCTGAACCAAAAGAGGGGCCGAACCCACCAATGTCCGAGATCCTGACGCTCATCCTCCTCGGCATCGTCGAGGGGGTGACCGAATTTCTGCCAGTCTCCTCGACCGGCCACCTGATCCTGGCGGGCGAACTGCTCGGTTTCGGCGGAGAGGCGTCGGGGACGTTCGAGATCGTCATTCAGCTGGGCGCGATCCTGTCGGTGATCGTGCTCTACTGGCGGCGCTTCTGGGATGTGTTCATGGGCATGATTGCGCGCGATGCCGGTGCCTGGGCGTTCGCGCGCAACATCGCGCTGGGCTTCCTGCCCTCGATGGTGGTCGGGTTCTTCGTCTACAACATGGTCAAGGCGATGCTTGAAAGCCCGATGACGGTGGCGGTGGCGCTAGTCGTCGGCGGCATCGCGATCCTGGTGATCGAGCGGTTGGTCAAGGAGCCCAAGATCCACGCGGTGCGCGAGATGAGCTGGAAGGTCGCGCTGGGCATCGGCGTGATCCAGTGCCTGTCGATGATCCCGGGGGTCAGCCGTTCGGGCGCGACGATCATGGGCGCACTGGGATTGGGGGTGGAGCGCAAGACCGCCGCCGAATTCAGTTTCTTCCTCGCCATCCCGACGATGCTCGCGGCATCGGCCTATGATCTCTACAAGAATGCCGGCGGGTTCGGTGAAGGCGAATGGACCTCGATCGCGATCGGTTTCGTGGTGTCGTTCGTCGTCGCGCTGGTGGTGATCAAATGGTTCGTCGGCATCGTCAGCCGGCATGGCTTTGCGCCGTTCGCCTGGTATCGTATCATCATCGGTACGGCCGCGATTGTGTGGCTGCTGGCGAGGTAGGTCCGATGCGGGCATTCTTCAACGCGATAGAACGGGCATATTATCAGATCGAGAATTTCTTTCGACGGTTTAGGTAAGCTATACTGACCATAATGCTGGATTTCGCGTGACTCCTTGCGCGATTTGTGGTTTTGCGCGCCAGACAGGAGGCGGGCTATGGCCAAGGATGCGATGCTGCAATTCGTCGATTGGGAGCAGAGCTACCCGTCAAAGCGCGCGGCCGCGCTGCGCGCCGAGGATTTCCGGGAGATCGCCGATCGCTATGCCGTTCCATCCGCCGAGGAGCAGGCGGCGCGCTGTTCGCAATGCGGCGTGCCCTATTGCTCGGTCCATTGCCCGCTGCACAACCACATCCCCGATTGGCTGCGCCTGACCGCCGAGGGCCGGCTGCGCGAAGCCTATGAGCTGTCGAACGCGACATCGACCATGCCGGAGATATGCGGGCGCATCTGCCCGCAGGACCGGCTGTGCGAAGGCAATTGCGTGATCGAATTCTCCGGCCACGGCGCAGTGACGATCGGTTCGGTCGAGAAGTTCATCACCGATACCGCCTGGGAAGAAGGCTGGGTAGAGCCGCTGGTGCCAGGCCGCGCGCGGGGCCAGTCGGTCGGAGTGATCGGGGCGGGGCCGGCGGGATTGTCGGCCGCCGAATATCTGCGGATCGCGGGCTATGACGTGCATATCTATGACCGGCATGACCGCGCCGGCGGGCTGCTGACCTATGGCATCCCCGGCTTCAAGCTGGAAAAGCATGTCGTCACGCGCCGGGTCGATCGGCTGAAGGCGGGCGGGATCGTGTTCCACGAAGGCTTCGCGGTGGGCGAGGACGCCAGCCTCGACGATCTGCGCGCCAGGCACGATGCCATCCTGATCGCCACCGGCGTCTACAAGGCGCGCGCGATTGCCGCCCCCGGTGTCGGTGCGGACGGCGTGGTCGAGGCGCTCGACTATCTGACCGCGTCCAACCGCAAGGGCTTCGGCGATGCCGTGCCCGCGTTCGACGATGGCAGCCTGGATGCGGCGGGCAAGAATGTCGTCGTCATCGGCGGCGGCGACACCGCGATGGACTGCGTGCGCACCGCGATCCGCCAGGGCGCGAAATCGGTCAAATGCCTTTACCGCCGCGATCGCGCCAACATGCCCGGCTCGCAGCGCGAGGTGCATAACGCCGAGGAGGAGGGTGTCGAGTTCGTCTGGCTGTCCGCGCCCAAGGCGTTCGACGGCGGCGATGTCGTCAGCGGCGTGTTCGCCAGCCAGATGCGGCTGGGCGCGCCCGACGCCAGCGGCCGGCGCGCGCCTGAGGCCGAACCCGATGGCGATTTCCGCGTCGACGCCGATCTCGTCATCAAGGCGCTGGGTTTCGACGCGGAGGACCTGCCCGGCATGTTCGGCGCGCCCGAGCTGGGCGTGACGCGCTGGGGCACGCTCAGGGTCGATCACACCAACATGATGACCAGCCTGGAAGGCGTATTCGCCGCGGGCGACATCGTCCGCGGCGCGTCGCTGGTCGTCTGGGCGATCCGCGATGGGCGCGATGTCAGCGAGCGGATGCACAAGTTTCTGAAGGCCAAGGCGGCGAACGAAAGGAAGGCGGCATGAAGGGGGTGATGTTTGGAGCGCTGCTCGCGGTAGCGGCGCCGTCGGTGGTTGCTGCGCAGGACGCGCCGGCGGCCGCCGCGATTGATCCCGCGCGCCAGGCAGCGGCGGACCGCGCTGTGGCGGCGCTGGTGCCAAACGGCGTCTATACGCGGATGATGCGCGACCAGTTCCCCGCGATGATGGACGCGATGACCGCGCAGATGATGGGAATGGGCCCCGAGGATTTCGGCCAGCCCGCCGACGGCAAGACGATGGCGGAAACCATGCACGAGACGGACCCCGCTTATGAAGAGCGGATGAAGATCACGACGCGCGTGATGTCCCAGGAAATGGGCACCGTGATGGGCAAGATGGAGCCGCGCGTCCGTGCCGGGCTTGGCCGCGCCTTCGCCCGCAAGTTCACCGTGCAGCAGTTGGGAGACATGAACGCCTTCTTTGCCACGCCCTCGGGCAAGGCCTTTGCCGACGAATATCTCGCGCTGTTCGCCGATCCCGAAATGATGACCGAGATGACCGCGATGGCGCCCGAGATGATGAAGGCGATGCCGGACATGATGAAAAAGGTCGAAGCCGCGACCGCGCACCTGCCGCCGGTGAAGAAGCCGGCCGAGGATGCAGCGGAATGACCAGCGCCGCCGAACGCGATCGCATCGCCCGCGAGGGGATGTACCGTCCCGAATTCGAATCCGATGCGTGCGGCGTCGGCCTGGTCGCCGCGACCGATGGGCGCGCATCGCGACGCGTGGTCGCAGCCGCGATCGATGCGCTGAAGGCGGTGTGGCACCGCGGCGCGGTCGATGCCGATGGCAAGACCGGGGACGGCGCCGGCATCCATGTCGATCTGCCGGTGCGCTTCTTCGACGATGCGATCGACGCCGGCGGGCACAAGGTGCGGCCCAATCGGCTGGCGGTCGGCATGATCTTCCTGCCGCGCACCGATCTGGGTGCGCAGGAGAGCTGCCGGACGATCGTCGAGAGCGAGATCATCGCTGCGGGCTACACCATCTATGGCTGGCGGCAGGTGCCGGTCGACGTCTCTGTCATCGGCCGCAAGGCGCAGGAAACGCGACCCGAGATCGAGCAGATCATGATCGCCGGGCCGATGCCCGACGCCATGGACGAGGCTGAGTTCGAAAAGGACCTCTACTTGATCCGCCGGCGGATCGAGAAGCGCGTGATCCGCGATCAGGTGCAGGGCTTCTATTGCTGCTCGCTGTCGTGCCGCTCGATCATCTACAAGGGGCTGTTCCTCGCCGAGAGCCTGTCGGTCTTCTATCCCGACCTGACCGACGAGCGGTTCGAGAGCCGCGTCGCGATCTTCCATCAGCGCTATTCGACCAACACCTTCCCGCAATGGTGGCTGGCGCAGCCGTTCCGCTGCCTCGCGCATAATGGCGAGATCAACACGATCCGCGGCAAC
>JAESGW010000354.1_pt1 | contig 57920 bp, 49 predicted proteins | sample 9269791 | NCBI WGS metagenome assembly JAESGW01 (sample SAMN16773120, study PRJNA677053) | algae metagenome | isolation source: Aphanocapsa lilacina HA4352-LM1 and co-occurring heterotrophs from near cave... | place: USA: Maniniholo cave, near Haena, Kauai, HI | collected 2009-07-28
GCATCTGTCAGCTCGGTCTTGTAGGACTTGCGATCCATCGGCTACTACGCACGCTTGCTGCCTCAACCCGAGCGCAAACGTACTGACAGCGCATAGTCTCTTAATACTCTTTACGAATCAGCTCTGAAGGGCATCGACCAGGGCGCGGAAGCGATCTCCCCGCTCCTCGAAATTGCGAAATTGATCGAAGCTGGCGCAGGCGGGGGAAAACAGCACGCACTGCGCTCCTTGCTTGCGCGCCTGCTCAAAGGCTACGGGCACGGCCTCCTCCAGGGTGGGGGCTTTGTAGACGGCAGGGTAATCCTGGGCTTTGAGCCACTGTTCAAACAGCGGCGCGGCTTCGCCGATCAGGATCACTGCCGCACAGTGCTCGGCGATGGCCCGCAGCCAGGGTCCGCTCTCGCCAGTTTTGGCCTGGCCGCCGGCAATCAGCACGCACGGGGCCGGGACGGCGCCAAGGCCCACCAGGGCTGCGTCGTAGTTGGTCGCTTTCGAATCGTTGATAAAGCGCACCCCCTGGTATTCGCCCACCGCTTCGAGGCGGTGGGGCACCCCGCGAAAGCTCGCCACCCCCGCCGCAATCGCCGCGTCCTCCACGCCCGCCAGGTGGGAGGCGGCTACGGCCATTAGCACGTTTTGTAAGTTGTGTATCCCGGGTAGACGCACCGCGCCGACCGGCAGCACGGGCCGCTTCTGGATGCGGATTGTCCCCTCGGCAATATCCACCGCTGAAGCTGCCTGCGTCGAGGTCCACCAGGCGTCGGGCCAGGCGGAGCGCTGCGCACCCAGGTAGGCGTCGTCGCCGTTGAGCACAGCGCGCCGGGCTTGCCCGAGCAACCCGGCTTTGATCGCTGCGTAGCGCTCCAGGGTGCTGTGGCGATTGAGGTGGTCGGGAGTAAAAGTCGTCCACACCGCTACCTCCGGGCGTACCGCCGGGGCGCTTTCGATCTGAAAACTGCTCAGCTCCGCCACGATCCAGTCAAAATCCTCTCTATCCAGCAGCAAATCGGTCACCGGGCGGCCAATGTTGCCGCAGACCGGTGCGCGCAGGCCGGCTGTCTTGAGGATGTGGCCAATCAAGGCGGTGGTGGTCGTCTTGCCGTTGGTGCCTGTCACACAGAGCCACCGATGGTGCGAGAGCGATTCCCAGGCAAGGCCCACCTCGCCGGTCACCGCGACCCCCCGCCCCCGCGCCGCCACCAGGCCCGGATGATCCCAAGGCACCCCGGGGCTCACCACCACCAGGCTCAAATCCGGAGCCTCGGGCACAAATTCTCGGCCGAGTACCGCCTCGACACCCAAAGCAGCCAATTTCCCGGCAACCGCCCGCAATGCCTCGCTGTCGCGGCCGTCCCAGAGCACCACCCGGCTGCCCCCAAGTGCCAACCACCGCGCCGCCGCCTGCCCGGATTTGCCCGCGCCGACCACCGCTACCGCCGCCATAGAGGGCACCACCTCGCACCACTGCCACGTCAGTGTACGGGTATTTTTGCCAACCACGCTTGACATACTCTCAAATTAGATCTATTCTAAGCTTGTAATCGCAAACCCGGCCCTTTGCCGGGACAGGCAAGATGGTCGACCCCGCACTGCTACTTGAGCAAAAAGGTCTGAAGGTTACCCCCCAGCGCTACGCGATTTTGCGTTTTTTGCAGCAGACCGAGGACCACCCCACCGCCGATCAGTTAGTCGAGCAACTCAACCGCAATTTGCCGATGACCTCGCGGGCCACCGTCTACAACACCCTCAGCACCCTGCGCGATGTCGGGCTGGTGCGCGAAGTCACCCACGAGGCGGGGGTGCTGCGCTACGACGCCAACATCGAACCCCACCATCACTTTATTTGCCGCGTGTGCGGGCGCTTCGACGATATTGACTGGCAGTCGTTTCAGTCGCTGGATCTAAGCCCCATCGCCGCGCGCTATCCGCACATCGAAAATATCGAAGTGATCGTGCGCGGCGTCTGTCGGCAATGCCAGGCCACCGGCAACGGCCAGTAACCCGCTCTTTCCCAAAAGGTCGCCCAGGCGACCTTTTTTCAGGGGCCAGTCATAGAACAATTCTTATTTAGGACTTGTTCTAGTTTGCAACGCTGTACATCAGGGAGACAACTATGACCACCACCAACGGCAACACCAGCAAGACCCAGGAAAACCTGCACTCCGCCTTCGCCGGCGAGTCGATGGCCAACCGCAAGTATCTCTACTTCGCCTCGGTCGCCCGCGAATTGGGCAACGAAGAGGTGGCAAAACTCTTCGAGAAGACCGCCGAGGAAGAGACCGGCCACGCCTTTGCCCACCTGCGCCTGGTCTATCCGCCCGGCACGCTGACGGTGGAGAAGCTCTTGGAACTGGCGGCCGAAGGCGAGCTGTACGAAACCAATCAGATGTACCCGACCTTTCAGCAGGAGGCGGTCAGCGAGCACGAGCAGGCGGCGGCGGCGGAATTCGCCGAGCAGGCCGAGGAGTCGCGCGAGCATGCCGAGCGCTTCCTGAGGATGCTCAAGCGCGCCTCCAAGCAGTTTGGCGCCCTCGGTGCCGTCGAGAAGGCCCACGCCCAGCGCTACCTTGACGCCCTCGAAGCGGTCCGCCAGGGTTAGTGACCCCCCCTACGACGCTGTACATCTTCGGTCGGTCCCGGTGGCCTGGTGCCGCCGGGATTTTTATTGGCGGCCCCGTACGACCCGGGCGCGTTTGATGGGCAGGTGGTAGCCCTCCGGACCACTCAGGTGGCAGGTGGTGACGATCGATCTGAGATAGGGCCAGGTGAAGCGCGCCTCGTGCACGTACTCCGGCCAGCGGGCTTTGAGGGCGGCGTGGGCTTCGTCGAGGTGATAGTACGGGATCGCCGTCGAGAGGTGGTGGGGGATGTGCACGCCGATGCGGTAGGCCACCAGTTCAACCCACCAGGGGTACTCGCAGTGCACCGTCCCGAACAGCTGCGCCTTCAGCGGCGTCCACTCGCTCTCCGGAAAGTAAGGGATGTCCGGATGGTTGTGGTGGATGAGGGTGAAGGTGCTCAGCCAGAAGTGAAAGACCAGCCACGGCAGCACCCAGTAGTTGAGCACCTCCCAAAAGCCGGTGATCCAGAACAAGCCCGGCAGGGCGACCGCTGCAAACACGACGTTCACTGCAATCGAAAAGCGCGCCTCGGGCCACTCCTGCGGACGGAATTTCTTTTTGTCGTAGTGGAAGATGAACAGATGAATGACCGAGGCGAACCACCAGGCCCAGGTGTGGACATGCCGATAGAAAAACCGGTTGAAGTCGTTCATACCCGCGTAGGTCTCGGGGGCGATCGTCCGCCAGCTGTTGTCGTTGTCCTGGTGGTTGGTCCAGGCGTGGTGGCGGTTGTGCATGATCCGCCAGCTGTGAAACGGGTAGAGCGTCGGCAGCAGCAGCAGATGGCCCACCAGCGCATTGAGCCTGCGGTAGGGCGAGAAGGACTGGTGGCCGCAGTCGTGGGCCAACACGAAGTTGCCCCACAGCACTGTGCCGATCCACACCCAGAATAGCGGCGCCAGCCAGATCGGGGAGACGGCAAAAAGCGCGTAAGAACCGGCCAGGACCCCTAGGTGCAGGACCACCGCTTCGAGGCCGCGCAGGGTGTTGCGCGCGAAGCATTTTTTGGGAATGGTATCGAGCACCTCGCGGTAGGTCACCCGCTCCAGTTGGTGCAGTAGCTTGCGGTTGTGCGTGCGGATGCCCGCCGCCGGCGTATCGATCGTCAACGCTCACTCCTCTTGCGGTTGCTTGACCCCGAAAGCCAGGCACAGCGCAGCCAGCCTCCGGCCGCCGAAACAGCGAAAGCGCCACGAACCCGAACCTTCAGGATAGGGATGGAAGCTGTCGGCCCAGCCGACACAGACCCGCAGTGACCTCGCCCTCCGCTTGCAAAGAGTACTCCCGCAGGTGCGGCAGGTTGCAGGTCAGGCAGATTCTTAAGATCTATTGCGATAGTATCAGCAATTGGGGGGTACAACCAACCATCCGGCGCATCGGTCGCGCCGAGCGATTCAGGCTGGAAGGCCACCTTCGGCGCGATCCCTGCCCGGCCGCCGCCGGGGCAGTCGGACCACAAACAAAGCCCCCCGTCCGGGGCCGTCGCTGTGGGCGGTGACGGTACCGCCGTGCAGTTCGATCAGGTGGCGCACGATTGCCAGACCCAGTCCAAGACCGCCGTAGGCGCGGGTGTTGGAGCCGTCGGCCTGGCGGAAGCGCTCGAAGATGTAGGGCAAAGCTTCAGGGGTAATTCCCACGCCGCTGTCGCGCACACTGAGCAGCGCACTCGCGCCGTCGGCTTCAAGGCACACGTCGATGCGACCGCCCTTGGGGGTGAATTTGATCGCATTGGACAGCAGATTCCAGATCACCTGCTGCAGCCGGGCCGGGTCGCCGTTCACCGAGGCCGCTTCAGCGTCGAGGGTGCAGTGCAGGGCAATGTGCTTGGCCGCGGAGGCCAGCCGCACTGAGTCCAGGGCTTCCTCGATCACCGCCGGGAGATCGAGCGGTCGCACGTCGAGCTTGAGCTTGCCGGTAATGATCCGCGAGACATCGAGAATGTCTTCGATGAGCTGGTTTTGGGCCCGACCGTTGCGCTCGATGGTCTCAAGCGCCCGCGCCTGGGACTCAGCATCGAGCTTGCGCCGCCGGAGAATTTGAGCCCAGCCCAAAATGGCGTTGAGCGGGGTGCGCAGTTCGTGGCTGACGGTAGCCAGAAATTCGTCTTTGATCCGGTTGGCTTCCCAGGCCTGATGGTAGAGCCGGGCATTGTCGATGGCGATGGCCGCGCGGCAGGCCAGATCTTCGGCCAGGTCCAGATCCGTCCGGCCGTAGCGGCGTCCGGAGTCGGACACCACCAGGGTGATGGCGCCGAAGGTGCGGCCGCGGGCGGTCAGCGGCACGATCAGCGCCGCGCTGAAGCCGGCTTTGCGCAACAGCTCCAGATGCTCCGGGCTGCGGGCGATGGCGATGAGCAGTTCGTCGGCAATCTCCGGGTAAAATTCCGAACGCCCGGTGCGCAACACGTTTGCCACACCGCTCGCCTCGCTCGGGTCGAAGGGGTAGCGCCGCTGCAACTCACGGATCTGCAGTGCTTTTTGGGGATCGACGTGGGCGATGACCAGCTTTTCGATGCCGCCGTCTTCGGACACCATGTCCACCGAGCACCAGTCGGCCAGCAGCGGCACCGTCAACTGGGCCACGCGATCGAGCGTCACGGTGTAATCGAGCGAGGAAGCCAGAATCGAGGCGGCCTCCGCCAAAAAGCGCTGAGCCTGCTCGCGGGCGGCCAATTCGGCCGCCGCCCGCTTTTGATCGTCGATGTCGGTGGAGGTGCCGAACCACTTGACGATCTGTCCTTCGCGGTCGCGCATCGGCAACGCCCGGCCCAGGTGCCAGCGGTAAACGCCGTCGCCCGCCCGCCGAAAGCGGTATTCGATCTCGTAGGAGCTACCGGTGGCCACCGCCCGCCGCCAGTGTTCCAGACAGCCATCCAGATCTTCCGGATGCAGCACCGGCTGCCACCCCCAGCCCTTGCTCTGCTCGGGGGTGAGGCCCGTGTAGTTGTACCAGCGCCGGTTGTAGTAGTCGAGGGCACCGTCAGGCCGGGCCGTCCAGACGATCTGCGGAATCGACTCGGCCAGAAAACGATAATGTTCATCGGTGCTGCGCACGCGCGCTTCGAGATTTTTCGATTCGCTGAGGTCGAGGGTGCAGCCCACCACCCGGATGGCTCGGCCGTCGGGGGCGCGGCGGATAACGCCGCGGTCGCAAACGTTGATGTGGTGGCCCTGGCGATTGCGGACCCGGTACTCGATGGTGTAGTTCGCCATTTCCGCGTCTTGAAGAGCGGCCCAGACTTCTGCGTTGGCGCGCTCCCGGTCGTCGGGATGAATCTGCTCCGCCCACCAGAGGTGGGCAGGTTCGCTGATTTCCTCGGCGCTGTAGCCCAGCAGCTCGAGCAGACCGTAGGCGTGTTCGACGTGTTTCGCTTCGAGATCCCAGTCATAAATCAAACAGCCCGCCGCCTTCGCCGCCAGTTGAAACCGTTCATTCGCCCGCTCCAGGTCCGCCCGGGCGCGCCGGTGCCCTCTTAGATCGAAGACAAAACAGGCGACCCTTTCTCCGCCTTCAAGCAGCGTGGCACCGATGAGAATCGGCACACGACGTCCGTCTTTGTGGATGTACTCCTTCTCGTAGGGCCGACACGCGCCGGTACTCGCCAGTTCGGCCATGGCCTGCTCGTCGCGCTCGCGATACTCCGGCGGGGTCATCTGCACCCAAAGCACCCGGCCCGCCGCCAGTTCCTCGCGGTTGTAGCCCACCAGTTGCAAAAAAGCGTCGTTGGCCTCGACGATCGTCCCTGCGCAGTCTCCAAAGCCGATGGCGATCAAATTCTCCGCGACCAGCTGCCGAAAGCGCGCCTCGCTGCGGCACAAGGCGGCCTCCACCCGGTGGCGCTCGGCGGCTTCGCTGCGGGCCTGCTCCACTTCGCGACACAATTGCTCGTTCTGCCGCTCCAGATCCCGCACTCGCCGCTCCAGACTCGAATCGTCCGGCTCCTCAGCGCGGGCAAATTGCTCGACAATCTCCGAGCGCGAGATGCCCCGCTCCGCCGCCTGCCGCCGCAACCGTTCCCAGGCGGTCGCCGTGAGCGCCAGATTCACCCGCTGCTTGCTTTCGCCTGCCCAGTGATGGACAAATTTGCCCGTCGCCCCGCGTTTTATGACACCCACTGGATGGTTCGCCTTTCGTGTACGTAAACGGTTCATCCCCAGTATTGGCCGAAAAGCGAACCATCGCAATCTTTCTCAAGCAGGAGCTTGCTCAAGCCTGCGGTTCGGCAAAGATCAGGCGGTAGCAGTCCGGATCATAGATGACGATCTCCCGCAGGCCCCAGGACTGGTCGGTCGGCTCGCCTACGATGTCCGCGCCCTGGGTGCGGGCTTGCTCGGCGATGGTCCCAACGCTGCGGCCGATCGCCCAAAAGGTGAGCGAGAAGCCGATTCCCCGCTCGCCCTCCAGCCGGACAGCCGGATCCTGCTCGATGAGGACAATCTCGGCGTTGGGTGCCCAGCGCAGGCGGGCGCGCACCGGCAGGCCGTCGCTGCCGGGCAGCGTCGAGACCACCTCGAAGCCGAGGACATCCCTGTACCATTGCAGCGACTCCGCAAGGCTGGTGACCGTGAGCGTGGCTAAAGTGCCGCTGCTGGAGTAGGTGTCCATCGGTTCAGGCACCGGGTGGCCATCCTGTATGCAGCCACCAGGTGAGCAGAGCCAGCGACGCCCCCGCCAGATAAAAGCGGGTCACTACCTGGGTCTCGTGCAGACCGCCCAGTTCGAAGTGGTGGTGCAGCGGGGCCATGCGCAGCAGGCGTTTACCCTTGCCGTCCGGCCCCTTGGTGGCCTTGAAGTAACCGACCTGGGCGATCACCGAGAGGGCTTCGACCACGAAGACGCCTCCCACCAGCGCCAGTGCCACCAGTTGGCCACTCAAGACCGCTACCGCCGCGAGCACCCCGCCGATGGCGAGCGAGCCGGTGTCGCCCATGAAGACCGTCGCCTTGTGGCGGTTGTGGACCAAAAACCCCAGGCAGGCGCCGGCCAGGGCAAAGCAGAGCACCGCGAGGGCCGGGTGGGTAGCCACCACAATCAACCCGAGGGCGGTTGCGGCGATGGCGCCGGTTCCCCCCGCCAGACCGTCCAGGCCGTCGGTGATGTTGACGGCGTTGGCGGTGCCGGTGAGGGCCAACAGCGCCAGCGGCCAGAACAAAATCCCCAACTCCCCCAGGCCGAACGTGGCGGTGCCGTGGCCGCTCAGGCCGTGAAACAGGCAAAAAGCCACCCCAGAAGCGATCAGCAGCAGCATCTTCTGGCGGGGGGTAATGCCGTTATTCGACTGCTGGCGGATGATCTGAAAATCGTCGATCCAGCCTACCAACCCGTAGGCGGTGGCCAGGGCGACGGCGGCGACGAGTTCTAGATTCCAGCCGGCAAAGGCGAAGGGCACCGCCAAAGCCCAGGGCATAAAAAAGATGCCGCCCATCGTCGGGGTGCCCGCTTTTTTGAGGTGCGACTGGGGGCCGTCCTCGCGGATGAATTGCCGCGCCTTCCAGCGTCGCAGTAAAGGCACGGCCGCGAAGCCGGTGAGGGCCACCAGCAGCAGCGTGACGCCGAATACGACCAGTTGGGCAGGAGCGAGCCAGGCGATAGCGGCGATGACGACAGCACCCGCCGCGAGGGCAGAGCGCCAGCCGGTGGGAGGACGGGAGACCAGTTCCATAGTGTGGATGGGGGTTGGCGCTAGGCTAGGAGGCGGCGCCTACATCATAAATATGATTTCCGTCGAAGAAGCACAAGAACTTATCCTTCAGGCGGTGGAGGCCAGTGCTCCCGAGCGGGTCGATCTGCTCACCGCCTGCGGCCGGGTGCTCGCCGAAGCGATTCTGGCGCGCACGGATTTTCCGCCCTACGACAATTCGGCGATGGACGGTTACGCGGTGCGCTCCGCCGATACCAGTTTTGGGAAGCTCCAGGTCGTCGAAACGATCGCGGCGGGCCGGATGCCCACCCGCCCCCTCGCCGGGGGCGAGGCCGCCCGGATCATGACTGGGGCAATGCTCCCCGAGGGTGCCGACGCGGTGCTCATCCAGGAAGAAGCCCATCTGGAGGGAGATATCCTCACGTTTGAAAAGCTGCCGCCCGCCGGAGCGAACGTGCGTTACCGCGGCACCTTTCACAAAGTCGGTTCGCCCCTGATGCCGCCGGGTACGGTCCTGCAGCCAGGCGAAATTGCCCTTTTGGCAGCGGTCCAGCGCGCCTTCGTGCTCACCCACCGCCCGCCCGCCGTAGCGGTCGTCTCGACGGGGGACGAACTGGTGGGGATCGACGGGGTGCTCGAAGGGGCGCGCATCGTCGATTCCAATCAGTACGGCCTCGTCGCCCAGGTGCGCGAGGCGGGGGGTGATCCCTGGGCGTTGGGCATCGCCCCCGACGATCCCGGGGCGATCCGCGGGCGGCTGTCGGCTGCTCTCGATGCCGATTTTGTGCTGCTCTCGGGCGGGGCGAGCGTCGGGCAATTTGACTACACCCCACAGGTGCTCGAAGCGTTAGGCGCCCAGGTGGTGCTCTACAAGATCAACATGAAGCCGGGCAAACCGCTGATGTTCGCCCGGCTGGGCAGCCGGCGCATCTGGGGTCTGCCCGGCAACCCGGTCTCGTCGCTGTTTTGCTTCTGGCAGTTCGTGCGGCCCGCCATCCGCAAATTTATGGGCTACCCGCCCGAGCGCTGGCGCTACCCGGTGGTCCAGGCGCAACTGACAGCACCGGTGCGCTCGAAGGGCGACCGGCGCGCCTACCTGCGCGGCCAGTTGATCCTCGAAGCCGGTGTCTGGCGCTTTGCTCCGTACCGCACCGACAACTCCGGCGACCTGGTAAGTCTGTTGGGGATCAATGCCTTCGGCTGGCTGGAGGCCGGGGTGACGGACGTGTCCCAAGGGGAAGTGGTGCCGGTATTGGTGGTGGGCGAACTGCTCAACCGCTGAGACAACGCCATCGGCAAGAGAAAGCCGTACCCTCCGTACCAAAACATGGGCGGGAGAGGCGATTTTGCCCATCCCTGCCCATTGCCTGCCGGCCTGCCTTAGACCACTCGTTCGATCGGATCGTGGCCCATGGGATTGACGACATCGCGCAGGAAAGTGATTTGCTGCTCGAAATCCAGTTCCTTGACGTGCACTAGATTCTGCTGGCCGATATCGCCGAGTTGGTAATCGTCGGGCATACCGATCACATCGTCGCCCATGCGCTCGGCAAGCAGGTACCAGATCACCAGTTTGTTGTTCTCGCTCAGTTTGCCGTACTCGCAGCCGAGGGTGTTCTCCTCACAGCGCACAAGGGCGCGCATCGCCTCCAGTTGGGCATCGCCGTCCGCGAGGGCGTTAAATTCGCCGAAGAAGGCAGTGGTCAATTCGACATCGGCGGCACCCGGGGCGGCGGGGGTGACCGATTCACCCATCGCCTCGTACAGGTAGTAAAGTACCGCTAGTTTATCGTCGACTTCGAGGGCATTAAATTGCTCGACGGCGTTGCGCACCGCCTGCGAGCGGGCCGCCTCGGGCGCTTCGCTGTCGAGGGCCTGCTCGACGATGGTATCGAGCGCTTCGCTCGAGACTCCCCCGCCGCCCTGGACGACCGGTGCGGGCTGGCCTTCGGCGGGCTGGATCATGCCGACTCCCTGCTCAAACGCCTTTTCGACGTCCGCCGATCCTTTTTTTTGTTGTTCATCCATACAGGAGGTAACTCCGAAGTTGCTCATCCCAAGCCTAGGAGCAGCGGCGGGGGCCTCCTTCCTCCCGCGGACGGAATCAAACGGCGCGTGCGGGCAGAGATGGCCTGAGCACCAGGTAGAGCAGCGGGCCGAACAACGGTAGCGCGCAGGCCATCCACAGGGGCCAGGTGCGCTTGACCGAACGGCGGCGCAGGTCATCGCCGATGAGCAGCGGCAACAGCGCCGTGCTCACCAGAAAATCGAGGCCCATCACATGCACGAAGCGGGAGGTGCGCCACTGCCCGGCAAAAGCGGCCCAGTTCCCCTGGGTCAGACCGAACCAGAACAATCCCGCCACCCCCACCATCACCGCAAGGGCGAACCAGCGCGAATCGAACAGCCGCACGACCCGTCCGGCTGCTTTGGTGTGGGGCCATACACCGTGGGGCCGCCGAAAAATGCAGTAGGGCAACAGCGCAAAAGCGCCGACCGCAAAAGCAGCGACGGCAAAGGGCCAGGCGGGTAACTTTTCGCCGTGGGCGTCGGGAACGAGCAAAAACAGGTAGGCAAGCGGAATGAGCCCCATCCAGTTAAACAGCGCCACCACCAGCGGCTCGCCGCGGCCCAGGGCCAGATCCGCAAGCGAGGCGGCCAGCTGGGCAGGGTCCTGGGTCTCGGGCGGCCCCCCCAAAAAGGCATAGGCGATAAATCCCAGCCACAGTGCAACCAGGGCGATTCGTAAGGCGACTATCTGCATGGCAGTCTATTTTTCTTCCCGCGTCTACCCTCGATTGTGCGGCCTGGCGCTCGGCGCGGCGCACAGCAGTTCAAGCGGCCGCTCCCCCGGCAAATAGAGCGGATGGCACGGTCGGCCCTGGCGGGTGAGGCCCAGGCAGTGGACCTCGCCGCCGAGCAGCGCCAGTACCGCTTGATCCCGTCCGTAGAGGCCGCCGTGGTTGCCCCAACCCACCACAACCCGGCCGGCGCCGCTGCAGACGCGCAGCAACACCCGATCGTTTTCGGAGCCGACCGGGTCGGCTGCTTGAGCAAGGGCACGCGGACAGGCGGTGCGCCAGGCGAACAAATTAACGACCGCCAGGGCACCAAATCCCCAACGCCGGGCAAATCCCAGGCAGCGGCGAATTGTCGGATCATCGCGAGCGGCATCGGCGGCGCTGGGATTGAGCAGGATAAACACGACAAGCGGCCCGCCTGCCGCGTCCCAGCGCCGCCACAGGGCGTAGCGGTACCGGCCGCTCGCATCGAACAGTGCGTCTCCAGAGACGGTGTTTGTCAAATCCACACCCATTGCTTATTCAACCGGCGCGCGCCGCGGTGCGGACGATATCATAGTTCAGGCTGATTTCTTTGAGAAGTTCCCATGCAAAAACGGCATCAACCGGGTTGGCTGGCATGGCTCGGCGCGGCCTGCCTCGCCGCAAGTCCCGCGCCCGCTCCGGCCCAAGCGCCGGAATACAAGGGACCAGGCAGTACTACCCAGCAGCAGCCCCAGCAACCGGCGAGCTCCGAGGAAGCGGCCAAGCAGGAAGCAGAGCAAAAGCGCAAGATCCAAGAAGCTGAGACCCGCAATAAAGCGGTCCTCGCCAACAACCGCGGCGTCGAACTACAAAAAGACGGCAAGAACGCCGAGGCGGTCGAAGCGTTCCGCGAAGCGTTGCTCGTCGATCCGACCTACGAACTGGCCAAGCAGAACCTGGCGGCCTCCCACTTCAACCTGGCAAGCGAAGCGATCGGCAAACAGCAGTGGGCGGTGGCGATCGAGAATTTGGAGGCGGCGCGCACGTACGACAGGAGCCTGCGCGAGAAGACGACCGTACCTCTGGCCGGTTCCTACAACAACCAGGCCGCCGAACTGGTCGAAGCCAAGCGCCTCGATGAAGCGGTCGGCGCGATGGAAAAAGCCGCCGAACTCGACAGCAAATACGAAGAAGAATTGCGCAAACTCAAAGACTACCGCACCCAGGTCAACTCCCCGCCAAAGCCCGGCAAGGCCAAGTAACATCGATGCGCGGACACGTATAACAGGCTTTGCGTAATCAAGCGTGTTACACTGATGAACATCTTGTGTCGCTTGCCGCGGGCGTCGCTTTTGGGTGATTTCGATGCGCTGGAACATTTCCGCCTGGTCGATCCGCAACCCGGTGCCCACCGTCGTCCTCTTTTTGATGCTGACGGCGGCGGGGGTGGCTGCGTTTTTGAACTTGAGCATCGCCGCCGAGCCGGACATCGACGTTCCGGCCGTCTCGGTCACAATCAGCCAGTTGGGGGCGGCTCCCAGTGAACTGGAGACCCAGGTCACCCGCAAAATCGAAGATGCGGTGGTCGGTCTGGGCAACGTCAAGCGCCTCACCTCGACCATCACCGACGGTTCTTCCTCGACGCGGGTCGAATTTTTCTTAGGCACCAACACCGACCGGGCGGTCAACGACGTGCGCGACGCGGTCACCAAAATTCGCGCCCAACTGCCCCAGAGCATCGACCCGCCGGTGGTGCGGCGCAACGACGAGGCGGGCGAACCGATATTGGGCTATACGGTCTACTCGAAGCAGCGCACCAACGCCGAAATCAGCTGGCTGACGGACAACACGATTGCCCGGGCGATCCTCACGGTGCGTGGGGTCTCGCGGGTCTACCGCTCCGGTGGCGTCACCCGCGAGGTGCGCGTCGAGCTGAACCCCAATCGCCTGCAGGCTTTGGGGGTGACGGCCGATCAAGTCAACAGCCAAATTCGCGCCCTCAATATCGATCTGCCCGGCGGCCGGGGGGAGGTCGGCCCCGGCGAGCAGGCCATCCGCACCCTCGGTTCCGCCGCCACCGTCGAGCGGCTCGCGACCACCCAAATTTTGCTGTCCGACGGCCGCTACGCGCGCCTTGACACCCTAGGCCGCGTGCTGGACGGCACCACCGAGCCGCGCCAGATAGCTTATCTCGACGGCAAACCGGGGGTGGCCTTCGAGGTGGTGCGCTCCAAAGGTTCCAACCTGGTGGATGTCGAGGCGGGGGTGGAAAAAAAAGTCGCCGAACTGATAAAAGCTTTGCCAGCCGACATCCGCATCGATCCGACCTGGACGGTGGGCGATTTTGTGCGCGAATCCTACGAGGCTTCGATCGATGCGCTGCTGCTTGGCGCGATCCTGGCGGTGGTGGTGATCTGGGTCTTCCTGCGCGACTGGCGCTCGACTTTGATCGCGGGGCTCGCCATGCCGCTGTCGGCGATTCCCACCTTTGCGGTGATGAAGACCCTGGGCTTCACGCTCAACAGCATGACGCTTTTAGCCCTGGCCCTGGTGATCGGCATTCTGGTGGACGACGCCATCGTCGAAATCGAGAACATCGTGCGCCACATCGGCATGGGCAAGCCGCCTTTTCAGGCGGCCCTCGATGCCGCCGACGAGATTGGCCTGGCGGTAGTGGCTACGACCATGACAATCGTGGCGGTCTTCGTGCCGGTGGCCTTCATGGGCGGCATCCAGGGCCAGTACTACCGCCAGTTCGGGATCACCGTGGCGGCGGCGGTGCTCTTTTCGCTGGTGGTGGCGCGCATGCTCACCCCGCTTCTGGCCGCCTACTTGATGAAACCCCTGCCGGAAGCTGAGGGTAAAAGTACCCTCGCCCGTCTCTACGACCGCTTCCTGGGCTGGGCTATCGATCACCGCATTATCACCCTCGCAGTCGCCGCGGTCTTCTTCGCCGGAAGCCTGACGCTCTTTCAGACCATTCCCACCTCGCTCATCGGCTCGGTAGACGACAACCAGAGCACGCTGGCCGTCGAGTTGCCGCCGGGGGCGACCTTTGCCCAGACCCGCCAGGCCGTCGAGCAGGTCAACGCGATCGTCATAGCGCGGCCGGAGGTGGCCAAACTGGAGACCACCGTCGGCACCTACGACAACAGCGGCAAGATCAACGAAGCCAAGTTCTATATCACCCTCAAGCCCAAAGCTGAGCGCCAAAATTCCAAGCAAAAGTTCGAAGCGGCGGTGCGCGAGGAATTAATTGCGATCCCCGGTGTGCGCTTCGCCTTTTCAGGCGGCAACTGGGACAGCGTCAAGGCCTTGCAAATCGTGCTCAAAAGCGACGATTCGGCAGCCCTGCGCCGCACCGCCCACGAGCTGACCGATCAGATGCGGGCGCTGCCGGGGCTGACCGACGTCAGTTCCTCTGCTGCGATCCTGCGCCCCGAAATCCAGGTGCGCCCCAAATTCGACCGCGCCGCCGAACTGGGAGTCTCGGTGCAGGCGATCGCCCGCACGGCCCTGATTGCCACCCTGGGCGATCGCGAGGCGGATCTGGCCAAGTTCAACCTGCCGGGCCGCCAGATCAACATCCGCGTGCAGCTCGACCCGGCTTTCCGGGGCAACCTGGAGGCGATCCGCGACCTGCGCGTCGCCTCGGCTACAGGCGCACTGGTGCCCCTCAAAGCGGTGGCGGAGGTGCACCTGGGCAGCGGCTCAGCCCAGATTGACCGCTACGACCGCGCCCGGCAGGTGACGGTGGGAGCCAATCTGCTGGCGGGGACCGAACTGGGACCGGCCCTCGCCCAGGTGCACCAGTTGCCCGCGTTGCGCAATTTGCCCGACGGGGTAAGCGAGCAACTGACCGGCGACGCCGAGAACCAGCGCGACGTATTTGAAGGCTTCGGCTTCGCCATCGGCGCGGCGGTGCTGTTGATTTACGCAGTACTGGTGCTGCTATTCGGCGGTTTTTTGCATCCGCTCACCATCATGGTTTCGCTGCCGTTGTCCTTAGGCGGGGTGGTGCTCGGGTTGATGCTCTTCGGCAAGGCGCTGGGTCTCTACGCGCTCATTGGGATCATCATGCTGATGGGACTGGTCACCAAGAACGCCATCTTGCTGGTTGAATACGGTCTGATGGCCATCAAGGAGGGCCAGCCGCGCCGGGCGGCTTTGCTGCAGGCGGGCGAATCGCGCCTGCGGCCGATTTTGATGACCACGATCGCCATGATTGCAGGTATGCTGCCGATTGCCCTGGGCTGGGGGGCGGGTTCGGAGGTGCGCTCGCCCATGGCCGTGGCGGTGGTGGGGGGTCTGATTACTTCGACGTTGCTCACCCTCATCGTCGTGCCGGTGGTCTTCACCTGCATCGACGACGGGCAACAGTGGCTGTTGCGCCTCGCGGGCGGGGCTCCCAAGGCGAGCCCCGAAGCGGCGGCTCCTGCCCAGCAGCAATAGCACCCACCAGGGACCCGAGTCACCTTGCCCGCTCCCACAGGCGGCGAAGCTCGGCTAAAACCGCTATGTCGGGCGGCGGCAGGACGCGCGGTTGCAGGCGGCTTTGGGCGGCGGGGATGCCCAGCCGCCAGGGACTGCCCTCGATCGAGGCTACGTCGGTCCTGGCTGTGACCGGACGGAAGCCATGGCGCACGAAAACCGCTTGCGCCTCAGGCTCGATCAGAAAATCGACAAAGGTGCGGGCGGCCTCGGCGGTGCCGCTGTCCACGCTGCGGCGAGGGAGCGCAGCGGTGCAGACCGTCTCGAAGGTCGGATCGAGGTAGAAAAGTTCGTAAGGTTTGCCCCGGCTGGCGGCCGACTGCTGCCAACGCGCCAGGGCGATACTCTCGTAGACCATGGCCACATCGGCGTCGTTGGGACCGCGGGCGATAAATTCCTGCAACAAAATATCGGTCGAGCGCGGCGGTTGGTCCACCGAGCGCCTCAACAGGGCGACGCGCTCCTGTACAACCTTGCTGCCCAGGGTCGCAGCATCCAGACGGCCCGTGGTGTCGGCGGCGAACAGCGCCAGCGAGAGCTGGCCCGAGTTGGAGCGGCTGGGGTCGGTGATCACAAAATCAAAGCTCCCCCAGGTGTCGGGTGCCCCCAGATTGGCCCAGCTGCCCGCCGCCAGCGCCCGCTCCAGCCGCTCCCAACGGAAGCGGCCGTCCGGGAAGAGCACCCGGGCGCGCTCGGGCCAGGCGATGGCCACCAGGACCGTCTTTGCCACGGGCCGGGGAGTTTCGTAAAAAGCTTGCCCGCCCCCCTGGGCGCGCAGACGCTCCTCCAGTTCTCCGAGAAACTGGCCGCCGGCGGGGATCAAAACGGCCGGGGAGAAGTCGTCTTTCTGGTCGATATAGCGGTTGACGATCTCCTGGGAGCCCTGGAATTTCAGCTCCAGGGCGATGTCGGGGTGTTGTCGCTCAAAGGCCGCTCCCAGCACCTGCAAAGGTTCGGCCAGTTCAGTGCCGCTCACTACGACAAGGGTGCGCTTGGGACCCGGCAGGGGGACGAAGTTTAATGCCAAGGCGGTCCCGGCGATGGCCAAAGAGATCACAAACTCCCGTCGCTTCGGCCTGGGTTGGGCTGGGGCGAGCGGCTCCGGCTCGGCCACCAACAGCTCGACATTCTGGGCCAGGGCGCTCAACTGCTCATCGAGGGAGCGCAGATCGTCCAGTTGCGGAAGGTCGGTGGTGCGCAGGCGGTTTTGCATCGTCTGGAGCGCCCCGGCGATATCGAGGATGAGGGTGGAGAGGGCGGTAACCTGGCCCAGGCGCACATCCTGACCTTCGCGGGCCAGAGCGATGTTGCGCCGGAGGCTGACAGCCAGCTGTTTGAGGGGTTCGGAGGCGCCGCCGCGGCTCACCCCAGCCCGGCGCTCCACCTGCTGTAACTGGGCCTGGAGTTCTTCGACGCGCAGCAGCGAATCCTCCCCCTGCAGGCGGGCGGTCAGCTGCTCGACGCGCGCAGGCAGATCGCGCACGCGGTTGCAGGCGTACTGCACGATGCCCAGGGCTTCGGTCTGGTGTGGGGCAGCAAGCAGGCCGAACGCCTCGGTATAAAGACCTTCCGCTTTCTGGGCCAACTCCCTGGCCCGGGTACGGGCCGCTTCCAGTTCGCGGGCTACCGCCGGGTTCATCCCGGTTTCGCGGCGGGCAAACAGGGGCGCAACCGCCCAGGCGGCCAATACCGCTACAGCAAGGGCCACCCAGAGGTCCAATCCGCTCAGGCGCAAGGCGAGCAGGAGCACGGCCGCAGCCAGGACCGCCAGCGGAAATGCAAGGGGATTGACAAGGCGCATGATTAGAACTCCACCTGTAGATCCGCCATCAGCCGCCGGATGGTGCCAGGATCGCCCTGGAGATAGTAGCCGCCGTTGTATTCGGCGATGGCCTTGAGTGCCTGCGGGTTGAACTCGCCCTCCTTGCCGTAACCCACAGTAAAAAAGGCGACGCGCTCGTCTGTGGAAAATCCGCTGGTTTGCAGCTCGGCGCGCAGGCGCTCTAGGTCGATGCGCGAAGCGGAATCCTGCCCGTCGGTGAGGACCACAACGGCGTGGATGGCTCCGGCCTGCCGGTTTTGCCTAAGCCAGTCGCGGGCGTACAGCGCCGCGTCGTACAGGGCTGTACCACCCTGTGCCTGCAGATCCGCAATAAAGCGCTCCGCCCGTTCGCGGCCGGTAGGCGAGGCATCGACGAGCACCGGCGCCTGGATGTCGCTGTCGAAGTCGATGAGGACGACCTTTTCTTTAGGACCCAACGATGCGACGTAGTTCTGCAAAGTCTGTTGGACGGTGGGCAACTTCTCGCCTTCCATCGAGCCGGACGAATCGATCACCAGCACCACCAGCGAAGGTCGCTTGGTGTAGAAGCGCCAGGAATCGAGCATCGCCGCAACCACTGCCGGTTTTGGAGGGCGCAGCGAATCGTAGCGCGCCTCTGGATTCACACCGTAGCGGGCGGTGAATTTCTCCCCCAAAGGCACCCCCGGCACCCCCGGACGCAAACCTTGCTCAGCTGCGAGCCGCTGGCTTTCGGGGGTGCGCAGATATTCGAGAATTTGCTCGGCCGCCTCCCGCTCCGCGGGGCTGACCCAGGGGCCGGAGGGCAGGATCGCCCGCATGTTCGAGGTAAAGGTCGCCCTGGGATAAATGGCCTCAAAGCGCGGTTGATCGGCTGGCAAAGCACTGTTGGCGGCGATGACGGACGATTCGTAGACGGAGCCGACCGAGGCCCAGTAGGGGCCGTTGCGGGCCATCGCCTGCGCGAGGGCATCGGTGGAGACGCCGTAGCGGGTGACTTTGCTCTGCAACTGCTTGACTTGCTCCTGGTAGCGGGCCACATCCTGCACTTCGAGGACCTCGGGGCGCTTGCGGGCGACCGCGGCAAATTCGGCAACCAGTGTCTGCAGGCCGGAGTTGGAGCGGGTAGGGGCCGTCTGCACGAAGTGAACGGGTAGGGCGGGGGCGTTTTTATCCAGGTCGCGGTGCACCCTGGCCTGGGCGAGGGCCGCAAACGGTTCTGCTTGAGCGCGCAGCCCCGGCGCCAGATCCGAGCGGGCCATCAGCACCATCGGACTGCTCGCCAGCAGCGGCGCGTCGATGATGGCGGGGATGTAATCCTTGCCAGGAAAAAGTTGATCGATCTGGTCGAGCAGCTGGCTGTGGTAGATTTCGCCGTCTAGCGAAAGCATCGAAGCAAAGCGCGGGTCATCGGCGCGAACCGTTCCGTTTTTCCATTGCCGGGTCAGATCGACAAAGGCGGCGACGACATCGCCGCTGCCCGCAGCGGTACACGAGGCCCGAAACGGCGTGCCGTCGCCAAGTACGGGCCGGGTGGCGTTGAACCGTTCGACGGCCTGGCGGCAGAAACCGCCTGTAGCGCTGCCGACGTGTACCGCGATATTCAGCCCGGAAGCCGTGGTCCGGGCAGGAGCATCGGGGACAGCGACGCTCCCGCAGCCGCCGACAAGCAACAAAATCCCGCAGGTAGCCAGATGTCGTTTGATGCTCAGTGAGGTCACACTCATGAACAACTCCCATGGGAACATAGTCGTGGATTAAACCTGTGTAGCTATACAACGCGTGAGCTATACAACCGGCCTTTAATGAGGCTTTCAGAGCGTTGCATAGTGAATTTTTAAGACTGGAAGCGACTCAATTCAAGTATACTTGCAGTCGCAATCAAGTTCGCAAAAGCGAAGTACATCTTCTTTGATCAACCACTCCAAGGCGGCTCCGGCATTGCGCCTCAGTCGCCCCTACCTGATCCTGGAACTTTAAACCCTTGGCTTGGAGGTGAACTGCCTGCACTATCAGAATTTTGATTCCGAATTAAAACATCCTCGCCACCCCTCTATCGCGATCGCTTGCCGTTTGGGTCAACGAGCAGCCTTCCCGGCAAACCCCCCAAAAAGATAATCAAAAAACCGGCTAAACACGGCTCCTCATTATTGAGGCTGATAGGGCAATTATTCGCTGCCAAAACGCTTCGCAAAAAACCGCTTCTGCACACACAATACCGGCCGCAGCCTCCGGGTCCTTCCCGGCTGCCGCCATCTAAAAGGCTGTAGGACAACTCGCTTGCCTTGCCGATTTTGTCGTCCTTGCCCTCAGGTACTTGCCCTCACCTGCAGATTATCACGAAGTCTAAAATATCTCAACTATTGAGCCACTTTATTTTGTGAGTTAAATTTGGATAGAGTCAATCCTGCAGCCCTTGCGCACCGAGGCACCGGCCATGGATTTCAAAATCGCAGATACAATTTCCAGACGTGCGCCCAACGGGGTGCCCCACCTCTCCAACCTTGAAAAATACATTCTCACGATCTTGCGCTCCTTTGAGGCGGCCCTGCGCGGCGTCGAGGGCCGGCCGCAGCCGCTGCGTTCGACCCGGGAGCAGGAGTGGGTGCGTGAGCCCGGTCTTTGGGGGCTGCGCATTCAAGAGGAGCTTGCACAATGTGGCCTGCCGGTCGCCAGCGGTTCGCTGTACGGTGCGCTGTACAAACTCGAAACAGACGGGTACATCAAAGCGCGCTGGGGAGAAGACCGCCCCGGCAACCGGCGGGGGGCCAGGCGACGGCTGTACCGGCTTGAGCCGGCCGGTGCCGAGGCGCTTGCCGGGTATCTGGCCGCTGAAGACGACAGGATGCACCGGTTGAGCCACCTGTTCCCCCCTCCAGCGGCGCGAACCGAGGCGGCCACCGATGTGCTTGTGGATACGGCGACGGTGCCGGATATTTGCCCTTACATCATCGGCATGACGCTGGAGGAGGCTGCTCGGCTCACCGGGGCGACCGTGCAGGCGGTGCGGCGCGGCGGCACGGTCGTAGATCCGCTGACGCCCGAGACCCGTCTGCTGCGGGGGGACAGCCTGGAGCTGTCGGGAAACTCCCGGGAGGTGGCCAATTTTCACAGGCTTCTGCAGGGCAAGCTCCAGGTCGAGCAGGTCACCACCTGGGTAGATCTGCCCGCCGCCTGCCCGTTGGTTGGTAAAACCCTGGCCGAGGCAGACATCCGCAGCCGCACGCGCGCGACGGTTCTGGCCATTCGCCGCAAGGGGAAGTTGTTGGCCTATCCTGCTGCGGGAACGCGGCTATTGGCGGGCGATTGTCTGGAAGTGATGGGCACGCCGTTCGCCCTGGCTCGTTTTCGCAAACTGCTCGATCGCAAGGCGGAGGTTGGCCGGGTGGGCGAACGGCTGAGGCTGCCCGCCGATTGTGCGCTTGTCGGCAAGACCCTGGCGCAAGTAGAGGTGCGCACCCACACCGGCATCACGGTCCTATCGATCGAACGCAACGGCAAGCCGCTCAAGCGGCCCGTCGCCCGCACGCGGCTGTTGGGCGGCGATTGCCTGGAGGTGGTGGGCACGCCGCTCGCCCTGGCCGGCTTCCGCAAGTTGGTCAATACACCCTCGACGAGCGCCGACGGTTGCTGCAGAGAGCTGACGGCCACCTGCCCGCTGGTCGGTCTAACCCTGGCTGAGGCGGACATTCGCAGTCGCACGGGGACGACGGTCGTTGCCATCGAGCGGGGAAATGTTTTTATGGAGTGCCCTCCCGCCGAGACCCGGCTGCTTAAAGGGGACATCATCCACCTGGAAGGCTCCCAAGCAGCCTTCCATCATTTCCACCGGTGGTGGAACGCCATGGCGCACACTATCGCCCAATCGGCGCTGTCGGGTTTGCCGCATCCCGAAACAAAGCTGTGAGCCGGTTGTGGTGGAGAGCGTTTCCGTATCCCGGTAGACCGGTTTCGAGCGGTATCATCGTACATGCGCGCTTGTGACCGGGGACTTCGTGGTGCAGGACCAGCGACCCATCGATTACACGACGGCCCTCGACGAGCGCACCAAGCGCCTGGTGATGGGGGCGGTGCTGATTGCCCTGTTTTTGACCTCGCTCGATCAAACCGTCGTCGTGGCTGCCCTGCCCAAGATCGTGGCGGACCTGGGGGATCTCGATCTGTTGGCCTGGACTTCGGCATCGTATCTGCTGGTGAGTACCACCTCGCTGCCGATTCTGGGCAAGCTCTCGGATCTCTACGGCCGCAAAACCATTTTGCTCATCGGCATCGCCATTTTCCTGCTGGGATCGTTCCTGTGCGGTCTGGCGCCTTCAATGTTTTTGTTGGTCGTGTTTCGGGGCATCCAGGGGTTGGGGGCCGGAGCGATTACTTCGGTGGCCCTCACGATCCCCGCCGACTTGTACGTGCCGGCGGAGCGCGCCCAACTGCAGGGGATCATCGCTTCTGTCTTTGCTTTGAGCAGCATCGTGGGGCCACTGTTGGGCGGGGTGCTCACCGATACCCTGGGCTGGCACTGGATCTTTTTTATCAACCTGCCCTTTGGTTTGCCGGCCCTGGTGTTCATCTTCGCCTTCATGCCCCGCCTGGGTAGCGGCCTCACCCGCAGCATCGACTACTGGGGAGCGGTGCTGTTGATGCTCACGGTCGTGCCGCTGTTGGCGGCTTTGAGCCTCGAAAAAGAAAAATACGCCTGGGATTCGCCCCTGGTAATGGGCCTGCTCGCCGCGGCGGCGGTGGGCTTTGGGTTGTTTATTTTTGCTGAGCGGCGCGCCAAAGAGCCGATCTTGCCGCTGTCGCTGTTTCGCATTCCAATCTTCAGCCTCATCTGTGCCATGTCGGTGATGGTCGGAGCGACTTTTATCGTCGCCATCTTGTTCTTGCCGGTGTTTTTGGTGAACGTGATGGGGGCGTCGGCCACCGAGGCGGGGGTAGCTTTGATCCCCGAGACGCTCGGGTTGCTGGTCAGTTCTTTTATCAGCGGCATCGTCGTGCAGCGCACCGGCCGCTACAAAGCGGCGATGCTGGTCGGTCTGGTGCTGATGTCGGGAGGCATTTTTTTGCTCACCCAACTTTCGATCGCCACCACGATTGCCCAGGTGTGGTTTTCGATCGCCATCTTCGGGCTCGGGGCCGGGGCCACCTTTCCCCAGGCGAATCTGGCGCTGCAGAACGCCGTACCCTTCGAGAACGTCGGGGTGGCCACCGCCGGTCGACTGTTTTTTGCCCAACTCGGCCAGACTGTGAGTGCCGCTCTGTACGGGGCACTACTGGTGACCTATCTCAATACTGCCCTGGTGGAGAACTTGCAGCCGGTGGCTTCCCGTCTGCCGACGAACCTGGCCGCCCACCTGAATCCCGGTCGGCTGCGCAACGGCGGCGAGCAGGCGGCGGCGGAACTAGCGGCACTGGGGGAGGAGATGGCCCCGCGCTTTACCCCGCAGGTGCGACAAAGCACCGAAGCGCAGGTTGCTATGGCCGTGCAGCGCTCGTTTGCCGAGGGAGTGGCGCGGGTCTACCAGGCGAGTCTGCCTTTGCCTTTGATTGCCCTGCTGCTGGGCTTTCTGGTGCCCGAGTTGCCCCTCAAGCGCTCCAACAGCCCGGAGGCTCCCCCGGCCGCCGCCCATGAATGACTATCCCTAGAGGCAACGGCCCAAACGGGAGAGGTGACCAATGCAGCACATCCTGGCAAGAAGAAGCTTTCTGATTGGCGGAGCGCTGTTGAGCCGGCTGTGGCGCCCGGCTTCAGCCGCCGCCCAAAGTGATGTCCCCAGCAAGTACGCGGGCAAGATCCTTTTTTCCAGGGAGCCCATCGTCATCGGCAGCGAGAATCCTGCCGCCTTGACCAACCGCTTCAGTTCGAAGGACAACATTTATGGGGTCGCCTACTTCAGCAAGTCCATCCGCAAGCTGGGAATCGACAAGTCCTACGCCGTTCTCATCAAGAAAACGTATAAAAATCGCACCAGCACGGTGCAGGACAACTGGAACTTCGAGGGCGCGTTGCGGGGCAACGAGAACAACCCCGAGATCCTTGAAAATCGGACGTTTTACCTCGATATCAGCCCGGACCCGGCGGACAAACAAGTTCTCCGACGCTTTGTGGGGGCGAGCGCCTACTTGCTGTGGTCGCTCGGTAGCGGTGCAAAGGGCAAACCAATCACCTACACCATGGATGTCACCTTCGTCAGTTTCGATGTCGCCACCTCCACCCGCACCATCTGCGCCACCGGTTCGTTCACCCTCGATCGCTACAGCCAGGACTCCAAGCGCTATCTCAAACTCTACGAGTCGAACGGTCCCGGCTGAAGCCAGCCCTGTTATGATGAGGCTTGCGTTTGGGAGGCGGCGATGGGCAGCACACTCAAAGAATTTCTGGACGAATGCGGCGCGCTGGGGTTGCTGCGTTTTATCGTCACCAACGACACAGCCGTACTTGAAGCGCGCGGCGAACTCAAAAATCCTTTCTACGTTCCGCACCTGCCCCACTACGCCAATTTGCACAGCGAGCACTTCGAGTTTCACCTGAATATGGCCGAGGTCAAACTTGTTCGCTTCGAAGAACTGCCCGCCAAGCGCGGTAACTTTACGACCTACGCCGTGCGCTTTCTCAAAGAAGACGGCCACAAGGCGCCGATGAGTCTGTTTTTGCAGTGGGGGCAGCCCGGTGAGTACGCGCCGGGGCAGGTGGAAGCCTTCCAGGCGCTCAAGAACAAGTACGGCGAGAGCTGGGTGCCCGAGCCGGTCGCCGCCCCGGCAGCGGCTCCCGCCTAAGCGCTCGGCAAGGCGCAGCGCCCGGCGCACCCTTCACCGGCGCCCGGCGCTGCGGCGGCGGTCGGCATCGGCCAGCAGGGCACCGGCAAATTCGAGCGCTTCGTGGGCCGAGTGCCCCCCCACCAGCTGGGCCAATTCCTCGCGGCGCGCCTCGGTTTTGTTGAGGGTCTCGACGCGCACCACCGTGCGCTCCTGACCGTCCTCGGCAAGCACCGCCTTGTGCACGCGGTAGTGGCTGTCGGCGAGGGCGGCCACCAACGGCTGATGGGTGACGCAGAGCACCTGATGGGACGCCCCGAGTTGCAAAAGTTTCTCGGCCACCGCCTGGGCCACCCGCCCGGAGACGCCGATGTCGATTTCGTCGAAGACGAGCGTGCCGATGCGGTCGGCTCCCCCTAGGCAGGCTTTGAGGGCGAGCAAAAACCGGGCCATCTCGCCGCCGGAGGCGGTTTCGGTGAGCGGCTGGAGCGGTTCGCCGGGATTGGGGCTCCACAAAAAGCTCACCCGGTCGGCACCGCTGGAAGCAAGGCGAGAAAGCTCGATGCGCACGGCAAAACGGACCTTGCCCATGCCGAGCGGGGCGAGTTCGCGCACCAGGTCGCCTTCGAGCCGCCCGGCGGCTTCGGTGCGCCCCCGGGTCAATTCGGCCGCCAGCTCAGTGGCCCGCCGCGTCTCCCCCGCCAGTTCCCTCTCCTCCGCCTCCAGATCTTCACCGCTCCCTTCGATGGCGGCCAGATCCCGCTCCAGATTCCGGTAATGGGCGATCACATCGGCAAGGGTCGGTCCATACTTCTGGCGCAGGTTTTTGAGTTGGCGCAGGCGTTTCTCGGTATATTCGAGGGTTTCGGGGTCCGATTCGACCGTCTCGCCGTAGCGGTTGACGGCGCGGGCACACTCCTGCACCAGCACCAGGGCGTTTTCGAGCATTTCGGCGAGGGGCTGCAAGCTGCCGTCGTACTCGCCCATCTGTGTAAGCACCTCCACCGCCTGACCGAGTAGATCGGTGACCGCCGGTTGGCCCTGGGCGCCGTCGTAGAGCATCTCGTAGAGCTTCAGGCTGTTGTGCTGCAATTCGACGGCGTGGGCGAGCCGGGAGCGCTCGGCCAACAGCTGCTCCTCCTCCTGCGGGTCCTCAAGACCGGCGCGCGACAGCTCCTCGAACTGAAAACGAAACAAATCCAACTGCTGTAGGCGGTCGTCGCGCGAGGCTTTCTTGCGGGCCAACTCGCCTTTGCGCCGCTGCAACGTTTCGTAGACCTGGCGGAACCGTTCGCGCCGGGGGGCAATCTCGCCGTAATTATCGAGCAATTCCAGCTGCACTTCCGGTTTTTCGAGCTGCAGCGACTGGCCCTGGGCGGTGATCTCCAGCAGCTGCTCGCGCAACTCGCGCAGCACCGCCTGGTTGACGAGTACACCGTTGACGCGGGCGCGATTGGTCTTGCCGCTGATTTCGCGCACGACCACCAGACCTTCCTCCAGCGGGTCGATCTGCTGAGCGGCAAGCCAGGCTTCGATGGCGGCCGAAGGACCAAAAGTGGCTTCGATCACGGCGCGCTGGGCGCCGGTGCGCACCTGGGCGCCGCTCACCCGGCCACCGAGTACGACATCGAGCGCGTCGAGGATAATCGATTTGCCCGCCCCGGTCTCACCGGTAAGCACATTGAGACCGCCTGCAAAATCGAGCGCCAGATGGTCAATGAGGGCGAAATTCTCGATGCGAAGGTGCGTCAGCATGGAGCAGCGATGGGAGCCTTCTACTATATTCGAGCACTTCTGCGACGGGCAGGCCCACTTTCGGCGGCAAGGCCGTTGGGGGTTCTTGGAGCTATATTTTCACTCGACCCGCCGGGCAATGAGCGTCCGGTGGCGGGGGGTGTTGCAGGTGAGGGTGGGTGGCTCGAAACCGGCTTCAACCATCGCCGCTTCGAGATCGAGGCCGAAGTATTCGTCAAGATACGGCTCGGTGCTCTTGAGCAGCGTGAGCACGTACAGGGGCATTCGGGTATAGACGTCCGATTTGGGGTTCATATCCATCACCGCCAGGGTGCCGCCGGGCCGCAGCACCCGGTGGGCTTCGCCCAGCACCCGGCAGGTGGCCTGGGTGGGCAGTTCGTGAAAAAGCAAAAAAGCGCAGACAAGATCGACGCTGCCGTCCGGCAGGCCGGTCTGCTCGGCTGCCGCATGCCGCCAGGCGACAGTCCTCCCCTCGCCATGCGCCCGGTGGCGGGCGACGGCCAGAAAGTGCGGCGAGAGGTCAACCCCGGCGAGCCGCGCCTCGGGGTAGGCGCTTTGCAGGGCGAACGTGCTCATCCCAATGCTGCAGCCGAGGTCCACAATCGCGTCCACCGGCCCCGGGCGGTGGGCCTTGAGAATCGCAAGAAAGCCCTTTCTGAGGCGGGCATCTCCCCCGGCTCCAGCGTCGGGCCAGATGCGGGCGTGGGCGGCGTAGGCGGCGACTTCGACTTCAAAAGCCGCTTCCCAGCAAAGATTGCCTAGATCGTAGGCATGAAAAGGCCGCCGGTAGTATTCCGGATACAGCAAGTCACCGTTTTCCACCGCCGCCAGATCCGCCTGCCAGTCGCGGCTGCGCAGCTCCGTCACCCACTTGTGCCAGGCCACCCCCACCGACTCCGCCCGCCGGATCATCATCCGGCGCGCCTGGTGCCGGGCCAGCGTGTGCAGTGGTCCAAAGGCAAGCATGCCGCCGAGCAGGCGGTCGATCAGGCGTGGGGTAACCGGAGCGGGTGCGCTCGTCATACAGGATTGCGCCGAGGTTGTTCTACACACTACCAGATACCGTGCAAAGGGGAGTGGGCGGTCCGCTTCTGTGGCAGCGTAGAGGGCGAAACCGTTCGAAAGCGCCGTGGAAGAAGAAAGCCGGCTGCGGGCCAAAGCCCAATACTTCGATCGCTGGGCGGGCCGCTACGACGGCTTTTGGACCTCGCTGCTCTATCGCTGGTGCCACCGGCGGTGGCTGGCCAACATCTAGCTGTCACAAAAAACAGATTATGTATCCCAGACGACTTTCGTTTTTTTCACTGAGTATATCTTTTATTTACGTGTTCTTTAGCGGAGCTTTGCTTTGAAACGACGAAAGTTACTCTCTAAAACAGCCGCTGTCTTTGGAATTGTTTGTGCTAGCGTTTATGCAGCGCCTGCACTTGGCGTTCCTGTGTCACCCAGCGGCCAAGCTATTGGTGTAACGCTCACTAATCCAGATACAGGGTATTCCGCAAATGCTTTTCTGGAGCCTCGACCCAATAGCGCAGGAGGTGGGTACAATGTCTTTATGAGTAACAATAATGGCAACACTTACTCAACGATATACCAGAATGGTTCGGACCCTAATTACTTTTATGGGGAAGCCCCGAGTTTGGTCTACGGTTATGTCAACGAAAGAGCATTGGCGGCTCCGTACCTTGGTGGCACCTCATGTGCTGTAAACTGCACCAAAGACTGATTTGTCCAACAGTACTACTGAAACTAACGAACAATTGGGAGAGAAAGATGAAAGGACTATTGGCCTTCATGTTCATCAGCTGCACCGTTCTTGCCTCACCAGTTTATGCAGAAGGAAGCATACCCATCATCATTAATGACTTGGCTAGTAAGAAGATTGAAACTGGTAGTATGAATCTTGCCCCAGAAAGCCATGTTGAACTCTACGATGGGGCAGGGAATTTCTTGGACAATCTGAAGTTTGTGCGCAAGCAAAGAGCAGTTGAGGACGAACCAAGGACAGTGTCTACTTACCTTGGCAAGAAATACGGTGCCATGGTATCGGACACTGACGCTTACAGATCTCACGCATTCACACGAGAATTTAAGAAGGCTAAAGCTCAATAGCGCCTGTGCCAGCGGCGAGCCTGTCAATCAAGCCCATACCTTCATGCAGACTCACTGCCTGCTACTCCAGCCATTTGAACCTGCGTCCGACACACTTGCCTCTCCTCTAGAGCGGTTCGTAGCCCGACACTACACAGCTATGTTTTGAAACGTGCTCCCGGCAATGGTTTCAAAACAAGGGGTGTGCAGTAAGCACCCGAAAACCGCACTAAAGCGCAATAGCGGTAGCTTTTCAGCACCAAACTAGGGAGTGTACGGGATTGGCCTTACGAGCAGGTGCGGGGGTTGGCTTTGTGGAAGAGATGTCGCTTAAAGCTAAAGAACAATACTTCGATCGCTGGGCGGGCCGCTACGACGGCTTTTGGACCTCGCTGCTCTATCGCTGGTGCCACCGGCGGTTATTGTCCCATGTCCTGCCGCCGGCCGAAGCGCTCGATCTCGGCTGCGGCACCGGCCGGCTTTTGGGCTTGCTGGCGGACCGCTGGGGTGGGATGCGCGGGATGGGGCTGGACCTCTCAGGCCAGATGATCGTTCAGGCGCGCTTGGGTAACTGCCACCGGGAGAGGCTCGATTTTTTGCAGGCCGGTGTGCAACCGTTGCCCTTTGCGGACGGTCGCTTCGATGCGCTGTTTTGTACCTTCAGCTTTCAGCACTACCCGAATCCCGAGGGGGTGCTGGGCGAAATCAGCCGGGTGCTCAGACCGGGGGGGCGCTTTTACTGGGCCGAAGCGAGCCCGCGCACCGGTCAGGCCCGATTGAAGATGACCCCAGGCGGTATCCGGCTCTATAGCCCCGAGTGCCGTGCACAACTGGGCCTGGAGGCGGGCCTGGGTTGTGCCGCGCACCACCAGCTTTTCGGGCCGGTGCTGCTCAGCGTGCTGGTTCGCTAGAGCAGGTGCCAGGGACCGCAGCTTACCCAGGCTAAAAAACTCTCCGGCGTCCCGCCCACCCGCATCTGTGCCGCAGTCGGCACGCATCGTGCAGGCCCTAAAAGAATAAACCGCTCCGACGCACCCTCCCTCGTACTCTACCGTGCCCCTAAGTCCGGGGGGGTGTCGGGGGGGTGGCACGCCCCCCGACGCGGGGAAGGGAGAGTGCGAGAGGGAGACCCGAAGGGGGTTTCCCTCTCGCCCCCACAGATTCTCGTGCACGACAAAAACCCACAGCCCCCCGCACCCAACCAACCGCTCAAGAATTTAAGAAGAAGCCGCCTGATTGGCTCGCGGCTGTTCGAGGAGCTTCAGCCAGTCCTTGCCGATGCGCAGCGTCACATCGGAATAGATCGAACCGGTGGCATCGACGCGCACCGCCCCCACTTTGAGGGCGTCACTCACGAGTTGGGCCGCTTCGGTGTTGCCGTGCTGGGCAATAATCTCGCTGCGCCAGATCGGATCGGGGCGGTCGGCGGCGTAATCGAGCACCTGGAAGCCCTGCTTGTGCAGCATCCGGCCCACCTGGCGGGCCATGCCGGGCACCCCCGTGGCGTTTTGAATCGTCAGGCGCACCTGGCGCGGCTCTAGAGGCTCAGCCGCCTCGGCGACACCCTCCGCCGTCGCTCCAAAAAAGCGCACCCCCAGTTGGGAAGCTTTTTCACGATTGGGAATCCAGTAGCTAATTTCGTATTCGCCCGGGCGGCTGAAGCGGCCCGGCATCAGCACCATCTGCAGATCCCGCTTGAGGTCGATTTGGGTGGCAAATTTGGCCAGGGCAAAAATGTCCTCGATCGTGAGGTTGGTGTCGATGTTGTTTTTAACCGTCTCCAGAATCGCACCGATTTTGAGCAGATTCTCAGGCCGCACCGCCCGGTCGGCCAGCGAGCGCAGCAGCGCCTGCTGGCGCTGCACCCGGCCGATGTCACCCATCTCATCGGAGCGAAAGCGCAGGTACTGCTGGGCCTGAAAACCGCTCAGGGTGTGCCAGCCCTGGGGCAGATCGATATAGAGGTGCTGGGAGTCGTCGCTGTATTTCATCCGTTTGGGAATGTAAACGGTGACCCCGCCCAAAACGTCGATGAGCTGCACCACCCCCTGGGGGTTGATGCGCACGTAGCGGTTGATCTCAGCCCCGGTGAGCAGGCCGATCGCCTGGGCCGCGAGGGCCGGACCGCCGTAGACATTCGCGACGTTGATTTTGTGCTCGCCATGGCCGGGGATGTCGGTGCGCGTGTCGCGCGGGACCGACAGCACGTTTACTTTTTTTTGCTCCGGGTTGAAGTGCGCCAGCATAATCGTGTCGCTGCGCCCTTCAAACGAATCGGTCGGCGGCCGAAAGCCGGTGGCGGTCGCTCTATTGGAAGCGACGATATCGGTACCCAGCAGCAAAATATTCAAGTTCTGCCCCAGATTCGCCCGTGCAAACAGAGCGTTCGCTTCGCGATGCCGGCCATTCTCGAAAGGTTTGCTCAGCCAGAGGGTCATCCCTCCTACCACTCCCAGGAAGGTCAGCACCGCCGCCGCGCCCAAAAGCATCCAACTATTCCAAATGGTCCGGACGGGTGGGGTAGTGGGGTGGGTGCTTTTGCTCACTCAAGACCTCAGCGAGAACAGAAACATTGACATCGTTGCAAATTATATCGCAAGGTAAATTCCGAATCGCATCCGGAGCGACAAACAATGCAAGCGGTAATTGTGGCCGGGGGCAAAGGGACGCGCCTGCGACCTTTGACCTATCAAACGCCTAAACCGATGTTGCCCATCTTCGAGCGTCCCTTCCTGTGCTTGCTGGTGGAGCGCTGCCGGGCGGCAGGAATTGTCGACATCCTGATGAACGTGCATTACCAGGCAGGACAGATCCAGGATTACTTCGGCGACGGCGGCGCCTTTGGCGTGCGCATCCGCTACAGTATCGAGCAGAATCCACTGGATACCGCCGGGGCGGTGAAGCTGGCCGAGCCCTATTTCACCGGCGCACCGCTGGTAGTCTTCAACGCCGATATTCTCACCGATTTGGACTTAAAGGCGCTTCTCGCTGCACACCGCGAGGCCGGAGCGGTGGCCACCCTCGCCCTCACCCGCGTGCTCGACCCAACCGCCTTCGGATTGGTGCAGTTGAGCGAGCACCATCGGGTGGTGGCCTTTCGCGAGAAGCCGACCGCCGAGGAAGCCGACCGGCTGGGCAGCGACACGGTTAACGCCGGTACTTATGTGCTCGAGCCACGCATTTTTGCCGCTGTGCCCAAACAGACTCCCTGGAGCTTCGAGCGCCAGTTGTTTCCGGACCTGCTGGCCCAACGGCAGCAGGTGCTGGGCTTTGTTTCGGACGCCTACTGGCTCGACATCGGCAATCCGGCCAAATACTGGCAAGCCCACGTCGATATTCTGAGCGGCCGCATGCCCTACCCGCCACAGGCACAACAAACCGCTCCGGGAATCTGGGTGGCCGAAGGAGCCGCAGTCGATCCGGCCGCCCGGCTCGAAGCGCCCTGCTACATCGGCGGGCGCTGCTGTGTCGGCCCTGAGGCGGCGATTGCCCCCGGCACGGTGCTGGGCAGTGCCTCGCTGGTCAATCGGCCCCTCGCCCCCGGCATCTACCCGCCCGGGACGATGGTGCCGTAACTGAAGCGCATCAGCAGGTGGGCCATCGAGCCGGCCAGCACACAACTGGTTCCTCCCAAAATTTTCCACGGCCGGCTCAACTCCGAAAACGGATTGATCCGGTTGAAGGCCAGCCACAGCGGCGAATCGATCGCCTGCAAATAGGCCTCCAGCACCATCAAAATGCCGACACCGGTGATCAGGGACTGGATCGCCAGTGCCAGACTGACTAGGGCGGCGAGCATCACGGTATAGACCATCGGCGGTGCGGCGAATGGGGCTGCCATCCAGTATAGGCGTTAGGCATTTATGCCGATTCAATCGGTCTGTCAACAGTTTTCAACAGAAGATGTTTGCCTCCGCACATTTGCTAGATATGGGGTTATTCTTTTTGGCAAGAGGTCTTATTGCGCGCCATGGATTCTGCCTCATCCCTCTCCCTGCCGCTGAGCTACTACCAGATTCTCGGAGTGCCGCCCCAGTGCACTTACGAGCAGGTAGAGCCTGCTTTTGCCGATCGCTTGGCCCAGGCGCCTAGACGCGAGTTTTCAGCGGCGGTGCGCTCGGCCCGCGAGCACTGGCTGCGCGAAGCGTGCACAGTGCTGGGCGATCCCGTCCGGCGCGAGCAGTACCATCGCGAAGGCAAACAAGGATTGCTTCTCGACAGCAGCCAGGCGGCAGTGGGGCTGTTGTTTCTGTACGAACTGGGCGAATATCAAACGCTGATTGAGCGCCACCAGGAGGCTCTAGCGGTAGCGGAGGATCACCCGGATACCCGGCTGGTGCTTGCCCTCGCCCGCCAGGCGCTGGCCCAGGAAGCTTACCGCCAGGGCAACCTCACCCTGGCCCATCTCGAACTTGAGGAAGCTCTGAAGATTTTGCGCGGCGGCGATTGCCTGAAGCCGGTCCAGCAGGAGTTGCAGACTTTGCTCAAGCGCTGGCGGCCCGAGCGGATCTTGCAGCTGTTGGCGGGAGCGGCCGATCCGCCGTCCCCCCAGCGCCAGCAAGGCATGGCGCTGCTTGCGGCCCTGCTTGTGGAGCGCGAGGGTATCGAAGGCGACGGCAACGATCAATCGGGCCTCAGCCGCGAGGAGTTCGTGCAGTTTTTGCAGTACCTGCGCCTGCGGCTGACGGTGGCCGAGCAGCAAGAACTGTTCGAGCGCGAAGCGGCCCGCCCGTCGCTCGCCGCCCAGTACCTGGCCGCCCAGGCGCAACTGGCCCGCGGCTTTACCGAAGGCTCGCCCCAGTGCGTGCGCCGCGCCAGGGGGCACCTCATCAAGCTCGTCCAGCGCCAGGATGTCCATCTGGAACTGGCCGTGTGCGCCCTGCTGTTGGGCCAGGTCGAGGAAGCCCAGAAGAACATCGAGCGCTCGGCGGAGGAGCAGGCGGTCGATTACATCAAAAACCTGTCCCAAGATTCGCCCGACCTGCTACCGGGGCTTTGCCGCTATACCGACGTGTGGCTGGCCCAGGAGGTCTTTCCGGGTTTTCGCGACCTGCGCTCGGGCAGCTATACCCTGAAGGCTTACTTTGCCCACCCCGAGGTACAAACCTTCCTCAATGACCCACAACCGGCGCCGGCTGCTGCCCCGGAGCCGCGGTCGGCTCGCGTGATGCCATCCGGGGCGTCGTCGTCGGGCACCATCGAACCCGGCCGCCTGCTGACGCCGGTGGGGGCCGAGGCCCGCCGCCGCCGCGCCAACCTGCTCTCGCCCCAGGCCTGGTCGGTGGCCGCTGCCCTGGTCGCCATTTTCCTGCTCGGCAGCGGCTGGCTGCTCACCCAGCGCCAGAGTCAGTCCGAGCCTGCACCGGCGGCCAGACCCGCCGCTTCGCCGGTGCAGGCTCCCGCTCCTCCAACCGTCGCCGCCCCGGTCCCGCCGCTGACCGTCGCCCCCACCCCGGCGGCCCCCGGCGACAACCAGCCTCCCACCGACGCGCAAATCGCCGCCATGCTCAAAAACTGGCAAACGGCCAAGCAGCAGGCCCTCGGTCCTGAGCACCGCACCGCCCAGATGCAGACGATGCTCACCGGTTCCCCCCAGCGCGTCTGGCAGCAAAAAGTCGAGCAGAGCCGCCAGGCGGGCGAGTACTGGAAGTTCAGCCTCAAAGATCTCAAGATCGAGCAGGTGGACGACCGCCGCCCCGACCGGGTGGCGGTGACGGCGCAGGTCACCGAGGTCGCCAATCTCTACACCGACAATCGGCTGCAGCCCTCGCGCTCCTACGACCGTCCTTACCGGGTGCGCTACTCGCTGGTCAAAGCCGCCACCGGCTGGCGCATCGAGGCGATGAAAGTGCTGCTCTAGGGGGTTTTCTTGAGCTGGTTTTGCAGTACGAAAGCCATCAGGCCGAGGCCGATGAAAAGGCCAATAAAAAAATAGACAAATATTGGAAAAGAGATCATGTGACCGGGGGTATCGCTGAACATGGGCAGTCTGTCGGTGACTATCGTTTCAGTATTGCATGGCACCGGCTTGCGTTAGTTTGGGGGAGATGCTCCTGCGAGGAGGTCTTTCTGTGGCTCCGCTCGATGTTGTCCGCTCCAGCAGCGTCACTGGTGCGCGCGAACGCCTCGCCTGTCTGCGCCGGTTGCTGGCGGACCGGCAACTGGACGGCTATCTGATCAACTCCACCGACGAGCACTTGAGTGAATACCTGCCTGAGGCACGGGCCCGGCGCGCCTGGCTGAGCGGATTTACCGGTTCGGCGGGCGAGTTGCTGGTGGGGCTTGAGCAGAGCTGGCTTTTTGTCGATTCGCGCTACTGGGAGCAGGCGGACAAGCAGGTCGATGTGCAGGCCGTCGGCGTGTGCAAACTGGGCCTGGCAGGTCACAAGGGGCTCATCCAGACGCTCAAAGATCTGGGCCAGGTCCGCCGTGCCTCAGGGAGGCCCTTTCGCCTGGGCCTCGACCCGCTGGTGATCGCCGTCGAGCAGTGGCGGACTTTCGAGCGCCAGCTGCGGCCGGTGGAGGTCGAAGTGTCAGCAGTGGCGGGCAACCTGGCCGATCGGGCGCGCACCGAACTGGAGGGCGGATTGCCCGCTCTCTGGTCGGAGCGGCTCATTTTTGCGGTGGGCGAAGCGGTGGCGGGCCAGTCCGCCGCCCAAAAGCTTGCGGCGGTGCGCGCGGAGATCGAGCGCGCCGGGGCGACGGTGCTGCCTGTCACCCGACTCGATCAGGTGGCCTGGCTGTTGAACCTGCGCGGTTGGGATGTGCCCTTCAACCCCGTGTTCATCGCCTACGCCGTCGTCACCCGCACCGAGAGCTATCTATTTACTGCCCCCGAGCGGCTGGACGGCGGGGTGCGCGCCGCCCTGCCCGCAGAAGTGAGGGTCATGCCCTACGAGGCTTATGGCGAGATCCTGGCCCGCCTGAGTGCCGTCGGCACTCAGGCGGTATTAGTCGACGTTCGCCAGACGACCATGGGCACCCTCGGCTGTCTGGGCGCAGCGGAGGTGGTCGAGGCGGACCACCCGATCGAAAAACTCAAAGCCCACAAAAACACGGCCGAGATCGCAAGCATGCAGCGGGCCAACCTGCAGGCGAGCCGGGCCAAGACCCGGGCCTTGGCCGAGGTGATGCGCCGCTTCGCAGCGGGTGAAGTGGTGAGCGAACGGGACGTGGCCGAGGCGGTCGAGCGGTGTTATCGCGAGGAACCGGACTTTCAGGGCCTGAGCTTCAACCCGATAGCGGGCATCGGCGCCCACAGCTCGATCGTCCACTACAGCACCCCGGATCCCGGCTGTCCGATGACCCCGGGCGCACTGTTGCTGCTCGATTCGGGCGCCCAGTACACCGGCGGTACCACCGACGACACGCGCACCGTCGTCGCGGGCACCCCCGATCCTGAGCAGGTGCGCTGCTACACCGAGGTGCTCAAGGCCCACATCAACTGCGCGGCGCAGCGCTTTCCGAAGGGGACTACCGGCGCCCAACTCGACGGGATCACCCGCGCCAACCTCTGGTGCGCGGGGCTGGAGTACGGCCACGGCACCGGCCACGGCGTGGGAGCGTTCTTGAGCGTCCACGAAGGCCCGGTCGGCATCAACAAGCGCGCCCGCGAGGAGTTGCAGCCGGGGATGGTGACCAGCATCGAACCGGGCTACTACCGGCCGGGCTGGGGCGGCGTCCGCATCGAAAACCTGTATGTCGTGCGCGAAGTGGAAAAAGCCGACGGTACGGTCTGGTACGGCTTTGAGCCGCTGACGTTTATTCCCTTCGATGCGCGGCTTATCGATCTAGACCGCCTCGACGAGCGCCAGCGCGGGTGGCTTGCCCACTACAACCGCGCAGTCTACGAACGGCTCTGCCCGGACCTGGATCCTCAGGAAGTGCGGTGGTTGGCAGAGCAGTGCCGCTTTGGGCTCGAAAGCTCAACGATCGCCCAGTAGATTCACCGCGGCGGCCGGTACAACCTGGAGGATTGGTTGATGGTTACATTCAGGCCCTTGCCCGTGCCTTGTTGGCTATGGTGAAAAGAGCCGTTGGCCGTTGACGATGCCGCTCAAGGTGATCGGGGCTGAAAGCGTCTGTGCTTCGCTCAGCACCGGCATATCGGCGGATATCAAGAGGCCCTCAGGCGCGAGCCCACCGTCGGCAGGGCCGCCAACAGCGGGGCGAGGGAAGGCTGGGCCGCTCCGGGGCCGGATACAATCTCGACAATTTTGTACTCCGATTCAACGCTGCCCAGGGCCTCGACACAGACGCGGGCGACATCGGCGCGGTCGATCGTGCCTTCGAAGAGGGTGTCGGCCGGTCGCACGACGATCTCGCCCCCGCCCGCCCCGTCTCGCAGACCCCCCGGCCGGACGATCGTAAAGTTGAGGCCGCTGTCGAGAAGATAGTCCTCGGCGCGCTTCTTCCAGAAGAGCACCCCCCCGAACAAATTGAGCGGGTGAATCAACCGCGAGACGCACAGCGACGAGACAAGGATCAACCGTCCTACCCCCGCCCGGCGCGCCGCGTAGACCAGGTTGCGGGTGCCCTCGTAATCGACCTGCTGGGCGCCGTTGGCCCCGAAGCCTGTGCGGGTGCCGGTGGAGCAGAAGATCGTCTCGACGTCGTTCATAGCCGGGCCGAGCGAATCGGTCTTCAGTACGTCCCCCTCGACCACCTCGGTGCCGTCGCCGAATACCTCGCAGGCCTTGGCGCAGGAGCGGGCCAAGACCCGGGGGGCCATCGACTGGGCGCGCAATTTTTTGACAATCTGCTGACCGGTCTGACCGGTGGCTCCGACAACCAGAATGGACATGGCACCCATAAGCGCTCTGTAATAGATCTTAATCCGCGGGCGGATCTGCGCAACCATTCGGGGGAGATAGCCGGCGAGATGAGCGGCGATAGGCGCATAAAGCGCGCCAACCCTGCGCTAAGGATCGATGAGGTTGCGAACCGCCGAGGCATGCGAAGCGTACTCTTCGACAGAGACCTTCATCTATCTTCCCCGGTGCCCAAAATGGGGACCGCAGCCTGTATTCCTGACAGCTTACCGCCGATTTTGGCCAAATCGACCGTCCAAACGGGCAAATTTTGCCCCGGCTGCAGCAGCCGGACGGTGGTTGGCTGCCGATGCCAACGCTTATTGAGGAAAATCCATGGCAACGATTCTTGGAACACCCTTCCCGGTTCAGGGATTTGCCGACCGGGTCTATTTCCTGGCGCTCCCCGAACTCCTACCCGCTGCTCCGATGCCGCTGTTGCTCTTCCAGCACGGCTCGGGTGCCGCCGCCACCGACTTTCTGATTGCCGATAAACAACTCGACCGCTTCGCAGACGCCAACGGTTGCCTGGTGGTGGCTCCCGCCGGGGGGATCCCCGACACCCGCTTTCACCCCCAGGGCAAGACCTGGGATCACTACAAACTCATGGGCGGCGTCGACAAAAGCACCCACAAGGAAGTCGCCTTTCTGAGCGCCCTGCTCGACACGGTGAGGACCCACTTCCCGATCGACATCAATCGCCTGTACGCCATGGGGCACTCCGCCGGCACGGCGATGACCAGCACGCTGATGGGGGCGGGTCTTGCGAAGCGCTTCGCCGGGTTCGGCCACCTGAAGGGCCTTTCCCCCCACGGCGAGCCGCCTATCCCCGGCCAGATGCCTCCGACAGAGGAGGTGCAGGACTACCGCAACCACGACCCGGACGGGTTTATCGCCACCGTGGTGATGCGCGGAAAACGCGAGACCCAGGATGTCTTCGGTCCGCCCCGCAACGTCCAGGACGGTTTCACCCGCGACTACTGGGTCTCCTTCAACGGTTGTACCGACCAGGAGCCGCCCCTCTCCGAGACCGTCTCGGGCGTCGGCTACACCAAAACCTTCTTTACAGGCGGCAAAGCGCCGGTAATCTTCGTGGAGGTGACGTCGCCCAACGAAGCGGCGGAGCACTCGCTGACCTTCGAGCAGGTGCAGTACGCCTACGACCAGCTGAAGGGCTTCAGCTTGACGGGACGCCCCGATCGCACGGCGGACGTGGTCAGCGCCCAGGTAAGTGGGCAGGACGTGGTGATCAGCACCGTCCCGGGTTGAGGCCGGCCCAGACAAAAGCCAGGAGCCTCCGCACGGAGGCTCCTGGCCGATACAAGGCGATCAAACGCCGTCAGGAAACGAGATGGTCGCCCTTTTTGAGCAGTTCCTTGAGGAACCAGCGGTGCTTCTGGTGCACCTGCACCAGGCGGGTGTAGAGGTCGGCAATACCGATATCGCCCGCTTCGGCGGCCACATGGGCGTCCTTGTGCATCTCGTCGATCACCAGTTCGTGGCAGACGAGGGCCTCTTCGACCATCTCGCGCACCGACAGCTCGCCCTCGCTCGGCTTCACCGTCGCCGTGGGCAGGTAGCGGGCTGGATCGGCCACCGGCTTGCCGTCAATCATCAAGCTGCGCTCGGCCAGTTCGTCGATGGTGGCAAACACCTCGCCGCCCTGCTCCTCGAAGAGCAGGTGCATCTCGCGAAATAGGGGGCCAAAGGTCAACCAGTGGTACTTCTTGTAGTTTAGATAGAGCACCAGGGCGTTTGCCTGCTCGCGGTTGAGCGCGGTGACAAGCTCCGTCTGCCGCGGCTGCTTGAGTGTTGTGGTCATTTCTGCCTCCAAATTTGTTAATGCGGGACTTGCCAGGAGAACAGCTGATAACGGCCAGGGGCAATCCCCAACTGAGGGCGCGCAGCCAGAAAGGGCTGTGCCGAGTCCTGTATTCAAGATACGCGACCAGGGCCGCGCTGGGCACTCGGGGAAACAGCTCGAGGAATCGTCTGGCCATCGGCCCCCTCAGATTCAGTGGGTTCTTTATTTAGACTAAGTCTAAATTAGGATTTAGTCAATAGCGACCCGGATGTGTCCGCGCGGGTCGATTCCGAGCGTCTCGGCCCCAGCGGCGATGGCGGCGCGCAGGTATTCGACGCTCTGGGCGGCAACCACTTCCCCCGGCAGCAGCACCGGCACCCCGGGCGGGTAGGTGCAGACATCGGCCGCACTGGTCAGTCCGGCTGCCGAGTGCAAGGGAACGCTCCGGTGGGAGCGGCCGAAAGCTTCGCGGGGTGAATAGTGCAGCTCTGGAAGCGGCGGTGGAAGCAGAGCCAGCGGCGTTGCCCCGGTCGGTTGGGCCGTTGCCAGGGCCAGAAGGGCTGTTTGCAGCTGCTCGCCGTCGATTTCGGTGTGGGCGCCGTTGAGAATAAAGACCAGGTGACGGTGGGTGGCCATCTCCGCACGCACCTGGGCGTTTTGCTCCAGCCAGGTCTCAGCGGCGTGACCGCTCCAGCCTTTCTCACCCACGTCGATGACCAGGCGGGTCGGGTCGAAATCGCTGGTGCCGTCGCCCCCGAGTACCGTGAAGGGCAGTTGGTGTCGCAGTCGATGGGCCATCTCCAGGATGTGCCCGAGCCGCTCGCGGCCGTGGCGGACCATATAGGCGCGGGCCAGATCGAGCGAGGCCATCAGCAAGTAGCTCGGGCTGGTGGTCTGCACAAGCTGCAGAGCCGTCTCCACCCGTGCCGGGTCCACAAAGGTGCCCTGCTGGTGCAGGAGTGCCGCCTGGGTGAGGGCAGGCAGCGTCTTGTGGGCGGAGTGGACGACCAGGTCCGCTCCCGCTGCGAGGGCGCACTCGGGCAAGTCCGGATGGAAGCGCAGATGGGCACCGTGGGCGGCATCAACCAACAGCGCAATCCCTTTTGCGTGGGCGACTCTGGCGATGGCCCGCGTCTCGCCCACCGCCCCAAAGTAGGTCGGGTGCACCGCCACCACCGCCCGCAGGTCCGGATGGGCGGCCAGGGCTGCTTCTACCGTTGCCGCCGTCAGGCCGTGGGCTAACTGCCAATAGCCATCCCACACCGGCTCGACGAACACCGGCACCGCGCCGCTCAGCACCAGGGCGTGCACGATACTGCGGTGGCAGTTTCTGGGCACGAGCACCTTCTGCCCCTCCCCGAGGGCCGCAAGCAGCATCGCCTGGATCCCGGCGGTCGCACCGTTGACGAGAAACCAGCTACGCTCCGCTTCCCAGGCTGCCGCTGCGAGCGCTTGCGCGTGGGCGATCACCCCGGTGGGAGCGTGCAGGTTGTCGAGTCCTGCGAGTTCGGTCAGGTCCAGACGGCCCCAATCGGGCCAGTGTTTGAGGGCTGGCGGCAGGCCCGCTCCGCCATTGTGGCCCGGGGTGTGAAAGCCCGTGCCCGAGGCTAGAGCGACGGCCCTCAGCGCATCCCAGAGTGGAGTGATTTCCACGGCTCCTTGGCCTTGTTGTGTATGGCACACTATACTTAGTATCCTCAGCACACAGGGACTGGAGGAGTGGGTTCGAGGCCCACTTTTTTGATGGCATGAATCCCCGCGACATTGTCGAGCAGGTGACGGCGTTGGCTGAACCGGTTGCCGAACAACTGGGTCTGCAACTGGTGGCGGTCGCTTACCAGACCCACACCAAACCGGCCACCCTGCGGGTGGATATCCGCCATCCCACCGAAGGGACCGGGCTTGACGACTGCGAGAAGATGAGCCGCGCCCTCGAAGCGCTGCTCGACACCCGCGACGATCTCATCATCGGCGCTTACAATCTCGAAGTCTCCAGTCCCGGCGTCGAGCGGGTACTGACCACCGACCGCGAATTTGTTGCCTTTCGGGGTTTCGCGGTGATGGTCAGGACCTTCGGCCCGGTGGATGGCAAAAAACAGTGGGAGGGCCGTTTGCTCGAGCGCGACGGTGAAAACATCTACCTCACCGTCGCCGGCCGGCGCGTCGCGCTGCCCCGCCCCCAGGTGGCGCGGGTGCAGCTTGTGCAGTCGCGTCCTTAGATCGAACAACTACATAGCTTCAGGAGAGTTCAACGTGTCGATGATTCATTTGCCCGGCGTCAATCAACAGATTGAAACTATCAGCCGGCAGCGGAATTTACCCAAGCACGCCGTCAAAGAGGCGCTAATCGAGGCGCTCAAAAAAGGTTACGAGCGCTTTCGCAAGACCTACCGCGACCCGCGCGAAAATAGCGAGGAGATGGCCTTCGATAACTTCATCGTCGAACTGGACACCGACCGCGAGGGGTTTCGGGTGCTCGCCACCAAGACCATCGTCGATACAGTGAGCGATTCCGACCAGGAAATCGCCCTGACCGAGGTGCGCGAAGTGGCCCCGGACGCCGAACCCGGCGGCACGGTGGTGGTCGATGTCACCCCCGAAAAAGGCGACTTCGGCCGCATGGCTGCCATCCAGACCAAGCAGGTGCTCTCCCAAAAACTGCGCGACCAGCAGCGCAAGCTCATTCAAGAAGAGTTCCGCGAACTGGAAGGCACAGTATTGCAGGCGCGGGTGATGCGCTTCGAAGGCCGCTCGGTGATCTGTGCGGTCTCCAGCGGCTTCGGCCAGAACGAAGTGGAAGCGGAACTGCCCAAGAACGAACAGCTCCCCAACGAACCCTACCGCATCGGCTCGGCGTTTAAAGTCTTCCTGCGCAAAGTTTGGGAAGGTTCGCGCCGCGGCCCGCAGCTACTTGTCTCCCGCGCCGACGCCGGGTTGGTGGTGTACCTGTTTGCCAACGAAGTGCCCGAAATCGAAGATGAGATCGTCCGCATCGTGGCGGTGGCCCGCGAGGCGAACCCGCCCTCGCGCACCGTCGGCCCGCGCACCAAGATCGCGGTAGATACGCTCGAGCGCGACGTAGACCCGGTAGGGGCCTGCATTGGGGCGCGCGGCTCGCGCATTCAGGCGGTCGTCAACGAACTGCGCGGCGAAAAGATCGACGTCATCCGCTGGTCGCCTGACCCGGCCACCTATATCTCCAACGCCCTCTCGCCGGCGCGGGTGATCCAGGTGCGCCTGGTGGACCCGGACGCGCGCCAGGCCCACGTCATCGTCCCCGATGATCAGCTCTCGCTCGCCATTGGTAAAGAGGGCCAGAACGTCCGGCTTGCCGCCCGCCTCACCGGTTGGAAGATCGACATCAAAAAGGCGAGCGAGTACAGCGCGGAGGCCGCCTATTCCTGACGACTTCGGTGTGTTGGGCACTCCAAACCCAGCGCACCAGCAAGTGCGGCCGCTTTCGATGCTGAAAGCTGGCCATTTTGTGGTAAATATTTGAGCAAAACCGTAGGAGTGAACGGAGCTGTGTTCAGGAAGCTGCTAACGGTGGCAGCCTCAGGTATGCTGCTGTCCGCCCCGTCCCAGGCTATCGATCTGCGCGTGGCGGTCGAAGAAGAAGTCGTCGCCGTCACCATCGGCAGTTCGGTGGAAGCGCGGCTGGCCGACGAGCGCGGCCAGACCCTTGGAACGCTCCCGGCGATGCAGCCTTTGACCATGGCCGCGGCAGGCAGCCAGGTGCAGGCGCTCAATGTGCGCGTGGGCCGCATCCGTGTGGTGCCGAGCAGGCCCGAGGGGCTGGTCTTCATCGGCGACCGCTGGTTTCGCGGTGCTGCCGAGGCGTTTGCTGCCGAGGGTCGGCTCACCGCCATTAATCTGGTGGACCTCGAAGCGTATCTTTACGGTGTCGTGGGTGCGGAGATGGTGGCCAGCTGGCCGGAGGAAGCTCTCAAGGCCCAGGCGATCGCCGCGCGCACCTACGCCCTTTTTCACTGGGGCCGCCGCCAGAACCAAACCCACGATATCGGCGATACGGTGCAATGGCAGGTCTACCGCGGGGCGCAGTACGAGACCGACTCGGTGCGCCGGGCGGTGGAGGCTACCGCCGGGCAGGTAATCACCTTCCAGGGCAATGTGATCAACGCCATGTACCACAGCCACTCCGGTGGCCGCACTGAAGACATCAAAGTTTACGGCGAAGAGGACAAGCCCTACCTGCGCACGGTCGAAGATTTTGACCAGGCCGCCCCCTACTGGAAGTGGCAGCAGGTGATCCCGACTGTCAATCTGCGCAAAACCTTTGGCCTCGAGGCGGTGGGCGAGCTGCTCGATGTCAAAGTGCTCGAGCGCAGCACCAGCGGCCGGATCCTGGCGCTCCAGTTCGTGGGCAGCAAAGGCAGCCAACTGCTCAAAGGCACCGACGTGCGCCTCAAACTCGGCCTGCGCAGCAACTTCTTTGAGATCACCCCCGTGGGCGGTTCGGGTCAAGGACCGGTGACCGCCCTCACCTTCGACGGACGCGGCTTCGGCCACGGCCTCGGCATGAGCCAGTGGGGGGCGCGCGCCCTCGCGACTTTGGGTTGGAATTGCTCCCGCATCCTCAAGCACTACTACCAGGGCGTCACACTGCAGAAGCAAATTTTCTAGGGCGTCCCCGGCCCTCGGGAATCATTCGGCAATGGGATGGGAAAATTTCGCCCGCATCCCTTACATTAATTTTTAACTTTCGCCGAGACGCCACCTTGCAGGACATTGCCACTACTGAGGATCTTTCCCGGCGCCGGCGCCGGATGACACCGGTCGAGCGCTGGGGGCGGCGCATCGCCCTATTTGCCGTTCTGGCGGGGGTGGCGGGGACCGCGGCGGTGGTGGCTTTTCCGGGGCTGCGCCCTAGTTTTTTGGCCTTCGCTCCAAGTGCACCGCTCGACGAGCAGGTGCTCCCCGAGGCGATCGTCACCCCCGACCTGCTGCCCCTGCCCGAACTGGACAAGCGCGAGCGCCTCGAAAGCCTGGAATCGGCGATGGTCAAACTTACCGAACAACCTCGGTTGCGAGCCGGTTTTTTGTTCGTAGAACCCGCCAGCGGTCGCTACGTGGCGATGGCGGACACCGAGAGCTTCAGCGCCGCGAGCGTCATCAAAGTGCCGGTGCTGGTCGAATTTTTGCGCCAGGTCGATAGCGGTCGGCTCAAGCTCGACGACACGCTCACCCTGCGGCAGGAGCACAAAGGCGGCGGCTCCGGTTGGATGCAGTACATGCCCAACGGCAAGCGCATGAGCGCGTACAACGTCGCCCGATTGATGATCGTGCGCAGCGACAACACCGCCACCAACATGATCATCGACCTGGTGGGCGGGGCCGACTATCTCAACGCGCAATTCGGCCGCTGGGGCCTGCGCACCACCCGCATCAACGCGCCGCTGCCGGATCTCGAAGGCACCAACACCACCAGCCCGGTGGACATGGCGCTGTTGCTCACCGAGCTGGAGCGGGGCCGGTTGGTCTCCACCCGGATGCGCACCCAGGGCTACGAACTGATGGGCCGTACCCGCACCGGGTCGCTGTTGCCGGTGGGTCTGGGCCCGGGGGCCAAGATCCTGCACAAGACCGGCGACATCGGCAAGATGGTCGGTGACGCCGCCGTGGTCACCATGCCCGACGGGCGGCGCTACGTGGCGGTAGCCCTGGTGGAGCGCCCCCACAACGATCGGCGCGCCAACCAGCTCATCGCCAAGCTCTCGCAGAAGTTCTACTACGTGTTTCTGGCCCCTCCGGCTCAGGTGGTGTCGGACAGAACGTGAGATCTGTCCTGACGCGGAATCGCGAAGCAGAAAGCCACTGTTAATATGTGCGAGAATCCCTATCCCCGGCCTTGCTGGGATCGCGGGGATCACCGTTTGCGATACCGGGAGGCCGATACCGTGGAAGCCGCATTGCATTCATTTTTATATTTTGCCGCTGCGACCGCCCAGAGCGGTCCGATCAAGCCCCTGGGCCACCACGAGGTGCTGCTGCTGTTGTTGCAACTGGCCTTGTTGCTGTTTGCGGCGCGGGGCCTGGGCGAACTGATGCGCCGCATCGATTTGCCGCCGGTGGTGGGCGAATTGCTCGCGGGGGTCGTACTCGGGCCGTCGGTCTTCGGCTTTCTGCTGCCGGCACTCCAGTCAGAAATCTTTCCCAAAAGCCAGATCCAGTCGGATCTCATCTCGGTCGTCTCCTGGCTGGGGGTGCTGTTTTTGTTGATTGCCACGGGGCTTGAGACCGATCTCAACTTGATTGTGAGCAAAGGCAAGACAGCGCTACTCATCTCCTTGGGGGGAATCATCGTCCCCTTTGCCACCGGCTTCGGCCTCGGCATGCTACTGCCGGAGAATTTTCTGGCGCAGCCCTCCGAGCGGTTCGTCTTCAGCCTGTTTATTGCCACGGCGATGAGCATCTCGGCCATTCCGGTGATCGCCAAGGTACTGATGGATCTCAAGCTCATCCGCCGCGACATCGGCCAGGTGACGCTCGCGGCGGGCATGACCGACGATACGATCGGCTGGATTTTGCTCTCCGTGGTGGCGGGTCTGGCCAGCAGCGGCAAGCTCGACCTCACCGCCGCCTTGAGTTCGATTGGGGGGGCAGTAATCTTCCTGGGCGTCTCATTTACGATCGGCCGCACCCTGGTGGCTCAGCTGTTGCGGCTGGTGGACGATTGGATTGGCGGGGTGCCTGCTCAGCTCACGATCGTGCTGGTCGTCGCCCTCGCGACGGCGGCCCTCACCCACCAGCTGGGCATCGAAGCGGCCCTCGGCGCCTTTGTCACCGGCATCCTGGTCGGTCAGGCGCCGCGCTTCAGCCGTGAGGCCGGACACACCCTTGAAGTGTTCACCGCCGCATTTCTCGCACCCATCTTCTTCGCGGTCGCTGGTTTAAAAGTAAACCTGCTTCAGCTTCTTGAACCGCAGACGCTGCTGATTGGCTTGTTGGTGCTGTTTATCGCTTGCTTCGGCAAGTTTGTAGGCGTCTATATCGGCGCGCGCGTGGGCGGGCTGGGTCACTGGGAGGGGCTGGCCCTCGGTTCCGGCATGAATGCCCGGGGGGCGATGGAGATCATCGTCGCCACCATCGGTCTGTCGCTGGGCGTTCTCAACCAGCAGATGTATTCGATCATCGTGATGGTGGCGATTGTCACCTCGCTGATGGCACCGCCCCTGCTGCGTTGGACGCTCTCGAAGGTCAAGATGGGCGACGAGGAAGCCCGCCGTTTGCAGACGGAGGAGATGGCGAGCCGCAGTTTTGTCAAAAGCATCCGTCGGGTGCTGTTGCCCACCCGCGGCGGCGCCAATGTGCAGCTTGCGGCCCAACTGGTGAGCCACATGGCCCAACAGAATGAGCTTGAAGTGACCGCCCTTTTCGCCGAGTGCGGGGATCGGCCTGTGGGGGGCAAAAGCCGCGCCGCCGTCGCCGCTCCGGAGTCGAGTGCCGAGACCGCCTTTGCGGCGGTGGCCGACGAGATGAGCCTGCCCAAGGCGCTACAGACGCGGGTCGAATCGGGCCGCGACCCGGCCGAGGTGATCCTGCGCGAGGCGGCCAAAGGCTACAACCTGCTGGTGATGGGGGCCACCGAGCAACGCTTCGCCGACGGCACGCTCTTTAACTCGATCGTGGACCGGGTGGTGCAGGAAGCCACCTGCGCAACGATGGTGGTCAAATCTCACCTGCCGCGGCCGGAAGGAGAGCACTGCACCATTGCCCTGCAGGAGATCCGCCACATCCTGGTGCCCACGATCGGCACCGAGTACAGCAAACACGCGGTCGAGGTGGCAAGCACCATCGCCGCCCAGACGCAAGCGCTCGTCACACTGGTGCACGTGGTCAACCTGCCGCAGTTCGACGATTTTTATGTCGATCAGGACAACATGAGCATCGCCCTCGACATCGCCCAGCAAATTGTCGATCAGCAGGCCGACATCGGCCGTGGCCTCGGTGCCCAGGTGAATACGGCGGTGCTCACCGGCAATAGCCCCGAAAAAGAGATCCTGAACTTCGCCCGCAGCGAAGGGGTGGATCTGATTATCCTGGGCAGCAACATCCGGCCGATCTCGGGGCGGGTCTTCTTCGGCCACCGCGTCGATACCCTCTTGCGCCAGGCCAGCTGCCCGGTGGCAGTAGTCAGTTCCAGCTAAACTTATGCGTCGGCAATAGTTCCCTAAGCTTGGGATCGGACAGTTAAAGGTCGCACCGGCTCAATAGTCAGAATACCGACACCGTTCAAAGCGGCTTCTGAGAAGTCCTCCGGGTTCCTCGGTTCTTTGCTTTCGCGCAAAGTGCCCCAGGTGGCCTACGTCACGATCCGCGAAATTCAGTACACCCTCAAAGTGCTCGAAGGGGCCTACCCGTCCGACAAGTTGCTCATCAAGGCAAAGGCGCTTTCCGGCAGGCTCATCTCCCCTGCCCCGGCCGTACAGTAGGTAAGGACACAATTCGGTTCTCCCATGTACCAACCGCCGACCGGGGTGCGCGACTTGCTGCCCCTCGACGTCTCGCAAAAGCTCTGGATCGAACAGCGCCTGCAGCGGGTGTTCACCCGCTGGGGCTACCAGCGCATCATCACTCCAACCCTCGAACGGATGGAGACATTGCAGGCGAGCGGTTCTATCGACCTGCAGGCGATCTTGCAGCTGCGCGACGCCGAGGGGGTATCGCTCGGCCTCAGGCCCGACCCGACGCCGTCGCTGGCGCGGGCGGTGGCCACGCGCCTTGCCGATGCGCCCTTGCCGGTGCGGCTCTCGTATCAGATGAACGTCTTTCGCAGCACCACGCAGCCCCAGGAGTTTTACCAGGCCGGGGTGGAACTGATCGGCGCGGGCGGGGTGCTCGCCGACGGCGAGGTGCTCCTGGTCCTCGCCGATTGCCTTGCGGAATTGGCCCCGCCGGACTGGACGCTGATTTTGGGCGCGGTCGCGTTTACCCGCTCGTGGCTTGCCCAGGTGGCGGAACCCGCCCGCCACCGGCTGCGCCGGGCGATGGCCGAACTCGACCGTGTGGCGATTCTTGCTGAAGCGGGCATCGACGAGGCGGTGCGATCCCAGTTGCTGTTGTTGTTTGATCTGCGCGGCGAACCGGAGATAGTGCTCAGCAAGGCGTCCTCGCTGCCGATGAGCGACGCCCAGCGCGCGGAACTCGCCGAACTGGAGACGCTCACCGGCTGGCTGGGGGGCCGCTCGGTGCCGGTGGTGCTCGATTTGAGCCTGGTCGAAGCGTTCGATTACTACACGGGCCTCATCTTCGAGGTGAGCGCCGGGGGGCGCCTGATCGGCCGCGGGGGCCGCTACGACCATCTGCTGGGTTCCTACGGCAAACCGGCGCCGGGGGCGGGATTTGCCCTGAACCTCGAAGCTTTGCAGCAGGTGCTCTTGCCCACCGGCAAACTGCCCGGCCGCACGGCGGGGGGTGGCTTTCTGGTGGTGCCCGACGGGCCGGCCGCCTGGGAGGCGGCCCTCGCCGAGGCGGATAAGCTGCGCCGCGCTCCCGGCGACCGGGTGGAAATCGAACTGTTGGGCCGCACCGGTGAGGAGGCAATTGCCTACGGTCGGGCTCTGGGTGCGGCCGCCGTGCGCTGGGTTCACGCCGACGGTAGTACCACCGATTGCGACCTTGCGGTCATCCAGTGACGCCTGCCACCCACAAAACTGAAAAAATACGAACCGACAATGGGGTCTAACGCGCTTTTGGTGATCCAGGAAAATACTTACCATGACTGACCGCCGCTATGATGTCGTACTTTATGGAGCTACCGGCTTCGTCGGCCGACAGACAGCACAGTACTTTGCTCAACACACTCGCCCCGATGCGGTCCATTGGGCAATCGCGGGCCGGAATCGACAAAAACTCGAATCGCTCAAGGCTCAGCTCGGCACCAATGTGAATGTCCTGGTCGCTGACAGCACCGACCAGCCTGCCCTCGATGCCATCGCAGCCCAGACCCGCGTCATTTTAAACACAGCAGGGCCTTTTGCCCTCTACGGAGATGCTATCGTCGATGCTTGCGTTCGGTTGCGAACGCATTATGTCGATATCACCGGCGAAACCCCCTGGGTGAGAGATCTTATCGACCGCTATCACGAGCGGGCCGCATCGGAGGGAACTCGGATCATTCCTTGCTGCGGGTTCGATTCAGTGCCGTCGGATCTGGGCAGTTACCTGATGGTTCGGCACCTGCAACGAGAATGGGGAGTGTCCTGCCGGGCGGTGAAGGCCTATTTTCAGATGTACGGCGGCTTGAACGGCGGCACCCTCGCTTCTGGGCTCAATTTGTACGATTCCGGGCGGGCAACCCAGGTGAGTAATGTCTTTCTGCTGGATCCGCCGGGTGAACATTCCAGCAAGGAATTGGAGCGCAATCGGGACCCGGAGGCCCCCAAGTACGATGCCGGTGTGGATACCTGGGCTGGACCGTTCTTCATGGGCCTGGTGAACACTCGCGTCGTGCGCCGCAGCCACGCCCTCTACGACCAGTGGCAAGAGCCTTACGGTCCGCAATTCGTCTACCAGGAATATCTCAAGTTCGATCCACCGCTGGCGTGGCTACAGGCCACGGTTGTCACCGCCGGCACGGCCCTGTTTGCAGCAATCATGCAACAAGCCCCGCTGCGGCCGCTGCTGCAATCGCTGCTTCCCGAGCCCGGCAGTGGTCCCTCCGAGCAGACGATGAACGAGGGTTGGTTCCGCTGTGAACTTCTGGGAATCGCTGAGGACGGGCGCCGCGTGAAGGGACTTATCTATGACCAGGGAGATCCAGGCAACCGTGCCACGGTCAAATTCCTGTGCGAGTCGGCTCTGAGCTTGGTCTTGAACACCGATGAGTTGCCGGGTGGACAACAGCGAGGCGGTGTCCTGACACCTGCAACCGGGCTTGGAGAAGTGCTGGCAGAACGGCTGCGCAGCGCAGGAATGACCCTGAAGGTGGGTGTCGTTTAGGGCCATCCATTTTGAGGGGTACTTGCGGTACCCCTACGGCATGCGCAGCGAGCTGTGCATTGAGGTGCCAAAAGTCTTATGGGCTAAGACTTTCGGCGGGAATCCGCCGAAAGCTTCCTGGTTGTTGCACCAACCAAGAGCACCAAAACGTGACAAGCACTCCAGCAACTTGGTAATTCGACGTCTATCCCGATTGACGGGTGGTGGATAGACTGTTCCCACGGCCCTGCCCGATTCTACTGCGGGCTGCAGGGCTGCTGTCGGACTATCCAGGAGCTTGGCTATGATCTCCAAATGGTTTGCGTTTGCCACTTGCCTGCTGAGCGGTCTGTTCAGCTTGACTGTGGCGGCTTCGGCCGACCCGGCGGTCTGCCCGGCAGGTACAAGGGCGAACATCACCTTCGCAAGCGGCAATCTGGCCTGTGCCATTGCCCCCTCGACTACCGATCCGGCCATTGCCGATCGGGTGAGCGGCCAGACCGGCTACGGCTACCACGCCGTGGCCTTGCCGACAAAGCTCGAAGACCTCAAAGGGGTGCTAGTTTTCCTGTTGGCAAGCAACAGCCGCCCCTACAATCCCATCAGCGGCAAATACATGAGCGCCAATATCCTCGACGAAGGCGCCTCGGCAGGTTTGCTGGTCCTCCAGCTGGCCTACGCCAACTCGACGAGCATCGGCAGCCTGTGCGGCGAAGATCCCGACTGCTACGGCCCGGCCCGCCGCGAGGTGGTTTACGGCGAGGCGGTCTCGCCGGTGGTGGCAGTGGATTATCCCAATTCGCTAATCAACCGGCTCGAACGCCTAGTGGCCTACCTCAAGGTCAACCTGCCTCCGGAGGTGCGCCTGCCGGAAGCGATTGGCGGGAAGGTCATCGACTGGTCGAAATTGCTCCTGGGCGGCCACAGCCAGGGAGGCGGTCACGCGGGTCTATTGGCCCAAGCGTTTGGGGTGGCGAATGTCTGCTATCTCTCGTCGATCGTAGACGCGGTGGTCGACGGCGATGGGTACGCCTCCGCCTCCTGGATCACGACACCCTTTGTCACACCCGTTTCGGCGATGCGCGCCGTCGTGCACCAGATCGACACTCAGGCTCCTAAAATTCTGACCAACTTTGCAACCCTTAGCCTTTCGGCTTCTGCAGGAACAACCGCCTCCGACAACGGCTATCTCACCCTTACAAACAAACCCATGGGTAGTTCCCACGGGGCGACCGCCAAAGATCCCCAGTACGCTGCTGAGCGGCGCTGGGCCTGTTATCAACCGGCGGGCTAATTCATCGGATCAAAGCGCGTGCTGATAGAAGGCTTTCATGCGGGCAAGGGTCTGGTGATCAAGTTCGAGGGTGCCGCGCCGACAGGCCCGCATCCGATCGTCGATCAGGTGCCGCGCCTGCAGTCGGCTGAGCGACTCGAACTGCATCGTCTCTGCTTCGGTCTCGGTGACGACAAACAACATCCGCTGGGCGTAAAGGGTTGCAAATAGACCCTTCTTCGGTCCCAGGCTGCATACCAGGAACATCAACCCGAAATGCGGATGTTGCAGGTACTGCTCGTTCATGACATTCCAGGTTGTGATGTATAAGACACTACTGCATCCCTTGGGCTTTGTCATCGGGTCCACCACCGGCAGCGAGTAGGATAGTGCAGAAAAGAAACGACACAAGAGGCGGCCCGATGGTCCTCGGTATGGATGCTTTGCTCAATCCTTCGCAGCAAAAAGCGGTGGAGCGCTTCAACGGTCCGCTGTTGGTGGTGGCGGGTGCGGGCAGCGGCAAGACGCGGGTACTGACCTATCGCATCGCTCATCTTATCGAGACTTACCAGGTGGACCCCGAGCACATCCTGGCGGTCACCTTCACCAACAAAGCGGCGGGCGAGATGAAGGAGCGCATCTTGCAACTCTTTTGCGAGCGCACCGCCAGAAGCCGGGGCGGCCAGGCATTTGCCACCCTGCCTGAGCCCGAGCAGCGCACCATTGCAGGCCGGGTGCGCCGGGAGTTGATTCAGCCGTTATGGGTGGGCACTTTTCATGCGCTGTGTGCCCGTATGCTGCGCTACGACATCGACAAGTACACCGACCAACGCGGGCGGACCTGGCAGCGCAACTTTACGATCTTCGACGAATCGGACGTGCAGGATCAGATCAAAGACATCGTCACCAAGCAGCTCAACCTTGATGACCGCCGCTACGTGCCCCGCGCGGTGCGCTTCGCCATCAGCGGCGCCAAAAACCAGGGTCTTTCGCCGGAGGAGTACCAGCACTCAGAAGGCGGTTCGCTGCGCGCCCGCACCATCGCCCAGGTCTACGAGCGCTACCAGGATCAACTGGCGCGCAACAACGCCCTCGATTTCGACGATCTGATCTGGGTGCCGGTGCAGTTGCTGCGCCGGCGCCCCGAGGTGCTCGATTACTGGCACCGCCGCTTCCGCCACATCCTGGTCGACGAGTACCAGGACACCAACCGCACCCAGTACGACCTGATTCGTCTGCTTGCCACCGACAACCAACCCAAAAGCGAGTGGGACTGGCGCGACCGGTCCGTCTTTGTGGTGGGCGACGCCGACCAGGCCATCTACAGCTTTCGCCAGGCGGATTTTCGCATCCTGATGGATTTTCAGGCCGATTTTGGCGATGGCCTCGCGGACGACGAGACCGAGACGCTCATCAAACTCGAGGAGAACTACCGCTCCTCGGCCACGATTCTCGATGTGGCCAACGAACTGATCGCCAATAACATCGAGCGCATCGACAAGGTGCTGAGGGCCACCCGCCCGGCGGGCTTGCCCGTGTCGCTGCACGAGGCGGAGGACGAGGTGGCCGAAGCCGAGTATATCGTCGGGCAACTGCGCAAGCTCAAAGACGCCGACACCCGCCCCTGGAACGACTTTGCGGTGCTTTACCGCGTTAACGCCCAGTCGCAGCCCATCGAGCAGGCCCTCTCGCGCTGGGGGGTGCCCTACACGGTGGTGGGCGGCCTGCGCTTCTATGACCGCCGCGAGATCAAGGACATCCTGAGTTACCTCAAGGCGATCCACAATCCCACCGACTCGGTGGCCCTCAAGCGGGCGATGTCCGCGCCGCGCCGCGGCATCGGCAAAACGACACTAGATAAGCTTGAAGCCGGGGCCGGGATGCTCCAGACTTCGCTGTGGCAGCTGCTCACCGACGAGACCAGCATCAAAAATCTGGCCGGGCGCACCAGCGGCCCGATTCTCCAGTTCGTGTGCTTTATCGAGCGCCTGCAGCAATTGGCCGCCCGGGTGCGCGTCTCGGAACTGCTCGATACGGTTCTTAAAGAGTCGGGCTACGTGCAGATGCTCCAGGAAGAAGGCACCGAGGAAGCCGAGGGGCGTCTCGAAAACGTCCTGGAGTTGCGCTCGGTGGTCCAGCGCTTCGAAGAAGAAAGCGAAGATCCCGAAAGTGCGGCTCTGGAAGCATTTTTGGCCAATGTCTCGCTCGCGTCGGATCTCGACAATCTCGAAGCGGGGGCCGAGCGCATTTCGCTGATGACGCTGCACGCCGCCAAGGGTCTGGAGTTTCCGGTGGTGTTTTTGGGCGGTCTCGAAGACGGTCTTTTTCCGCACTTTCGGGCGATTCAAGACGGCGACAGTGCCGCCATCGAGGAGGAGCGCCGCCTGTGCTACGTGGGGATCACCCGCGCCAAGGAGCGCCTGTTCTTGAGCTACGCCCAGGCCCGCCGCCTCTACGGCGACCGCCAGCCCGCCATCCCGTCGCAGTTTCTCAAGGAACTGCCCGCCGAGAAGCTGGCCGGCACCCGCGTGCGCGAGGGTCTTGCCGACCGGCGGCGCGACCGGGCCGAGCGGATCGCTGCCCGCCCGACCGCTGTCCCGCCGCCCGCCCCGCCCGCGCGGCGCAAAAGCCCCGCCCAGAACTGGGCGGTGGGCGACCGGGTCGAGCACGACCAGTTCGGCCTCGGGCAGATTACCCACGTCCTGGGTGTGGGCGAGAAGCAGTACTTGGCCATCAGCTTCCCCGGCCAGGGCAAAAAAGTGATCGACCCGCGCCTGGCACCTTTGCGGAAGATTGCCGAGTAAAGTGATGACCAAGACCGACGCTATTGCCGGCTCAGTATCCTTGGGCAGTTCAACTTAGCTGTTCGTGAAGGGAGCAAACGCACCAGCATCCTGAGCCGAACGCCTCTCAAAACTCTGCCGGACGCACGGCAGCTCTACTGAACCGCAGAACGAGACTGTGTGCGCGATCGAAGAAATAACTTGATATAGTACCTGCAACAATGTCCACCGCTACCTATGGGTGACGTATCCGTTTCGGAGGCAGCTCAGCTCAGCGCGAGTTGGTTTCTGGATGTCGGCTGAAGAAGCTTTTCTTGGGACAGGGCTCATATATGGCGCGTCGCAGGTTCCAGGCACTGATCTCTTGGAGATTTTAAGTGGGACCGTGTGTACCTAAGGCTCAGGAAGCACTTTAGGGCAGTGGTTTATAGTGCTGGGAGTTCTCTGGGCACGAGCGGCCCTAAACTGGTGAAGTGAGCACACCGACCCACTATCAGACTCTTGGCATCGAGCCGTCGGCGACGACGGAGGAGATCCGCACGGCCTACCGGCGGCTGGCCAAGCAGCACCATCCCGACACCGGCGCTCCTGCCGGTCACCAACGGATGGTCACCCTCAACGAAGCTTACGAAGTTTTGAGCGAGCCGCAGCGCCGCCAGTCCTATGATCGGCTGTTGGCCTATGGCGATGAGCGCCCGAGCCGGGTTGCCACCCAGACGGCCCCGCGCGCCCCCGTCGGACGGGGCGCCAGCGAGGATAGCGAGCGCCAGCGCTGGCTGAGGGATATCTACCGGCCGGTCAACGCCGCCATTTACCGGGTAATCCGCCCTTTCCGGCGGCAGCTCGATGAGCTTGCCTACGACCCGTATGACGATGAACTGATCGCTGAATTTGTGGCTTACCTGGAGCGCTCGCAGGTCATTTATCAGCAGGCGAAGGCGCTGTTTGCTTCGCGGCCCAACCCGGCGGAAGCGGCGCTGGTGGCCGAACTGCTCTACCACAGCCTCAACCAGCTGGGCGATGCCCTCGACGAGTTGCGCTACTTCACGCTCAATTACGACTATCAGCATCTACACGTCGGCCAGGAACTGGTGGGCATCGTCACCGACCTGCGCCGCCAGGCGACCGAAGCGGCCGAGCGCCTGCTGCGCATGGGATAGTGATCCCTATGTTTGAAATCGACACACAGACACTGCAAACCCTCCTGGGTGCCGAGGTGGAAGGAACGCTTCCGATGTCGGTGCGGGGCGTCGGGACCGACACGCGCGCCCTCGCGCCGGGAGCGCTGTTCGTGGCGCTTCGGGGCGAACGCTTCGACGGCCACGACTACGCGCGGCAGGCGGTGGCCGGGGGGGCGGCCCTGGTGATTGCCGAGCGGCCGGTGGCGGTGCCTCATCTGCGGGTGGCCGACACCCTGGAGGCTTATCAGACGCTGGCGCGCTGGTGGCGGGATCGCTGCACGCTGCCGGTGGTGGCGGTCACCGGTTCGGCCGGCAAAACCACCACCCGCGAACTGATTCGCGCTGTGCTCGCCACCGCCGGACCGGTCCTCGCCCCGCCGGGCAACGAAAACAACGACGTAGGTGTGCCGAAACTGCTGCTGCAGCTGACGGACGCCTATCGCTATTGCGTGGTCGAGATGGGCATGCGCGGCCCGGGGGAGATTGCTCGCCTCGCCCGCTGTGCCGCCCCGAATGTCGGGGTGATTACCAACGTCGGCAGCGCTCATATCGGACGGCTTGGCTCCCACGCCGCCATCGCCGACGCCAAGTGCGAACTGCTCGCCGAGCTGCCGTGCTCAGGGATCGCCGTTCTCAACGGCGAAGACGAGCGGCTGCTTTCCACCGCCCGCCGCCACTGGGCGGGGCCGGTGCTCACCTATGGTCTTGATGCCGGGGATGTTATGGGCAGCTTCGACGGCGTGCACCTGCACGTCGATGGGATCGCCTTTATTCCACCCTTGCCGGGCCGCCATAACCACCTCAACTTCCTGGCCGCCCTGGCGGTCGCCCGACATCTTGGTCTCGATCTGCTCCAGGTGCGCGAGCGCCTCCAAGACCTTTATCTTCCTACCGGCCGCAGCCTGGTGATCGCCCTCGAAGGCGACGTGCAGCTGATCGACGAAACCTACAACAGCGCCCCCGAATCGGCCCGCGCCGCCCTCGTTTGGTTTGCCGGCCTGCCCGGCCGCCGCCGGATCGCGGTTCTCGGGCAGATGCGCGAACTGGGCGAATTCAGCCGGAATCTGCACCGCGCCCTGGGCGAAAACTGTCGCCGTCTGGCCCTCGACGAAGTGGTGGTGCTGGAGGCGGGAGAAGACACCGAAGCGTTGGTCGCAGGAGCCGGATCTCTGCCAGTGGTGCAGCTTGTAAGCCACCGGGCGGTGGCCGAATATCTGGCGGAGCGGGTGCAGCCGGGGGATCGCCTTTTATTTAAAGCTTCGCGGGCGGTGGGTCTGGAGCGGGTGCTGGCGGAGTTTCAGGATTTGTTCCGGGCAGGTACGCCGTCCGAGCGTGCACAATAGAGCCAATCGATTTCGATCATTCCGTATGACCACCAGCAGCAGCACTGCGCCTACGCCCTACCGGCTGACCGGCATCAGCCCCAAAGCCTACGAGCACCCGGCCGACCGCGCCGCCACCGCCGCCCTCAAGCAAATCCCGTTTATCGACGTGCTCATCAAGAAGCTCTTCGAATTCGGCCTGGAGCGCTCCTTCAAGCAGCAGCTGCTGGGTAACGGCATCCGGCTCGGGCCGAACCAGCTGCCGAAAATCCATCAAGCGTACCTCTCCTGCCTCGACACACTCGATATGCCCTCGGTCTACGAGCTGTATCTGCTGCAGACGCCCCAGGTCAACGCCATGGCCTTCGGGGCCGACCGGCCGATTATCATCCTCAATTCGGGCCTCGCTTCGATCCTCGAAGAGGACGAACTGAAGTCGGTGCTTGCCCACGAGGTGGGGCATATTCTCTCGGAGCACGTCCTTTACCGCACGGTGCTCGCTCTGCTGCTCAACGTCAGCCTCAGCACCCTGCCCTTACCGCCCCTGGGCAATCTGCCCATTCAAGCGATCATCCTGGTGTTGCAGGAGTGGTCGCGCGCTTCGGAATTGAGTTGCGACCGGGCTGCCGCGCTGGTGGTGCGCGACCCGCGCATTCACTGCCGCACCTTGATGAAGCTTGCGGGCGGCAACGTCGAGGGGCTCAACGTCGATGCTTTTATCCAGCAGGCGAGCCAGTACGAGACCTGGGACGACTACGTCGATCGGGGATTGCGCTTTTTTGGCGAACTGGGCACCACCCATCCCTACGCCGTGCGCCGCGTCTCCGAGTTGACCCGCTGGATCCAATCGGGTGAATTCGACCGGATCATCGGCGGCAATTACGTGCGCCGCGGCCAGGAACCGCCTCCGACCGCCGAATTCGAGCGGGCCGTCGATTTTTACGCTGCCCAGTTCCGCCACCTGATCGGTGAGACGGGGCTGGGGGTGCAGCAGTTGTCGCGCCAGATCACCGATTGGCTGCGCGAGCTGCAGCGCACCACAGCGGGCGGGGCGCGCGAGGCGCGGCGCTAGAGCCTGGGCGCCTGGGCTGTGGCCGGGATTTTGAGCCTGACGATGAGATCGCGCGGGTCCACCCAGCCGTAGCGCTCCCGCAACAGCGGCTGCAGTTGCTGTGGATCGAAGCGGCGCACCAGTTCTTCCTGATGCTGCTGCTTCTGGGTCTGGGCGTTGGCGAGGGCGGCTTCGAGAGCGCTCAGGTGGGCGTACTGCCCGCTCTGGAACTGCCAGAGATGCCACAGATGCAGGCCGGCAGCCACAGACAGAGCGACGACCAAGGCACATCCCAGAGCAGGTCCCCACAGCAAAGAGGCCGTGGCGCTGCGGCGCGTGCGGCCGGGATAGGCGGCGGTTCGGGTCATGGTGTGATTACTTGCCGAGGGCGGTCGACAGCAGCAAAGCGGCGATGCCGGCGATGAGGGCGACGACGAAGGCGATAGCGACCTGGGCTCCAGAGACGACGGTGGCGGACAAGGGAAACTCCTTTGAAAATTTTTGACTCATTATACCGAATCATCTCAGTGCAATGCCGCCTGTGACGGTCTGACCAAAAATTTTTGTATTCTCTCCACAACCCAGCCCCGATTTCGTTACAGTAAATAGTCAGCCATTGCGCAGTGAATGTTTGTGAGGAGCTTCCTCAGCGCACAAATTGCGCTACAAGACAAACTGGAACCCATTAGCCATCGTCGTCGGGAGGAACCATGGCAGTAATAGACTGGTTTGTGCGGGGCGGCATCGTCATGTGGCCGATGCTGTTGTGCTCGATCATCGCCCTGGCCATCATCATCGAGCGCATCATCTACTACGTCCGCCTGCTGCCGCGCCAAA